>Ga0335073_10003051_pt1 | contig 23164 bp, 18 predicted proteins | sample Lox_Sample_22_FD_207093 | JGI IMG/M metagenome (GOLD analysis project Ga0335073, IMG submission 207093) | Soil microbial communities from Loxahatchee National Wildlife Refuge, Florida, United States - Lox_Sample_2.2 | ecosystem: Environmental > Terrestrial > Soil > Wetlands | place: USA... | reverse complement strand
GCCGACCGCGTCGAGAAAGTGCAGGCGCTGCCGGATCTCTTCCAGAATGCTGCCCGCGATCTCCTCCTGCATCGGCGTCAGTGTCAGACGCGAGAAGAACCGATGCGCCGCCCCGATCGTCAGCGCCGCGGCCTCGCAGATATTCCGTCCCTCTCCCCCGTCTTTCGTCGACTCGCTGTCTCCCAGCCGCACCGCCCGCGCCTCGGCCCGCAGCCGCTGTCCCCTGCACTCCGGACACAGCGCGTATCCCCGATACTTGCTCAGCATCACCCGCACGTGCAGCTTGTACTTCTTCCGCTCCAGCAGCGCAAAGAACCCATGCACACCAGGAAACGACCCGTTGCCGTCCAGCGCAAATGCCTGCTGCTCCGCCGTCAGATCCCACCACGGCACATCCAGCGGAATTCCGCTCTGCCGCGCCGCGCGCTTCAGCTCCGTGAAATAAGACCGGTACTTCGGCCGGTTCCACGGATCGATCGCGCCCTCCTCCAGCGTCTTCGATTTATCCGGAATGATCAGGTTCAGATCGAAGTCGATCGTGTTCCCGAACCCCTGGCACCGCGGGCACGCGCCGTACGGATTGTTGAACGAAAACAAACTCGGCTCCGGCTCCCGATACTGCCGGTGGCAGGTCTTGCACTCAAACGCTCCCGAGAACCGCAGCCGCTGAGGCGGCCCCGTGTCCGACACGGCCTCGCGCGGGACAATCTCATACAGAATTTCCCCCGCCTCGCGGTACCCAATCTCCGCCGCGTCCACAATGCGTGCGCGATTGTCTGACGCGACCGCAATGCGGTCCACCAGCACAAACACCGGCAACGCAAAATCAATTTCCAGCAGCGACTCCGGCGTCGAGAACTCGTAGATGTTTCCGTTCTGGTACAGCCGATTGAAACCCCGCTTGCGCAGATCGAACAGCCGTTCCCGCAGCGCGTCCGACAAACCGCCAGCCGGCTTCTCCGCCGCTCTCCGCATCGCACCCCTTGTCCGGCGCGCCGGCTTTTCCCCATCCGCCGTGTCCGGCGCGGGCTGCGCCGGCGTTCCCGCCTGCGCCTGCACCGGATACAGCGCGTACAGCCGCGTTCCCTCCCCCTGTGCCAAAACGGCCGCCGCAATCTCATCCACCGTGTCGCGTCGGACAATTCCGCCACAAACCGTGCAGTGCACTACCCCGCACCGCGCCCAAAGCAGCCGCATGTAGTCGTAGATCTCTGTCGCCGTCGCCACCGTCGAGCGCGGGTTCCGCGTCGAGTTCTTCTGCCGGATCGCAATCGCCGGCGCCAGCCCGTCGATCAGGTCGACGTCCGGCTTCTCAATCCGTTCCAGAAACTGCCGCGCGTATGCCGACAGCGACTCCACGTACCGCCGCTGCCCCTCCGCATAAATCGTGTCGAAGGCCAAAGACGACTTGCCCGACCCCGATACGCCAGACACCACCGTCAGCTTCCCGTGCGGAATCTCGCAGTCAATGTTTTTCAGGTTATGGGTCCGCGCGCCGCGGATGATGATTGCATCGCTCAAGGTGTGGTCCAGTAGCTCGAACAAAGGCTCCAGGGAAAAGTCCCCCAGCTTGATTATAGGGGCCCCCTGCCGCCCACGCCCGGGGGGACAATGGAAGACTATGCACTGGACCGGAGCTCTGATCCTCCTTGTGTTTGCCTTCCTCTGTGCCGGCGTGATGCTGGTTCTGCTTCATCGGACACGCGCCGGAAGAATCCTCTACGAGCGCATCCCGGACCGGCCGCGGCGCCGCCTTTTCCTCGCGTCCGTCAGTTTCTTTGTCACCTTTCTCGGCGTCCGGCTCCTGGTCTATGCGATCGTTCACCATGTCGGCCCGTTTGGCTGGGTCATGGTCGGCGGCCGACACATTCATCACCTGGTGTGGGGAATCCTTCTGCTGCTCTTCGTCGGCTATATGGAGCTGGCCGAGTTCGGTACTGGCTCCTCGCCGTCGTCGATCTTCGCCAGCCGGCTGATCTCCATCAGCTTCGGCATCGGCGCCGCGCTCACTCTCGACGAATTCGCTCTCTGGCTCAACCTGAATGCCGACGCCTACTGGACGCGACAGGGCCGCGAGAGCATCGACGCGGTGATCCTGTTCGGCGCTCTGCTGGCCATTGGCGCGTGGGGCGCGCCGATCTGGACGAGCCGAAGTCGGCAACCTTCCCAACGGGCATGATTCGGCGGGCCGCTGTTCCGAGCCGCCTCTGTTGCCGATAAATAAGAATGAGGAAGTGTCTGCGATGGCCCCCGGTGCACGGCTGATGACTAGCCCCCTGGTCCGAAGCGCTGTCAAAATAGTGGTCATGCACTGGACGGCCGCCTGGATCCTCCTCGCCTTTCTGGCCGCCTCCGTCTCCGTCATCCTCATCCTCCTCCATCTCACGCGCGCCGGCGCCGTCCTCCACGAGCGCATTCCCGACCGCCCCCGCCGCCGCCTCTTCCTCGCCGCCCTCGGATTCGTGCTCACCTTCCTCGGTGTGCGCCTCCTCGTCCTGCTCATCCTCTTTCACAAAGGCCCCTTCGGATGGGTCGTGCTCGGCGGCCGCCATATACATCACCTCGTCTGGGGCATTGTTCTCCTGCTCCTCACCGGCTACGCCATGGTCGCCGAGATCGGCACCGAAGCCACGCCACGCTCGCTGTTCTGGGGCCGTCTCATCGCCATCGCCTACGGAGTCGGCGCCGCGCTCACCCTCGACGAGTACAGCATGTGGCTCGACATCAAAGAATCCACCTGGACCTTCTCCGGACGAGAGAGCATCGACGCGGTCGTCTTCTTCGGCGCTCTGCTGGCACTCGGCGCCTGGGGTGCACCACTCTGGACCAAACGACCCCGTAAACGCCGCAAGCGCAATCACAATCACGCTGCCCATTCCTCTCAGGCATCCAACACCGCACGCCACACCCCCACCGGCAAACAGCCTCTCTGACCGGACTCCCTTCTCCCTCTCCCTTCTCCCTCCCACCACTGTTCTCTTACTGGATACCCGCCGCAATTCCCCTGCTAATCCACAGGGAACGTCACGCTATAGTCAATGAGGCGATTCTCACGACCTTGCTCAGGCGTGGCTAAAACCAACCCAGACAGTGGCGGCGCGACCCTCCTCGACGAACCTGCGGATTTCTATCGTCCGTCGTCGAGTCCGGACAGCGACACACGGCCTCCCCGCTCGGGGTCCCCAGCACGCCCCAGTGCGGTGCGCGAGGATGATCGTCCCCTGCGTGCGAAAACCCAATCGGAAGACGATGCCGAAGAACCCTTCCTCCGCACCCGCCGCCGCGTTCCCGTTCGCCGCGGCCTGGTCCCTGCCTGGCTTAGAACCACCTGGGGAAAAGTGATCCTCGGCGTATCCATCCTCATCGTTCCAGGATTGCTCCTTGCGCTGATCATCGCCGTCCACAGCTTCCTCGATCACGATCCACGCTTCCGCATCGAGTCCTCGACCTCCATCCAGACCACCGGCAACACGCAGCTCAACCGCAGCAGCCTCCTCGCGGTCTTCGGCTCCGACATCGGCCGCAACCTCTTCTACGTTCCAATCGCAAAGCGCCGCGCGGAACTCGAACAGATTCCCTGGGTCCGGCACGCCACCGTGATGCGCGTGCTCCCCAACCAGTTGCGCGTGGCTATCCTGGAGCGCACCCCAATCGCGTTCGTCCTCGTCCATGGCCATGTCGAGCTGGCCGACGCCGACGGCGTCATCCTCACCCTGACTCCGCAGCAAATGGCCGCCAGGCATGATTCCTTTATTGTTGTCAGCGGAATTAATCCCGCCGACCCACTCTCGGTCCGCCGCGCTCGCATGCAGATCTATCAGAAGTTCATTGCCGATCTGGATTCGACCGGTGAGCACCTCTCTGCGCATCTGAGCGAAGTCGATCTCTCCGACGCTGAAGATGTCCGCGCCACCGTTCCGCTCAATGGCTCCGACCTGTTGCTCCACTTCGGCGATCAGGATTTTCTGGTGCGCTGGCAAAACTACCAGGCTCACATCGCGCAGTGGGAACAACAGTACCCGCATCTCGCCTCGATCGACCTCCGCTACGACCACGAAGTCGTGCTGAAGATGGCTGGCGACCCGGGCACACCAAGCGCCGACTCCACCGCCAGGCCGGTTGCGGCATCCGCTTCCACTCCAGCGTCAAAACCCACAACCACGCCGACCCCGAAGCCCGCGGCATCCACTCCTGCACCCGGTCACCCTGTTCCGGTCGCGCACAAGCCAACCGCCACGCACAACACGAAACCTCACAAGCCGGCGCCTGCAAAACATCGCCCCACCCGCAGCACCAGGCACGACAAGACCCACGCGACCCGGAGGCCCGCTTGAGCCAGCCCGACAATGTCCTGGCCGTCCTCGATGCCGGCAGTTCCAGAATTCGCGTCCTCATCGCGGAGGTTCGCGAAGGCGCTCTTCGCTATCGAGGCCACGGTATTGCCGAGGCGGGAGGCATGCGCAAAGGACTCATCTCCGACCTCGCCCCCGCCGCAGCCTCCATCGATCGCGCCGCCGTCGCCGCCGAAGCCTCAGCTCAGGAAGTCATCGAGCGCTGCATCGTTGCTGTTGGTGGCCCGCACATTCGCGGCGTCAACAGCCGCGGCGGCATCAGCCTTGGCACGCGCCTGCGCGAGATCACCAAAGAAGACGTTCGCGCCACCGTCGATCGCGCCCGCTCCATTGCCCTGCCCGGCGACCGCGAGGTCCTGCACCTGCTCCCGCAGCAGTTCATTCTCGATGAGCAGCCCGGCATTCACGATCCCGTCGGCATGATCGGCAACCGCCTCGAAGTCAACCTCCACATCGCCACCAGCTCGGCCAGCGCTCAGCAAAGCATCGTCACCTGCGTGAACAAAGCCGGCCTCGAAGTCTCCGAGACCGTCCTCGAGTCCCTCGCCGCCGCCGAGTCCACCCTCTCCGCGGATGAGCGCGAGCTCGGCGTTTGCCTTGTTGATATGGGGGCATCAACCTCCGAGCTGGTCGTCTTCTTCGAAGGCGCGGTCGCACACACCTCAGTGATCCCCATCGGCGGCGACCACTTCACCAACGATCTTGCTGTCGGCCTGCACGTCACCGCGCCGGAAGCTGAATGGCTCAAGTGCAACTACGGCCACTCCATCGTTACCGCGGTCCCGCAGGACAACGAAGTGGAAGTCTCCGGACTCCCCGGCTATGAACCGCGCCTCGTCCGCCAGCGCTTCATGGCTGAAGTTCTCGAGCCCCGCGCTCGCGAGTTCTTCCAGATGCTGCGCGACAACCTGCGTCAGGGCGGCGTGCTGGAGGCCATGGGCGCCGGCTGTGTCCTCACCGGCGGCGCCGCACGTCTGCCCGGCCTGCTCGAAACCGCCGAGAGCCTGCTGCGCGTTCCGGCCCGTCTGGCCTCCCCCGTGCCGCTTTCGCGCATGCCCGCCGAGCTTGCCACCCCCGAGTTTTCCGTTCTCACAGGCACGATGCTCTATGCCCACCGCACCAGCGTGAACCGTGCGGCGGAAAACCAGGGACTGCGCGCCAAGCTGCGCGCCATTTTGGCTGGAAGTGTTTAACCAAAGGAGTCAACGCCGATGAAAAACAAAACCATGGGTCAGCCCGACGAAATCCGTATCCAGTACCACGATGAAGTCCCCCGCGGCGCTCGCATTAAGGTCATCGGCGTAGGCGGGGGCGGAGGCAACGCCGTCAACCGCATGATCGCCGCCCACATGGAGGGCGTCGAGTTCATCGCAGCCAATACCGATCGCCAGGCGCTGCAGCTCTCCAGCGCTCCGGTGAAGCTGCAGCTCGGCGTCAAGCTCACCAGCGGGCTCGGCGCCGGCGCAAACCCCGACATCGGCCGTCAGGCCGCCCTCGAAGACTCCGGCAAGATTCTCGAAGCCCTCGAAGGTGCAGATATGGTCTTCGTCACCGCCGGCCTCGGCGGCGGAACCGGCACCGGTGCCGCCCCTGTCATCGCCTCGCTCGCCAGCGAGATGGGCGCCCTCACCGTCGCCGTCATCACACGCCCCTTCGCCTTCGAAGGCAAGCGCCGCATGGCCCAGGCCGAGCGTGGCATGCAGGAACTGCTGGACAGCGTCGACACCATGATCGTCATCCCCAACGAGAAGCTCCTTGCTGTCGCCAAGGACGCCGGCTTCTTCGAGTCCTTCCGCATCGCCGACGATGTCCTCCGCCAGGGCGTGCAGGGCATTTCAGACATCATCACCATCCCGGGCATCATCAACCGCGACTTCGCCGACGTGAAAACCACGATGGCCGGCATGGGCTATGCCGTCATGGGCACCGCCATCCGCAGCGGCGCGCAGCGCGCCATTGAAGCCGCGCAGGCCGCCATGGCCTCTCCGCTTCTGGAAGAAGGCGCCATTGACGGAGCCCGCGGCATTCTCATCAACATCACCGGCTCCAGCTCGCTCAAGCTCAGCGAAGTCAACCAGGCCTCAACCCTCATCCAGACAGCCGCGCACGAGGACGCCAACATCATCTTTGGCGCTGTGCTCGACGAATCCATGGGCGACGAGGTCAAAATCACAGTTATCGCGACCGGCTTTCGGCAGGGTTCTGCCGAACGCCGGGACCACATGCTGACTGCCGCGCTGCGCGAAGCACCTTCGCCCCGCATCGAGAAACGTCCGGCCACGCCCCGCTTTGCCAGCGAGGAGCAGGACGACCAGGCCGCCGCTCGCGAAACGCCTCTGCTCATCCCCGTTTCGGCACGTGACTTTGTTTCGGCGTTCCGCGTCCACGAGGCCGATCCTGTCGACGATGCCCTCGCGGTCGAGGATTCCGCCTGTGCAGAAGATGAAACCGAGCTGGTCGGAGTAGCCGTGGTTGCATCCTCGGGCGAGCCTGACGATGTCGTCTTGCCACACCCGGCCTTCGTTGAGGAACCGAGCGAGAACCTCGACATCCCGGCCTTCATGCGCAAGGGCGCCTTCTGACAGACCGGTTTAATCGCGACTCAGAAAGCCACTCCGGGGCCTGGAGTTGGTCGCCTCCACATCTGTCCTTGAGTCGTAATCCCAAATCCGTTTTTAGGTCGTCTTCCCAATCCGTTTTCGAGTCGTAATCCCAAGTCTTAGTGCAAGTCTGTTTTCGAGTCGTAATCCCAATCTGTTTTCGAGTCGTAATCCCAATCTGTTTTCGAGTCGTAATCCCAATCCGTTTTCGAGTCGTAATCCCAATCCGTTTTCGAGTCGTAATCCCAAATCCGTATCTGGCCAGATCGGTACTAACCGGCGCGCCAAAACCCCGGGAAGGGCGCCAGGTTCACCCCACAGCAAGTAGCTCAAGCGTTTGCCGTGAAAAATTCAACGCATTTCGACTCCCAGCTCAAACCAAAGTACCGTCCTCTGAACCCGTCGGCCCATTCCTGGAATACGGCTCGAGCCGCCATCCCTGAGGAACCTCAGCAAACTCGCGCCGCAGCAGCAACAACGGATCCGCACCATTCGTACCCAACCCTGACCGGAAAGAGGCATCTGTTTGTGCGAAAATGTACTGGACAGGCAACAGTTTCCGGTTATATTGAACCAATAGTTCCTGCCATCCACCCAGGCCCTGACAGGTTAGGTCCTTCCCTGAGAAACAACTGCAGGGGTGTCTTCCGGGTTCAGAGTGACATGGCGAGAACCTTCTTTCCGAAGATGGAACTGAAGTTCCGGTTCGGGAAGGCCGATGAGAATCGGTTACGTTGCAACGTACGAAGTAAGGTTTCGCCAGACATGTTTCTGCGGCACCATCAACCAGAGGGTCTGGATTCTTCGAACGAGAGTACCTTTTGATGAAGCGCGTTTATCTGTCCCTGCTGGCTGCCCTGGTCGCCCCGTCGCTCCTCTTCGCGGCGTCCACCACTGTTGCGCATCGCACCGTCCGTCACCACTCTCGTGTGCATGAGTCGACGGCCACTCGCCGGCACCTGGCCAATCTGCAGCACAGCCAGCGCGTAGCCCGGCCGCACCTGGCTACCGCCAGCCTGACGACGCATCGCACGCTCCATTCCCGCCGCCACCGTTATTACGAGCGCTTTACCGCCAGTTCCTTTGTCACCTCCGATCTCACCGCCGGCGACATCACGGCCGGTGAAGATCCCGTCGTCCGCCAGGCCGCCATTGACGCCCTCGGGGACATGAACGGCACTGTCGTCGCCATCGACCCGTCCAACGGTCGCATCCTGGCCATGGTCAACCAGAAGCTGGCTCTCTCCAGCGGCGCCGAGCCCTGCTCCACCATCAAGCTCTCCGTCGCACTCGCCGCTCTGGAAGAAGGCCTCGTCACAAAGGAGACGCCCGTCAACCTCGGCGGCAGCTACCATCTCAATCTCACCGAGGCTCTGGCTCACTCCAACAACGCCTATTTCGAGACCCTCGGCCGCCGGCTCGGCTTTGACCGCGTCCGCCACTACGCCACCGAGTTCGGTCTGGGCGAACTGGCAGGCTACAACATCGCCGGCGAACAACCCGGCGTGTATCCGGACCAGCCCATTGCTGAAAATCTCGGCGGCGTCGGCCGCATGTGCTCCTTCGGCGAAGGCATTTCCATGACCCCGCTGCAGCTCGGAGCCCTGGTCGCAGCCATCTCGAATGGCGGCACCCTGTACTATCTCCAGCACCCCACCACTCCGGCTGAAGCTCTCAGCATGCAGCCGCGCATCAAGCGCACCCTCGACATCGCCCCCATCCTGCCCGAAATCCAGGACGGCATGGGAGCCGCGGTTCGCTACGGCACGGCACGCTCGCTCCGCGCCAACTTCAACCAGTTTCCCGTGCTGGGCAAGACCGGTACCTGCTCCAACGACGGCACCCGCTTCGGCTGGTTCGCTTCCTACGCCGACACCCAATACGGTCGCATCGTCGCCGTCTTCTTCCTCGAGGGCGGACGCCCAACCTTCGGTCCCAAAGCCGCCGAACTCACTGGCGTCTTCTATCGCAATCTCTGGGACTCCAGCTACTTCGCAGCAAAGCAGTCTCCGACAACCCCCGACACTCCGGCAACAACGGCAGTCGGCGCCCCTCAGTAAGTCAGGCGATTTTCGAAGCAGCTGACCTGAACCACCCAAACTTCTTCGAAGCTGTTGATCCGACCCAATGCTGCTGATCCGAGCAGCTCAGGTTTTCGAAGCTGCTGATCCAGGCCATTTCAGGCTATTTTCGAAGCCTGCTGATCCGAGCAGCTCTGGCATTTTCGAAGCTCCTGATCCAAGCCAGATGGGGCTATTTTCGAGGCTGTTGGTCCGAACCAACTCAGGCTGTTTCAGGAAGCTGCTGACGTGAACCAACCCCGCCTCCTTCGAAGTCGCTGACCTGAACTCCATCGGGGATTCCAAAAAAGAAACCAAGCCCGAAACCCGGGCCCCGGCCAGGTTCACCCCACAGCAAGAAGCAAAAGCCTTCGCGGTCCAATCGTCAATCCAATTCCCTCCGCGTCCCACCCATCCGTACCGTGGCCTGACCGTTTCAGGAATGCGTCCCCTCCCATCCCGACTGGCCCGGACCCAGCCACGCAGCACGCCACCCTCTACGCCGCCGGACGTTTCCCCAGCAGTCCCCTCTCGATCGCGATTCTTTCGCGCTCCGACTCCTTCAGATGCCCTCGGAACAGCGAGTCCCGCCGCTTCGCCAGCTCCGCGTTCAGCTCCGCCCCAATCAAAATCGCCAGCGCCGTCAGATAAATCCAGAACATCAGCCCGATGATGGCCCCCATCCCTCCATACAGCCTGGAATAGTGCGCCAGATCGTCCAGGTAGAACGCCAATCCCGCCGACCCGACGAACCAAAGCCCAATCGCGACCACGGCTCCCGGAAGCGTGGACGTAAAGCGCTGCCTTCGTTTCGGCCCGAGGAAATAGACCAGCTCAAGACCGACGACAAACGTAACAAAGACGGTTGCAATTCGAATCGCCGGCCACATTCGCTCAAATGCATGCGGCATCGGAAAGATCTCCGTCAGGAAATGCCCGAAGTGCGGCCCTGCGATCAGCGCCAGCAGCGATACCGTCAGCAGCCCGCCGCTGGTCGACGCCAGAATCAGCGCCTGCACGCGATCGCGCCCCCATGACCGCGGTTCGGTTACGTCATACGCAACGTTTAGCGCCGTGATCAGCGCCGAGAACCCTCCCGTCGTCGACCAGATGTAGCTCAGCACCCCAAACGACAGCATCCCGCCGTGGGGCTCCAGCAGGCTCCCGATCATCTTCTCCACCGTCGACAACGCCTCCGCCGGCACCAGCATCGCCAAAACGCTGAGCAGTTGCGGCAGCAGGCCGGGAATCCTCAGCACCGACATCAGCGAGGCCACCGTGATCAGCAGCGGCACCATCGACAGCATGGACCAGAACGCCAAACCCGCAGCTACATCCAGAACATGAGTCCGCAGCAGTTCGCTCCACAGGATTCTCAGCAGACAGCGAGTCTCCCGCCCGCGCCGCCGCATTCGATGATGCCAGCGCTCGAAGGTCCACTTTCGCCGCCCTCGGCCCACTGGCTGACAGACGGGCCGCAGCGGCGCGGCGCCACCGCTCTGCGCTTGCTCTCCTGGGCCCGAAAACGAGGTGGCACGCTGCACGGTGGCTCCGGATACGGCCGGGTACTGTAGTGCGATGGCAAATTGACCCCGCCCGGATGTGCGACGATCCATCCGAAATCGCTCTTCAGCGTTCTTACCCCGGATCCAGTGCCCCCGAGCCTGCCCGAGCGAGCTTGCGTGAGCTACTCCTCGAATCGCTCTCGCCCCTGGGATCAGGGGTTTCTATTTCAGACGCCTGCATCCCAGCCTCAATTGCCCCCTGGACCCCGTCCCCACTCCTCGAAGCGAAGCGAGGAAAACCTTGTTCCGACTCCGAACCACCCCTGACGCGGGTCACCGCCGCCCACGACTTCAGGCAAATTCGCCAGCCGCCTTTTTGAGTCCGTAACCCTATGAAAATCCGTGGAGTTGATTCTCAGAGGTAACCCCCTTCCGTTTCGACCAAGGTTACTAAAGGCGGAAAAATATTTCTTGCTTGTCTTTCTCCGAACGTGTTAACTATGCAGGCAATATCACGAAATTCCTGCCTTGCTGTTCACAGGGGAAAGTGCGGTCTACAAGCCCACCACTATGAAAATTGGAACGACTATCCGAGGCTATCGCCTGCAAAAGGGCCTCTCGCAGGGCGATATCGAAAAACGGACGGGCCTCCTCCGCTGTTATCTATCCCGCGTCGAGAACGGCCATACCGTTCCTTCGCTCGACACCCTCGCCAAAATCGCCGGCGCGCTGGAACTTCCGCTGGCTCAGTTATTTGCAGAAGACACCCTGGGCCGCCAGCTGCAGTCCCAGAAACTCTCCGACGACGAACTTCGCTTCCTGACGCAGATCCGCCGGTACTCCACCAACCTGAACGACAGCGACCGCAAATTGCTCCTGGCGATGGTCAAGAAGTTCGCTGCCACGGCAACTCGATAGTTCCGCCCATCTCCCGAAATCTCACCCACGACCGGCTCCGGCCATCTCCCGGAGCCTCCCGTCGCCCCTCACCCCGCAGCGCCCTCGTAGAACGCCCTCAGTCCCCACGCAATCAATAGCAGGACGAACAGCATTACCCCCACCGCGATCGCTCGCCTCCTCACAAACGTCTCCCGAGGCGCTCCAATCCGGGGCACCAGCGGTACTCCGAGCGCAAGCCCACTCAGGAATCCACCCAGATGCGCCATGTTATCCACCTGCAGTCGCGTGTGCGCCAGCCACAGGCCGCCATCAATCACGAAATTGATGAGCGCGAAATACCACACGCTTCGTCGCAGCTTCTTCAACTCGAGCTGCGGTATCGGCAGCAGCGGCGACCGCAGCAACATCAGCAGCACCCCGGCGAGCCCGAACACCGCGCCCGACGCTCCCGCGCTCAGCACACCTCCGGCTGCTCCGGGTGGTCGCTGGTTGAACGTCACGCTGAGCAGGTTTCCCGCCACCCCGGTTAACACATAGGCAGCCGCCATCCCGAACTCCCCCAGCAGCGGCTCGCCCAGCAGCCCCAGGTTCCACAAGCACCACATATTCGTCAGGATGTGGATCCACCCAAAGTGCACGAAGATCGACGTGACCAGCCGCCACCACTCGCCGTTCAGCACGTAGTAGCCATTGCATAACAGCCCGTAGGACACCTTGTCCTCGAATGCCGGCCCTGCAAGATTCCCGCTCAGCAAGAGCGTCATCAGAAAGACTGCGCCATTCACCCCCACCAATGTGTAGGTCGCCGGCGCGTGGGCCCAGTGCCTCCGCGGCCGCGGCGGCGGCGCCTGGTACGAAGGCGGCGGATACCAGCCGCGCGCCTCCTCAGCCGGCTGCGCATCTTCAGGAAAGGTTCCCGGCGGCAAAATCTCGGGCGGAGTGCTGGAGCGACGGCCCTGCTCGGGTTCCATGCTCTTACCCTACCGTTCCCGTCGCGTGCTGACAATCCTGAGCCGATTTGCCTTTGACGCCGCGCGCGAAATCCCCCAGGACGTTTGCAAAGGACCTGCTCGCGCATGTCACCATGGTCGTGGGCCGTGGAGCCCTGGCTCTCGCCATTGTTTACAATTCCTCTTCGCCCTCTTCTTCAACCTCCGCACTCACAGCCTTCATCCAGGAGTCCTTCCCTTGAGCGGTGACAAAAAGATAGCCCGCGTTCTGCTGAGCGTGACCGACAAAACCGGCATCGTCGACTTTGCCAAATGCCTCACCCGCCACGGCGCCGAGCTTGTCTCCACCGGCGGCACCGCGCGCACCCTGCGCGAGGTCGGACTAGTCGTGCGCGAAGTCGCCGACCTTACCGGTTTCCCCGAGATGTTCGACGGCCGCGTCAAGACTCTTCACCCCAAAGTCCACGGCGGCATCCTTTACATCCGCCGCAATGCCGAACATAACCACCAGGCTGCCGCTCACGGCATCGAGCCCATCGATATGGTGGTCGTCAACCTCTACGCCTTCGAAAAAACTGCCGCCAACCCCGACGCGAAGTTCGAGGACATTATCGAAAACATCGACATCGGTGGTCCGGCCATGATTCGCTCCGCCGCCAAGAACTTTGAAGACGTAGCGGTCGTCACCTCTGTTGCCGATTACGGTTTTCTCGCTGACGAAATGGACCTCAACCGCGGCATGCTCAGCCGCGAAACCCGCTGGCGTCTGGCTCAGCATGCCTTCGCGACCACCGGCACCTACGACACGGCTATCGCCAATGCCCTTGAGCGCCTTGAGCCTTCGGCTCCGGGTCTGCCCCTGCGCACGACCGACGAGTTTCCGCAGAACCTGCGCATCTCCTACCCCCTCGCGCAGTCGCTTCGCTACGGCGAGAACCCGCACCAGCACGCCGCTCTCTATCGCGACAACTCCGGCAACGGCATCGCCGCCGCCCAGCAGCTCCAGGGCAAGGAACTCAGCTACAACAACCTCGTCGATCTCGATGCCTGCTGGGAATTGGCCCAGGAATTCGACGAGCCGGCCTGCGCCATCATCAAGCACACCAATCCTTGCGGCACAGCCACCGGCAGCAATCTGCTCGAGGCCTACCGCAAAGCTCTGGTCGCCGATCCTGTCTCCGCATTCGGCGGCGTCATCGGCGTCAACCGCGAGATCAATGGCGACACCGCCGAAGAGATGGCGGCTTTGTTCGTCGAAGCGATCGCGGCTCCATCTTTCTCCGAAGAGGCGGTCTCTCGCTTCTCGTCGAAAAAGAACCTCCGCCTCGTCGTCGTGCGCCCCGCGCAGACCACTCGCCTGCTCAAACAGATTTCCGGTGGCATGCTCATGCAGGATGCCGACAATCCGAAGATCACCGTCGCCGACCTGAAAGTCGCGACCCAGCGCGCCCCCGGCGAGGACGAGCTCAACGCCCTGCTCTTCGCCTGGAAAGTCGTCAAGCACGTCAAGTCGAACGCCATCGTCTACGCGCGCGACGGCCAGACCATCGGCATCGGAGCGGGGCAGATGAGCCGCGTCGACGCCGCCCGCTTCGGCGCAATGAAGGCCGTCCTGCCGCTCAAAGGCTGCGTCGCCGCCTCCGATGCCTTCTTTCCCTTCCCCGACGGACTCGAAGTCGTGGCCCAGGCCGGAGCCACCGCCGTCATTCAACCCGGTGGTTCGGTCAAGGACCAGGATGTGATTGCCGCCGCCGATCGCCTCGGCCTGGCCATGGTCTTCACCGGCATCCGGCACTTCCGGCATTAACCGGCAAAGAAATACTGAACTCCTCGGCGGACATCCTCCCGGATAAAATTCCGCTGTGGCCGACGTCTTCAACCAGCGTGCCCGGAGCGGTCGCATGAGGTTCATCAGTGGCGCGCGTTTTGCTCCCTGGACTCTCGTCCTCCTGCTCATCTCCTCGCCGTTCCTGGCGCAACAAAACCTAAAACCCACCGCATCGACTGCCTCTTCAGCGTCCACTATCCACTTCCGCGATGTCAGCCGCGAATCGGGCCTCACCACGCTGCCTCACTCGACGACCGATCGCCATTACATCGTCGAAACCATGGGTGGCGGCGGTATCGCCCTCTTCGACTGCGATAACGACGGCAAACTCGACATCGCCGTCGTGAACGACACAACCATCAATCGCTACCTCGCTGGCGGCGATCCCATGATCACCCTCTATCACCAGGACGGCACGGGCAGTGCGCTTCACTTCACCGACATCACGCAAGCCGCCGGCCTGACCACGCGTGGATACGGAATGGCCATCGCCGTCGGCGACTACGACAACGATGGCCTCCCCGATCTCTACGTCACCGGCTACGGCCACAACGTGCTCTATCACAACCTCGGTGGCTGCCGCTTTGAAGACGTGACCGAACGCGCCGGCGTCGCGGTGGGCGGCTTCAGCACCGGCGCCGCGTGGGCCGACTACGATCGCGACGGCCGTCTCGATCTGTTCGTTGCACGCTACGTCCGCGCCGATCTTCACCACCTGCCCCCTCCTGACCCCAGCGCCGTCGGCTACCGATCCGTCATTTTTCAGCTGCCTGCCGAGATGCCAGGCGACACTGATGTCCTGTTCCGCAATCGCGGCGACGGCACATTTGAAGATGTCTCGCGCAAAGCCGGAATCAGCAATCCGGCGGGCCTGCATGGCATGGGCGTGGTTTGGGGCGACTACGACAGCGACAGCTGGCCCGACCTCTTCGTCACCAATGACGGCGGCACCAACTATCTCTACCACAACCTTCGCAACGGCCGATTCGAAGACCAGGGCATCGCTACCGGGACCGCTCTGGGGCCTAACGGAGAGATCTTCGGCAACATGGCCGGCGACTTCGGAGACTTTAACCGCGACGGCCGCCTCGACCTGGTCACGACGCGTTACAGCCGGCAGCCGCTGAGCCTCTATCGTAACGACCAGTTCGTCTTCACCGACGTGGCAACTGAAGTGGGTCTCGCCAAAGACACAGTGCCCCCTGTGAAATGGGGAACCGGATTCGGAGACTTCGATAATGACGGATGGCCTGACCTTCTCATCGCAAACGGTAACTTCTCCTCGAGGATGGACGACCTGAAGAACGAGGTGAAGTTTCGCGAGCCGTTGCAGCTCTTTCGCAATCTTGAGGGGCGCTCCTTCGAAAATGTGGCCGACCCGGCAGGCCTCAACCTGGGTCCTCTTCAGTCACGCCGGGGAACAGCCTTCGGCGACATCAACAACGACGGCAATCTGGATTTCGTCGTCTTCAACGTCAACGGGCCGCCGTCTCTTTTCATCAATGACAGCCACAACGCCAACCATCGCGTTCTCTTCCGCCTCGTGGGAAGCAGGAGCAATCGCCTGGGCGTAGGTGCCCGCGTCGCCGTGAAAGCTGGCGGTGTGAAACAGATCGACGAGGTTCGCGCCGGCGGCAGCTACAACTCAACGAACGACACCCGATTGCACTTCGGCCTGGGAAAAGAGACCGTCATTTCAGAAATCGAAGTGCGCTGGCCCAGCGGCCTGGTCCAGAACTTCCAGCGGATTCCCGCCGATGCCCTCTATCAGATCGATGAGGGACAAAGCCCTCGCAAGCTGATGGATCTGCACTCGCCGCCATAACAACGGCAGCGGATCCTGTCCCAGCTCAGTGGCCGTGAGCGTTCGGAACCACCTCGGCCGCCGTCGCCGGAGTCGCTTGTTGCTGCTGGGCAGGCTGGGTGTGCAACAACCCATACAACGCGAACACCGTCACCAGCACCACGGCGATCGCCGCCGCAATCACATACGGAGCCTTCGGCCAGCGCGATTCCTGAGGTTCATCCTCCCTCAAATCCGCCATTTGGTCATTCAGCGGCATCAATGGCTCCCCAAACAGGGCGCCCTGCTCGGGCCCATCCATCGGCCGCATCGCCAGCAACCGCGGCGACTGCCCCGAAGCCGCCTTCGCTTCGGCCTTCTCGGGCGCCTTTGTTGACGCCTGAACGTCGGCCTTGTCAACCGGCGCCGCTGGTGCTTTCTCAATTTTCATCTGTGGCGGAGCCGCAACCTCAGTCTTCGCCGCAGCCGGAGGCGTACTCATCTTCGCCACTTTCGAGAGGGGCTCGATCCGCGTCACGTCGCGTGCGATCTCCAGCCGCGTTCCTGCCAGCGCCGCCACTTCGGTCGCCCCCGCAATTCCGCTCAGCGCCCGCCGTACCGCGCGCGCCGTCGATTCCGGCAGCAACTGCAGCACCGGATCGTTCTCATTGGCCGGGAAGCGCCCCGTCACCGCATGTGCCACCATCCGCGCCGCCCATCGAACATCGTCAGCGGCCGCGGCTCCAAAAGCCGTTGCTGCCATCATCACGCAGTCGCTGCGCAGCTTGATTGTCTCGCCGGTCGCCACGACGCTGGCCGCTTCCACATGCCGGTGCACCAGCCCGTGCGCATGCATTGCGCCCAGCGCCGCCAGCACCGCATCCAGAACCTGCCGCCCTTCGACAGGAGTCAATACACGGTCGCGCAGCACATCGGCCAGATTCTCGTCGGTCAGCTCCATCTCGGCTACAATCACCGGCACGTCGTCGAGATGCGAGATCGCCGCCTCGCGAATCGCCACCACATTCGGGTGACGGATCTGCGACGCCGCGCGCAGCCGATCAATCAGTTCGTCCTCATCGTTCAGCGCCTCCGTGATGCTTAGCATCACCGGCAGGCCGTCCGGACCAATCGCTTCAAACCACGCGCGTCGGCCCTCAGGGCGCACCAGCCGCCCCAGCAGCCAGCGATCCTCCAGCCTGCGCCCCTCGTAGTCTCCCCACAGCATCAATCGATTCAGGCCTGCTGTCGCCATATCTTGCTTCCTCCCGCAGAATTGCAGCACCTGCTCCGCAACCTGCTCAGACACACTTCCAGCCCCTTAATTTCCAGTAAACAGCGTCCGGCGCTGCCGGTGCACGCGATTTTTCATCCGCGTACAAAAGTTGGTACGAATCTGCGCCGTCAATTCCGTAACACGCAAGGGCTTAGCGACCGCCCGAGCTCGTCGCTCTGATCCCTGACAGTGCTAGGCTCGACTCAGGAATGTCCTCACCCTCATCGAATCCGCCTCCGGCCTCGTCCGCACAACCCATCAGACTCTGGTGTCCTGTCTGCGCGCGCTCCGTTGACGACCCTCTGGTCTGTGGCGACTGCTCCGCGGTTATCTGCCGCGTCTGCGGCACCCCTCTTGAGTCTCCCGACGAGCTCGCCTTTGGCTAAGAAGTCCGCCCGTGGGCCACAACCAGTTGCCGAGCCCATCACCGTCAGCCCGCGCTGGCTGGCCGCGGCCTTTGCCGCCGTTGTGCTCCTTGCTGCCCTCTGCGGATACGGTGCCCTCTGCCTGCTGTTCTATCAGGGTCAGTGGCAGCTCCTGTTCCGTCCCTCACGCACGATCTCCGCCACGCCCGCCGGTCTGGACCTGCGCTTCGATGAGGTTCATTTCGATGTGAACAACGAGGGCCAGCCGCAGCTCTATGGCTGGTGGGTTCCTGCCGCGCCTCGAGCGCCTTACGCGAACGCCACCGTCCTCTACCTCCATGATGCCCAGGGCTCACTCTCCGACTCCCTGCCCGCACTCGATATCCTTCACACCGCCGGCATCAACGTCTTCGCCTTCGACTACCGCGGCTTCGGCTTCAGTTCCGGCGCTCATCCCACTGAGCAAACCGCCACTGCCGATGCCATCGCCGCCTGGACCTTTCTCACCGACCTTCGTCACATCACCCCACGCAACCTCATCGTCTTCGGCGATGGGGTTGGGGCCACCCTCGCCGCTCGCCTCGCCGTCCTGTTCGCCCCGGCCGGCGTCATTCTTGAAGATCCCAATCAGACTGCCCGGCAGATCTACCTGACGGACGCCCGCGCCCGCATCCTCCCCCTGTGGCTCTTGCAAAACGAGACCCTCGACCCCACCGCCGACCTCGCCGGCGCCCATGCTCCGCGCCTCTTCCTCGACCATCGCGGCGACTCCACACTCACTCGCACTCTGTTCAACGCCTCCTCATATCCGAAACAGTACGTCGATCTGCGTTCATCGTCCGAATCCGCGGTCATTGCAAGTCTCCGCCGGTTCTTCGATGATGTTGTCCGCTAGCAATGCGTCCCTTCGCCATCGTTGTCCTCGGCCTTTCGATCGCCACCGGCGCCGCCCAGACTCCGCGTTTCCGCCAGCTCACCCTCGCGACCGGGCCGAGCCCGCGATCGATTGCGGTGGCCGACGTCAATCACGACAACAATCCCGACATCATCGTCGCCAACGCCGGCAGCGACAAGGCAGACGATGGCACCATCATGGTTCTTCTCGGAGACGGCAACGGTGCATTCCATCCCGCGCCAGGATCACCTTTCCCCGCCGGGCATCTCCCCAACGACATCGCAGTCGCCGACATGAACCATGACGGCAATCCCGACCTCGTGGTCGCCAATCATCAGTCGCCGTTCCTGCGCGTTTTCCTGGGCGACGGTCGTGGTGGCTTCCGCCTCGCACCCGGCTCGCCCATCGACGTCCACTCCAACCCGCATCCTCATGGCGTCGTCGCGGGTGACTTCAACTCCGACGGCAAGCCCGATGCCGTGACCGACAGCTGGGGCAACAACCAGATCGAATTGCTCCTCGGGGACGGCAGCGGCCGACTCCTCACGCCAGGCACATTTTTCCCCGCCGGCCACCGCCCCTACGAACGCCTTCGCTCCGACGACTTCAATCGCGACGGCCATCCCGACATCGTCACCACCAACCTCGATGACGGCACAGTCTCGATCCTCCTGGGCGATGGACACGGCGGTCTCCACAATGCACCCGGTTCGCCCTTTCCTGCCGGAGCAAAGCCATGGCAGGTCGCCATCGATGACCTCAACGGCGACGGCATCGCCGACCTGGCGGTGATTCCATATCAAAGAGACATCGCGGGACCCGCCGAGAATGCTGTCACAATTCTCCAGGGCGACGGCCACGGCAGCTTCCAGCCGATGGCGGGATCGCCCCTCTCGCTTGCCGATTGCCGTGGACCCAACAGCGTCGCGGCCGGCGACTTATCCGGCCACGGCAACCACGCCATCGCCGTAGCCTGTGCCGAAAGCAAAACGCTAATGCTCTATGAGCACGGCGCAGACGGTCGATTCCACCTCTCGTCCATCTCTATCCCCGGCGGCTGGGGATCGGTCGCCATCGCCCGTCTAACCCACGACCAGCGCGCCACCATCATCACCGCTAACGCCGACGCGGCTACCATCACGATCTTCTTTGCTGAACGCTGAGCGCTCCCGGTCTTCGGTTGACCCCACCCGTGGAACCCCGTAAACTAACTCTTTGCGGCGAATGCGCCCACGCGTGTCTTCCGCCTGCATCCACTCCGAAAGCGAGATTCGATTTACACATGGCGAACCACGTTTCTGCGCTCAAGCGCGCCCGTCAGACCACCAAAAAGACCGCGGTCAACCGCGCCAATAAGACCCATTTCCGCGGCACGCTGCGCTCCCTCCGTGAAGCCCTCCTGAAGGGTGACGCCCAGACCGCTACGACTCAGTTCCGCAACGCAGTGTCCATCATCGACAAGAGCGTTAAGAAGGGCGTCATCCACGCCAATACCGGTTCCCGCTATAAGAGCCGTCTCAACGCCCGCGTGAAGGCCGTTGTCGCGAATCCGTCTGCGTCAGGGTCCAAAGCCTCCGCGCCAAAGAAATCCGTAAAGTCATCCAGCTAAAAGCAGGAGGCTCGAAGTAAGAAGCCCCGAGCAGGAAGCACTGCGCTTCCCTGCCGCGCTTTCCTTGTTCACCTTCCACTGATCTGATTCCTTCCGGCTTCTTCCTTCCGCCTTCCCGCTAGCTCGCCTCGATGCTCTGGAAGCCCGTGGGCAGATAGCTCGTCGTAACGCTCCCATTCTCCACCGTCACAAGCGTCACACCCTCCCGGTCGCCGAACTGCGCGCCCTTCCACCAGTTGCCGCTCACTGCGCCACCCGTCACATAGTGGATCCCCATGCGGTGCACGGTTTCTGAGATGTGCGTGTGCCCCTGCAGCAGCGCGATCACGTCGTAATACTCCAGCATAGGAATGATGTAGCTCGCGTTCAGCACCGGCTGATAGACCTTGCTGTTCGAGCCAGGCCCATAGCTCGGCATGCTCGTGGCCAGCGGAACGTGGCTCACCACAATCGACGGTGTCCCCTTCGTGCTCTCGAGTACCCGCTCCAGCCACGCAGCCTGCGTGATGTCGATGGCCGGCTCCCAGTCGCGTCCTTTGATCATGATCGAATCGAGCACAACGAAATTCACGCCCTTGTACTGGAACGTGTAATAGGTCGGCGTGTTGAATATTTTCTGGAACAGCGCTTTGCCGAAGATCGCGTCGTGATGGCTCATCCCCGTTTCGAGCCCCGCCACGTCGTGATTCCCCAGCACATGCCACACCGGCATGCGCAGCGTTTTTTCCGCCTCCGCATACAGTTCGTACTGATCGAGAATCCGCTCCTTGTGCGCCTTCAGCGCGTCGAAGACATGGTCGCCGCCGCAGATCGCAAATTCCGCCTCCGATGCGTTGATCAGTTCCATCGCCAGCTCTGTGCCCTGCGGTGCGTCCATCTCCGGCTCGATATGCACGTCGGTGAAAAAAGCAAACGTGAAGCTTCCCGTCGACAGGACCGCTCGCGAGCCGCTCTTTTGCGCCCTCACCGGTACGCCGCCCAGCGCACAGCCCGCCGCTGCCAGCCCGGTCCCCCTCAGAAAATTCCGACGATTCATTTCACGGATCCTGACTGCTAACGCTAGGACTTCAAATCAGCTCAGCGCTATAGCGCAGTGGTAATTGGGGGAGAGTACTGTTGACAGTACCCGGCTTTTTCCACCGCGGCAAGTGATATTCATCACCGATCCCGGCCCTCCGTGCGCCAGGACCACACCCTCCTCTCTCCGGTTCGATACCACTTCCCCGCTCTCACCTCGCATCCATCGGCGATCCTCTAGAATCGACCCGAACCTCCATCCGAAATCCAGGTATCCCGATGTTCGAGCGTTATACGGAAAAGGCACGCCGCGTCATCTTCTTCGCCCGTTACGAAGCCAGCCAGTTCGGTTCGCCCACCATTGAATCCGAGCACCTGCTGCTCGGCCTTCTGCGCGAAGACAAGGCCCTCACCAATCGCTTCCTCCACGCCCACTCATCGGTCGAGGAGATCCGGAAGCAGATCGAGTCGCGCACCATCGTTCGCGAATCCATCTCTACCAGTGTCGACCTGCCGCTCTCCGACGAAAACAAGCGAGTGCTTTCCTCCGCCGCCGAGGAAGCCGAACGCCTCGGCCACCAGCACATTGGCACCGAGCACCTGCTCATCGGCCTGCTGCGCGAAAAACAGTCCTTTGCCGCACAGATTCTCGCCGAGCGCGGTCTCACAGCCGAGGCGGTACGTGGCGATCTGGCCCGAGCGCCACACCTCCCTCCGCCGACTCCCGCGCAGGCTGCCGTCGCGCAGGCGCCCATCGCTGTGGACCTCACCGAGGCCGTCACCCAGGGTCACATCGATCCTGTTATCGGGCGAGACCGCGAGATCGAGGCGACTGTTCACATCCTCGCCAGCCGCTGCCGCAACAACCCCATCCTCGTTGGCGAGCCGGGAGCCGGCAAAACCGCCATCGTCCAGGCGCTTGCCCAACGCCTGTCCTCCGCTGACCCTGTTCCATCGCTCGCCGGCAGGCGAATCCTCTCGCTCGATCCACTGATCCTCGTTCAATGGTCAGCCTCAGGCCATCGCTCGGGCGAACTCATCGCAATCCTCATGGCCCAGGCCAGCTCTTCCCGCGCCATTGTCTTCGTCGACGACCTGCACCTGCTTGTCAGGTCCGGCCAGCCATCGGCTGCTGCCGTCGCTCTGCAGCACGTATTGCTGCATCAGGACATGCAGTGCATAGCAACCAGCACCAACGCCGGGTATGCGATCATGGCCCAGGAATTCCCTGCCCTTGCAGGAATCTTGCGCACCGTCTTCGTTCGGCCTCTCGATGAGACACAGACCCTCACCGTTCTTGAATCCCGCAAGGGTTCTCTCGAGAAATTCCACCACGTCACCTTCTCAGAAGACGCCCTGCAGCTGGCTGCAACCTCAGCGGCCCGCACTCTGCCCAGCGTCGCGCTCCCCGGAGCAGCGCTGGAGCTGCTCGATGCCGCCGGAGCGCTGGCCAAACTGCGCCGCGCCCGGCCGCCTGCCGAAGTAGCAGAAGCAGAGGCCCGCGTTCGCCACATCTAGGAGCGAATCCAATCCTGCATCCAGAATCACGAATTCGAGAAGGCTCGATTTTTCTCAGACGAAGGAAAAAAGGAACAGGAGAATCTGCGTGTCCTTCGCGAGACGCATGGACTCGGCGAACCGCAACCCGATAAGGTCACTGCGGAACTGCTCACTGAAATGATCGATCGTTGGTCGTCGTATCCCTGGAAGGCTTAGAACGAACTCGCACGAACAATGGCTGCTCGCCCGTGCCGAAAGCAGCTCAGAGTGTCGCGCCGCCGTCCTCCGCCTCATCCTCGGCCCGCTCGTCTCCCAGGTCCAGCGGTATTAGCCCATCGGCAGGCAACATTCCGTGACGCGGTGTGCGGCACACCGGGCACCGCTCTTCTCTTCCGGTAATCTCGGCTCCACAGCAGGCGCAGAATGCAGCCATTCATCGTCTCCGTTTCTTCTTTTGGATGAAACGGTAGCCACAAAGATTCGCATTTGCGCCCGGCCGGCAGGCCCATGATTACTGATATCGG
>Ga0335073_10003050_pt1 | contig 23165 bp, 20 predicted proteins | sample Lox_Sample_22_FD_207093 | JGI IMG/M metagenome (GOLD analysis project Ga0335073, IMG submission 207093) | Soil microbial communities from Loxahatchee National Wildlife Refuge, Florida, United States - Lox_Sample_2.2 | ecosystem: Environmental > Terrestrial > Soil > Wetlands | place: USA... | reverse complement strand
GCCCGGGAAGCTCCGGGTCTGCAGCGCCGTCAACTTCGACGGCGAGTGAACGGCCCGCGCCAGCGAGGGCGCCGGGGCCTGACTACCCTCACCCGACCGCCCAGCGCGAACGCGCGGACCTCGATCACCGGCGTCTCGGGCCGCGTCGGCGTCGCGCTCACCTGGCTCTTCCTGCTCAGCACGGCCGAGCCGGTCATCTCGACGGCCACCCCTTCGGGGACGATCAGCACCAGGGTGCCGCCGACCACCGTGGCCAGCACGGTGCTCCGCCGGCTCTGCAGCACCGCCTCGCGCAGGTCCAGGACGACCTCACCGAAGATGGCGGTCACGCCGAGACGCTCCGGCACCACCCAGCGGCCATCGCGCCGTTCCCGGCCGAAGATGCCCGCTACCGGCTTACGGCCGTCCAGCCGGATCGGCTGGGCCGACGGCCCGGCCAGGTCGGCGGTCAGTGCGGCCAGCTCGCCGAGCGTGCGAGCCGAGTACGCCCGTTCAGCCCGTTCTGAATGCTCACCAAGGGTCAGGCGGCCGTCGCTCGCGGCCTCCGTAAGAAGCGCAACCACCCGCTCCCGGTCTGCGTCGGACGCACGCAGATCACGTGGCGCGGGTCGCGGGGTCACACCCCAGAAGATACAAGACCGGGGCGGCCGGCCCCAGGGGTTCGGCGGCCGGTCCAAGGGAACCAGCGGCTGCGGTTACCTGTTAGTTTGGTCTAAGCAAATACCTGGTTCGGCATAGGGAGAATGCGCCGTGAGCGAGGCAGCCGGGACGTCGCGGACCCAGGCAGATGACCACTACAAGTGGATAGCCCTGTCCAACACGACGCTCGGCATGCTGTCGGCCACGGTCAACGCCTCGATCGTGATCATTTCGCTGCCGGCCATCTTCCGCGGGATCAACCTGAACCCGCTGACCGCCGGCAACGTCAGCTACCTGCTCTGGATGCTGATGGGCTACCTGGTCGTGTCGGCGGTGCTGGTGGTCACGCTCGGGCGCCTCGGCGACATCTACGGCCGGGTGCGCATGTACAACGTCGGCTTCGCGGTCTTCGGGCTCGGCGCGCTGTTTCTCCCGTTCGACCCGCTGACCGGCCCGGGCGGCGCACTGTGGCTGATCGGCTTCCGGGTCATCCAGGCCATCGGCGGCGCGATGCTGATGGCCAACTCCCCCGCGATCCTGACCGATGCCTTCCCCGCCGACCAGCGGGGCATGGCCATGGGCATCAACCAGGTGGCCGGCATCTCCGGCCAGTTCATCGGCCTGATCCTGGGCGGGGTGCTGGCCGCGGTGGACTGGCGCCTGGTGTTCATCGTCTCCGTGCCGATCGGGATCGGCGGCACGATCTGGTCCTACCTCAGCCTCCGCGAGGTCGGCGCGCGGACCCCGGCCCGGATCGACTGGCTCGGCAACATCCTGTTCGGGCTGGGCCTGATCGGGATCCTGGTCGGGATCACGTACGGGCTGATCCCCTACGGCGGGCACTCGATGGGCTGGACCAATCCCCTGGTGCTGACCGGCCTGATCGGCGGAGTGGCCCTGCTCATCGCGTTCTGCGTCACCGAGCTGAAGGTCCAGTCGCCGATGTTCGACCTCCGGCTGCTGCGGATCCGGGCGTTCGCGGCCGGGAACTGCGCCACCCTGCTCGGCGCGATCGCCCGCGGCGGGCTGCAGTTCATGCTGATCCTGTGGCTGCAGGGAATCTGGCTGGTGCTGCACGGCTACAACTTCAAGGACACGCCGCTGTGGTCGGGCATCTACCTGCTCCCGCTCACCTGCGGCTTCGTGGTCTCCGGGCCGCTGTCGGGCAAGCTGTCGGACAAGCACGGCGCCCGGGCGTTCGCCTCCGGTGGGCTGCTGCTGTCGGCGGCGGCGTTCGGCGGGCTGCTGCTGGTGCCGACGAACTTCCACTACGTGGTGTTCGCCGTGCTGATCTTCCTGGCCGGAGCGGGCATGGGCCTGTTCTCCGCGCCGAACGCGGCCGCGATCATGAACAGCGTCCCGGCCCGGCAGCGCGGGGCGGCATCCGGCATGCTGGCCACGTTCCAGAACTCCGGCTTCGTGCTGTCCATCGGCATCTTCTTCTCGCTGATGATCGCCGGGCTGGCCAGCACGCTGCCGAAGACACTCACCAGCGGCCTGGCCGCGCACGGCGTGCCGCATGCGCTCGCGGCCAAGGTCGGGTCGGCGCCGCCGGTGTCCAGCCTGTTCGCCGCGTTCCTGGGCTACAACCCGGTGCACGAACTGCTGGCCCCGACCGGGGTGCTCGCGCACCTGCCGGCCGCCCAGGCCAGCGTGCTGACTGGACGGCAGTTCTTCCCCGAGCTGATCTCCGGCCCGTTCCATCACGGCCTGGTGATCGTGTTCAGCACGGCGATGACCATCCTGGTGATCGCCGCGGGCGCCTCCGCGCTGCGCGGCGGCCGGTACGTGAACCCCGAGCAGACCGGGCCGGCCGGGGCCGGCGGCGGGCCGGCGGCGGCGGGCCAGTCCGCGGCCAGCGCCGGCGGGCCCTCGGCGAGCAATATCGCCGGTGAGGCCCGGGCGAGCGAGAACCACCGGGCAGCCAGAAGCCGTCCGCCGGGTCCATGACCTGAGAGCCGGCCGCGTGCTTCGGCCGGGCACCATCTCCGCCCGGACGCCGTGCGAATAGAGCCGCTGGCTCAGGCGCTCGGCGTTACCAGGGGCGGCTTTTACTGGCACTTCGACGACCGGCGCGCGCTGCTCGAGGAGATGCTCGACACGTGGGAGCGCGCGACCACCGACGAGGTGATCGGGCGCGTCGAGAACGAGGGTGGCGACGCCCGGGCCAAGCTGCGCCGAACGTTCGCGCTCGTCTCCTCGAGCGACGAACTGCTCGCGATCGACCTTGCCGTCCGCGACTGGTCCCGGCACGACCAGGCGGTCGCCGAACGCCTCCGGCGCGTCGACAACCGGCGAATGGATTACCTGCGCTCGCTGTTCGGCGCCTTCTGCTCCGACCCGGAAGACGTCGAGGCCCGGTGCATGCTCTCCTATTCGCTGCTGATCGGCAACCATTTCATCGCCGCCGGCCACGGCGCACGCAGCCGGGCGGACGTGCTGAGGCTGGCCTGGAGGCGGATCGGGGCCTAGCAGAACCCCCGGCTGGCCTCCAGTGAAAGGTGGGCCAGGTCGCGGGAAACACTGGGGCAATTGGCTTGACACAGCCGACCGCCGGGTCGAACATGCGAACAGCCAATGGGGGCCGATCGGCGATACGGGAGCGGGCATGCCAATCCGGGGACGCGTTATTCGAAGCATCGCGAGGGCCGGGACGAAGGCCGCAGTCATAACGGTTCCCGTGGCGATGGCCCTAACGGCTCTGGCCGCGATGGCCTGGCCAGCTCAGAGCGCTTCGGCCAGCACACCGTTCATTAACTGGCCGTCATACCTCGACGGCGTGACCCATCAATCGCATGCCGCCGGTGCAACCGCAATCACGCAATCCAACGCCAGCCAATTGACCGAAGCCTGGCACTTCATGCCCGGAGCGCCACCGGTGACGTCCCTTGGCTATGCCCTCAATGCCAGCCCGACGGTGTATGACGGCGTCGTGTATATCGGTGGGAACAATGGCACTTTCTATGCGATCAGCGAGTCGACCGGCGCGGTGATGTGGTCGCGGGCCATCGGTTATGTGCCGGCCACGACTAACTGCTCAGCCAGAGGAACCACGTCGACGGCCACGGTCGCCGCCGCCCCCACCACCGGGGTCCTGACCGTGTACGTCGCCTCGGGCAACGGCTACCTCTACGCCATGAACGCCGCGACCGGTGCCGTTACCTGGAAGGTGGTAACCCACCTGCCGGTCGGAACTGATGGGAACTATTACGAGTGGTCATCACCGACCGTGGCCAACGGCAAGATCTACATCGGCCTGGCCGGATGTAACACAACCCACGTCCGGGGAGCGCTGCTGGCATTCTCCCAGTCGGCGGGGACGAAACTGGCCACCTACTACACGGTCCCGTCCGACGAAGTCGGGGGCAGCATCTGGTCTACGGCCGCGGTCGCGTCAGACGGAGACGTATTCGTCGGCACCGGTAATGACCTCCCGCCGACACCCAGGAATGCGGGGACCTCGGAATCCATAGTCGAGCTGAACGGCACGACCCTGGCCCAGCTGGGTAAATGGCAGCTACCGCTCGCGGACCAGCCGAGTGACGACGATGACTTCGGTGCTTCGGTGAGCCTGTTCAGTGCCGTGCTTCCGGGCGCGACCACAGCCACCCCGATGGTCGGTGCTTGCAACAAGAACGGCGTCTACTACGCGCTGAACCAGAACGACCTGGCCGCCGGGCCGGTGTGGCAAACGCGCATTGCCGCCGTCAACACCGGTGACAACGGCATGTCGCCGGCCTGCCTGTCCTCCACCGTTGTCAACGGAAGCCACCTCTATGTTGCGGGTACCGCGACCACCATCAAAGGAACGTCCTACGCGGGTTCGATCGACGAGCTAAATGCGGCGACCGGCAAAATCGTCTGGGCGACCGGGCTTTCGGCGCCGGTCCTCGGGACGCCGTCTGAAGACGGTGCGGGAGTCCTGGCCGTCGGGACCTACGGAACCAGCCCGGAGCCGGAGGCCGATTACCTCCTCAACCCCAGCACCGGGGCCATCCTGGCGACGGTGGACAACGGTGACAGTGCCCAGTTCGCTCAGCCCGTGTTCGCGGACGGGTATCTGTTCATCGCCACTGAGACGGCCGGCCTCTATGCGTACCAGGCCCCCGCTGCGGCCAGGCCATAGCTGTTGGGTTAGCTCTCTGCCCTAGCGGAAGGCCTCGGTGATGTCCGCGATCAGCACTTCGCGGACCTCGGGTCGGCGCACGACAGCGGCGTCAGCGGGTGACATGGCGCGGCCGATGGCTTCGATCGTGCGTTCAGGGCGGCTGACGATGTTGCGGTGCATGGATCGCATCAGCGCCCGCGCCAGGGCCGGCCACCGCGAGCCCCACTTAAACCCGATCTGGTTCTGCCAGCGCATCCCCTTGGTGATGCCAGGGACCTGGTAGGGGCCGACTCCGCTGATCACCGCGGCTTGGGCAACCCGGTCGGGCAGCCGCCAGGCGCACGCCAATGCGTACGGCCCGCCACCGGAGCCGCCCGCCACCGAGAACCGCCCGAGCTGTAGCAGGTCGGCGGCCGCAGCGACATCGGCGGGCCAGTCGGTGATGACCCGGCCCGGCTGGAAGTCGGATAACCCGTAGCCCGGACGGTCCAGCGCGATCACCCGCAGGCCGGCCTCGGCCGCCGCCCGGTGGGCGAACCGCGCCTCCAGGCGGGAGCCGGGATGCCCGTGGAAGTAGAAGAACGGCTCCCCGTCCGGCCGACCGTATTGCGCGTATCCGAGCTTGCGTCCATCGCCGAGCAGCACCGTCCCATCCTCCATCGCACCATCGGCTTCCATTGCTAGTCAGGGCGCGGTGCCCGTACGAGTCCGTTTCCCATAGGGGTTTGCGCCAGATCCTAAAGAAAACGGGCTCTGGGGCGCTGTCCGGGCTGGTGGTGGCGGGGTGGTCGCCGACGGCTGAGGCGGGCAGTCCGACGGCGAGCAGGGCGGCTGGCGTGAGGTCAGCTCGTCGGCACGGAGGGCAGGTGCAGCGCCTTGCGGATCAGCGCCACCTGAGCCTCGACGACGGCTCCCCCGGCCTTGCGCTCCGCGTCGAGCGACTGCAACTGGGCGAGCGTCGTCGACCCGGCCTGCCGCTCGGTGACCCCGAATTGGCTCTCGTTGGCCTTGATCAGCGCCTGGACGATTGACTCGATCGCGGCCGGGAACTTGATCGCCGCCAGTTGCGTGTCGAACAGCCGCTCTGTCGCCACTTCCTGCCGCAGGTCCGTCTCGGCTGCGGCGATGTTGTCGTGCTCGTTGCCGGCATACGCGTCCTCCTCGGCATTCAGCTGCTTATCGGACGGGGTGGCGACCACGAGGTAGCTATGGGCAAGAGCGGCCAGCTTCGCGCTAGCCGACGGTGCGGCAGGCGCAGGCGGCGGCGTGGGAGCCCGCTTCATGATGCCCAAGGCGTAGATGGACCCCAACAGCAGCAGGACAGCCAGCGTGGAGGCCCCTGCGACGAGAACGCCTCCGGCGCTACGCCTAGCCGACGGCCCGGCGGATTCATTAACGTCGCCGAAGTCCATATACGCCGGGTCGTCGACATAGCTGTACCTCGGGTCGTCGGCGTATCCCGGGCTGTCGGCGTACCTCGGGTCCTCGACCTTGGCGTGCCCCGGGCCGTCGGCGTATCCCGGACCGTCGGCGTATCCCGGACCGTCGGCGTATCCCGGACCGTCGGCGTATCCCGGGTCCTTGACCTTGGCATATCTCGGGTCGCCGAAGTCTCCGTTTCTAGAGTTGGTCACGATGTATCCTCCCGCCGACCCGGCCCGCTGGCTCCGCAGAGGCGGGCGCGGAACTGCCGGGCATGCATTTCCTGTGGCTACGGTGCGTGCGCCTCACCGGTTCGAAAGGCGGACATGCCACATCACGCGCCTCGGCCGGGCCATCACGGCAGTTGAATCACTATGAGCGGCCGGCTGTGGTCACATAGATCCCTGTGGGACATCGCCTACCGGGACATGAAGACCCTCGATCAGCTGTTCCTGGTGTCCGGCCGTGATCCTGCTGACTTACTGCTCGCCGCCTTGCTGGATCTGGCGTCGCGCTGGCAAGCCTGGCCTCATTGCGGACCTGGAACAGACCGGTCTGCGCCGACCGCGCTGGCCGGGCTGGCCAAGCGCAGTCCCCTTGATATCAGCGGCGCCGATGCCCGTGGCTGAGCCTCCTGCCCGTAGCTGAGCCTCCTGGCTGGCGGGCTCTGGCTGGCGGGCTCGCCGCGGCGAGGTGGCTCAGCTGAATGGGGCGGCCGGCGGGAGTCCGGAGTTCGAATGAGCGTCCTTGGTGAAGGCGGTGCACCGTATGAGCCGTATCTGATAAGGCAACCGATGATTGGCGGTGCCGTTGGGACGGCGCGGGAGGCAGCGCATGGAGCACAAGACGCCGCGGCCCAGGGATGTGCGTGCCACTGGCAGTGGCCATCGCCCTATACATAGCTGACGCCCGCCCGAGCCGTCAATGAGCACCTGACGGAGGCGATTCTGCTGCTCACCCTCGACCTGCACCCGATCTTCCGTAACAACCGCGACATCGACCTGGCGATGCGGGAAGTCATCTTCAAAGCTGCAGGTACCGGCGTTGACGTTGTCCAGATTATTCCGGGCAAAGGGTCGGGCAAGTTAAAAAAACGGGCCCTGGCCTTTCTCAGCCAAAAGCACATTAAGAAGCTGTACCTCCGCATCGAAACCGATGCGGAAAACAGCGGAAGGATCTTGGTTTACTTCAGGTAACGCAGCCTATTGTGACAGCAGCAACCATTCGATGTCTGGCCTGCGGCGATGTGTGGTGACCCATCTGTTCTCAGGGGCCGACGAGCACCTCGTAGGAGTGAACCCGCACTTCCTGGCTCCCGTAGCCGATGTTCGCCGCGCCGAACGCCGGGCGGATCTTGCCCGGCTGCAGATCGCCGTCGGCGACCATCGCGCGCGCGACGAAGAGTTCTTCGCCGGTGGCTTCGTAGCCGCAGGCGCTGGCCTGGTGTGGTACCGCGCCGAGTTGGGCCTGTTGCCACTGGCCCGTCTCCATCAATACCTCGTACTCATCGACGCGGACCTCCCCCCCGTCCCAGGCGATCAGTGCCCCGCCGAAGGCGGGCCGTACCTTGCCGGGGTGAAGGCCATTGAACACCTTGGCGCGGCAGACCCACAGCGGTTCGCCGTCGGCCTCGTGACCGTGGGCCGCGGCCCCGTTGGGTATGGCGCCCAGCCTCGCGCGTTTCCAGTGGTACCGGTGGTGCCGGGTTGTCCAGCGTTGCCGCCAACGGCCGATGTTCACGCTCCTAGCCGCTGTTGAGCGCTCGGGCCGTGTGGCGCCAAAGTGGCGATCAACTGGTTCTGGCTGCATCAACAGACTCCGGCAGATGGGGATCGGGCCCTGTGCTGGCTGTGACCGCTAATTGCACTACTAATCGCACTACGTCGGCTCACTCGCCAGGCTTCATCATGGGCCGGCCAGAGCCCGCCCGATGTGAAGAGCCAACGGCCCAGGGCCGTACCTTCTGTTGGCGCCCGGCTGGTTCCAGGCTGCCGCGAGGAGCTTCGGGGATGCTGGTCAAGCCCGCCATCCCCGGCTGAGGGGAAGGAGCCCAGCATGGTCTCACTGCCGGTGACCGAGCACACGCCGGTGATCCGGACCGACTTTTCCGAACCCGCGGCCTGGGAGGCAGCTCGGGCGGCGATCGTGGCGCCCGGTGCCGAAGCCGCCTTGTTCGCGGCGCACGTCCAGTTCGTCGACAACCCGGACCTTGCCGGTCACACACCGGAACAGATCCTGGCCCTGGTCACCGACGAGCTCGCCAGCTGTCATCCGTTCCTGTTCATCGTGGACACGACAACGGTCAGCTCGGCTGACTGGCCCGTGCTCGTGATGGACCTTTACGAAGAGAAAGGCCGGATATTCCGGGCCATCGCCGACGAAGTTCACAGCATCGAGGCCAACCTGTCGATGGGCAATTTGGGGTTCTCTTTCTATACCGAGTTTGCTGACAAGACCGGCGGTGTGTTCCGAGGCGGTGGCCCATCCCGTTCGGACATTAAGACGAGAATGCGGCAGCACTGCAGAAGTGGCCGAGTAAGTCGCTGGCAGCGACCCTGAAGCCGCAGAAACCTCCCGCCCAGTAACGCCCCGGCCGGCCCGATTCAGCAAGCTCCCAGGATCGTCGCGACCGGCATCCTGGTCGCCCGGTGAGCCGGGAAGATGGCGGCGACGGACGCGGCGCCGACGGCGACGGCGACGGCGACGGCGACCGCTGCCGCTGAAGGCGCCCTGCCGATCCCGGCGCCGATGCCGTAAGCCTGGGCTCCGGCGTTTATCAGGCGGGAGGACAGAGCGGTCCCTGCGACCGCGCCCGCCGCGACGGCGATGAGCGCGAGCACCGCGGTGCTTGTCACGAGTGACGTCATGACCTGGAGCGGGGTAAGGCCCATGGCCCGCAGCGCGCCCACATCACGCAGGTAGTCGCGCAGGCCTACCGCGGACGCGGTGAGCAGGCAGGTCAAGCCGATCAGGCCGAGGACCGCAATGAGACCGGTGAGCATCATCTGGACGATGCCGAGCTGGCTCGCCGGATCCACGGGCTGCCTCACGTCGAGACGGTCACCGGACGCGGCCAGCAGGTGCGCCCGTGCTGTGCTCGGGGTGATACCGCGCCGCAGCACGAGGCTGTAGTAGACCGGCGGCATCGGCACCCCGGCCTGGCCGAGCGTGTCGAGCCCATAGGCGAGCACCTGCCCGTCGTATTCCGGCTCGATGATACGCCCGACGATGTGGAAGATCACGGGAACGCCGTTTATCTGGATCGGGACGAGTTCCCCGATCCGCAGGTGCAGGACGTCGAGCAGGCCCTGGCTGGCCACTGCCTCCCCGGGGGCGTGGTAGAGGCGCCCCTGGGCTACGTTGAAAGGATAGGCTCGCGCGGAGGTGCCCATGCCGAGCGTGGTAATCGTCGTGGTCCCGGTGGCGAGCAACGCGCTGATTGAGACAGACGGGTAGACCGCGGCGACGTCCCGGTCGGAATAAACGATCTTGCTAGCCTGAGCTTGGCTCAGCTCGCCCGGGCTGACAGTCAGCGCCGCGGCCAGGCCGATGTCGGCCGGATGCCGCTGGACGTCATCGACCGTCGACGCGAAGCCGAGCCCGATCGTGATCATTGTCATCGACAGGGCCAGGCTCCCGATGGTCAGCGCCGCCGGCAGCCGGCGGATGAAGGCCGCGCGGGCGCCGAGCACCACGGCGGGCGGGAAGCGCGACAGAAGCGCGGCGCGGGCCAGCCACGATAGGTGGCCCGACGGCAGCGAGCGCCGCACCGCGACGACCGGCCGCACCCGGCCCGCACGCCAGCCGGGGATTGCTGTGGCAAGTACCACGCAAAACTCGGTTCCGCACCCAAGGAGGATCACCCAGGCCGCGGGAAGCGGTGCGACGGCGGGCAGAGCGCTGGCCGGCAGCCCCTGCAGCAGCGGGCTCGTCAGCTCCCGCGCCGCTACCAGGCCGGCCGCCGTCCCGGCCAGCCCGAGAGCAGCGTGCTCAGCCACGACCACGCCCATGATCTGCGCCGGGGTGAAGCCAAGCGTCTTCAGCGTGGCCAGATCCTGCAGCTGGACGAGGACTCTCCCGCCGGTCGCACTGGCAATGACGAGCACCGCGGCGCCCAGGGCGACCAGGCCGAACAGCGCCAGCAGCAGGCCAAGCAGGGGGTCGCCGCGCGCCATGGACTGCTCCACCTGAGTCCAGGTGGTGACGTCGCGCACCGCACCCCCGCCAAGCTGGGCCACCGCCTGCTGGGCGACGAAGCTGGTGTTGGCTGGGTCAGAGATCCGCAGGCCGACGAGCTCCTCGGTGTCCTGCCTGGTCGGCTCCACCTGATGCAACAAGCGGGGCAGGACCCACACCAGCCCCGGAGTCTGGTCCGGATAGAAGCCCTGATCGGAGGTGTCAGCAATGCCGACCACGCGGACCCGAGCCGAGGGGCCGTCAAGTCCGTCGATTACTAGCCTGGCGCCAACCGCCGCGTGCACCGCCTGAGCGAACGAGGCCTCCAGGACTACGCCGTTCGGAGACGTGCTGTTGAGCCAGTTGCCCTGCCGCACCAGCAGGCGGCCCACGTCCGGCATCGCGGGCGTCATAGCGCGCAGCTCGAGCGGCGACTTCACCGGGCCCTGCATCAGGGTCGCTGCGGCCGTGGAGTACGGTCCGGCGACGGCGGTCACGCCACCGATGCCCGCCAGCGGCCGCACGTCAGTGCCTGGTGCCAGGCGCATCCAGATTTGGGCACCGTCAGTCTGGGCGAACAGGCCGCGCCAGGGATTCGTCGCGCCTTCGAGCACTGTGGCCGAGAGCAGCAGCGCGGTCACCACCCCCGCGACCACCGCCATGACGGCGAGGGCCTGACCCGGGCACGCGCGGAGGTCAGCACGGATCCAGCGAAGACCGGCCCGCACCGTGATCACCCCCGAGCCTGAGCACGCTGGCAGCGGTCGTTGACGAGGGCAGCGGCGGGAAAACCACGGCATCGTCGACCACCATGCCGTCGAACAGACTGATCACTCGGTCGGCCATGCAGGCGGCGCGCGCCTCATGGGTGACCAGGAGGATGGCCTGGCCCTGATCGTGAACGCGGGTAAGCAGGCGCAGCACATCACCGGAGTTCGAGCTGTCGAGATTCCCGGTTGGCTCGTCGGCGAGCAGCAGGCTGGGCCGGTTCGCGAGGGCCCGGGCGAGTGCCACGCGCTGCTGCTCACCACCCGACAGCCGCCCGGGGGCGGCACCGGCCTTGCTGGTCAGGCCGAGTTCGGCGAGCAGTTCCTCGCGGCGCGCCCTGGCCTGGCGCCTCGTGGCCCCGCTCATCAGCGCGGGGAGTTCCACGTTGTCGGCCACGGTCATGTTCGAGACTAAGTTGAAGAACTGGAAAACGAAGCCGATCTGGCGGCGGCGCAGCACGGCCCACCGCGCCTGGCTCAGGCCGTCAACGCGCTTCCCGCCGAGCCAGATCTCGCCGCTGCTGGGCGACTCCAGCCCGCCGACCAGATGCAGCAGGGTGGACTTGCCTGACCCGGACGGGCCCGTCACCGCGACGAACTCGCCTCTGGCCACGGACAGATCTACTCCGCGCACGGCGTGCACCGCCCCGCCGTCGCCGCGGAAGACCTTGGTCAGCCCGGCAACGCGCAGCAGCGCGGTGCCCGCGGCCGACGCGGCCAAGGGCCGCGCCTGTCCGGCGGCCAGGGGCCGCGCCTGTCCGATCACACCAGTTCCTCCTGGCACCGCTCCAGCCAGTCGAGGTCTGCCTGCAGGTGCAGCATGGCCCCCTCGATCAGCAGCTTGGATATCGGGTTCCCGCGGTCGGCGCCCGCGGCCAGCCTGGACAGGCCGCGCATCAGGCCGAGGTAGTGCCTGCGCTGCCTGTTGATCAGCGCCATCTGGTCGGTGGCGCCAGTCAGCGGACTCAGGGCCAGCTTCATGAAAAAGTCATCGCGGATCCGCGGCCCGTCGCTCGGTTCTTCGACCCAGGCGGCAAGAGCGTCGCGGCCGGTCGGGGTCAGCTCGTAGACGCGTTTGTTCGGCCTGGCCGCCTGAACAACGTCCTGGCTGCGCACGAGCCCATCCCGCTCCAGGCGCTGCAGCGTCACGTAGACCTGCCCGATGTTCGGCGACGGGTAGGCCTGGCCGAACGTCTGCTCCAGCAGGCTCTTCAGCTCGTACCCGTGGGCCGGCTCCTTGGCCAGGAGCGCTAGCAGCGGCAGGCGCACGACCCCGCCCCTTCCGGCGTAAAGCCCCTTGCGTCCGTCGGGACCTCGAGGACATGGTGGCACACGCCCGCGGGAATTGCACCGGCCTGCGGCACGTGACCGCCGTGCGCCGTGCCGCCGGCCGCATGTGCGAGCCAGGCGTGGCCCGGTGCCACCGGATGTCGCGCCGGGCGTCCGGACCAGCGAGCGAAGGCCGCATCTGGGGCTCGCTCTCGAAGCATGTTCGTAACCTCCCATTGACCTCTACCTAACATAGGTATATAACACGCATCTATAGGAAGTCCAGGGAGGTGGCAGATGAGGCACTTACGGCCGGGTGCTCAGCTGGCTGGGGTCCTGCTCGGCGCGGCGGCGCTGCTGGCGGGCGGCTGCGGCATCACCGGTGCCGCGGCCACATCCTCCGGCTCGGCCTCCTCGCTGAACGGCATCGGGCCAATCACCCTCGCCATCGGCAAGCTCGACACCGGCAGCTACCTTCCCGGCCTGATCGACGAATGGAACCGGGCCCATCCCGGCCAGCGGGTCACCCTGATCCAGCTGCCCGACGACGCCGACGATCAGCTTGCCCAGCTTGTGGCGAACCTCCAGGCGGGCAGCGATGTCTACGACGTGATGGACCTGGATGTCATCTGGACGGCGGAGTTCGCATCCAACAGATGGATCATCCCGCTGAGCAGGACGCTCTTCCCGCTGGGCAATTTCCTGCGGCCGGCCGTGGACACGGCGATGTACCAGGGAAGGCTGTGGGCTGCCCCGTTCACCAGCAACGCGGAGCTGCTCTACTACCGCACGGACATCCTTAGGCGGGCGGGTGCCAGGCCGCCGCAGACCTGGACGCAGCTGGCCGCGCTGGCCAGCACGGTCGCGCCCAGGTTCGGCCTGTGGGGTTACGCAGGCCAGTTCCAGGCTTATGAGGGCCTCACGGTCAACTTCGCCGAGGCGGTCCAGTCGGCCGGGGGCAGCATCCTGTCCGCCGACGGCACCAGGGTCACCGTCGACTCGCCGCAGGCCCGCGAAGCCTTGGCCTTCCTGGTGAGCGGGTTCCGCGAGGGCTGGATACCCAAGGCAGCACTCGGCTACGACGAGCAGGCCTCGCAGGACGCGTTCGAGCAGGGCAAGCTGCTGTTCCTGAACAACTGGCCCTACGTCTACGGTGCGGCCAGCACGCCGGGGCCCGGCAACGAGGTCGCGGGGAAGTTCGGCGTGGAGGCCCTGCCGGGCCCGGACGGGCCAGGCTCGAGCTCGCTAGGCGGGTCGAACCTCGCGATCAGCGCGTACTCCCTGCATCAGGCCACGTCGCTGGCATTCATCAGGTTCCTCACCAGCCTGCCTGCCGAGCGGCAGGTCCTGGTCGACGGATCCCAGCCCCCGGTCTGGACCCGGCTCTACACCGAGCCGTCGCTCGTCAGGCAGTTCCCTTACCTTCCGGTGCTCAAGCAGGCCATTCTCTCGGCGAAGCCACGGCCGGAAGTACCCGAGTACAACCAGCTGAGCCTGGCGATATCCAGCTCCGTGCACCAGGCACTCCTGCTGCGCAAGCCCGTCAACGCCACGATCACCGAGCTGTCCGGCGAGCTGAATCAGGTCATCGGACACGGCTGAGTTTTCAGCGCCAGTAAACACCGCCATTTACCGACAGAGGAGGTAGCCACAATGAACTTGTGGCCGAAGAACAGACACAAGGGCGTGCTCGCCGCCGTCACGGCCGGGGCGCTCGCGCTCGGGCTTGCTGCCTGCGGCAGCAGTAGCGACACCGGCGCGAGTGCCAGCTCGCAGGTTCCGGCCAGCGCCAAGCAGACGATCGTCTTCGCCACGGCGGGCCTCGGCTCAGAGGGCACGGCGACGACGGCCGCCATCGCCGCATTCGAGAAACTGCACCCCAACATCAAGGTCACCATCCTGAACGTCTCGTCGAACTCGACGGTCGCCGAGGAGCAGGAAGAGCACTACTTCATCGCCGGCTCGTCCACGCCCGACCTGGTCTACACGGACGTGACCTGGCCAGCGGCGTTCGCGAGGTCTGGCTGGGTCGCCAATCTCAAGTCCTTCCACCCGGCCAGCAGCGACTTCTTCCCTGGCCAGTGGGCCACCACTCAGTACAACGGCGGCACCTACGCGATCCCCTGGTTCATCAACGCCGAGGGCATCTACTATCGCACCGACCTCATCAAGACTCCGCCGACCTCGATCTCGCAGCTGGTTAGCGACGCCCAGGCGGCGACGAGGACCGACCCGAAGCTGACGGAGGGCCTGGCGTTCGAGGGCGCCGAGTACGAGGGCGCGGTGACCGCGTGGCAGAGCTTCGGGGCGCAGATCGGGCTGTCCGACCTGTCGAACATCGACACCCCGGCCAACGTCGCGGCCCTGACGTTCATGTACGACGCGGTCCACACCTACAAGATCTCGCCGGCTGCGGTGACCGGCTGGGAGGAGGGCAACGTACAGGCTGCCTGGCAGGCCGGGCAGACTCCGTTCGCCCTGAACTGGCCGTACCTTTTCCAGCTGTCCGAAGCCAAGGGATCCTCTCTGGCGGGCAAGACCGGCTGGATCCCGTTCCCGGGTTCCACCCCGCAGTCCTCGCTCGGCGGTGACGACCTCGCCATCAACGCCAAGAGCACCCACCAGGCGGCCGCCTACGAGCTCATCCAGTACCTCACCAGCGACAGCGCCCAGGACACCCGGGCCATCAACGCAGGCGACCCACCGTCGACGAAGTCGGCCTACAACTCCACGCTGTACGCGGCGGCGCCGTACTACAGGCAGGAGCAGGCGGTCTACAGCGTCGTCGTCCCGCGGCCGGTGACACCGGTGTATGCGCAGATCTCCACCCAGCTGCAGCAGATGATCTCCTCGGTGCTGAGCGGCCAGGCGACGCCGAGCGCGGCGCTCTCCTCGACCGCGCCCACGGTGGCACAGCTCTACCAGACCGCTAAGTCATGAGGCACGCATGACGACAGCACGCGAACAACGCGCCGCGATCCCCGGGCCCCTCACCAGGGCCCGGGCGTCGCGGGGGCCCCAGCGAACCCTGCTCGCCCAGGACCGCAGGCTCGGCCTCTGGCTGGTCGCCCCGGCGGTGATCGTGCTCCTGGCCATCACCGCCTACCCGCTGGCCTACAACCTGTGGAATTCCTTCCACCACGTGGACTACCTGGCCCCGCCGATCGGCGGTTTCGCGGGAGTCTCGAACTACGCCAACCTCTTCACCGACCACCAGTTCCTGCCGGCGTTCGCTCACACCGCGGGCTTCACCGTGGTGTCCGTGGCCGTCGAGACCTTGGTCGGACTGGCTATCGCGCTAGCGCTGAACAAGCCGTTCCGTGGCCGCGGCGTGGTCAGGGCCGCGGTGTTCATCCCCTGGGCCGTGCCCACCGTGGTTTCGGCCGAGCTGTGGAAGACAATGTTCGACCCGCAGCAGGGCTTCGTGAACTACCTGCTGACCGAGCTGCACCTGCCGCTAGCCAGCACCACCTGGCTCGACGGCACCTGGACCGCCTGGATCGCGCTGCTGATCGCGGACGCCTGGCGGAACACGCCGTTCGTGGCCATCGTGCTGCTCGGCGGGCTGCAGGTCATCCCCCGTGACATCTACGAGGCCGCCAAGCTCGACGGCGCGAGCGCGTGGCAGACGTTCCGGCGGCTGACCCTGCCGCTGCTCAAGCCCGCACTCATCGTGGCGCTGATCTTCCGCACGCTGTCCTCGTTCATGATCTTCGACGTGGTCTACATCATGACCGGCGGCGGGCCGGGAACCTCGACCAACGTGCTGTCCTACCTCAACTACCAGGCGTTCCTCACCGACTTCGACTTCGGCTACGGCGGGGCGATCTCGGTCGCCATGATCGTCATGGCCCTGATCATAGCGGCGGTCTACGTGCGCACTTTCCGGATCGAGCAGACGACATGAACCAGCTAACGATCGCAGCGGTGCGTTCCGCAGGCGCGGGCAGGCGGCGGCGCGGACCGGGACAGTTGACCCGGCGGACGGGGTTCTTCTCGCTGCTCGCGGTCTTCGTGGTGGCCAGCCTGTTCCCGTTCTACTGGATCGTCATCACGTCGCTGAAGACCCCGGCCGAGATCGCCCAGGGCACCACGAGCCTTCTCCCTGGCCACATGACGCTGAGTAACTACATCGACGACTTCACCCAGCAGGACTTCATCAGGCCGCTGATCAACAGCGTGATCGTCTCGGTATCGACCACGGTGCTGACGGTGGTCCTCGCCTCGCTGGCGGGCTATGCCCTGTCCCGGACCCGGATCCGCGGCAAGCCCCTCATCCTGGGGTTCGTCCTGGTCGGGGCCTTCTTCCCGCTGCTGGCCATGGTCGGCCCGCTGTTCATCGTCTACCGCAACCTCGGGCTGCTGAACAGCTACCCCGCCCTGATCATCGCCTGCCTGATCTACACCCTGCCGCTCGCCGTCTGGCTGCTCACCAACTACTTCTCCCAGATCCCACGCGAGCTCGAAGAGGCGGCGATCGTGGACGGCACCACCCGGGTCCAGGCGCTGCGCAAGGTCATCATGCCGGTCGCGCTGCCCGGGGTCTTCACGGTCACGATCCTGTCGTTCATCCTCGTCTGGAACGACTTCACCTTCGCGCTGTCGTTCATGCAGACCCCGGACCGGTACACGGCGCCGCTGGCGATCGTGACCCTCGGCCAGAGTCAGTACCAGACGTTCTACAACCTGATCGACGCTGCCGTGGTAATCATCTCGCTGCCGATCGCGCTGATCGTCATCTTCGCCCAGCGGCGCATCGTTTCCGGCCTCACCGCCGGAGCCCTGAAGTAGTCCCATGGCCGGTCACGTCACACGCTCAGCAGGGGAGTCCACGAGGAGGTGGACCGGTGACAGCGATAGCCCTGGAGGGGGTGAGCAAGGTTTACGACAACGGCCTGCTGGCCGTCGACGACGTCCGGCTCAAGGCCGAGAACGGGGAGTTCCTGGTCTTGCTCGGGCCGTCGGGATGCGGGAAGACCACCATCCTGCGGATGATCGCGGGGCTGGAGGAAGTGACCTCGGGTGAACTGTGGCTGGATGGCGAGTGCGCCAACGATCTCCCACCATGGGAACGCAACGTAGCCATGGTCTTCCAGGACGGCGCCCTGTATCCCCATCTCACCGTGCGGGAGAACCTGGCCTTCCCGCTGCTGGTCGCCGGGGCCGCGGAAAAGGGCTTGGTCGACGCGCGGGTCCAGGAGATCGCGCACGGGCTCGGCATCGAGGACACCCTCGACCGCAGGCCGGCCCTGCTGTCTGGCGGCGAGCGCCAACGAGTGGCGATCGGCCGCGCTCTCATCCGCGGCCAGCCCGCGGTCCTGCTTATGGACGAGCCTCTGGCCAGCCTCGACGTCGCCCTCCGCAGCACGCTGCGGGCGGAGATCGGGTCCCTGATCCGGTCGCTGAACGTCACCACTGTGTACGTGACGCACGACCAGGTGGAGGCGCTCTCGCTCGCCGACCGGGTCGCCGTGCTGCGCGATGGCGCGGTGGAGGACGTCGGCAGTCCCGCCCGGGTATACCAGGACCCCGCCACCGCGTTCTCGGCCGCGTTCCTCGGCTCACCGCCGGTCAACCTGGCCTGGGCAACCATCTGGGAGGTCAATGGCAACGGGATCATCGTCGACTTCGGCACCCAGCAGCTCGAGCTGCCATGGGGTGACGGGTTGTCCGAGGCCCTCACCCCGTACCACGGCCAGCCAGTGATCGTCGGAATCCGGCCGGAAGCTCTTACCCGGTCGACGGGCGGCGCGCACGGGACGCTGCTGCATGGCACGGTCAGCTCCGTCGATTATCACGGCCACGAATGGCTTGCCCGTCTCGAGGTCGGCTTCCGGCCGGTAGAGCTCGACACGGTCCGAACCCGGTCACGCCGCTGGACGTCCCAGCACCCGACTGCGAAGCGCCGCCTCCGTTTTGTGACCGGCAAGACCCAGGCGCCCGCAGTCATCCCGAAGCGCCGCGGCGAGCGCCGCGGCGAGCACCGCGGCGCGAACCTCCTGATCCGGCTGGACTCCCCCAGTGGGTGGACGGTTGGCCATGAGTTCCACGTGACCGTGGACCTCCCTCACATCTATTTCTTCGACGCCGATGGGATACGGATCGACACGAACAGCAGCTTCCCGCGTTACTGACACTCATGCCACTCCGCGCGAAGGGTCCCGGACGTGGCTCATGGCCAGCGCACGAAGGCCTGGTGCTGCGATCCTGCCGGCGGCACGGCGGGATTGTTTGAACCCGCTGGCCCCTGACTCCGTAGCCATACAGTCAGGGGCCAGCGGCTCCACCCGTTGACGCCGGAACAGTTCCTGGTCAGCTGGAGGACAAGCCCCGAAGCCGTTCAGGACTCAAGACAGACGGCAGCGTCTCAGCGGAGGTGTATCGAATGTCCGTTACCGCTGATCAGGCGCTGGCCAGGCTGGCTGAGGGAAGGCAGCAGGTGCAGGCCGACCCGGGCGCCGTGCGGATCCAGATCGGCTTAGCCCGGTTACTCCCGTGGCCCTCGGGACGCCCCGAAACATACGCGAAACCCAGATACGTCTTTTATTGACCTCTACTTAACAGTAGTGTATAACACGTATGTATAACCAATCACCAAGTGAGCGAAGGGAGCAGCAGCATTCGGTTTCAGCCTGGTTAGAGCGGAGGAACCACGTGACCACCTGCCGCGCATGCAACCACTCGCGCCACGTTCACCTGCACTACCGGACCGTGCAGGACTGCGGGCTGTGCGCCTGCGAGCGGTTCCGCGGGCGCTGGTGGCGTCGGAGACCTCCGCCCGCTCCTTCCGCTGACGTAACTCTGCTGCGATCACCTGACCGCACCTCTAGACCCAGCACCGAGCAGAGGCCAACGAATGGAAGGAGCCTCATGCCCTCGCTTCCAGCCGTCCAACATGGCGTTAACCTGCACGACGGAATCCCTCGTGCCCTCCTCCAGCCAGGACCCGAGCCGCAGCGGCAGGTCTTTCCTGGCCGGGCGCCCGAGCTGGCCCGGCTGCGCTGCTGGCTGATCCGGCTGCTGCCCGGCGCTCCCGAGCGGGACGACGTGACGACGGTCGCCGTCGAGCTCGCCACCAACGCTATCCAGCACACCGCCAGCGGGCAGGGCGGGGCGTTCTCTGTGGAAGTCCGCTGGCTCGCCGAGCCGCCCGCTGTCCGGGTCACGGTCGCTGATGCCGGCGCACCAGCGGGCCCCAGATGGCCACGCCGCGCGCCTGGCGTCGTGGCCAGCGGCTACGGCCTGTACCTGGTGCGGAGACTGGCGTCGCGCACTGGCATGTCCGGCGGTCGCCTCGGCCGGCACGTCTGGGCTGAGGTCGCGTGGACCAGTCCGGCCGCGCAGTGGTACCTGCCGGGTCGCGCCGCGGGCCTGCGGGACGGGTGAGGAGCGACATGTCCATCATGAACGGCACGCGACCGCCGACCGGCCGGGATGCCCGCCCTGCTGCGCCGCCGCAACACGTCAGGTCGACCGCCGCGGCCGCGCTCACCGCGACCGGCGGCCCAGGCCTCGAGCGCACGCCGTCGATCGCCTCGCTTGACACCGGTCTCCGGCGATCGCTGGCCGAAGTGGCCAGGACGCCACGCCTGCTGGTGGCGTGCGACTACGACGGGACGCTGGCGCCGATCACCACCGACCCGCGAGCGGTGCAGCCCTTGCCAGAGGCGGTGACCGCGTTGCGATCGCTGGCGTGCCTGCCAGAGACGACCGTCGCGGTGATCTCCGGACGCGCCCTGCGCGAGCTCGCGGCGATGTCCCGGCTGCCGTCCGAGGTACATCTGGTCGGCAGTCACGGCACGGAGTTCGACATCGGATTCCTGCATGGGCTGGATGAGCAGGCACGCTCGCTGCACCGCAGGCTGGTGAGCAGCCTGCGCAGGATGGTGCACGGGGCGGATGGCGTGGTGCTCGAGATCAAGCCCGCGAGCGTGGCCGTGCACGTACGCCAGGCGGAGCGGGAGGTCGCCGAGCGGGTGCTGGCCAAGATCAGGTCGGGGCCCGGCAAGTGGGACGGGGTGCAGGCCACCGAAGGCGATGCAGTGCTCGAGGTCTCGGTGGTCCCGGCCGACAAGGGCGAGGCGCTAGAGGCACTGCGGCACTCCAGCGCCGCCACGGCCGCTGTCTTCATGGGCGATGACACGAGCGCCGAGGAGGTGTTCGTCCGGCTATCCGGCCCGGACCTGGGTATCAAGGTGGGGCCTGGAAGCACGCTGGCCCCGTACCGGATCGCCGACAGCGCTGACGTAGCCGCGGTGCTGTCGGTGCTGTGGGAAGAGCGCGACGCCTGGCTCTATGGTGAGCTGGCGCCGCCGATCGAACGGTTGTCGATGCTGGGTAACGGGCGGTCGGTGGCCCTGGTGACGCCGGACGCGAAGGTGTGCTGGCTGTGCGCGCCCGGCCCGACGTCGGCGGCGGTATTCGCGGACTTGCTTGGCGGCCCCGCAGCCGGGCACTTCTCGGTCCGGCCAGAGCGCGATGCCCTGCCACTCGGGCAAAGGTACGTGCCCGGCACAATGACGCTGGAGACCCGGTGGTCGCGGCTGGTGATCACCGACTACCTCGATCATCACACCGCTGCGCACCGCACGGATCTTGTCCGGGTGATCAGCGGTTCGGCGCCCGCGATGGTGGAATTCGCCCCCCGGCCGCAGTTCGGGCAAGTCGGGGTCAGCTTGCAAGCGGCAGCCGACGGGCTGCTCGTGATGGGCACGTCCGACCCGATCGCTTTGTGCTCGCCCGGCGTGGCCTGGGACATCGTCACCGAGCGGCAGTATGAGTGGGCCCGGGCAGTGGTGCAGCCACAGCCGGACCGGCCGATCGTTCTCGAACTGCGCTATGGCACCGATGACCTGTCGGCGCATCGGCTGCCGGAGGGCCGACGCCGCGCCCTGGCCGGTGCCCGCTGGTCCAGGTGGCTCGGCAGCCTGTCCTTGCCTCCGGTGGAGACCGCCCTGGTCGGACGTTCCGCGCTGACCTTGCGGGCGTTGTGCCACACCGGCACCGGCGCCATCATGGCCGCCGCCACCACATCCTTGCCCGAGGAGATCGGCGGTATCCGCAACTGGGACTACCGCCACTGCTGGCTGCGCGACGGCGCGATGACAGCCACCGAACTGGTGCAGCTCGGCTCGACCGCGGAAGCGGCGGCCTTCCTGCGCTGGGTGCGCGCGGTGCTGGCCGACATACCCGGGCCGGAGCGCCTGCATCCGGTGTACGGACTGGACGGCAACCCGTTAGGCCCCGAGGCCGTCATCGACACCCTGGCCGGGTATGCCGGCTCGCGACCGGTTCGCGTCGGGAACCTCGCCAACCAGCAGGTGCAACTCGACGTCTTCGGCCCCGTTGTGGCCCTGGTCGAGGCCATGCTCAGCCGGAACGGCCGCGTTGACGACGCCGACTGGGAAGTGGTCCGGGCCATGTGCGAGGCCGTGGCACGCCGCTGGGACGAGCCCGATCACGGCATATGGGAAGAGCGCGGAGCCCCCCGCCACCATCTTCACTCGAAGGTCATGTGCTGGCTGGCCATTGACCGGGCGGTACGCATGGGGCATGCTTTCGGCCTCGCGACGGATCCGTCCTGGCCAGGGTTGCGCGACGCGATCGCCGCCGATGTGGTTGACCATGGCTGGAACGACGAGGCGCAGGCGTTCACTGCTGCCTACGGCGGCACCGACCTCGACGCGGCCAGCCTCCAGGTTGGCCTATCTGGCCTGCTCGACCCGACCGACGACCGCTTCAAGGCCACCGTCAGCGCCGTCGAAGCCGAGCTGCGTTCTGGCTGCACCGTCTACCGTTACCGGCGCGACGACGGTCTTCCTGGCGTGGAAGGCGGGTTCCACCTGTGCACCACGTGGCTGATCGAGGCATATCTGCTCACCGGCCGGCGTGCCGACGCAGAGGAGTTGTTCAGCCAGTTCGTGGGCACCATCGGCCCGACCGGCCTGCTTCCGGAGGAATACGACCCGGTCGCCGAACGCTCGCTGGGTAACCACCCGCAGGCATACAGCCACGTGGGCCTCATCCGCTGCGCGCGACTGCTCGCTGCGCCCGCCGCACAGTCACCAGGGGATGCCCGTTAATCTGTCTATGACCAAGACCTTTTAGCAGGTCGGGGTTCCGGCCGCTGCTTTCTGGTTGCGTGGTGTGGGCCAGCTCTTTTATCGCCCGGTTTCGTGCCGGCCGGTCCGGCAGTGCCCGGAGCCAGTCGCTATTGGGCACCCGCCGGCGGGGTGCTGACGCGCCGTGCCTGCCCGCCCGGGCCGCGGGCCCGTAGTGTCCCCCTCCGCCGCCTTCCCCTGCCCTCCGATCGCAGCCCGGTCGCACCCGCGGACGGCGTAATCCCGTAGCCACGCCGCATACTGGCACCGGCAGCAGTCCCGAACTTGGGCTACTAGGTCGCCGTGCTCCAGCGCCAAGTCGAACTGCTGCGGCTACCTGGGCTGGCCGGGAGTCTTGCCGGCACTGACGCGGCTGCTACCCCACGGCCATATTAAAGCCATATTAAAACTGTGTGACGATTGTTCCCCGGCCGGCCGAATGCGGGGACGACTTCCGTAGCCGTGAACAACGGCGCCTGGCGAATCCGGGTCGCCCCACGGATCGGGACCAACACGGGATCGACATATTGTCGATTAATATGAATGGAAAAATATGTAATAAGGAAGATGGTCCCTGGCGTGTGTGGGACGGGAGTGTGTGTGGCTGGCCCTGGTGGGTGGGTGGGTGTGGCTGCTGGTGGGGGGCTGGCGGCTGTGGCTGTGGCTGTGGTTGTGGTTGTGGTT
>Ga0335073_10003049_pt1 | contig 23167 bp, 24 predicted proteins | sample Lox_Sample_22_FD_207093 | JGI IMG/M metagenome (GOLD analysis project Ga0335073, IMG submission 207093) | Soil microbial communities from Loxahatchee National Wildlife Refuge, Florida, United States - Lox_Sample_2.2 | ecosystem: Environmental > Terrestrial > Soil > Wetlands | place: USA... | reverse complement strand
ACGAGTTGTTGCGCACCGGCGTGCAGCGGATACAGCGGGTGCCGTTCGAGGACGCGATCGATCGGGCACACCGGCACGACTACCGCTCGGCCTACGTCGGGGAGCTGTCGGCGGTCGTCGACCTCGAGGAGATCGCCGGCTCGGGGATCCGGCTGGGCGTCGATCCGCTCGGCGGCGCGAGCCTCGCCTACTGGGAGGCGATCGCCGATCGCCACCGCCTCGATCTCGAGATCGTCAACGACCGGGTCGATCCGACGTTCTCGTTCATGCCGCTCGACCACGACGGCAAGATCAGGATGGACTGCTCCTCGCCGGACGCGATGGCCGACCTGATCGCGCTCAAGGACCGGTTCGACGTCGCGTTCGCCAACGATCCGGACGCCGACCGCCACGGGATCGTGACCCGCGAGGCCGGGCTCCTCAACCCGAACCACTATCTCGCAGCGGCGATCGCCTACCTGTTCGGCGGCGTCCGCCTGGATTGGCCGGACGGCGCCGGCGTCGGCAAGACGATGGTCTCGAGCTCGATCATCGATCGCGTGGTCGGAGGCCTCGACCGCCGGCTCGAGGAGGTGCCGGTCGGCTTCAAGTGGTTCGTCGGCGGCCTGCTCGACGGGACGCTCGGCTTCGGTGGGGAGGAGAGCGCCGGCGCGAGCTTCCTTCGGCGCACCGGCCGGGCGTGGAGCACCGACAAGGACGGGCTGATCATGTGTCTGCTGGCGGCGGAGATGACCGCGCGCACGGGTAAGGACCCGGCGCGGATCTACGCCGAGCTGACCGACCGCTACGGCGCCCCGGTGTACCGGCGGATCGACGCTCCGGCCACGCCCGAGCAGAAGCAGGTGCTCGGCAAGCTGTCGCCCGACGACATCACCGCGACCGAGCTCGCCGGCGAGCCGATCACGCAGATCCTCACCGCGGCGCCGTCGGGCGCGCCGCTCGGCGGGGTGAAGGTGGTGACCGACAGCGGCTGGTTCGCAGCGCGACCCTCGGGAACCGAGAACGTGTACAAGCTCTACGCCGAGAGCTTCAAGGGGGTCGAGGACCTCGAGCGGATCCTCGAAGAGGCCCAGGCGGTCGTCGACGCGGCGCTCGGGGGGTGACCGGTGGCTCACGTGTTCTCGATCGTGCTGGCCGGTGGAGAGGGGAAGCGGCTCGCGCCGCTTACCGCGGACCGCGCCAAGCCGGCGGTTCCGTTCGGGGGTGCGTACCGGCTTGTCGACTTCGCGCTGTCCAACCTCGTGAACGCGGGCTATCTGCGAATCGTCGTTTTGACCCAGTACAAGAGCCACTCGCTCGACCGGCACCTGGCTCAGACATGGAGCCTGTCGCCGCTGCTCGGCAACTACGTCGCGCCGGTGCCGGCCCAGATGCGGCGCGGGCCACGGTGGTTCGTCGGATCGGCGGACGCGATCTACCAGAACTTCAACCTGCTCCGCGACGAGCGTCCCGAGCACATCATCGTGTTCGGCGCCGACCACATCTACCGGATGGACCCGCGCCAGATGGTCGAGGAGCATGTGGCGAGCGGCGCCGGCGTGACCGTTGCCGCGATCCGCGTCCCGATCGGACAGGCCGACCAGTTCGGCGTGATCGAGACCGCGCCCGACGGGCGGCGGATCTCGGCCTTCCGGGAGAAGCCGTCGGACGCGAAGCCGCTTCCCGACGCTCCGGATCAGGTGTACGCCTCGATGGGCAACTACGTGTTCACCGCCGAGGCGCTGATCGACGCTGTGACCACCGACGCCCAGGACGAGAGCTCGAGGCACGACATCGGCGGGAACCTGATCCCGATGCTCGTGGATCGCGGAGACGCGCGCGTGTATGACTTTGCCGCCAACGAGGTGCCGGGCGCCACCGATCGCGACCGTGGCTACTGGCGCGATGTGGGAACGCTCGACGCCTACTACGACGCCCACATGGATCTGATCTCGATCAGCCCGATCTTCAACCTCTACAACCTGCAGTGGCCGATCCACACCTTCCCCGACCCGTTGCCCCCGGCCAAGTTCGTATTCGACGAGGACGGCCGACGCGGGCACGCGCTCGACTCGATGGTGTGCCCGGGGGTGGTGCTATCTGGCGGGGTCGCGCGGCGCTCGGTCCTGTCTCCCGGGGTCCATCTGCATTCGTTCTCCGAGGTCGAGGACTCGATCCTGATGCACAATGCCGACGTCGGCCGGAACGCCGTCGTCCGGCGGGCGATCCTCGACAAGGATGTCCGGATCGCGGACGGCGCGCAGATCGGCGTCGACCTGGAGGCGGACCGCGAGCGCTTCACCGTGTCGGCCGGTGGGATCGTCGTGATCCCCAAGGGCGAGGTCGTTGATTGAGGGTGGCGCTGCTCACCCGCGAGTACCCGCCGGACGTCTACGGCGGCGCGGGCGTGCACGTCGAATACCTCGCGCGCGAGCTCCGAAAGATCGAGGACGTGACCGTCCACGCCTGGGGCACCGGCGACGTGCCGCATCGCGCGTGGGGCGCGCTGGCGGGCGAAGCGCCGGAGCTATCCGCGCTCAGGGCCCTGTCGATCGACCTCACGATGGCCGCACGGACAGCGGATGTCGATCTCGTCCACAGCCACACCTGGTACGCGAACCTCGGCGGCCACCTGTCGAAGCTTGCGCACGGCATTCCGCACGTGGCGACGGTGCACAGCCTCGAGCCGTTGCGACCCTGGAAAGCCGAACAGCTCGGCGGGGGTTACGCGATCTCGAGCTGGGCGGAAAAGACCGCCCTCGAGGCCGCTGACGCCGTAATTGCGGTGTCACGCGGGACGCGCGAGGACATCATGCGCGTCTACCCGGCGATCGACCCCGCGCGCGTGCAGGTGATCTACAACGGGATCGACACCGACGAGTACGCACCCGACCCCGGCATCGACGTGCTCGAACGCTACGGCGTCGACCCAGGTCGGCCCTCGGTGGTGTTCGTCGGGCGGATCACCCGGCAGAAAGGCGTCGAATATCTGCTCCGCGCCGCCCGCGAGTTCGATCCGGCGACGCAACTCGTGTTGTGTGCCGGCTCCGCGGACACGCCCGAGCTCGGCGCCGAGGTCGAACGCCTCGTCGGCGAGCTGCGCGCCAATCGCGACGGCGTGGTGTGGCTCGAGCAGATGCTGCCGAAGTCGCATGTGATCCAGCTGCTCAGCCACGCGACCGTGTTCGCCTGTCCCTCTATCTACGAGCCGCTCGGGATCGTCAACCTCGAGGCGATGGCGTGTCAGGCCGCGGTTGTGGCGACCGCGACGGGTGGGATCGTCGAGGTCGTGGACGACGGCGAGACCGGCCTGCTCGTGCCGATCGACCCTGGCGACGACGGCACGGGCGCGCCGCGCGATCCGCAGCGGTTCGCCGATGACTTCGCCGAGCGCGTCAACGTGCTCGTCGGCGACCCCGACCGTGCCGCCGCGATGGGGCGGGCCGGGCGCCGGCGGGCCGTCGAGTACTTCTCCTGGTCGATGATCGCCGAGCAGACCTCGGCGCTGTACCACACCCTGGTCTGACCGCGACCGGTGAGTTGACGCCAGGCCGCTGGCTGTCGGGTTACTTGACATATTGCGCATCTGTGTAAAGCTTCGGTCGTCTGCGGAGCGACTCGAAGGAGATGCGTGATGACGGCTACTCGAGCACAGCCGGTGTGGCGGGACGGCAAGCGATACGCCTGGTTACTCGGGATCGTCGTCCCGACGCTTCCGTTCATCGTCTTCGGGCTCGTCCACCTCACCGGGCTGGGCGTGTTCTGGTTCTTTGGCCCGGTCCTGATCTTCGGCGTGTTTCCGCCACTCGACCTGCTGGTCGGACTCGACGCCGAGAACCCACCCGACAGCGTCCTCAAATGGCTCGAGCAGGATCGCTACTACCGCTGGTGCACGTACGCGTTCCTGCCGCTCCAATACGCCGGGCTGGTGTTCGCGTGCTGGCTCTGGGCCAGCGCCGATCTCACGGTCGTGGACAAGATCGGGCTCGCGCTGACCGTAGCCATGGTGGCCGGGATCGCGATCAACACCGCGCACGAGCTCGGCCACAAGCGCGACCGGCTCGAGCGCTGGCTCAGCAAGATCGCTCTCGCCCAGAGCGGTTACGGCCATTTCTTCGTCGAGCACAACCGCGGCCACCACGTGCGCGTGGCCACGCCCGATGATCCCGCGAGCGCGCGCCTGGGCGAGAGCTTCTGGGCGTTCCTGCCGAGGACGGTCAAGGGCAGCCTGGTGTCGGCGTGGGAGCTCGAGCGCGAGTGGCTTGCCCGCGACGGGCGGCCGTGGTGGAACTTCCGCAACAACGTCCTCAATGCGTGGGCGATGACGGTGGTCCTGTTCGGCGGCCTGACTGCCGTGTTCGGCCTCGAAGTGCTTCCCTACCTACTCCTCCAGATGGCCATCGGGTTCCCGCTGCTCGAGGTCGTCAACTACCTTGAGCACTACGGGCTGCTGCGCCAGAAGCGCGAGGATGGGCGCTACGAGCGGACGCGGCCCGAGCACAGCTGGAACAGCAACAACGTCGCCTCGAACGTTCTGCTGTACCACCTCCAGCGCCATAGCGACCATCACGCCAATCCCACCCGCCGCTTCCAGGCGCTGCGCCACGTCGACGAGGCACCGCAGCTGCCGACGGGCTACGCCGGCATGATCCTGCTGGCGCTGGTGCCGCCGCTGTGGCGCCGGGTCATGGATCCGCGCCTGATCCGCCACTACCGCGGGGACGCAACCCGGGCGAACATCCACCCGCGGCGGCGCGGCCGAGTGCTCGCTCGCTACGGTCCCGCTGGATGACGACGTCTTATCGCGGGGCCGTTCGGCAGCTGTTGCGCGATCGGCTGCTCGACGCAGGCCGCGAGTTGCTGCGCGATCGCGCGTGGGCACAGGTGACGATGGCGGAGATCGCCGCCGCCGCCGGCGTGAGCCGCCAGACCCTCTACAACGAGTTTGGCACCCGGGACGAGTTCGCGCAGGCGCTCGTGATCCGCGAGGGCAGCCATCTGCTTGACGCCGTCGAGCAGACGATCGCCGCCCACGCCGACGACCCGTTGGCCGCGCTCACCGCCGGCCTCGAGCGCTTCCTGACGATCGCGACCACCGACCCGTTCGTGCGGCTACTGCTCGGCGACGACGGCACTGGCGGCCTGTTGCCGCTCGTCACCACGCAGAGCCGCCCCGTGCTCGACTGGGCGAGCGACCGCGTCGCCGCGACGATCCGGTCGCAATGGCCCCAGACCGCCTCGGTCGACCTCGAGGCGCTCGCCGACGCGCTCGTGCGTCTCGCGATCAGTCATGTGACCGCGCCGCGTGACCCGCCGACGAGGACCGCCGAGGCCATCACCGGCCTGCTGGCGCCGTCGATCGAGCGCATGCTCGCGGCGGCGCTGTGAGATGTTCGCCCAGTTCGGCTACGAAGTAACCGGCGGCCGCATTCGCTGGTAGGCGAACGCCCCCGCCAAGAGCAGGCCGCCGAGGACGAAGAACGACACCACCCGGTAGATCGAGGTCAGGGTCGAGAGGTCGTAGAGGAACACCTTGGCCACCGTCGCGAACAGGAGCCCAAGCGCGGCGGTGCGCAGCGGCGCAATGTCTTTGCGCAGGCCGGCGATCAGCCCGGCGATCCCCACGAGGCCCCACAGAGCGCTGAGCAGGACCTGGCCCTGCTGGCGCACGCCGAGGTCGAGCACGATCACCGACTCGGTCCCCGGCGCCGGCTGGAACGCCGAGATCACCGCGACCGACGCGAGATACAGGGCCGCGGCGCCCGAGCCCGCGATGAGCGCACGCCCGGCGGGACGGCTGCGCTCGGCTCCCCGCCCGATCGCGAACGCCGCCGCGCCGACGGCCGCGAGGGCAAGCGCAGCCGCGCCGAGGTCGTCGACCCCGCTCACGAGCGCGGTCGGTGGCGCCTCGACGAGGCACGCGTGCAGGCTCGCGGCGGCGAGGAAGGCCAGGGCGCCGTAACGCGCGACGCGATCGCTCGTGCGGCGGGCGATCTCGGATAGCCCGACCGCTTCGGCCGCCCACACGGCGACCAGCGCGGCCCCGCTGACGGTGGCGCCGGTCATGTAGCCGACAGCCAGCAGCCCGAGGGCGTCGAGCAACATCCGCCAGTCGCTGCGCCCCGGAGCCACGCGGGCGCAGCCGAGGCAGGTCGCCGCCAGGACGGCGACGGACGCGAGCGGGACAAGCTCGGGCCCGGCGGTCAGCTCGGTCGGCGGCAGCGCGACAAGCGCGCGCACGAGCACCAGTCCGATGTGCACTCCGAGAGCGGCCGTGAGCCACGGTCGGTCACCGTCGTCGTCGATGCGGCGGGCCAGGAACGCGAAGCCGAGCGCCGACGCGCCCCAGGCAACGGTCAGCGCGAGACCGCGCAGGCTCAGTCCGATGGCGACGTCGGCCGTCACCACCGCGACGGCGATCAGCACGCGGCGCAGCGTGGGATGGATCGCGATCCGCGGCCGGCGCCACAGCGCTAGCGCAGCGTGGACGATGGCGAGCGCGGCGAGCCACGCGACGCCGCCGGTCGCGCCGAACGCGAGCCGCCCCGCCAGCCCGGCGATCGCGGCGTTCAGGAGCACGAGCGCGAGCGCCGAGCGCAGCGCGTGGTCCTCCGTCGACGAGCGCAGCTGGGCGAAGACCGCGCCGGCGAGGCCGAGCGCGCCGAACCACACGAGCACGGCGAGCTCGGCGCCGGTGCCCTGTCCGTTCGTCATCCACACGGCCCACTGCGGCGCGCACACGAGCACGGTCGCGAGCGCGAGCCATGGCCAGCGCCGCCACAGCACAACCGCCATCGAACACGTGGCGGCGATCGCGAGCAGCGCGATCGCGACGAAGTCATACGAAGCTCCGACCATGACCGGCGAAAGCAGGGCTCCGATCAGGCCGATGACTGCGATCGCCCGTCCGGCCCAGCGAATCGCGAGCGCGGTTGCCACGGCGCCGACGAGCATCGCGATGACCACGGCCACCGGCACCGGGATCAGCCGGTAGACGTCGGCCGCGACGACCAGCGTCGCGTACGCGCCGGCGGCGGCCGTCCCGATCATCGCCGCCGCCGCCTCCGTGCGGCCGCGGCGGTCGTGGAGCCAGACGCCGGCGGTCACGAGCGCGGCCGAGCCGGCGCCGGCGAGGAGGACGCGCACGACCGGACCGATCCAGTCGTGCGAGATCGCGAGGCCGAGCAGCAGCACGATCCCGAGCAGGGTCGCGATCCCGCCGATCCAGGCGAGGGCACGGCCGCCGAGAAAGTCGCCGAGGGAGGTCGCCGTCCGGGAGGTCGCGGAGGGCGAGGTCGACGGACGCGAGGTCGACGGACGCGAGGTCGCCGGCGGGGTGGGCGAGGCCGCGGTCGCCGGCCGCGAGGTCGTCCGCGGGGTGGGCGGGGGCGGCGGCGCCACCGAGGTGAGCGGGACGCGGGACAGGTCCGCCGCTCTCCGCGCCCGGGCCCCTTCTAGCCGGCCCAGGCGCGTCTCGTTCTCGTCAACGACCCGGATGGTCGCGGCGAGCCTCCGCTCAAGTCGCTCCAGCCTCTCTTCGACTTCGACACCCTTGTCCCGCGTTATCGCACTCATTGGTCCTCCTGTTGACCGCTGGTTGATAAGCGCCAAGGTAACGCGTCTTGTCGGGCTTGTCAACCATCGGTCAACAAGATCCCGGTCAACGCCGCGCTCGCGTGCTTCCGGACGCCGAATGTGGCGTTAGCCCCATCAGAGGTGGCTGAATCCGCGTTCACCGCCCGCGAGGGCGCGAGTGCGGCGTTAGCCGGGATCGGTGGGGAGGGGAGGCCGACCCGCGCCGCGCTGAGGCAGGCCCGCGCCGGGCCGCGCTCAGGCAGGCCGGCGCCGCGCCGCGCTCAGGCAGGCCCGCGCCGGGCCGCGCTCAAGGCAGGCCGGCGGCGGGCCGCGCTCAGGCAGGCCGGGCGAGGCCAGCCTCGGCGAGGGTCGGCTCGAACAACTCGACCGGGTTGCCGCTGGGGTCCTCGACCAGGATCTGCTTGCCGCCGACGCCGGCGACGATGTCGTTGCGAAAGCGAGCGCCGTGCTCGCGGAGATCGGCGACGGTTGCGTCGATGTCGTCGACCTCGAGCTGAAAGCGATTCCATCCGCCCGGCGTGGGGACCGTGCCGTCGGGCATCGCCTGACCGCCACCGGGTCCACCGCCGGGGGCGCTCACAACCAGCCGGAGATCGCCACGCGACAGCATCGCGAACGTGGGCGCCGGGTGCATCACCTCTTGGAAGCCCAGCCGGTGGCAGTAGAAATCGATCGCGGCGTCGACGTCGTCGACGATGTAGCGGACGCTCACAGTCGGCATGCGGTCCTCCTCCGTCCTCGCTCGATGCTTGAATATGGAACGTACGCGTATCGCAGCGATACGTCAACGTTCTATAGGGAATCTGATGACCGCGCGAAGGGACGTCCGGCCGGACCCGAGGGTGGAGCGCTCGCGCATGGTGATCCTCGAGGCGGCCGTCGAGGAGCTCGCCGCTGTGGGCTACGGCGGAGTGACGATCGAATCGGTCGCGGCGCGTGCCGGCGTCGGCAAGTCGACGATCTACCGGCACTGGTCGGACAAGCTGGCGCTGGTCGCCGATGCGTTCGAGACCTTCCACGAGCAGATGGTTCCCGACCTCTCGGATCGCTCTGCGCGCGAGGCGGTCGAGCTGCTCATCGGCCACGTCGCCGAGGTGGTCGTGGACTCGACGTTCTCGCGCTGCATCCCGGCGCTGATCGAGGGCGCCGAGCGGGATCCGCGCGTGCGCGAGTTCCATCACCGCTACTCGGTCGAACGGCGGCAGGCGTTGGTCGACCTGATCGCGCGCGGGGTCAATGACGGCGAGTTCCGTCCCGGGCTCGATCCCGAGCTCGCGACCGTCGCGCTGCTCGGGGTGCTGTTCTACCGCCGCCTCATGACCGGCGAATCGTTCGAGCCGGCAAGCGCGGGCGAGCTCGTCGCGCTCGTGCTCGGACCGCCGGGCTGACCGGCAGAGCCGATCACGATCACCTCTGGCGGTTGTGCCTGCGCCATTGCTCGGCCCGGATTGCCCAGTGCTCGTGATCGCGCCAGCGTCCGCCGATCTTGAGGTAGCGCTCGGAGAACCCCTCGCGCACGAAACCTGCATTCTCGACGAGCGCGATCGACGCGGCGTTGCCCGGCTGGATGTTGGCCTCGAGGCGGTGCAGGCGCAGGTCGTTGAACGCCCGGGCCAGCACCAACTGGAGGCCCTCGCTCATGTACCCGTGACCGGCGTGCTCGGCGACTGCCCCGTAGCCGAGAAACGCGCTCTGAAAGTAGCCACGCACGATCTCCGAGATGTTGATGAACCCGACGATCGGGCCGGCGTCGCGAAGGCACACGAACAGCGGGTCGTACCGCTCATCGTCGGTGCGGCTGAGCACCCGGTCGTACGCCTCGGGCGTGACCGGGGCCTGGAGCCACGGCCGGTGGAGCTTCCGGCTGGCGCGCATCGCCGCCAGGAACTCATCGCGATCCGCCGGCGTCGGCGTTCTGAGTTCAACCCGCGCGCGCTGCGGCGTCATCCATGCGGCCTCGATAGTCCCACAAGGACCTCGCCTCTTCGAACGTCAGCATCCGCCACCGCTCGGCGTCAGGCTGCCACACCCAGATCGTCACGTCGACGATGCTGCGGACGTCCTCCAGCAGCTTGACCGTGGCGCGCGTGTCCGCACCCTCGGCGAGGACCTCTCGAGTCATCACGTCGACCACCTTGAACCGCCTCGGGCCCCTTGGCTCGGGCGACTTCGGCTCGGGCGGCTCGGGCCGGCGAAGAACGCGCAGCGGCTCGGGCTCGGGAGCCGGCTTTTTGAGCACTCGATCGAGCGGCACCATGTTCGCGCCGGTGCCCTTCGTTTCGGTGTCGAGAACCCAGACCTTGCCCAATTCCATCCTTTTTTCTGAAGAGATCTTGACGGGGAAAACCCCCGCTAACTAAAGGTTAGCGGGGTGGTTGCGAGTCGACTGCCCGCGCACCAGCTCCCACAGCCGCGTGAGGTCGTCGCGGCGTGAGTTGCATTTGGAGACTTGGTTAGGAAATACTTAACTTGGATCGGGAAGATCAACTAATAGGAGGGGGCAGTGCGCAAGATCGCAGTCGGCGCAGGGGTACTCGGCGTGCTTGTTTTTGCGGGAGGAGCCGCCGCCGCGGGTCGGTATTTGATTACGAATGTCAACCAGATCAAACCGTCCGTGCGCGCCCAGCTCAAGGGCAACCGCGGCCGGCAAGGACCGCAGGGGGTGCAGGGGCCGCAGGGAGTGCAGGGAGCCCAGGGCGTCCAGGGCGTCCAGGGGGTCCAGGGAGCGGCGGGTACCGCTCGCGCCGTGGCCGTCGTCAACGCGGATGGGTCACAAGTCTCAGGGTCGGGCTTTCCGCGCGGCGTGACCGGGGTCAGTCACACTCCGGGCAGCGGGATCTACTGCATCGGGCTGAGTCCCGGGATCGACCCGAACGACGCCGTGGTGGGCGTGACCGACGATTCCGATTTCGGAGCCGTGGTCAACAGCGTGGTGAACAGCACCAGCTGCGCCGCCGGGAGCGTCGAGGTCCAGACGTGGGTGTTGGAACTCAATGGCACCACCGCGGGATCACAACTCAGCCAGGCACATGCGGACGAGGGCTTCGCGGTGATCGTGCCGTAACCGCGCCGTCGGTCGAGTAAGGATCAGAAGAGTGGCTGAGGGGGCACCCTCGGGCGCGTCATCACGGGTGCCCTTCTCGCCATTTTTCTCGGCCGGCTTGCGACGAGGCTAACTCCGCGCCGGCAGCTTGACCACATCAACGGCCAGCTGTCCACACACGGACGCCGGCTTGTCCTCGCGCATCAGCCGGCGGCGTAGCATCACGAACGCCGGTGCGCCCAGCAGCGCCGGAATCGCCAGCTGGAACAGGCGGTAGATGAAGACCGCGGCGACGGCGTCAGACACGTTCACGCCGTACAGCGCGAACACTCCGACGAGCGCGCCCTCGGTGCCGCCGATCCCGCCCGGAAGCGGGATGAGATTGCCGAGCTGCCCGATCAGGTACCCGAGCACGAGCGTGCCGAATGACGGCTCGTTGCCGATGGCGGCGAACGCGAACCCGAGCGCCGCGATGTCGAAGGCCATGTAGAAGAACGAGCCGGACAGCGCTCCGAGGCTGTGTCTGCGCAGCAAGGCGATCGCCTGCTCGATCCCGTCGGCCACCGCCGTGAGCGCCGACCGCCCCTTCAGGCGCGCTTTCCCGCTCAAGGTGCTCTCGTCGGCGTGCGAGCCGCGATCGCCCAGCGCGCGCAGGAGTTTCGGACTGAACCCGGCCACGAGTACGCCAAGGGCTGTAATCAGCGCGGGCACGAGCGTGAGCACGGCCGATCCCTTGCCGGCGAGGATGCCCACGAACACCCCGAGTCCGACCAGGATCAGGGCGAAGAAGTTCGCGGCGCTCGTGATCACGAAGAACGCGACGGTGCGGCGGGCGATATGCCCCGTCGGCATTCCGGCCTGCCGGAGCGCCCATACGCCGAGCGCGAGGCCGCCGGCGCCGCCGGCCGGAAGCAGCGAGTTGGCCGCCTGCTCGGACATCGCGATGTCGTAGCTAAGCCCCCACGGCAGCCGCGAGCAGAAGACCGCGCGGAAGCAGAGGAGGTAGCCGAGGCACGAGCCGACCTCGGCTAGCGCGACCGCCACGACCCAGCCGGGGCTGGCGTCCTGCAGCCGATCCTTGACCTCGTCGAGTCCAGGCAGCGCGGTGATCGCGATCACCACGGCGGCGATGAAGACGACGACCTCCGCGACTCGGATGGCGAGATGCCGCGGGTGAAGCTCGTCCGGCATCTTGCCGCCCGCGGCTTGGGTGATCGGAGCGTCGTCGAGATCTGAACGTGTCGCCACTTCTGATTCAGCTTACGTAGGTCGCCTACCGAGCTGGGCTACCTGTCAGGTAATCGACAGCGGTCGCGCCCGGTGGGACGCTCCGGTTGTTCGCAACATCAAAGGAGAACCAAGTGTCAGATCCCACCACGATCGTCCGCACCTACATCGACATGTGGAACGAAATCGACCCGGAGCGCCGGCGCAAGCTTGTCGCCGAGGCCCTGACCGACGACGCAAGCTACCTGGACCCGATCATGGCCGGCAACGGCACCGACGAGATCAGCGCGATGATCGGTGCCGCGCAGGAGCAGTATCCCGGCCATCGCTTCGCACTCGTGGCCGGTCCGGATGTCCACCACGACCGGGTGCGGTTCACCTGGTCGCTCGGTTCTCCGGCCGGCGATGCAATCGCCACCGGCATCGACTTCGCGATCACCGCCGACGACGGGCGGATGCGCGACGTCACCGGTTTCCTCGAGCCGGCCGCCTAGTGGACCCGTCCGCGAGACCCGTCCGCAAGACCCGTCCGCAAGACCCGTCCGCAGGTCCTGCGGTCGGTCGGGTCACGAGCCCGTGATGCCCTCGAGCAGGCGCGCCGCCGTGGCCGCGTTCGCAGGGTAGAAGGCCTCGATCGTCAGCTCGGCGAGCGTGATCTCGACAGCGGTGCCGAACGTCGACACCGTGCTGAAGAAGGCGAGCTCCCGGTCGCCGTCGCGCAGGCGCACCGGGAGCACGATCTCGTTGCCGGCGGCCTCGCCGGGCGGCGTTTCGAGGCAAACCCCGGGGAGGACGGACAGCTCTTCGTAGAGCTGCTCGAGCTCCGGATCGCCTGTGATCGCCGCCTGGCGGCGGAGCCGGCCGAGAAGGTGGGCGCTCCACTCCTCGAGATTCACGATCCGAGGGGCCATCCCGAGCGGATGGAGGGTTACGCGCAGGGCGTTCGCGGGCGGCTCGAGCAGCTCCGGCGCGACCCCATCGGTCAGGATCGAGGCGGCGTCGTTGGCCGACATCAGGTTGTAGTGGCGGTCGAGAATCACCGCCGGGTAGGGCTCGTGCGCGCGGAGGAAGCGATCGAGCGCCTGGTGGATCGGAGCCATCTCGGGCTCCTCGAGCGAGCGCTCGGCGTACTGGGGCGCATAGCCGGCGGCGAGCAGCAGGCCGTTGCGCTCGCGCAGCGGTATCTCGAGGTGCTCGGCGAGGCGCAACACCATGTCACGGCTCGGCCGTGCCCGGCCGGTTTCGAGGAAGCTCACGTGCCTCGAGGACACGTCGGCTTCGAGCGCCAGCTCGAGCTGGCTGAGGCTCCGCCGCCGGCGCCAGGTGCGCAGCAGCTCCCCGACGGTCGCACGCGACCTTCCCGGTGGTGCCAGTGCTGTGTCGACGGCCATGCGCTCGAACGTAGCGCGCGTCCCGGGGCAGCGCAATTACCTCACAGGTAGCGCCGTCGATGACGCGTCCGTCGCAGCCCCTCTCGCCGGCCCCCGGATGAGACTGGGCGGCATGCCCCCAGATTTGTGAGACTGGGCGGCGCTGTGGAGGGCGGCACGCGCCAACTCGATCCAGAGTCACTGGGCTCGCACATCGCGCGGCTGTACCGCGCCGCTTATGGGCTCACCGGCTCGCGTCAGGACGCCGAGGACCTCGTCCAGGACACGTTCGAGCGGGTGCTCCGCCGTCCTCGATTCCTGCGGCGCGATCAAGACGTCGTGTATCTCCTGCGCGTGCTGCGCAATACCTGGATCAGCTCCGGCCGGGCGAAGCGGCAGGTCCCGATCGCACCCGCCGGTGACGAGATCGAGGAGATCGAGGCGCCGAACGATCCGATCACGCAGTCGATCGAGGGCGCCGCGGTGTACGAGGCGCTGCAGGACCTGACCCAACCGCTGCGCGAGGCCCTGGTGGCGGTGGACGTGCTCGGCCTCTCCTACCGGGAGGCGGCACGCGCGCTCGATACGAAGGAGGGAACGATCATGAGCCGCCTGCACCGGGGACGCGGACAGATCGCGGCCCGCATGGAAGCGGAGAGCGGACCCGGCTAGGCGTTGGCCTGGGCCAGGACCGGGGCGGCGGCGAGCGACAGTACGACGTCCGGCTTGGTCCGGGCGGCGAGCACGCACGTGCGCCCGTACCTCACGAGCGTGACCACCGACAGGCCGGAGGAGGTCTTGAACACGTGCAGGGGAACGCCCTCGAACCGCACCGCCCGGGCGTCGCGCGGCAACGGGACCGCCTTGCCGGAGAAGACCGTGTAGCTGAGGGGCGTGCCGTTCGGCAGGCGGTAGAACACGGTCAGCGCCGGCCGTCCGCCGATGTGGTCGGTGCGCTCGCCGGTGGGCGGCACCGAGAACTTGGCGTAGTTCGGATACGTCACGCCTCCGTAGGACGCGTCGAGCAGCTTCGCTGACCGGGCGCCCGGCGCGGGGGCAGTCGAACGCGCGAACGCGAGCGCGGCGGCCGCGGGAATGCTCGGCCCGCTTCCACCGCCGCCGACGCCCCCGATTCCGATGACGACCGCGGCGCAGACGGCCGCGATCCCGGCGACGGCTAGCGCGGGCCGCCAGGACACGCGGGACAAGCGCCCGGACCTGCCGGCGCCCTGGGCGGGCGCGCCATATCGCTCCCGCACCTTGGCCTCGACCGCACGCACGAGCCGATCGGGTGGCGCGGGGCCGCTGGTACGAAGGGCCGTCGCGACTCGCCGCTCGGACTCGACCTGCCGGCGGACCTCCGGCTGATCGGCCAGGGCGCCGGCGCCGGCCCCTTCCGCCTCGAGGCTGGGGTCGTCGACCAGGCGCGTGATCGCCTGGGCTTCCTGGTCGTCTGGTGTGGGCTCAGATGGCATCGCTGGTTCTCGATCATAGGGCGCAATCGGGGCCTCGAAACAGGCCCATCGAGGGCGTACCCCACGATTAGAAGGACGCATCCGCGGGCGGGCTTATTCCATCCCGATCGCGAGAGATTTTTCACGGACCGCGATGGAATGCGATCGCGAAAGCCTGCGTCTTATCGAGATGTCGGCACCTCGTGGGGGCCGGGAGAAGCAGCCAGTGAACTCTTCCGCCGCGCGGTGTGACCTCTGTCACTTCCTAGATAAGGAGCATTCATGCACAAGCATGCGAACAAGCACGCTCGCTCGTCGGCGGGCGCGTCGAAGACCCGCAAGCGTCGCGCGGCCAAGTTGGCCCGCGTCGCTCTCGCCGCCGCGCCGCTGCTCGGCGCCGGCGCCGTCGCGAGCCCGGCTCTCGCCACCCCTCAGGGGGGGGGAGCCAAGTACCAGTTTGAGACGCTCGACAATCGGGCCGATCTCACGTTCAACCAGCTGCTCGGCATCAACCAGCACGGCGTGATCGCCGGCTACTTCGGCTCTGGCATGCAGGGCCATCCCAACAAGGGCTACCTGCTGACCGCGCCGTACGGCCAGAATCAGTATCGGAACGAGAACTGGCCCGAGTCGACCCAGACTCAGGTGACGGGTCTGAACGACCGCGGCGTCACCGTCGGGTTCTGGTCGAACACGAACAACGGCGGCGGCGACGACAACCGCGCGTTCGTCTCCGAGCACGGTTACTTCATCGACGGTGACTTCCCCACCGACATGCCGGCGAGTCCTCCGGTCGACCAGCTTCTCGGCGTGAACAACCACAACGTCGCGGTCGGTTTCTACAACGACGCGAACGGCAACACCCACGCCTACACGTTCGATGTCAACCGCGATCAGTTCAACGAGGTCACGCCGTCAGGCATCACCAACCCGACCGGCGCGGGGATCAACAACCACGGCGACATCGCAGGGTTCGGAACCGACTCGTCGGGCGATTCGGCGAACGGGAATGTCGTTGGTTTCCTGCTCCGTCGAAACGGTCGCGTCACGATCCTGAACGTGCCGGGGTCGAGCATGACTCAGGCGCTCGGCATCAACGACGACGATGAGGTCGTCGGCGTGTACCAGACCGGCAGCGGCGACAGCGCGATGATGCACGGCTTCACCTGGACCCCGCAGCGCGGATTCCAGACGGTCGATGACCCGCACGGCGTTGGCACCACCACGATCAACGGCGTCAACGACCAGGGCGAGCTCGTCGGTTTCTACACCGACTCGAACAACAACACGGACGGCCTGCTCGCCGTGCCGCAGCAGATGTTCATGCAGCACCACCGCGGCTGATCGGACACCAGCCAACGGGACCACCCAGACCGGGCCGCCACAGTGGCGGCCCGGTCTCGTTTGTGGTTGCGACCTTACGGAAGGCGGCGCGCGACACCGATGCCGGTAGTAGGTTGCTTACGCATGGCCCTGCTCGGGATCGAGTCGCTGCCGTCGGAGCTGCTCAAGGTCGTGCGCGCGCTGGCGCTCGTCGCGGACCGGCTGGACGCGATCGGATCATCGACCGATGAGTTGCCGAAGATGCGCGCCGGCATCGATGCGGTCGCTTCGGACACACGGCGCATCGCGGGACTGCAGGACGCCATGGAACGGCTCGCCACCGAGATGGGCGGCCTCAAGGACGAGCTCGGCCGCGTCGTCGGCGCCACCGATGTGCTCCCGACGATGGACGGGCGCATGGCGAAGATCGAGGGATCGATGCCGGTGCTGGTCGAGGTGCAGCAGCACCTAGCGCGGTTGCCCGAGACGATCGAGACGCTCGATGCCGGCATCGAGCGATTGGTGGGGCTGATGGACCGCCTGCTAGCTTCGATTGAGACGCTGGACGGAAACGTGGGGTCGTTGCGATCCTCGCTCGAGCCGATCGGGCGGATCGCCGACCGCATGCCGGGCAACCGGCGCTAACGCCGGCGTCCTCAAACGGAACCGGAATCTACTTGTGAGGTAACGCCCCATGGGTGAGATCGTGAAACTGATGCCAAGCCGCAAGCGAATCGCGCTGATCGCGCACGACAACTGCAAGGCCGAGATGCTCGAATGGGCCAGGTTCAACCGTGGCACGCTCTCGGGCCACGAGCTGTACGCGACCGGTACGACCGGCGCACTACTCGCGAACGAGTTGGGCCTCGAAGTGAACCGCTTCTTCAGCGGGCCGCTGGGCGGTGACCAGCAGGTCGGAGCCGCGATCGCCGAGGGGAGGATCGATTTCCTGATCTTCTTCTGGGATCCGCTCGAGCCGCAGCCCCACGACGTCGACGTCAAGGCGCTGCTGCGGATCGCGGTGGTCTGCAACGTCCCGACGGCATGTAACCGCGCCACGGCCGACTTCATCCTGTCGAGCCCGCTGACCGCCGAGGAGTACCAGCGGCCCAACTCGGTGTTCCCGGACGCGGGTGCCGCAAGTGGGTCGGTGGCGGTCGCCTCGCCGTAGTGTTACGCGCTGGTGACCAGCGCTGATCTGCTTCTCCATCCGGTCAGGCTCCGGATCGTCCAGGCGTTCCTCGGCGACCGCGCGCTGACCACGACCGAGCTCCGCGCCGAGCTTCCTGACGTGCCCGCGGCCAGCCTGTACCGCCACGTCGCCCGGCTGGTCGACGCGGGCGTGCTCGGCGTGGTGTCCGAGCGCCGGGTGCGCGGCGCGCTCGAACGCACCTACATCCTCCGCCTGGCCGCGGCAAACATCGGCGTCGGCGAGTTCGAGACGATGACCGTCGACGAGCACCGCCAGGCGTTCACCGCGTTCGTGGCCGGCCTGCTCGGCGACTTCGACCGCTATCTCGCCGGCGGTGACATCGATCCCATCCGCGACGGCGTCTCCTACAACCTGGCGGCGATGTGGCTCGACGACGCCGAGCTCGGCGAACTACGCCGTGATATCGCGCGCATCTTCGGACCGCGGCTGGCCAACGCGCCGGGGCCGGGGCGCAAGCGACGCATCCTCGGAAGCGTCCTTTTACCTGGGGAGGACTGATGGCCGACGTGATCTACTCGATGACGACCTCGCTTGACGGCTTTATCGCCGACCGCGGCGGCGAGATCGACTGGAGCGCTCCGGACGAGGAGCTTTTCCTCTTTCACACCGAGCACACGCGCGAGCTCGGGGTGCACCTGTGCGGCCGCGGGCTGTACGAGGCAATGGTCTACTGGGAGACAGCGGACCGCGACCCGGCGATCGGCGAGGCCAGTGTCGAGTTCGCTCAGATCTGGCGGGCGCTTCCCAAGATCGTGTTCTCGACCTCGCTCGAGCAGGTCGAGGGCAACACGACGCTCGCACGGGACGGCCTGGCCGAGGAGGTGACGCGGCTGAAGCATGAGGGCGGCAAGGACATCGGGGTCGGTGGCGCGGGGCTCGCGGGCCAATGCGCGAAGCTCGGGCTGATCGACGAGTACCGGTTGTTCATCAGCCCCGTGATGCTCGGTGGCGGTACGCCGTTCTTCCCGCCGCTCGACGCACGCATCGGTCTCGATCTCGTCGAGACGCGTACGTTCCCGACCCGGGTGCAGTACATGCGTTACCGGGTGGCGCGGTAGCGCCTGGATCGTGCGCCGGCGCCGCCTCGTCGCCCAGATCTCGATACTCGCGGTGGCGATGACCGTCTTCGGAGGCTCGGCTCGCGGCGTTCCGCCCGCCGGAAGCGGCGGTGGTGCGCCTCAGCCCCAGGGGCACCCCCACCAGTCCTTGCTCGCGGCGGTGCCTTACATGGGGTGGAACACGTACTACGGGGTGGGCGGGGTGTTCGACGAGGGGACGATCCTGTCGGTGGCCAGGTCGCTTCTCGACCGCGGTCTGGCGCGAGCCGGCTACCGGATCGTGTGGCTCGACTTCGGCTGGGCCACCGGTGTCCGGGACCACCATGGGGAACTCGTGATCGACCGCCGCCAATGGCCTCACGGCCTCCAGTGGCTGACCGGCTGGCTGCACCGGCATGGCCTGCTCGCGGGGATCTACACCGACGCCGGCAAGAGCGGGTGTCACGGTCAGGGCGTCGGCTCGCTCGGCCACTACCAGCAGGACGCCGACCGGTTCGCGGCCTGGGGGTTCGACGCGGTCAAGGTCGACTTTTGCGGTGCCGGCCAGGCTGGTCTCGTTCCGCGAACCGCGTACCAGCGATTCGCGAAAGCGCTCGCGAACAACTCGAGCCACCGCAGGATGATCTTGAACGTGTGCAACTTCTGGGTGCCGGGGCAGGTCAACGGCACGCTCCCGACGCTCGCCAACTCGGCCTACGCGAACTACCGCTGGGCGCCAAGGCTCGCGCAGAGCTGGCGTACGGACACAGATATCGGCTTCACGCGGGATGTGCAGTTCGTCAACGTCCTGCGCAACCTCGACCACGACGCCGCCCACCCGACTGCGGCCGGTCCGGGCCACTGGAACGATCCGGACTACCTCGGGCCCGAACTCGGGATGACCAGCTCCGAGGCCCAGGCGCAGTTCTCGATGTGGGCGATCCTCGCCGCCCCGCTGATCCTCGGCAGCGATCCACGCGCCATCTCGCCCGCGGCGATCGAGATGCTCGAGAACCGGCAGGTGATCGCGGTCGACCAGGACCCGCTCGGGATCCAGGGCACGGTCGTCGATCAGGAGGGCTCAGGCCAGGTCTGGAGCAAGCCGCTCGCCGGCGGCGCGGCCGCGGTCGCGCTGCTCAATCGCGGATCCACAGCGCTCCAGATCACCGCGACCGCCAGCAATGCCGGGCTGCGGTCGGCGGCGAGCTACAAGGTGCACGATCTGTGGTCGGGCGCGAGGTCACGCACGACCGGTGAGATCAGCGCGGACGTCCCGCCCGACAGCGTCGTCCTCTACCGCGTCACGCCGGCGCCGGCGTGATCAGGCGGCCTCGGCAGCCTGTTGGGACACAGCCTCGTCGACCGGAAGCGGAGCGTCGGTCCATTCGCCCCAGACAACCTTGTTCGGTCGGACCTGGTAGCGATAGACGGTGCCCTCGTCGTTGACCATGTAGGTGTCGACGTCGTTTGAGCGGCTGTGCAGGATCAGGCGTTGGCCGCTCTCCGCAAGCTTGACCAGTCCCTTGATCGTAGGTACGTCCACCGCGGGCCATCCGAGGTCTTCGCCGGCGACTACCGGGACGATCAGGTGGCCGTACTGCGACTGGATCTTGACGCTCTCCTCGAACGGCTCGCTGCGCCTGCGCAGATACAAGAAGGCGCCGGCCAGCGCCGAGAGCAGCAGGCCGAGCACCGAGATCCAACGGAGCATCGAGACCCTCGGTGAAACCCCAAGGACGGTAACCGTGGCGGGCGCCATGCCCTGCGTTCCGACGCCGCCGGCACGCGTGGCCGTGAGGCCGGACGACGAGGCTCCGCCGGCGCTGCTCGGGGCGGCCGCGGCACCCTGAGGAATGAGCTGCTGTCCCCCCAGTTCGAAGTTCATCACCGGCGCGAATCTGAGGTTGAGCGGAGCGCCGGCCACTGTGCCGGTGATGTGCAGGCGGGGCGAGATGGCCATCGTGTAACTGGCGCCAGCCATGCCCGTCAAGGACGTGACCCTTCCAAGTAGTGACTGAATCCGCGGGATGTCGAGGGTGACCGTCGTGCTCGTATGGTCACCGGTGAAGCGCGTCGGTGGTGTCAAAATCAGGTTCCGGGTCCAGCCGGTCTGCGAGGAGAGCTCGAGGAGGACCTCCTCGGTGCCTGCGACGCCGTGCGCGGCCGGGCTCGCGAACCGGTAGTCGACGTGGACGCCGAGCTGGTGCACAAGCGTCGTGAAGATCGGGTCACCTGTCCGGATAGCTCCGGTCGGGTATACCGGCCCGGCCGGCGCGCTGGCGCTGTAGCCGAAGCTCACCTGCTGGGTGTAGGGCGTTGTCGCCGCAGTCGATCTGCCGGCGGGACGGGTGAACGCGACCAGTCCGACGACGACGAAAACCGCGGCGGCGATGGCCGACGCGGTGAGGAACGCACCGAAATGGATGCGATGCCCGACGGTCTGGTCTGAAGATGTGTTCACAAGCGGTATTCCTTGGCGGAGTGATCCCGGCGCGCCCTTCCGGCGGCGCTTCCGGCGTCGGCGCTGTTCGCGGAGGGGGAAGATCAGCCCTGTCGCGAGTACGGCGCAGATGACGGCGGCGACGATGGGTGTGTGCAGAGCGTTTAGCCACACTCCCGCGCTGGGCACGTGCAGCCACAGCTTGCCGAGCAGCTGGGCGCGCGTGGGGTGAGTGGGATCGAGGAAGTTGTTGTTGTCACCCTTGAAGACGTAAGCGTTGCCGTTGATCGCATGGATGCGGTGCAGCACGACCTTGTGGAGCAGCGTGCTCCAGTACGCCGCGATGTCGCCGACCCTGTAGTGGCTGGTGGGCCGGACAAGAGCCAGGTCCCCGGTGTGGAAACGGGGCTCCATGCTCACCCCGCCGGTGACGACGTACCGCGTCGATCCGCCGATCTGCGTCGGGGCGAACAACCACCACACGGTCGCGACGATGATCAGAAATGCCGCCGTGGACAGGATGGAACGGAGTCGAGGTCGCTTCACGAGGGTCGTTCATTCCGTGTCCGGGGGAACGGGGCGGGGGAGAGTCCGGCAGTCTGCCGAGACCCTCCCCGCCACGCGATGATCGCTTAGCTAGCGGATCGCTTACTAGTTCGAGTTGCTGTCGGTGACCGAGACGTTGAACAACGTCGCGCCCGTGACGGGAGCACCGTGGGTGTTAGCCGTGGTCTGCAGGTCGCAGGTGTAGGTGTCCGTCGTCCCCGGGGTCGTCGTCGTGCACGTCGCCCAATCGATCGCGCCGGAGGCGCCGACGTTGAAGCCGGCCTGGACGACCGCGGTTGCGGCTAGCGGATCGCCGACCGTGGTTCCGTTCGTGCCGTCCGCGACGAGGGTCATCGTCGCGCCAGTGATGTACTGACGGTCCTGGCTGAGCTGCCACTGCATGGCGGTGGACTTAGCGCCGTTGATCGTCGTCTGGGCGAAGCCCGCGATCGCGTTGGTGGGCTGACCGGTGACCGCAGCCGTGAAGGCGGCGCCGCCGGCAGCAAGGGCGCAGATCGCGAGCAAGGCGACGATCAGGCGCTTCCTGTTGCGCTTCATTAGTAGTGACCTCCTGTGGTCTCCGTTTGCCCGCTCCCCGGTCGGTCATTACTACGCTGCTTCGCATCCGTGGACAGCGGTTGTCTGGTCAGGTCATCGTCCATGTAGCGAAAGGCCTTTATCCGTAGGAACTGCGGATACAAGGTTCGGTTTTGCCGCCTACCGCTCGGCGGCGAGGAGTGCTACGCCAGGTTTAGGTAGCTATTGGAGGGGTGACCGGCTGCGGCCGCGGGTGCGCGCCAGCGCGACGCCGGCGAGGCACAGGGCGCCGCCGGGAAACACGAGCAAAGGCGGCACTTCGCCGAGGAAGGCCCATCCGAACAGAATCGCGAGCGGCGGGACGAGGTAGGTAGTTGAGCCCATCCGGCCGGCGGTGGTCCGGGCCAGTGCATATGCCCACAGGACGAAGCCGGCGGCGGTTGGCGCGACGCCCAGATAGATCATCCAGCCGATCGTCGGCGCGCTTGCATGGCCGATCCCGTGTACCAGCGAACCGGCGTACGGGAGGCAGCCGACCATGCCGATCGTGCACGCGAGCCACGTCACCGACAGGGGCGAGGCATGGCGGAGCACCGGCTTCTGCGCGACCACCCCGCCGGCGTAGGCGGCCGCCGCGACCAGACACAGGACCGCGCCCAGGCTTACGTGCAGACCGTGGTGGGAGGTCGCCAAACCGATCACGACCGCGCCGGCGAACGACACCAGGCAGCCGGCCAGCAGCCGGGGTGGGAACCCCTCGTGCAGGATCGAGCCGGCGAGGATCGCGATCAGGATCGGCCCGATGTTCACCAGCATGGCCGCGGTCCCGGCATCGACCCGTGTCTCGGCGGCGTTGAGCGCGACGTTGTAGAGGCCGAACCAGAGAACACCGCACACGACGATCCCGGCCAGTTGCCGTCGCCCCGGGAGCGGGGCGCGTCGCGCCACTACGAGCGCTCCGAGCGCCGCGCTTCCCACGAGCAGCCGGCCGAGCGCGAGCGCCCCGGGCGACAACTCCCGGTCGGCGAAGCGGATCGCGACGAACGCCGACGCCCACAGGCAGACCATCGTGCCGACCGCGGCAACCACGACCGCGCGACGACGACCGAGCCCGGATTCGGGTTCGGGTTCGGCGGGAGAGACGGCAGGGGCAACCGCGGTCATATGACGTAGAACGTTACGTATCGGAAACTGTGATACCGGCCGAAATGTGCCCTGCCGCCGCCGCGGCGGTAACGGCATACTGAGCGCATGGCGCTCCACTCCACCCCCGAGGTCGTCCGCGAGGTCCTGACCGAGACCCGCACCTGGGCGGTGGTCGGCTGCTCCCCAGACCCGCGCCACGACTCGAATCGGATCGCGCGCCTGCTCCAGAGCCACGGCTACCGCGTCATCCCCGTGA
>Ga0335073_10003048_pt1 | contig 23182 bp, 16 predicted proteins | sample Lox_Sample_22_FD_207093 | JGI IMG/M metagenome (GOLD analysis project Ga0335073, IMG submission 207093) | Soil microbial communities from Loxahatchee National Wildlife Refuge, Florida, United States - Lox_Sample_2.2 | ecosystem: Environmental > Terrestrial > Soil > Wetlands | place: USA... | reverse complement strand
CTCCCCGCCTCTCGACCTCGCGAGCTTTAGGCTGCCGCGCTCGTGCCGTTGCCATGCTCCGCGCCTGCCGGAAGTTTCTCTGGCACCGCTTTGAGCAGAGGCAGCGCAATCGCCAGCACATCCTCAATATGGGCGGCGTAATGCACATCGACCCCCCGCATCATCTCCGGCGTCAGGTCTTCCTCCACATTCTGCCGGTTGTCCGCGGGCAGAATGATGGTTGTCACTCCTGCCCGGCGCGCCGCCAGAAATTTCTCCTTGATGCCGCCTACAGGCAGCACATTACCGCTGAGCGTAATTTCGCCAGTCATCGCCGTTAGGGGCCGCACGGGGGTATCCGTCAGTAGCGAGGCCAGTACCGTCGTCATGGTCACGCCTGCGGAAGGTCCATCCTTGGGAATGGCTCCCGCTGGAACGTGAATATGCAGGTCGAGGTCCTTGTTGAAGTCCTCGGCCAGTCCCAGTTTCGCGGAGTTCGACCGGACCCAGGTCAGCGCAGCCTGCATCGATTCCTGCATCACCTCGCCTATCTGTCCCGTCATCGTGAAGCCACCTTTGCCCTTCATCTTGTTGGCCTCGATAAAGAGAATGTCGCCGCCCGCCGGTGTCCACGCAAGGCCCACCGCCACACCTGGCCGCTTTACACGCTCGGCTACTTCCGTTTCCACACGAACCTGGATCCCACCGAGAAACTCCTTCAGGATCTCGCGATCTACGACAAGACTCTCCATCTTGCCTTCGACAACCCTGCGTGCTTGCTTGCGGCAGACTGTGCCGATTACTTGTTCCAGCTTGCGCACTCCTGCCTCGCGCGTGTAATGGCGCACTAGATGGCGAATCGCATCTTCGGGGAACTCGATCTGTTCGGTCGTGATTCCATTGGCCTTAATCTGGCGCGGAATCAGGTAACGCTTCGCAATGTGGACCTTCTCCTCTTCGCTGTAGCCCTGTAGCGGAATGATCTCCATGCGGTCCTGCAGCGGCGGCGGCACCGTGTCCAGCATGTTCGCTGTGCAGATGAAAAGCACCTTCGACAGATCGAACGGCACGTCGAGATAGTTGTCACGGAACGTGTTGTTCTGCTCTGGGTCCAGGGTTTCAAGCAGCGCCGAGGCTGGGTCCCCACGAAAGTCGCGGCCCAGTTTATCGACCTCATCCAGCATGATCACCGGGTCGTTAGTTTCCGCCCTGCGAATGCTCTGGATGATCTGTCCCGGCAACGCGCCGATGTATGTCCGGCGATGGCCGCGAATCTCCGCCTCGTCATGCATGCCACCCAGCGAAATCCTCTGGAACTTGCGACCCAGCGCCCGCGCGATGGAACGGCCCAGGCTGGTTTTGCCCACTCCCGGAGGCCCTACAAAGCACAGAATTGGTCCTTTCATGTCGGGCTTCAGCTCGAGCACCGAGAGGTAATCCAGAATCCTATCCTTCACCTTGCGCAGCTCGTAGTGATCCTCATCGAGAATCTCCCGGGCTTTACCGATGTCGATCTTCTCACCGGAGCTCTTACTCCACGGCAGCACCGCCAGCCACTCGATGTAGTTGCGGGTCAGTGAGTAGTCCGCCGCCATCGGAGACATCCGGCTGAGGCGGTTCAGCTCCTTCATCGCCTCTTTCTTCACATCCTCCGGCATGCCGGCAGCTTCAATCTTTTGCCGCAGATCTTCAATCTCATGCTGGCCCTCATCCTGCTCGCCCAGTTCCTTCTGGATTGCCTTCATCTGCTCCCGGAGGTAGTAATCTCGCTGCGACTGCTGCACCTGATCCTGCACCTCGCTTTGGATCTTGGTGCGCAGCTGCTGCACCTCAATCTCCTTGGCAAGGTGCTTATTCAGCTGTTCCAGCCGGTCGAATACCGATGGCGTCTCCAGTAGCTTCTGCTTGTTTTCTGTCGTCAGGAAGGGCAGCGACGAGGCAACGAAATCCACAAGCCTCCCTGGGTCTTCGATGTTCGCGGCGATTGTCTGCAGTTCGTCCGAAAGGGTCGGAGACTCCGACACAATCTGCTGGAACTGTCCAATCACGTTCCGCACCAGTGCTTCCACGCTCGAGGTCGATCCGGGCTCGGCTTCCTGCAGTTCCTCGATCTCCGCCACCATAAAGGGCTCTGTCTGCACAAATCGGACCAGCCGTACCCTTTCCACACCCTCTGTGAAAACGAATCGGCTCTGGTTGGGCATTCGGACGACCTTGTGGACGGTGGCCAGTGTCCCGACCCCGTGCAGATCCTCGGGCGCGGGAGCATCCAGCCGCGGGTCCAGCTGAGCCGCAACGATAATCGACCGCTCCTCCCCCAGCGACTCAATCAACTGGATCGAGCTTTCACGGCCAACTGTAAGCGGCAGAACGGCATGCGGGAACAAAACGGTATCGCGCACCGGAAGCACCGGAATGCGCCTGGGGCCGGAAGTTTCCTTACCTGAAGGCGTCTCGGGAGGCATAATTGTCGGCTGCTTTGGCATTGAGTGTCCTTTTGTCAACTTTCCTACATTAGACCACGCAGGATGGCAAAAGTTTCAGGAAAGTGTCGGCGCCCGCCCGGCCAGGCATAGACAACACCGTCCGTTCGGGTACGCTCTCGCGACACCAGCGGTTCCAGTCTCGAGGAATGCCCGTTCGCAGCCCGCCCCGGGATCCACTCCTATCCAGGACATCCGGGAGTGTTTGACAAGAGCAGCTATCTTAGCCCAGAACACAGGAGGATAGCGGTCGGATTTTGGACATGTTTCTGGCTTGAGACTTCGCACGAAGGATGTATCGGCAGTTTCCGGCAGGAACTGAAGGGGAGTGGACCGCGCTCTGGCGCCCTTGAACCAGCATCGGCGTTTCGTCGAATTTCAGACGATCATTCTGGTTCCAACGTTCCGTCATCCGCCTGGATAGCTAACTGAATGCGGTCCCAGAGATCCTCTTTGGGCGAGTCCACCGGAAGCAGCTTCCGTGCAGCATCGGCAATCGTCTGCAAATCCGAAAGGAGCGCCTGACATGTTTCGCATGTCCTAAGATGGGGATGGTTGGCCACGTCCTCTCCCGAGCCAATCAGTTCCGCGAGCTGTCCCTGAAAATCCGCGCAGCTCATGTTATTGCGATCCACGTTCATCGCTCCCCCCCTTCTGGATAGACGTCCGCAATGCATCGCGCAACCTCAATCGCGCCTTGTGCAATTGCGACTTGCTGTTGCCCACCGAGCAATCCAGCATGCCGGCAATCTCATTGTGCTCATATCCCTCCACGTCATGAAGAACGAAAATCAGCCGGTACCCCGCCGGCAGATCGGCAACCGCCCGCTCCAAGGCGAGCCTGTCAATCGAGCCGGAGAGCCGCAGATCGGGGGTGCCGAAACTCCGCGCAGGGCCGTCGTCGTGCGTAGGGTCCATCGCCTCGTCAAGCGACGTAAGAGACAGCCCCTTCTTGCGCAGATGCATCAGTACCACGTTGATGGCCAGCCGATGCAGCCATGTCGAGAAGGCCGAATCGCCGCGAAACGTTGCAATCTTGCGATGCAGTTGCAGAAAGGCTTCCTGGGTCAGATCTTCGGCTTCGGCCATGTTGCCTACCATGCGCAGGCACAATGAGTAGATCCGTCGCTTGTGAACAGCGTAAAGTTCTGCGAAGGCCTGATGGTCGCCTGCCTGAGCTAAGGCGAGTACATCCCCGCTACCGGGGGGGGCATTTGGGGTTCGCTCCGTCTCAACTTCGTGCGAGATCGGATCAGGTTTCTGAGCAATTACATCGTTCTTCTCAGCATCAGATCGGGGCATGCGTAACCTTCCGGGGGGAGTGCCTGCCAAAGCAAGCCGGTTCATGCTGCGCGGGACCTTTATCCTCGTTAGTATAGGGTGCAGCGGTCGCAGTGGCTGTTGGTGGTTGCGGAATGAAATCAACTCTGCCATGCGAATTCTTATTTAGATGCAGTCGTTTGACGGAACGCAACCCCTTCTCTGGTGTTTTTCAGGAGAAATGCGCTTGAGGGCACGGCCAGAAAGCCAGATCACCGTAAGACGGACCCTCATCGCTCTATTTATGGGTCTTCTCAGTCTTTTGCACTCTGGGATCGCGTATTCGCAGGACCAGGGCGCCCCATCCGCGCCGCCGGCAGCCATATCCAATCAATCGAGTCTTGTTGATGCTCAGTCTGATGATGAACCCGGCGTCGTTCCTCTCGGTGGCCTCGAAAACCTGCCTGTGGAGCGCATCGAATTCGAAGGCGTTGATCGATCGCGGCTCACGCCGCTGCCCGAGAGGCTGGCGGATGTCCAGGGATCGCCTTTGACTCAAACCCTGCTGGCACGGAGTCTGCGTCAGGTCTACGCGACAGGGCTCTTCGAAACCGTTCAGGCAGACGGCCTTCGCGAGGGCAAGGGCGTGGTGCTTATCTTCAAGGGGACTCCGCGCATCTTCATCGGGACCGTCAGCGTCAATGGAGCCAAAGGCGCCACCATCAACATACAGTTGCAGCGGGCCACAAGGCTCCAGCCCGGAACGCGCTTCACTTCGGCTTTGCTTAACCAGGCCGACGAACAGATGCGCCTGGTGCTGGCAGACAATGGCTTTCACGAGCCTCAGATTAGGCACACGCTCACGCAGCACCCAGCCAATCAGCTTGTCGATATCGTTTTTCAGGTTGTTTCCGGCCCGCAGGCTCGTGTCGGTGACATTACGGTTAGCGGTGATTCCGCCATGAGCTCTGAGACATTTCGACACTATGCGCATCTTGAACGCGGGGCCCATATCGATCACGATACTGTCAGCCGCGCCCTGGCCGGCGTCCTGAAGCACTATCAGAAGCAAGACCGCTTTGAAGCAGACGTGAAACTTGAGACCCAGCAGTATTCCCCAACCACCAACAAGACCAGCTTTCATTTCTCCGTCACGCGCGGTCCGGTTGTCAAGGTACGGCTTGAAGGGGCCGGCATCGGCGAAGACCGTTTGAAGCGGGCCATCCCCATTTACGAAGAAGGTACCGTAGATGAAGACCTGCTCAACGAAGGCACCCGCCGTCTTCGCGACTATTACCAGAGCCTCGGCTATTTCGATGTCAAGGTCGAGCATCAACGTGAGACGCCCGGTCCCGACGAGGTTGACATTGTTTACAAGGTGGTTCTGGGCCAACGCCGCAAGGTCGAACAGGTCACTGTGTCCGGAAATCACTACTTCGATTCGGCGACACTTAAAGACCTGCTCAGCGTTCATGAGGCCAACACGCTCGATCGACATGGACTCTACAGCCAGGCCCTCGTAACGTCCGATGTCAACGCTCTTGAGGCCGTATACCAGAACAACGGATTCTCTAAGGTTGACGTGACTGCGCAGACCAGCCTCGTTCAGAAGAAAAACGTGGCGCCCGGCTCACGGGCCTCCCGTAAGCCGGCCGGGCTTGCTGTCGATTACCACATCAATGAAGGTGCGCAGCAGCGCGTGGGGACCGTCACCCTCCAGGGTAACGACCACGTAGCCACCACCGACCTTGTGCCCTTGTTGAATACATCGGCCGGTCAGCTCTTTTCTCCGCAAAATCTCGCCGACGATCGCAGCGCACTGCTCACAAACTATCTCAGTCGCGGGTTCACCCAGGCACAGGTGACAGTGGAACAGCAACAAGACGGGCCCGACCCCAATCTCATGAACGTGGTTTTCCACATCAACGAGGGACAGCAGTTTTTTGTTCGTAAAGTCCTGCTCACTGGGCTCATCACCACGCGTCCTGACACTGTGGCAGACGCCATCACCCTCCATCCCGGCGACCCCCTGAGCCAGGCGGCCTTGCAGGAAACGCAGCGCAACCTTTACAACTTTGCGCTGTTCAACGAAGTGGATACGGCGGTCCAGAACCCCACAGGCGACGAACCGAGGAAGACCGTGTTGATCCAAATGACCGAAGCCCGGCGCTGGACACTCACCTACGGCATCGGTTTTGAGACACAGACTGGTACTCCACAGAATAACTGCGCTGGCTACCTTGCAACAGGGACCAACTGCTCACCCAATGGCAAGACTGGTATCAGCCCCCGCGTGCTCGCTGACGTAACGCGCAACAGCCTCTTTGGACGGGATCAGTCCGCTTCCATCCAGGGAACCTACGGCCTCCTTGAGCAGAAGATCAACCTGATCTACCAGAATCCGCATTTTTATGGGCACCCTAATTTTGGCCTCACCTTTACCGGCGGCTACGCCAACAGCCAGGACGTCACCACCTATGTCGCATCGAAGCTCGATGCCGGCCTGCGCTGGACCGAGCATGTAACCAAGGGCAACCGAGTCTTCTCCCGGGCTAATACCTTCATCTACGAGTTTGATTTCCGGCGGGTCAAGGTCGCGGCCAACAGCCTGCAGGTTTTCCCGGCAGAGATTCCTCTCTTGTCGGCGGCTGTCCGCGTCGCCGGGCCTGGCATGACATGGATCCGGGACACGCGAGACTCTCCTCTCGATGCTCATCGGGGCACCTACTCCAGTTTCCAGGAGTTCTTCTCCAACCATACTTTCGGCTCGGAGGCGCAGTTCAACCGCCTCGACCTCTCGAACTCCAGCTATTACGCCTTCGATAAAGACCGCCTGGTAGTCGCGCGCAACACGCGCTATGCGCAGGAGCGCGCCTATGGCCCCGCATCCGACGAACTGATTCCACTGCCCGAACGGATCTATTCCGGCGGCCCAACATCACTCCGCGGCTTCTCCATCAACGCCGCCGGTCCACGCGATCCGGAGACGGGGTACCCGATCGGCGGCGCCGGAGCCCTGGTCAACAGCACAGAACTGCGCCTGCCTCCTCCAATGCTGCCCTTTCTCGGAAACTCCCTGAGCTTCGTAGTGTTTCACGATATGGGCAACGTTTTCGCCAACGCCGGCGACGCCTGGGTCAGTGCTCTGCGCATTCATCAGCCGGATCGCGATGCGTGCAGGATTCTTACGCCTCCCACTACTACCAGCACCGGCACTGTTATTCCTCCCGCACCGACGGGGCCGACATCCTCTACCGGGCCGCAAGGACAGTGCAGCTTTAACTATTTCTCGCATGCAGCCGGTCTTGGCCTGCGTTACCATACGCCCGTCGGACCGATCCGGCTGGACTTTAGCTACAACTTGAACCCGCCGATCTATCCGGTCAACGTGGACTACTCGCAATCGAATCCGTACTCGGACCAGCACGTTGGAGAAGCCGCGCACTTCAACTTCTTCTTCAGCTTTGGACAAACGTTTTGACGACTCTGCGGCACAAACTCGGCAACCTGCATCATCCGCGCGCCGGCCTCCTGGCGATTGTCCTGATCCTCACAGTATCCCTGTCGATGAACGCCAGGTCACAGGCGTCATCGCAGCCCGTCGAACTCGATCACGTCGTGGCTGTCGTCAACAATCGGGCTATTCTCTACAGCGATGTGCAAGAGGAGATGCGCGTCTCCATTCTCGAACCCAACATCGGCCAGCGCGGCGCCGAAACGCCCCAGGAGGCTCTGCAGCGCCTGATCAGCCGCACCCTCATCCGCCAGCAAATCCGGCAGGAGGATGCGGTCGCCACAACCCCAAGCCCCGCTGACGTGACTGACCGCATCAATCTGCTTCGCAAAGAGCTTCCCGTCTGCATCCTTGAGAACTGCTCCACTGATGCCGGCTGGTCGGCATTCCTCGCCAGGCACGGTCTCACCGACGACGCCGTGCGGCGCTATATGCGCAGCCGCCTCGGAATTCTACGCTTTATCGAAATGCGTTTTCGCCAAGGCATCCAGATCTCCCATGAGGAGGTCGAGACCTACTATCGCGACAAGCTCGTGCCTCAGTACCCATCTGGCCAAGTCGCCCCCCCGCTCGACCAAGTCGCCCCGCGCATCCAGGAAATCCTCCTCCAGCAACAGGTGAGCGCCATGTTTTCAGGATGGCTCGAAAACCTCCGCAAACAGGGAGAAATCGAAGTTGTCGACCCATCGCTCGAGGCAGCAGTCAATCCTGCAGGCAACGGAACGGGTGCGAAATGACCGATTCGCCCATCATGCCGCATACGGATCCGCCTGAAGAGCAGCCCACTCCCAAGCCGAGGCGCCGCTGGCTCTGGATCGGCGGAGGGGTACTCGTAATCTTCGCCGTCCTCGTCATCGGTGTTCTCATATGGGCAAACTCTTCCAGCGCTGAAAACCTGGTCAAGCGCCGTGTCATCACGGCCATCGAGACTGCAACCGGCGGACGCACAGAGATTGCATCCTTTCATTGGCAGCCCTTCAACCTTGAAGCCGATCTGGGCGGGCTCGTGATTCATGGCAGAGAAGCTCCAAACGAGGCACCCTACGCACAAGTCGGGCATGTTCATGTACGCATCAGCGTACTCGGAATACTCAGCCCAAAAATTCTTCTCAGGAATCTCGACATCGCGCAGCCGGAAGTTCACTTGATTGTCTATCCCGACGGAACGACGAATCAGCCTCAGCCGCGCAATCCGCGTCCGTCGAAGAAGCCCGTCCTGGACACGTTCTTCGATCTCAAGGCAAATCACATCGCCGTACGGGAAGGAATTCTCGACTTTGAAAGCCGCGCCACCGACTTCGACTTCAAGAACCGCCGACTCCCTCTCGACTTTGAAGCCAGCGACGTCTCCACACTTCTGGCCTACGTCCCTGCTCGGGGCAAAGACCCGGAAAGCTACCACATTGAATTCGGATCGCGCGACTTTCATCTCACCCGTGGCTCCGCAGCGAAACCGGCGTCGCAGCCCGTAGATGGATATGTGCAGGCCACGATCGACCTCACACGCAATGCGGCCTTCCTCCGTTCTCTCCGGCTCACTGCTCGTGCCAAAGGCATTCCTGATCGCTCCCTGAATGTCTCAGGATCGTTAACCGACTTCGCCCGTCCTCGCTGGCAGGCAGCAGCCCAGGGCGAACTTGACATGCGGCTACTCGAGCCCGTAACTGGTTATCCTGATGCGCCTGAAGGTATTGCGCATCTCAATCTGGTTTGCGAAGGCTACGACGGCCAGTTCCGCATCGACGGCCCAATCCATGTCGACGACGGCGCCTACGTGGGCAATGGAGTCAACGCGCGCGGAATCCTGCTTGATGCAAAAGTCCATGCCGACCCCGAGCAACTCCTCATTTCTTCCATCGTGGCCCGCCTCCGCCAGGGCGGACAGATTGACGGCACGGTCGCTCTTCAGCACTGGCTCACTTCCATTCCCGGTACACCGGTCTTCGCTCCTGCTGAAACTGCGCCTGCCAAGCACTTTCATCTCTTCAGAAAAAGGCAGCCCGCGCCTGCCAAGCCGCAACCAACGGTCACAAGCGGCCCTGTCACCATTCCTGTCAACGGCAAAGTCACCGCGCAATTCAAAGATGTCGCGATCGACACAATACTCGACCTTGTGAGCGAACCACCTTATCAGCGGCTTGGTATCGACGGCCGCCTGAACGGACCTGCAACCGCCACCTGGATTAATGGCGACACGAAAACACTCGCTGTAAGCGGTAAATTCATTGTGAACCCGTCACCTCGTCCGATCGGCGGCGAGTCGCCCGCCACCGGTATTATTGATGGGACCTACACGCAACGCGATGGCGCCGTCGATCTGCGCGCACTTGAAATTGCCCTGCCGCACAGCAGTATCCAGGCGCATGGACACCTGGGCGCATATCCCCTCGCCAGCCCATCGGTTATTAGCGTCGAGTTCCAGTCACGCGACCTGGGCGAGTTCAGCCGAGTCCTCAGCGACCTCGGATTATCCCGAAACGGAAAAACAGGTACCGCCGCACTCCCTGGCGAACTCAGCGGCGAAGCTGATTTTCAAGGTGTTTGGACCGGCTCTCTCGTGGATCCCCATCTCGCCGGCACCGCGAAGGCTACCAATTTCTCTCTTGAGTTGCCCGCGCCGGAATACCAGGCCACTACGGCCTCGCGTACCCTGCACCTTGACACTCTCAACGCGACTGGAAGTTACTCGGCGACCCATATAGCCATCGACCACGGGGAGCTGACCCAGGGAAAGTCCACCGTGGCCTTCGGCGGCTCCCTTGTCGCCCTGCCCGCTACGCCCGGGACAAAGACGCGGCCGCACTTTGATGGGGACTCAACGCTCAATCTCCATGTGGAAGCGGGCAATGTCAGTACAGGGGAGCTGTTGCCTCTACTCGGAAAGAATGTTCCGGTACAGGGCATTCTGAGCACCCAGATGCAGGCCTCCGGCACCGTCAATTCCCTCGATGGCTCTGGCTGGCTTCAGCTTGATCGTGGAGTGATCTATGGTGAACCCATATCCAGGATTCGCGCCCAGGGCAATATCACAAACGGGGTCATCCATCTTGCTTCGGTCTCGGTCAGTGATGAAGCAGGTAAGATCTCCGCCTCCGGCAGCTACGATTTCCACTCGCGCCAGTTTGAGATCAACGCGCAAGGAACTGCCATCGACGTAAGCCGAATTCAGCGTTTGCAGAGCTCAGGCTTCGCACTATCCGGTCAACTCGGCTTCTCTGTCACCGGTTCTGGTACGCCAGATGCCCCCCATCTTCAGGCGCAGGGCATGCTCACCGGTCTCACTCTCGGTGGAGAGCCGGTTGGTGGAGTTCAGATCTCCGCTCACACGTCGAACCACGCACTTCTCTACGACCTCACGACCCACTTTGAAACAGCCTCACTAGATGCGCATGGACAAACCGAGTTCAACAGCGATTACTCTACGAAGGCCACTCTCCAATTTGCCCATTTCAACATTGCAGCGCCGCTTAAGCTCATGCATATTCCTGGTCTTACCGGCGAATCGCAACTCGCCGGCACGGTCACAGTCCAGGGCCCGCTCGCCCATACCGACCAGATGCTGGGAGATGCCCGTGTCCAGGACCTTGAGGTCACTCTCGTCGGCGTGCATCTGCGCAGCGATGGCCCTCTTCATGCCACTCTCGCCAATCGGCGAATCTCGCTCGATCCGGTGCACATCACGGGTGAAGAGACCGACATCCATGCTCACGGTACCGTAGACCTCGGCGCCAACCGCCGTCTTGACCTCGCTGCCGATGGCGCCATCAATCTCAAGCTGGCGGAGACCATCGATCCTGACCTCACGGCCAGCGGCACCACCACGTTCCGCGTTGAAGCGCACGGCCCCCTCAGCAAGCCCGACATGCGAGGTCGTATTGATTTCAAAAACGCCTCGCTTGCGCTTGAAGATTTGCCCAACAGCCTCAGCCAGCTCAACGGGGAGCTCGAGTTCAATCAGAACCGACTTGAAGTTCGCTCGCTTACGGCCACCACTGGCGGTGGACAGCTCAGTGTCTCCGGCTATCTCGCTTACCAGCGCGGCATCTTCGCCGACCTCACCGTTACAGGCAAAGGCATCCGGATCCGATATCCGCAAGGCGTCAGTTCGCTCGCCGATGCAAATCTGCATCTGCAGGGTCCCCAGAATAACTTGCTCTTCAGTGGCGGCATCATGATCACGCGCTTCACCGTCAGCCCGGATCTCGACATCGCGTCTCTGGCCGCACAGGCTGGCAAAGTGCAGCCCGTGCCTGCACCCAATGCGCCCTCGAATCACATCCGGCTGGACGTGCACATCCAGTCGTCTCCTCAGCTCAACTTCCAAAATGCCTATGCCAAACTAGCAGGCGACGTCGATCTGCGTTTGCGCGGTACGCTGGCCACCCCCTCTCTACTTGGACGTATCTCTATCACCGAGGGCAATGCCACCATCGCCGGCACTCGCTATGAACTTCAGCGTGGTGACATCACCTTCACCAATCCCGTGCGCATCGAGCCGACGATCGACCTCAACGCCACAGCGCGCGTCGAAGACTACGACATTACCTTGGGTCTCCATGGATCTTTAGAAAAGATGAACGTCTCATATCGAAGCGACCCGCCCTTGCCTGAGGCAGACGTCGTCGCCCTGCTGGCGCTGGGCCGCACCCAGAACGAACAGCAGCTATACGGCCAGCAGCAGGAACAGGTGGCCGCCAGCCCCACAACCGAGGCTCTGCTTGGCGGCGCACTAAATGCCACTGTCAGCAGCCGTGTCCAGAAACTCTTCGGTGCCGGCTCCGTCAAAGTCGACCCTAATTACCTCGGCGTGTTGGGCAACTCCACCACTCGCATCACGGTCGAAGAGCAACTGGGCAAGAACCTCACGCTCACCTACGCCACGGACGTCAACACCACAGCGCAGCAACTGCTGCAAGCTGAAATCGCCATCAACCGCCACGTCTCGCTGCTCGTCACCCGCGATGAATCCGGCGTCTTCTCCATGGTAGTGAAGGCCGTACGCCGTTACCGGTGAACCTCTCTCCGCTCCCTTCGCGCCGCGAGCCGGGAAACCAGAAACCAGCCAAAAGACTTCGCTTGCAGCAACCCAATCGCCAAATTCGGTGTCTATATGGGACGTACGGCAGGCTTGCATGAAGCTGCCGTACGATTCAGAGCAAGTAGATAGGAGGATTAGGCATGACAAGCAATTTGAGTCGTTTCCGTGCGGGAATTCTGGCGGTGACGGTTGCTGGAGCCCTCCTGGGCCTTCCTCAAACTTCTCTAGCAGTGGCTGGGAACTCCGGCACAATTGCGCGTGGCCCTGTTGGCGAGCAATCGGCACCCGACTTGGCGCACGCTAAGCTCAATAAATCCCAGTTCAAAGATGTTCGTGTCAATGTCGACTCCAACGGAATCGCCACGCTGACCGGCACCGTCAATCTCTATGAGTACAAGGCTGACGCGGAACGCCGTGTCAGCAAGGTGAAGGGCGTCACCGCCGTTCGCAACGAAATTCAGGTCAGCGGCCCCAGCATCCCCGACAAAGAGCTGCAGGATAAGCTTCTCGAGAAATTACAGTACGATCGTGTCGGTTATGGCACCACCACGTTCAATGCCATCGCCGTAAGCGTCAACAATGGCGTCGTCACCCTGGCCGGGCATGCCTACGGCTACCCTGACCGCGATTCCGCGGTTGGCCTAGTCAGCACCTTTCCCGGGGTCAAGGATGTCATCGACGACATCGAAGTGGATCCAACTTCCATCATGGACGACCAGATCCGTTTCCAGGTCGCCCGCGCCGTCTACGGTTATCCAACGCTCAACAAATACGCAATCAATCCCGCAAAACCAATCCGCATCTCCGTGCAGAATGGCCATGTCGAGCTTTATGGCACGGTCGACTCCCAGTCCGATAAAGACACCGCTTATCTTCGCGCCAGCGGAGTCCCCGGCGTTTTCAGCGTCAAGAACTATTTGCAAGTAGCCGGTCAGCCCACCGAATCCAACAAATAACTTCGCCCATCAACCTCGAACAAGAGCGGCCGCTTCGGCGGCCGCACCAGCATTCAACCAGATTCGCCTGGTGCCCTCACACAATCCAACGACATTCACACAACTGTAATCAAAGCGTACCTTTTCTTCCTTACACTTAATTTCCTATGCTCCAAGACGGTCCTTTGACCATCGCCCGCCGGGAAGGCGCGTCGGCCAACACGTTGATTTTTGCGTTAGCCGGCCCCCTCACCCTCCGCAACATGTTTGACTTCCAGAGCGAATTGCGTAACTCCGCCACGCCGCCGCTTACCATCCTGGATCTGAGCGAGGTCCCGTACATGGACTCGGCAGGCATGGGGCTCGTCATGAATCACTATGTCCATTGCCAGACACGCGGCTCCCGCTTTGTTGTGGTGGGCGCCAGTGGTCGCCTGATGGAGCTGTTCAAAGTCACTCGGGTCGACACAGTACTGCCCCTTGCGACAACTGTCGAGGAAGCAGAAGCATAACCGTCGCCGTGCTCCAGAGCCGCTCGGCCCTCGCCGACCTCACGCCAAAGGCTCGTCTCAAGTAAACTTGCCTCTGTGGGCTTGTTCAAGAAAACTCAGATTACCCTCGAAATGATCAAGTGGGAGCACTCGATCTTTGCGCTTCCCTTCGCTCTGACTGCAACTGTGCTGGCGGCCCGCGGAATTCCCGCCCTCCACACCCTGCTTTGGATCCTGGTCGCCATGATCACCGCACGTTCCTGCGCCATGGCCTTCAATCGCTGGGCCGACGCTGATCTTGACGCTGCCAACCCACGTACCAGCACCCGCGCTATCCCCGCCGGCCTCCTTACGCGTCAATTCGTCCTCGGCTTCACGGTGATGATGGCTCTGTTGTTCGTTCTTGCCGCCGCTGAACTGAATCGCCTCACGCTCTATTGCTCACCGATCGTCCTTATTGTTCTGCTCAGCTACAGCTACATGAAGCGGGTCACCCGCTGGTCGCATCTGGCACTGGGTCTGGCTCTTGGACTCGCTCCCGCTGCTGCCTGGATCGCTGTCCGCGGCACCCTTGATGCCCGCATCCTTGTGCTCACCGCTGCAGTCACCTTGTGGGTGGGAGGCTTCGACGTTCTCTACGCCTGCCAGGACTTCGATCACGATCGTTCCGTCGGACTCCACAGCCTTCCCCAATCCGTAGGGATTCCCGCAGCCTTCTGGGCCGCGCGCCTGATGCATCTCACTATGCTCGGTCTGCTCTGCTGGTTCGCGCGGCTTTTTTCCTTCGGCCTCCCCGGCTGGCTCGGCATCGCCGCCGTTGCCGCTCTCCTTGCTTATGAGCATGCCATCGTGTCGCCGCGCGACCTGCGCCGCCTCAATGCCGCCTTTTTCACCATGAACGGCATCATTGCCACGGTCTTCTTCTGCTTCGTCGCAACCGACCTTTGGCTTCGTCGGTAGGGCTGGATCCTCCGCCTCTCCAAAGCCTTCCAACGCACCCGGCCGGCTGTGGTATGGTGCCAGAGAGCAGCTTCGGCGTGTCAATTGACCGCGGGCCGCCTCGATTGAAATTCAAGGATTTCTGGCAACGCAATGAAAGTCGCCATTCAGGGAGAGCCGGGTTCTTTCAGCTACGAAGCTGCACTACAGCTCAACGCTGAGTCCGTCATTGTCCCGGTTTCTCTTTCTGCCGACGTCTTTGCCGCACTCTCTAGCGGCCAGGTCGACGCAGCGGTTATTCCCATCGAGAACAGTCTCGCCGGTTCCGTCCTCGAACACTTCGATCTGCTCTTGCAGCACGATGTCTATGTCGTCCGCGAAACGTTGCTCCGCATCCGGCACAATCTGATCGCAGTACCCGGCTCTTCAATTCAATCCATCGATCGCGTCTTCTCACATCCCGTGGCCCTGGCTCAGTGCCGCCGCTTCCTTGCCGCTCACATCAGAATGGAATCCTTCGCCGCATATGACACGGCCGGCAGCGTCAAACAGATCATAGAACTCCGCGACCGGCACGCCGCCGCCATCGCCAGCGCCTCTGCTGCTCGTTATTACGGAGGAGAAATTCTTCAGGCAGACATCGAAGATAATCCCGAAAACTACACCCGCTTCTTTCAGGTGAGTCGTTCGCGCGATGCGGTAACGGACCCTCAATCCAACAAGGTCAGCATCGCGTTTTCGGTCGAAAACATTCCGGGTTCGCTGGTCCGTGCGCTGTCCGCACTCTCCGCCATCGGCACCAACCTCACCAAGATCGAGTCCCGTCCCGTTCAGGGTAGGCCTTGGGAGTACATCTTCTACGTGGACTTCCAGATTCAGGCACAGGAAGAAAGCGACCGCTCCCTGGCCGCGCTCAGGCCATATTGCGCCATGGTCAAGGAGTTAGGCCGCTACCGCGAAGCAGCAAAGTAGCGCCGGCAGTGCTGCACGTGCCACATCGCCTTCACAAAAAGCAAAAGGGGATGGCCATAGCCACCCCCTCTGTGCAACCGTTGCGCCGTATCTCTGTTTGCTGCTTTTAGAAGTGATACGCCACGCCAACCGCAGGGTAGTACACGTTGTACCACCGCTTCGTGTCGAATTGTGAAATCCCGAAGGTCGGAACCTTCGTCACAACGCCGCGATACTCCGCGCGAATATCGAAGCTCGGACTGATCTCATAGGCAAATCCTGCGCCATACAATGCACCCACATCCGTTTGCTGTTTCGCATCGAGGGTCTGGGTGGTCTGGTCGCGGATCGGTAGAAAGATCAGGACCGCCGGTCCGGCTTCCACAAAGGGGTTCCACTTGCGGAAGGTGAAGCTGCGCACATAGGCAAATGAGATTTCTTGTGTGCGGGTATTAATCAGATAGTTGTTCGTGTTGCTTATCACGTAGTGGAGTTTGTTCTCGTACGTGATGCCATAGTTGGCTTCGAGAGCACTCGATGGCGTTAGCATGAACCGATAGCTCAACATGGCACCCTCGCCCACGTTGGAGCTGGCCTGAACGTCGGTGGTGGATGCCCTGAATGGTTCGTAAATGCCTGTTCCGCTGAGGCTAATATCCTGCCTGCTCTCCTGCGCGCTGCCTGCTGCCGCGCACACTGCCAGCAGGAATGCAATAAAAGCGATCTTCTTCATTCCGTGTAGAACCTCGCGACTGCCCAACCGAGTGGCCGGCAACCAACTTGTTGATTCCGGTGCTCCGGTTCGTGCCGGGCCCCGCTCTCAGCATTGTAAATGGCCGGAACGGGTTCATGGCAGAAGGGGTTGCGCCGGTGCAACCGGTATCACAATTACCTCGGCCGTTCGCTGCGCAGGATTTAGACCCCAATAGCAAGGCGGGTCCCATGAGTCCTGCCTGACGAACAGATCGGCTTGTGAGACCGGTTCTGATGCTTTACGTCCTTAGACGTTTCCTCTCCGAATTCGCCACCCACGCACACCGCAACCCCGACAAATTCCGTCGCCGCGCACTGCTGTCCTTGTTCATTTCGTCCCTTGGTCTCTTGTTTCCTTGGTCCCTGTCTTGATCACCCCGCCCGCTCCAGGTGGTAATAGAATGGCGGCCCCTGCGCTTCAGCCAGCGACCTCACTGAGCGCAGAAAGGTCCGTGCTGCGTAACTCAGGGTAGCCTGCCGCCGATGCACCAGCCTCAGCACCCGCTTCATCTCCAACTCATCCACGGACACCCGCACCAGGTCGCCCGTCTCCAGCTCCCGCGCCACACTGAGATTCGGCACCAGCGCCACCCCGTTGCCCATCGCCACAAAGCGCTTGATCGCTTCAATCGTCGGCAGTTCGATTCCCATGTTCAACGGCGTGCGATACCGCTGGAACGCTTCGATGACCTTCCTCCGCAGCGGCGACGCCACATGATGCGCAATGAAATTCTCTTTTCCGAGTTCGTTGATTGACACTCGATGCGCTCCCGCCAGCCGATGCGTCGGGCTCACAATAAACGCCAGGCTGTCTCCATATACGGCAATCGTGCGAAAATGCACCGGATCGGGCCGAAACGAAACCACCCCGATCTCAAAGGTGCGCAGGTTCAATCCCTCGGGGATCCGGCTCGCCAGCGTCCGGTGCACGGTTACATTCACATGCGGAAACTCGCGCCTGAACGCATCAATCACCTGCAGCAGGTACATGCAGGTGTACTCGTTGGCCGCCAGTTGCAGCTGCCCGCGCTCCAGGCTCTTCAACTCATCCATGGCGCTCGACGCCTCGCGCCGCAGCGCCAGCATGCGCAGCGCATAATCCTTCAATAGCTCTCCCGCCGCAGTCAGCGACCCGTCCCGGGCCGCGCGATCAAAGAGCGTCTCGCCCACCGCGACTTCAAGCTTGCGGATCACCTGGCTGATCGCAGGCTGCGTGCGATGCAGGCGCACAGCCGCGCGTGAAAAGCTGTGCTCCTCCGCCACCGCAAGAAATGTCTCTAACTGGCTCAGTTCCATAAAGCCTCACGGCCAGGATCTCTTCACCCGACCATAACAGATTCTAATTGCTTCCCCAAAAAGAATAACTTTGCCTTATGGAGCCTCGATGCGAGAAAATCGTAGTGTTCGCAATGGCTTCCCCTGGGAGGCGGACCTATGACACAAGACCATGTAGTCTTCTTCGATACCACACTGCGCGACGGCGAACAGTCCCCCGGCTGCAGCATGACCACGCAGGAAAAGCTCACCATGGCCCATGCGCTCGAGGACCTGGGCGTGGACATCATTGAGGCCGGCTTCGCTATGGCCTCTGAAGGCGACTTCGCCGCTATCGCCACCATCACCCAGGCCATTCGCAAGCCGCGCATCGCCTCGCTGGCCCGTGCCAAGAAAGAAGACATCGAGATGGCCGCCCGCGCGCTCCAGTTTGCCGACCGCGCCCGCATCCACGTCTTTCTCGCCTCGAGCGACCTGCATCTCGAATACAAACTAAAGGTCAGCCGGGCTGAGGCCCTCGACCTCTGCGGCGAATCCGTCCGCCTCGCCCGCTCGCTTTGCGACGACGTCGAGTTCTCGCCCGAAGACGCCACCCGCTCCGATCGCGAATACCTCGTCGAAATGGTGCGCATCGCCGTCGAAGCCGGCGCTACCACCATCAACATGCCTGATACGGTGGGCTACACCACACCCGAGGAGTACGGCCAGATGTTCCGCGAAGTTCGCGAGCGCATCCCCGCCATCAGCGCCAACGGCGTCATCCTCTCCTCGCACTGTCACGACGATCTCGGCCTTGCCGTCGCCAACTCCCTTGCAGCCATTGAGGCCGGCGCACGTCAGGTCGAGTGCACGATCAACGGCATCGGCGAGCGTGCCGGCAACGCGTCCCTCGAAGAAATTGCTGCCGCTCTCTACGTCCGCGGCGATCGCTACGGGGTCACCTCCGCTATCAAGCTCGATGAGCTTTATCCCACCAGCGAAGTACTCGGCCAGATCATTACGTTCAAGCCCTCGCCCAACAAGGCCATCGTCGGAGCCAACGCCTTCGCCCACGAGTCCGGTATTCATCAACACGGCATGCTGGCCAACCCGCTCTGCTACGAAATCATGACGCCCGCGCTCGTCGGCGTCTCCAAGACGCACCTCGTCCTCGGCAAGCACTCCGGCCGCGCGGCGCTGCGCCATCGCCTCGAGCAGCTTGGCTTCATCGTCGACCGCGACGAACTGCAGCATATTTACTATCGCTTCGTCGCACTCGCCGACCGCAAGAAGAACATCTACGACCAGGATCTGATTGGCCTGCTGCCCGACCCGATCCGCGAACGCCGAAACGTGCCCGTGGCGCAACTCGACTGACCTGATCTCTGACTACTGAACCCTGATCTCTGGATAAAGGAATGAAGCTGAAAATCCTAGTTGTCGCCGGCGACGGCATCGGCCCTGAAGTGACCAGCGAAGCGGTCGCCGTTCTCAACGAGGTGGCCTCACTCGGTGGCCACACCCTCACTCTCGATCACAAGCGCATCGGCGGCGTGGCCATTGTTCAAGACGGCACTCCCCTGCCCGCCGACACTCTCGCCGCAGCACTTGACTCCGACGCTGTCCTCCTCGGCGCCGTTGGCGGCAACGAGTTCAACTCCCTGCCGCCCGACAAGCGCCCCGAGGCCGGCCTGCTCGCTATTCGCGCCGCGCTCGGTGGCTTCGCTAACCTGCGTCCCGCCTTCGCTTTCAAGGAACTCGCGGTCAACAGCCCGCTGCGTCCTGAGATCGTCGACGGCGCTGACATCCTCTTCGTGCGCGAGCTTCTCGGCGGCCTCTATTTTGGCGCGCCACGCGAGTGGAACAAGTCCACCGGCGAAGCCTGGAACACCATGCGCTACACCCGCGACGAAGTTACCCGTGTGGCCCGCATCGCTTTCCAGCTCGCGCAGAACCGCCGCAAGAAGCTCACCAGCGTTGACAAGGCCAACGTGCTCGAAGTCTCGCAGCTGTGGCGCGCAACCGTCACTGAAGTCGCCACCGAGTTCCCCGACGTCACCCTCGAGCATCAGTACGTCGACGCCATGGCCATGCACCTCATGAATCAGCCGAAGAACTATGACGTCGTTCTCACTGAAAATCTTTTCGGCGACATCCTTTCTGACGAGTCGGCAGTCATCACAGGCTCGTTGGGCATGTTGCCCTCGGCCACCATCGGCGGCAAAGTCAACCTCTACGAGCCGGTTCACGGATCCGCGCCAGACATCGCGGGCAAAGGCCTTGCCAATCCGCTCGGCGCCATCCTTACCGGCGCATTGATTCTGCGCCACTCTGCCGGACTCGAAGCCGAAGCCGCCGCCATCGAAGCCGGCGTGCGCAAGGTGCTTGAACAAGGCTTCCGCACGCCCGACCTCGCCCGATCCAATCCGCAGGGCTTCACCGTACTCTCCACCAAGGATATGGGCGCCAAGGTCCGCGAAACGGTAAAGCAGCTGCTGGCAGACGGCCCCCAGCTTTTAGCTGGCCGTGTGTGATTTGTGCGATTCAAATCTTCCGGGAGCAAGGATGACAGTCCTTTCACCGGCACGAACAAGCTAGCGGCTAGGAGCTAGAAGCTGACAGCTCAATGAGGAGTTTCATGAGTTTCGAACCAAAGACATTATTTGAAAAAGTCTGGAACCAGCACGTCGTGGTCGAGCCCAGTGGCGAACCCACCCTGCTCTACATCGACCTGCAACTGGTCCATGAGGTCACGTCGCCGCAGGCCTTTGAAGGGCTCCGCCTGGCCGGCCGCAGGGTGCGCCGCCCCGATCGCACCATCGCCACCATCGACCACAACGTGCCTACCACGATTGAAGGCCGCCTGAACATCGTCGATCAGATCGCCGCCAAACAGATCTCCACGCTTCGTGAGAACTGCGCCGCCTTCGGCATCGAGCTCTATGACGTCAACTCGCGCGAACAGGGCATCGTCCACGTCATCGGCCCCGAACTCGGCATCACCAAGCCCGGCATGACCATCGTCTGCGGCGACTCGCACACCTCCACGCACGGCGCATTCGGCGCGCTGGCCTTCGGCATCGGCACCAGCGAAGTTGAGCACGTCCTCGCTACCCAGACCCTCCCGCAGTCCAAGCCGAAAACCTTTCGCATCTCCGTCGAAGGCAAGCTCCCCCGGGGTGTTACTGCCAAGGACATCATTCTCGCCATCATCGGCCAGATCGGCACCGACGGCGCCACCGGCTGCGTCATCGAGTACGCCGGCTCCGCCATCCGTTCGCTCTCGATGGAAGGCCGCATGACCATCTGCAACATGAGCATCGAGGCCGGAGCACGCGCCGGCATGATTGCTCCCGATCAAACGACCTTCGCCTACTTGCAGGGGCGGCGCTTCTGCCCGAAGGGTGCGGCATGGGACGCTGCGGTCGCCGAATGGTCCAAACTGCCAAGCGATCCCGGCGCAAAGTTCGATCGTGAACTGGTCATCGACGCTGCGACGCTCGTTCCGTACGTAAGCTGGGGCACCAGCCCCGGCATGGTTGCTCCGGTCACTGCCGCTGTGCCGGACCCGGCAGCTGCTGCCAACGAACTCGACCGGAAATCCTTTGAGCGCGCCCTCGAGTACATGAACCTGAAGGCCGGAACCAAACTCGAAGACGTCGCGATTGACCGCGTCTTCATCGGCTCCTGCACCAACGGCCGCATCGAAGATTTGCGCGCAGCCGCGCGCATTGCCGCAGGCCACAAGGTCTCCGGTCATGTGCATGCCATGGTTGTCCCCGGCTCGCAGCAGGTCAAGGCCGCAGCCGAGAAGGAAGGCCTCGACAAGATCTTCAAAGATGCCGGCTTCGACTGGCGCGAGCCCGGCTGCTCCATGTGCCTCGGCATGAACCCCGACATCTTATCGCCCGGCGAACGCTGTGCCTCCACCAGCAACCGCAACTTCGAAGGCCGCCAGGGCCGCGGAGGCCGCACCCATCTCGTCAGTCCAGAGATGGCTGCTGCCGCCGCCATCGCCGGTCACTTTGTCGACATACGTAACTGGGAAGTCAGAGAAGAGGTCATGGCGTAATGGAAAAGTTCACTACACTCACATCGCTCGTCGCGCCGCTCGACCGCACCAACGTCGACACCGACCAGATCATCCCCAAGCAGTTCCTCAAGCGGATCGAGCGTACCGGCTACGGCGACTTTCTCTTCTTCGACTGGCGCCAGACTCCGTCCGGTGAGCCCATCGCCGACTTCGTGCTCAACGACCCGCGCTACACGGGCGCCAGGATCCTCGTCGCCGGCAAAAACTTCGGCTGCGGTTCCAGCCGCGAGCATGCTGCCTGGGCGCTCTCGGACTTCGGTTTCCGCTGCGTCATCGCGCCTACCTTTGCCGACATCTTCTTCTCCAATGCCGGCAAGAATGGCATCGTTCTCGTCCGCCTCAGCGAAGAGCAGGTTGGCTCGCTTATCCAAAACGCACAAAACATTCCCGGCTATCAGCTCACGGTTTCACTGCAGGATCAGACCGTGACCGATAGCAAGGGCTTCAAAGCATCTTTTGAAATCGACCCCTTCCGCAAGTACTGCCTGCTTGAAGGGCTCGACGACATCGGGCTCACGCTGCGCCACGCCGCCGCATTGGACGCCTTTGAGACACAACACGATCACGCCGGCTGGCTACACGCAAAGGCCTGAAGTGATTTCACATTTTGAGAGTGAGTCACACCGAACCGCTGTACATAAATCTGATAGCTGACGGCTGAAAGCTGCAAACAAAGTGAGCACATGACCATCGAAGGCAAACGCAACTCGATTCCCCTGACTGAGGGACCCAGCCGCGCCGCGGCGCGTTCTTATCTGCGTGGGGCCGGCTTCAAAAAAGAAGACCTGCACAAGCCCATCATCGGCATCGCCAACACCTGGACCGAAATCGGCACCTGCAACGTGCACCTGCATGAAGTCGCCGAGGCCCTCAAAGAAGGCATTCGCGAAGCCGGCGGCACGCCGATGGAATTCAATACCGTCACCATCTCTGATGGCATCACCATGGGCACGCAGGGCATGAAAGCCTCGCTCGTCTCGCGCGAAGTGATCGCCGACTCCATCGAGCTCGTCGCCCGCGGCAATCTCTTCGACGGCCTCGTCGGCATTGGCGGCTGCGACAAGAACATGCCCGGCATCATCATGGCCCTCTGCCGTCTCGATATCCCCGGCATGATGCTCTATGGAGGCTCCATCGCCCCCGGCAAACTGAACGGCGTTGACATCACCATTCAGAATGTCTTCGAAGGCATCGGCTCTTACGCCGCAGGCAAGATCGACGACGCCGGACTCGAAGCCCTTGAAGCCAATGCCTGTCCCGGCGCCGGAGCCTGCGGCGGCCAGTTCACCGCCAACACCATGGCCATGTCCGGTGAAATGCTCGGCATCTCGCCCATGCAGCTTTCCGGCGTGCCTGCCACCGACAAGGACAAGTACGCCGCCACCCGTGAAGCCGGCCGCATGTTGATGGACGCCGTGCGCGCCAATCGCCGACCTTCGCAGATCATCACCCGCAAAGCTCTTGAAAACACCATCGCCAGCGTAGCCGCCAG
>Ga0335073_10003047_pt1 | contig 23186 bp, 25 predicted proteins | sample Lox_Sample_22_FD_207093 | JGI IMG/M metagenome (GOLD analysis project Ga0335073, IMG submission 207093) | Soil microbial communities from Loxahatchee National Wildlife Refuge, Florida, United States - Lox_Sample_2.2 | ecosystem: Environmental > Terrestrial > Soil > Wetlands | place: USA... | reverse complement strand
GCTGATCCTGCTGGCCAGCTTCCTGGCGCCGGGCGGCGCGGCCTCGTTCGGCTGGTACGCGTACGCGCCGCTGACGAGCTCGACGTACTCGCCGGGCGTCGGCGCGGACATGTGGATCATGGGCCTGGCGCTGTCCGGGTTCGGCACCATCCTGGGCGCGGTGAACTTCGTCACCACGATCTTCTGCATGCGGGCGCCGGGCATGACGATGTTCCGGATGCCGATCTTCACCTGGAACGCGCTGCTGACCTCGATCCTGGTGCTGCTGGCCTTCCCGGTGCTGGCGGCCGCGCTGCTGGTGCTGGAGATCGACCGGCGGCTCGGCGCGCAGGTGTTCACCGCGCAAAGCGGCGGCGCGATCTTGTGGCAGAACCTGTTCTGGTTCTTCGGCCATCCCGAGGTGTACATCCTGGCGTTGCCGTTCTTCGGCATCGCCACCGAGATCTTGCCGGTGTTCAGCCGCAAGCCGCTGTTCGGCTACAAGACGCTGATCGCCGCCACGATCGCGATCGCCGGCCTGTCGATGACCGTGTGGGCGCACCACATGTTCACCACCGGCGCGGTGCTGCTGCCGTTCTTCGCGTTCATGAGCCTGCTGATCGCCGTCCCGACCGGAATCAAGTTCTTCAACTGGGCGGGCACGATGTGGCGCGGCCAGCTGTCGTTCGAGCCGCCGATGCTGTACACGATCGGGTTCCTGGTCACGTTCCTGTTCGGCGGCATCACGGGCGTGATCCTGGCGTCTCCGCCACTGAACTTCGCGGTGTCGGACTCCTACTTCGTGGTGGCGCACTTCCACTACGTCCTGGCCGGCACAGTCATGTTCGCCACGTTCGCAGGACTCTATTTCTGGTGGCCGAAGATGACCGGCAAGATGCTCAACTCCCGGCTGGGCAAGGCCCAGTTCTGGCTGTTGTTCCTCGGCTTCCAGATGACGTTCCTCGTCCAGCACTGGACGGGTGTCGAGGGCCAGGTGCGGCGGACGGCGAACTACCCGGACCTGCCGGGGAACGTGACGGCCCTGAACATCATCTCCACCGTCGGCTCGTGGATCCTGGCGCTGTCGATCCTGCTGTTCCTGTGGAACGTCTATGTCACGTCCCGGTTCGGCCAGAAGGTGACCGAGGACGACCCGTGGGGCTTCAGCTCGTCGCTGGAGTGGACCACGTCGTGCCCGCCGCCGCGGCACAACTTCTACCGGATCCCGCGGATCCGCTCCGAGCGCCCGGCGTTCGACCTGCACTACCCGCACGTCAAGACCGGGCAGGCATCACGCGGGATCGAGCAGACCGTCCCGCGAGCGGTCAGCAACAACTCTGCTCGCAGGTAAACCACAGTCAGTAACTCGCGAAGGGGACTACGTTGACCTACGTCATCGGCGAGCCGTGCATCGACGTCATGGACCGCGCTTGCGTGGAGGAGTGCCCGGTCGACTGCATCTACGAGGGTGCCCGCACGCTCTACATCCACCCGGACGAGTGCGTGGACTGCGGCGCATGCGAACCCGTGTGCCCGGTCGAGGCGATCTACTACGAGGACGACCTGCCGGACAGCATGAAGCAGTACAAGGCGGACAACGCGCGGTTCTTCGCCGAAGCACTGCCCGGCCGTACCGAGCCGCTCGGCTCACCCGGCGGTGCGCCCGAACTGGGCGTCGTCGGTGCCGATACCGAGCTCGTCTCCGCTCACCCCGAGCGGCAGTCGGCGTCCTAGGTCACCTGGCCGCCGGCTCACGGCCAGGATCTCGTGCTTCCCTGGCACGGCGCGCGGCGCGCCCGGACCCGGCAACGAGCACCGCGGCCGTGGTCAGGAACAGCAGGACCGCTACTTCGTTGAGCGAGCCGCCCCACTGCCAGGCACCGGTGCTGCCCGCCCAGTCGCCGGCCGCCAGCCGCACGATCAGCGAGACGTGCAGCAGCACGAGCGGCACGTACAGGAAGTTCCGGAACGGCAGCGGGCGGCCGAGTACGGACGGCACGATCACCGGGGCGTGCGCAAAGATCATCGACATCACGAATCCGAGGAAGATGGCGTGCAGTTCGGCGTCATAGGCCCTGCCGTCGGCCATCTGCCCCAGGCCAGCCCACAGGACGCCGGCGACGGCGAGCCACGCGTACCCGGAAAGCAGCGCGGCGGCCATGTAGCGGGTCACGCCTTGCCCGTGGATCGTGCGGCGCGCGACGTCGTAGCGAGCCAGCCAGAGGGCCAGCGCGATCAGTCCGGCGCCGGTGATGCGGATCCCGGCCGGTACCGCGCCGGTACCCGACGGGGCCGGGCCGGCGGCAAGCGACGCGATCAGTCCGGCGCCGAACAGCCCCGCCGCGGCCGCGAATAGCAGCCGGCCCCGGCGCGACGTGCCCGTCATGCGCGACAGCTCAAGCCGTTCCCCGGTGATCGTGAGCACGAGGAACCCGACGAGCCAGGGCACGAACTTCGAGATGTCCCAGCCCGCCAGCCACAGCCCGGCCGACATGACCCAGCAGACGGCGGCCATGGCCAGCACGGCATTGTGCAGCGATGGCTGCATCCGGTGGACTGCCGCGTATATCGCGAGGAGCATCACCCCGCCGCAGCCGATGAGCGCCTCGCCGACCCTGCCAGGCGCCCCGATGACGATCGCGAGCCCGCCCGCACCGGCGGCGACCGGCGCCAGGTACCCGCTGGTCGCGCCCAGCGCTACGGCGCGCTCCAGGGCGATGAGCGTCCCGAGGAAGCCGAGAACCATGAGTTCGCCGTGATCCTGGCTCAGGGTGGAGCCGCCCGCCGGAATCGGCAGCCCAAGGTAGAACAGCCCTTCCCACAAGCCGGCGAACAGCATGACGATGGCGGCGGCTACGAGCGGCGGAACCCAGGGCGGCCTGTGGTGCCTGCCCGGCACGGCCAGCCCGGTCCGCGGGCCGGTCAACGGTTCCACCCGAGCTGATCCTTCGCCCAGTCGCTCATCATCACGCCCGGATCCCAGGACGGCTCCCAGACGATCTGCACGTCGACGCCGGTCACACCCGGCACGCCCTGCAGGGTGTCGTGGATCGCGTCGGTGAGGTAACCGCCCAGCGGGCAGCCAGGAGTGGTCAGCGTCATCGTGATCGCGGCTACCCCGTCGTCGGACAGCCGGCTTTTATAGAGCAGGCCCAGGTCAACGATGTTGATGCCGATCTCCGGGTCAACGACGTCGCGCAGGAGTTCCCGCAGCGTGCCCGGGTCCGGCTGTGCGCTCGCCAGGGAAAACAGATCCAGCGCCGCTCTGCCCACGTCATCCATGTGCTGCACTAGCCCTCCATTCTGCCGACGCTCCGCGGAGCCATCGCCATCATTTTAACGATAGTTTTGGTTAAAACAATGTGACGTCTCCCGCACGGGCAGAACTGGCGTCAGCGGCTAGTAGCCGGGGCAGGTGCGGGAGCCAGCGGGAGCCGGCAGATAGGGCGGCGCAACGAAAGAGATTAGAAACCCTCGTCCGTATCGGAACGGGTACCCGTGTCCGCGCCGATGGTCAGACGTGTGACGCAGAGGCTGGGCTCAGCGAACGGTTCCAGCTGGTCTGCGGTAACCGGGGCCCGCATCTGGCTGAGCGCGCCGCGCATGAGGCCGAGGTGCAGCGCGCAGACGACGTTCCGGTGCTGCCGCGCCACTTCGCGGAACGGGCACTGGCGCAGGTTCAGCTGGTAGTGCCCGTCGTCGCCGGGCAGGGGCTCAGGGCCGAAGCCTAGCTCGTCCAGGGTCGACGCCAGTTTCGCGATAGCCTGCGCGGCACTGAGTCGCTGGTAGGGCGGCGGCTGGTCGGTGAGGTATTTTCCCCACTCGCGCCCGGCCGCTTCCGCGGCGGCGCCCGGCTGGGGCATCGTGCCGGCGATCAGGCTGGCCAGTATCTCCGACAGCAGCCTGTAGCGCCGCCGTCCGCCGGAAGCTTCGGCCGTTGCCCGGTACCCGACCCGGGGCCTGCCTGGAGTCTCCCTGTCTTCTGTCTGACGGGCGGCGAGGTCCGCTTCCACCAGGGCCTCGAGATGGAACCGCGCGGTGTTCTGGTGCAGCCCGGTTCGCTGGGCGACATCGCGCACCCCGAGCGGGCGGTCCGCGTCGCGCAGCAGGTCCAGCACGTCGGCCCGGCTGCGGCCGAGTGCCGGGCCTTGCTCAGGGGCGAGGAACCGGTCTGCATCCATATGGGAATTTTATATCACCATTAGTATTAGAAATTAATAAGCTGACCTGCACGGTTCCCGCACTGGGCTAGGACCGCGGTTGGCCCGCTGCCCGGAACCTCCCGGTCTCGCGTCCGGTGGCAACCGGGAATGATTATCATTACCAGATTGTTACACGGGGCATGAGTCGCAGCACACTTCGTCCCGTCATCAAGCTCAGGTCGACCGCTGGGACCGGTTACACGTACGTGACGAGGAAGAGTCGGAGAAACGACCCTGACCGCCTCGTCATCCGCAAGTACGACCCGGCGATCCGCCGCCACGTCGAGTTCAGGGAGGAGCGTTAATCATGCAGCAGGGAATCCACCCGAGCTACCACCAGGTCGTCTTCCGCGACCGCTCGGCGAACTTCGCCTTTCTCACCAGGTCGACCGTGACCAGCGAGCGCACGATCACCTGGGAGGACGGCAACACCTATCCCGTCGTCGACGTCGAGGTTTCCTCGGCGAGCCACCCGTTCTACACCGGGCAGTCGCGCGTCCTCGACTCGGCCGGACGGGTGGAGCAGTTCCGCCGCCGGTACGGCGACAAGGCCAAGGGCGCCTGACGCCTCCTGGGAGCAGCCGCTAACGCAGAACACTCCGAACCCCGCGAGGGTTCGGAGTGTTTTTCATATCTTCTGGTAACGGTTATGGTCGCCAGAGGCAGCAGCGGTGCGGGTCCGGTCTGCCCTGACGGAAAGACGAGGTGACCGACCGATGCGGCTGTTGCTCATCGGGGCGCCCGGCGCGGGGAAGGGAACCCAGGCCGAGCGGCTGGCCGAACGGTTCAGCATCACGCACATCTCCAGCGGTGACCTGCTGCGCCAGCACGTCACGGAGCAGACCTCGATCGGGCAGACGATCAAGGCCTACCTCGATGCCGGGGATCTGGTGCCGGACTCCGTGGTCCTGGACATGCTGCGCAAGCCGGTCGTCACCGCGGCCGAATCGGGCGGCTACGTGCTGGACGGCTTCCCCCGCACCGTGGAGCAGGCCAAAGCAGCGTTCGAAGTCGCCAGCGCGCTCGGCGTCGCGGTCCAGGCCGCTGTGCACCTGGACGTCCCCGACGATGAACTGATCCGTCGCCTGCTGGCCCGCGGCCGTGGCTCCGCCGACTGCGGGTCTACCGGGAAAAGACCGTCCCGCTACTGGAGTACTACGCCGGCCGGGAATGGATGTTCGCCGTCGACGGCACCCGGTCCCCCGACGAGGTCCACGAGGACATCGTGGACCGCCTGCGGAAACTCGCCACCTTCTCCATCTGACGAAACGGCGGGGACGGCGCGCACAGCCCCGGAACTGGGTAAAGGGATCCCTAGGCGACTGTGACGGGAGAGGCATGAGCGCTGACGACGGCATGCCATCCGAAGCTCAGGTCGAGGCGGCCGAGGGCGGGCGGAGGACTCATCCCCGGGAGCCGCATGCTGGCGGCATCGCGGGGCGGCTGAACTGGCTGCGGGCGGCGGTGCTGGGAGCCAACGACGGCATCGTGTCGGTGGCGGGCATCGTTATCGGGGTAGCCGGGGCCACCACGTCGCGCGGGCCCATCTTCACCGCCGGGCTGGCAGGACTGGTCGCCGGGGCCGTGTCGATGGCGCTGGGCGAGTACGTCTCAGTATCCAGCCAGCGGGACAGCGAGCACGCGCAGATCGCACAGGAAAAGCGCGAACTCGCTAGTGCGCCGCGAGCCGAGTTGACCGAGCTGACCGCCCTGTATGAGGCAAAGGGCCTGTCCGCGGCCACCGCCCGCACTGTCGCCGCCGAGCTGACCGCCCGTGACCCCCTGGCCGCTCACCTGGACGCCGAACTGCATATCGACCCCGCTGACATCCCTAGCCCGGTTCAGGCCGCTGCCGCCTCCGCGCTGTCGTTCACCTCCGGAGCCCTGCTGCCAATGCTGGCCATCCTGCTGCCTCCGGCCAGCGCGCGGGTCTGGGTCACGTTCGTCGCCGTCCTGGTCGCCCTCGCCCTGACTGGCGCCCTCAGCGCCCGCCTGGGCGGCAGCGACGTGCGCCGCGCCGTCTTGCGGGTAGTCATCGGCGGAGCGCTGGGCCTGGCCTTCACCTACGGCGTCGGGAACCTGTTCGGCACCGCCATCCACTAACGACGAGCGCACCGTCAGTGCGGTGTCAGCCGGAAGGCGCGAGCCCCCGCCGCCCAGGCTAGGCGCAGGTCGGTCGATACTGGGTTGCCGGCCGAGTCGAAGCCGATGTCGTTGAACTTGGCAAAGGCGTGGTTGTCGCGCGCCATGACGGCGTACGCGTCGACCACCTGCTGCTCTTCCGTCAGGACCAGGACGTCGGCGAGCCGCCGGCGGCCCTTGAACCGGATTGTCACCGGCTCTCCCGTGCGGAGGTTGCGGCCCCAGCCGAAGGGCGTGCCGATGAGCAGGTCCCCCTCGTGCCTGGTGTAGGCGACTGGCACCGCGTAGCGCCGCCCGGTCTTGCGGCCAGTGATGTACAGCGTGACGATCCGGCGGCCGGCGAGCCGGCTCACCACCGGCGTACGCAGCAGCCCCCGGACGATCCGGTTCACCAGATCCTGCGCCGCCAGGAGCTTCGCCCGCGGGGACGGAGCCGCCATCGGGCGGCCCGTCAGCGGCTGATCGGTCATCTGCTGCTCCTTTCGGTTGTTACCTCGATCCCGTTCGGATCGTCTATGGGTATGACGGACGTCGGCGGAGGAAGGTAACAGTGGACACCACGGACTGGCCGGCAGCCGAGTTCCAGGCGCACCGCGCGCACCTGCGGGCTGTGGCTTACCGGATGCTCGGCTCGCTGACCGAGGCGGACGACGCGGTGCAGGAGGCCTGGCTGCGGCTGACCAGAACCGACGCCGGTGACGTGCGGAATCTGCGCGCGTGGCTGACCACCGTCGTGTCCCGGGTCTGCCTGGACATGCTGCGGACCCGGATGGCACGCCGCGAGGACCCACTCGACGTACACGTTCCCGACCCGGTCGTCACCTCCGCCGCGGACGATCCCGAGGAACATGCGCTGCTGGCCGACTCGGTCGGCCTCGCGCTGCTCGTCGTCCTCGACACGCTGTCTCCGGCCGAGCGGCTCGCCTTCGTCCTGCACGACATCTTCGCCGTGCCGTTCGAGCAGATCGGGCCCGTCCTGGACCGTTCACCAGCCGCCGCCAAGCAACTGGCCAGCCGTGCCAGGCAGCGGCTGCGCGGCACTACCGCCCCGGCCGAGGCCGATCCCGCCAGGCAGCGCGCGGTGGCCGACGCCTTCCTGACCGCCGCCCGCGGGGAGGACTTCGAGGGCCTGCTCGCCGTCCTCGACCCGGACGTGGTGCTCCGCGCCGACGCGGGCGCCGGCCCGCTGGGCCCGTCCCGGCTGGTCCGCGGCGCACCGGAGGTAATCGCTACCGCACGCCTTTTCTCGCCCATGGCACGCTTCGCCCGTCCGGTGCTCGTCAATGGCACCCCGGGCTTCCTCGTCGAGCGCGGCGGCCAGCCCTTCGCCTTGATCGGCATGGCCATCCGCGACGACAAGATCACCGAGATCGACATCCTCGCCGACCCAGAACGCCTCAGCCAGCTGGACCTCACCGGCCTGATCGATGCCAGCTAGCCGGGCTGGCTCTCGACGACGCCGGCGTCGATAGCCCGGACAAGCTGGTCGTGGTCGCGCTCGTTCTGATTGGCGTACTTGCCGGCGAACCGGCTGATCCCGGCGGTGAACCTGGATCCCTTCCCGATGTAGCCGGCGATCGCTACCGCGTCTCCGGTGCGGGCATGCGCTCGGGCGAGCGTCTCGCCGCAGGCGGTGGCGAACTCGGCGAGGCGCGGAGCGATGAGTGCGGTCGTCGGGATGATCTTCATGTCCCGGAACTGCCGCACGTAGTAGTCTCTCCCGTCCATTGAGCCCCAGCCGACGAAGATGTCGGTGGCGCTCTGGATCAGCCGCTTGCCGCTGATCACGCGGGCGCCGTGGCTGTCGTGGCGGCTGGGATCGGTGTGGGCTTCGTGCACGGACGGCCCAGCCTGTTTGACCTGCAAGAAGAGCGGGTCGGTACCCGAGCGGCCCTCGAAGAGGACCAGGTACACCTGCATGCCGACGCTGCCCACCCCCACCACCTGGCGGACCGTGTCCGTCTCGGTAAAGCGGTCGAACAGGACCCGCCTGTCTTCCTGCAGGGTCAGCCGGTACTCGGCCAGGAACTGGTCGACCAGCCTGGCTTGTTCCGCGTCGCTGATCGTGACCCTGAACGGGGGTTCCTCGGTTATCCGCGGCCGCCCGCTGGCCACCTTCGTGAGCTTGGCGAATGCGCCCCGGCTCGTGCGGCGCTCCCGCCTTTTCTCGATGTACACGGAAATCCGCCCGCGGTCCGCCGGCTCGAAATAGTCGATGAGGCTGTCCACGCGGATGCCGTCGTACCAGAGGTCGAGTTCAGGCATCGTGGTATACCTGCGCATGCGACGGCAGTAGGCGTCGATGCCCGCGGTCACCGCGGCGGCGGCTCTGGCCGGCTTGAGCCCGTTGTCCCGGGCCGCCACGACGAGGCTGGCAGCGAAACGCTTGACGTCCCATTCAAACGGCCCGGGCAGGGTCTCGTCGAAATCGCGCAGGTCGAACTGCAAGTTGCGCTCCGGCGTGGCCCACAGGCCGAAGTTCAGCACGTGCGCGTCACCGCACAGTTGCACAGTCAGCCCGCTGTTGGGCTGTGAGGCCAGGTCGGCGGCCATGACCGCGGCCGCGCCCCGGTAGTAATTCCACGGCGAGAGTGCCATGCGGTAATGCCTGATCGGGACGAGTGCAGGGTCCCGGATCTTGTTCTGCGCCAGGATCGTCTCCAGCGCGTCATGCCCGCGATCTTCCTCGCCCCACGATGCGAGCATGCTCCGCGGGACGCTTTTCCTGGCGGCTTTTCCCGACGCCCGTCGTTCGCCGGCCGTCGCCCGCAGATCAGGCAGCTCCATTAACAAAGGCTAAACCTGGCCGCGCACCAGCCTGCCGCCGGAGTACACCGCGCGGATGTTGTCCTTGAAGTGGGCAAAATCAAACGGGTCCCCGGCGAGGATGACGATGTCCGCGAGCTTGCCGGGGGCGAGCGTCCCGGAGTCGGCGTGTACCCCGAGCAGCTCGGCGGCCGAGCTTGTGGTCGCGACCAGAACGTCCTGCGGAGTCATGCCGCCAGCGGCCATCAGCGCCAGCTCGCGGAGATTGCTGCCGTGCGGCCCGACGCCACTGTCAGTTCCCATCGCGATCTTGACGCCCGCCGCTGCCGCGGCGGCGAAGGACGCGTTATGAGCGTCGATGACGGCTTCAGCCTTGGCCACGACGCCATCCGGCAACTGCGCGCCGTTCTTGGCCGCCTCTACCACGCTGACGGGCGCTATGAGCGTCGGAACCAGCCACGTGCCCGACTCCAGCATCATCGCGATTGCCTCATCGTCGAGATAGATCCCGTGCTCGACCGACCGGACGCCTGCCCGCACGGCGGCCTTGATGCCGTCGGTCGCCTGGGCGTGCGCCATGACCGGCAGCCCGGCGGCGGCGGCCTCAGCCATCAGCGCCGCTAGCTCGTCGGGCCGGAAGTGGGCGTGCCGGGGATTGTCGCGGGGCGATAGCACGCCGCCCGATGTGCAGACCTTGATGACGTTGGCCCCGGCGCGAACGATCTCCCTGACGCGCTTGCGCATCTCCTCGGGGCCGTCGACGATTCCCGGGGGACGCCCGGGATGGGTGACCTGCAACGGCGCGAGCAAACCCGACGGCAGCCAGCCGTCCCCGTGGCCCGCCGTCTGGCTCAGGATCGTGATCGCGATGCGCAGTCGCGGCCCCTCGATCAGGCCGTCGTCGACCGCTTGCTGAATGCCGAGATCCGCTCCGCCCGCGTCTCGGACGGTGGTGATACCGCAGTCGAGGGTGGCGGCGAGATTGCGGACCGCCTCGTAGAACTGGTAGGAGAACGGCCGCTGCAGACGCCGCAGGAAGTCGGTGCCCGAGCTGGTCACGTGCACGTGACAGTCGAACAGGCCCGGCAGAAGTGTGCATCCGGCAACATCGACGGCGTCGTCACCGTCCAGCCGGGTGCCCACTTCTACGATGCGCCCGTCCTCGAACGCCACGTCACCATCGGCGATCGGGCTGCCGGTGCCGTCGAAGATGCGCCCGCCGTAAAGGACTGTCCTGCTCATACGCTGGTGCTCCTCCTCTGCTCGCTCACCCCGAAGTAACCTACAGCGCCAATCTGGCGCTGGTGATCTCGCATGAGAACATGGCGGTATGCCGGACACGGGAGCCATCGTTGTCGCGGTCGCGCAGCTGGCGCTGACCGTGGGGGAACTGGACGCTAACCGGCGAGCGGGCAGGGAGGCAATCGCGGAGGCGGCGGCCGCGGGTGCGCGGCTGGTGGTGCTCCCGGAGCTGTCGGACTCGGGGTACGTGTTCTCAGACGCCGGCGAGGCGCGATCGCTCGCGTCGCCGGCGGTATCCGCCGTGACGCTGCGCGAGTGGCGGTCGCTGGCGGCCACGCACAACCTGGCCATCGCTGGCGGGTTCTGCGAGCTGGGGCCGGACGGGGAACTCTACAACAGCGCGGCGATCGTCGACGCGTCTGGCGTGCGAGCGTTGTACCGCAAGGCGCATCTGTGGGACGCCGAGAAGAAGATCTTCACACAAGGGGACGGCGCGCCGCCGGTGGTGGAGCTGCCGTTCGGCAATGTCGGCCTGATGATCTGCTACGACCTGGAGTTCCCTGAATGGGTGCGGCTCGCCGCGCTGCACGGCGCCGACCTGATAGCGGCCCCGGTGAACTGGCCGGCGTCAGCCTCACCGCCGCCGCCTGGCGAGCGATCCGGTGAGGTGGTCTCGGCGCAGGCGGCGGCCTCGAACAACGGCGTCTTCATCGCCGTCGCGGACCGGTGCAAGAACGAACGCGGCGTTGACTGGGTCGGCGGTTCGGTCATCATCCGGCGTGGCGGCTACCCGGTCGCCGGGCCGGTGTGCGAGGACCGCGCGACCGTGCTGACCGCCACGATCGACCTGCGGCTGGCACGGGACAAGCGGGTCAGTGAGCTGAACGACCTGTTCGCCGACCGGCGGACCGATCTGTACGCCCGGAGAGCTGGGCGGTCGCCCTGGACGGCGGCTGGCAGCAGATGTTCTTCCTCGCCGAAGGACGCTGTGAAGGGTCGGTCAGCGGCCGGTTCCGCGGCGCGAACTTCCCCCGCAAGGAAGGCGCGGCTGGTCCCTTCCGGCCAGACTTCCGGGCTGTCATCGAGGCCGACGACGGAGCCGTGATCATGGTGGAGATGCACGGATACGGCCGTGCCTACCCGCCAGCACGCCGCCAGATCGTCGGGTCGGTGTTTCACCTGGCAGACCGCGAGCCCATCGCCGACTGACGCCTCCCTACCGCCAGGAATCCCTAGCGCTGGCTTCGTGTTTCCACAGGAGTTCGAGGGGGTCATGACGTGATTAGGCTCAGGAACCGCAACGCCGACCCGGCGCGGTTCCAAGGAGAAGGACCGGACGGAGCAGAGCGCGCCACATTCGCCGCGGGATGCTTTTGGGGGGTGGAGGCGGCCTTCCGCCAGGTCCACGGGGTGCTGCAGACTGCTGTGGGCTACACCGGCGGCCACGTCGCGGACCACGCCCGCCACGCCGAGGCGGTCGAGGTGTGGTTCGACCCGGCCCAGGTCAGCTACGCGGAGCTGCTCCAGACGTTCTGGCGGGTCCACAATCCCACCACTCGCAACCGCCAGGGCTTCGACTTCGGCAGCCAGTACCGCTCGGCGATCTTCTGCCATGACGCCAGCCAGCTGGAAGCCGCGATCGCGTCACGCGACGCCGAGCAGCAATCGCTGAAGCGGCAGATCGTCACTGAGATCACCCCGGCGTCCGCGTTCTACCGGGCCGCGGAGCGCCACCAGCGGTACCTCGAGAAGCATGGCCACCCCGCCTGCGCGGCCACCATCAGGTGAACGGGCCGGCTGTGAACCGTCGGCTCACCCAGGGGGACCGGCAGGGCCGGTCGCGCCGAACGCTTCCCCAAGGGTGGCAAGGTCACCAGGGTGCCGTGCCTGATCGGGCCCGTGGTCCACGAGCGGACGCATCGCTTCCAGGGCGGTGATGATTTCGCGGCCGACCTGCTGGGCTGGACGCATCGCATCGACCGAAACGAGGATTCCGCGGTCGCGGTACCAGCAGATGATGGGCGATGTCACTTCGTGGTAGAGGGCCAGGCGCTGGGCAATGACCTCTGCGGTGTCGTCAGAGCGATGCTCGAGCGCGGCTCGGGCCAGGAGCCGGCGGGTGACTTCAGCGTCGTCGGCGTCCAGGTGCAGCGCGACATCCGCGGTCATGCCGAGTTCGCGGCCGATCAGGTAGGCGGCTTGGGCCTGCTGCATGTTCCGCGGGATCCCGTCCAGGACGTACCCGCCTCCTGCCGCCTTCGCGGCGACCAGCGCCTCCCGCACCATGTCGAGGACGATGTGGTCGGGGACGAGTTCGCCGCGGTCGAGGTATTCCTGAACGGCCAGGCCTAGATCGGTCCGCCGTGCCACGTGATCGCGCAGCAGTTCGCCGGTCGCGATGTGAGGGATGCCGAAGTGCGCGGCGATCAGTGCGCCCTGAGTCCCCTTGCCCGCGCCCGGCGGCGCGATCATCAGTACCCGCATCCTCATCTCCTCACTTCATCAGACGGCGAGTATCCGGGCGATGCTGTCGGCAAAGCGGGGAAGCGCATCGGGGTCGCCGGCGCTGCGAGTCGGGTTGAGTTCGCCGATCGACAGCGCTCTCGCCCGTGGATCTCGCGCGGCCAGCGTCAGGGCCTGTTCGGCTTGGCCGAGGGTGGGCCCGGTATTGCGGCCGCCGGTATCTTCCGCCAGCGGGGCATCGGTGAAGTCCAGGACATCGACGTCGATGTGGACCGCGAGCGGGCCAGCCGGGAGGCGGTCGAGCGCGGCCGCGGCAGCGCCGGCTGGGTCGGCAGCCAGGGCCAGGCCGGTGGCCATGTGCAGGCCGAGCCGGGCCGCCTGCTCCCGCTCCCAGTCCGTCGCCCGCTGCGGCTGCACCCCGAGCCATGCCACCTGGTATGGCTCCAGCAGCGGCCTGGGCCCGAACGCGTCGGTGAGGGTCTCCACGCACCCCGGCAAGGCCAGCGCGTGCGCCAGGCCCATCCAGTCCAGGGCGCCGTCCGTCGTGCTGTCCGGAGTGTTGATGTCATAGTGGCGGTCGACATACAGCAGCCCCGGGGCCCCGGCCTCCAGGTGCCGCAACGCCGCCACGACTCCGAGCGCGATGGTGCAGTTGCCGCCGAGTACCAGCGCAAAGTCGCCGCGTGCCAGCACTAGCCCGAGCCGGTCGGCCAGCTGGCGCAGCGACTCGGTCGCCGAGGCGGCGTTCTGGGCCAGCGGGTGCTCTCGGTCAGGTTTCCATACCTGAACGGGCAGGTCCCCATCGTCACGCACCTCAAGCCCCGCTGCGATGAGCTTGGCGGGCAAGCCAGCTGAGCGCAGCGCCGCGGGCGCCATATCCTGGCCAGCCGCATAGCTCGCCGCACTGCTCGGCACACCCACGATTGAGATCCGCCTCACCGGGCGAGCATACCGACGTGCGACGCAGCGCACAGGTCAGCCCCGCCACCGGAACCGCGATCCAGGACTGCGGCATGAGAGCACGTTTCCGCGGAAGCGGCTTGTGAAATGCTGCACGATGCGCTTCCGCGGAAACGTCCTGGACTCGGCCGTTGAGCCACCACAACCAGAGGCAGACGTGCTGTCTGCGGCACTAGCGGACGTTCGCGCACTGGTTGGACGATGCATGTTTATTCAGGCCGCAAACCTGGCTGACAGGTACCGGAGGCTTTGGTTGCCTCCAGAACGGGCGTTTAGCCACGCCATGCGGGCGTTCCAGCGTAAATGTGAATGCCTCTCTGCTTCCACCTGGTCTCCATACGTTCTCCGGGCGAGCGTCACGCGCCATGTGTGTACTTGCGTGTAGTTCGTCACCTCGCCGTGTGCCGCGATCGGCATAACGGCATACAGCTGGTTAACCCGGGGGTAATGATGATCGGAGCGCTCCTTCTCGGCTTGTTCTGCGGAATCGTGGCCCGGATGCTCGTTCCTAACGATGCCTTCCGGAAGATGAGGGGACCGCGGTCATGGCTGGTTTCGCTCGTGCTCGGCCTGGCCGGGGCCCTGGTCGGCTACCTCATCTTCACCGTTGGCCTTGGCATCGGCGACACCAACATCTTCGACTGGGGCGGTGTGGTAAGCGCACTGATCGGGACGCTCATCGTCTTGCCGTTCGCGACGCTGGTGCTGCGGCGTGCCTCGAGCCGCCCGAGCTGATATTCGCACCCGCTGCCGTCCCGGACTCTGCCGCCGCCGACCACCGGGCCTGCCGAACGTCCCGTCCCGTGACTCTGGAGAGACGGCCCGAACCCGGCGTCTTCTCGCTGTCGGGCACGTCTGTCGTGGTCCTGTCCACCGGTATGTCACGCCTGAGGAGATCGGTCGCGTCCGGCCTCTAGGTCACGCGGGGTGATGGCATTGGGGTTAGCAACTTGGAGTTGCCTGCGTGCGGCAACATAAAAGCTCTGAAGCGCCTCGCCGAACCTCTGGTGAGGCGATTGATCTGGAAATTCCTCCCGCCTGGGATCTGGCCGTCCCTCTGATACCTCACGCACGGCATACGCATGTCGAACAATCAAACGGACCGCGAATTGCAGATCTAGGTCGCCCAGCAGACGGAGCCTTTCGGAGAGAGTGCGCAGCTTTTGGTGCTCTCCATCGATGTCATCGGCCAGACGCGCGTCAGACATGTTGTTAGCCCGACGCAGGCATAGCTCCTGCAGCCCTCGTGCCGCGGAAGCGAAATCGGAGCAAAGGTCGAACAACGCGCTGTCCCACCGGCTTCGTAGCAGTGACCGTTCACGACGCATGTCCATCAGGTAGTTCGGCACGAAACCGATGATCGCCCCCACGATTACAGCCACGATAGAGGTCTCCAGTCCGGTCAGCCTCATCACAACACCCTTTACCTCTGTGGTCTTGCATACGCCGCCCACCCCCCAGGCCCCTGGCTATGGTCGTGCTGCCTCACCGCGACCGGCTCCGGCTTTTTTACCTTCTGCGCTGCCTGGCCACACAGCCGCATGACAGGACGTTTCGCTACGCCGAAGCTGGCAGCTCGAACGAGAAGCGCAGGCGACTATGGGTTCCTGCACTTGGCCGCGGCTTCTGCGCTCCGATGGCGGACTAGGCAATTCCCATGCCGGAAGACCGGAGCCTTGCGCTTGCGGCCCGATCGGATGGCTGTCGCCGCCGAACGCTCCATGGAATATACGGCGTTGTCGATGGGATGCAAGGCCCGCCTTGCCCTTTTGACTGCTTTAGGCGTCACCGCCCGTTTCACGGCGCGACCTGGGTGCATTGCACGGCGGACCCTGCGCGGAACAAACAACCTGGAGAAGAACCCCACCCGACACCCCAAAGCGATGAAATGGTCGTGCTGAAACACTACTCCCGCTGGCATTCCCGCGCCTGTAACACAGCAAGTAACGCCGACAGGCCCACCCATCTCCTGCGGCAGGGGCTCCAACCTAACCTTCACCCGCTGCCGCGCTTAGGTCAGGTCCTGCGGTCAGGGCCAGACCGAACACTGTGACATAAGGCAGGAATGCATTAGCTCACGCGGTTGGCAGCGGGCCATACAATTTCGCCAGCGCGGTTCTCCGGGTCGATCAGGACCACTGCCTTGGCCGCCAGTGCCTTCGCCGAGGTAGTCCGCCGGGCGGCAAGGTAGCGCCGGATGACGTCGGCAGGGTCGGCGCCAGGCCGGACGGGAAGTGAGCGCCCGAGAAGATCTACGCGCCTGCCCGAATAACGCGGTGGATCACCGGGGTATCTGCCGAACTTCGAGGGGCCGAAGTCTCGCGTTCCGCGCCAGCGAGGCGGGAAGGGCCAGTCGTCATACTGGGCGTAGAAGGACCAGATGTCGAAGTCCTTGACGCCGTTGCTTCCGTTCACGTAGTGCAAGGCAGCGCCCTGGCATAGGGCCCGGCCCAGGAGGCGCCCGGCGTATCGGCCGGAACCCTGCGGATTCCGCCTGAACAGGTCCGCCTCGGCGTCGGCGGCCAGCGCGGCTAGCCGAAGCAGGTCAGCTATTTCGATCCGCTCCAGCGACCGATCCGAATCCGTGGGCATGCAGCTATGCTGCCACGACCGATGCCGATGCACCTGATGCCGCAACGAACGGTATGCGGCATGACAGGGCGTTCTAACTCAAGCACGAGAGGGTAAAGTGCACCGAAAAGTACCGTCAGCAGTAACTCTAGGAGAGCTGAATGGTGATTGATGAGGAGTATCTCAGGCATCTACTGGAGGTCGAGTACGAACACTCCCAGCAAGCAATCGACAAGTTCGACGAGTATCGCGCACGGTTGAAAGGATGGATGATCACCGCTGCCGCGGGAGTGGCTACTGTTGGGTTTAGTGCGCACAGCCCGGAAATTTTCTGGTCTGGGGGGCTGATGATAGTTTTCTTTGGGCTTTCCGAGATGTACTACATCGACATTCAAGAAGACGCGATGGCGCGAAACCGTGAGCTGGCGAGGCTGCTTGGCCTGTTTCTCAAATCCGGACTAGGGCCCGAGCATGAGGCATATGAGTTTGGTCTAGGAAAGTTTTTCGGGGGCGGCCGCATGCTGAAGCTGAAGAATATAAAGTCCTGGGTGTTGTACAGGACCTTTAATCCATTTCTGTATGGTGGCCTTCTTGGCCTCATGATTATAGCTGCTATCGCAGTCACAGTATCTCGTAGATAAACTCACAGATCTCCGCTCATCGGCAGACTCGCGTGTCGGTCGGTCGTGCGCTGTAGATGGAATCGCACGGTGGTCGCCTGTTCCGGGCAACTGGCTGGGGAAGTGGGGTGCAGCCTCGGCTGTCCGGTGGGTCGTTTTCGCCGCATGGGCCAGCGAGGTACTGCCGCGCCAAACCCCGGCTGGCGCGGGCTGTGGCGGATCACCCCTCGCGGTGTTCGTGCTGGCTGGCGTCGTGTTCTGGCTCATCGGCTTCTGCCGGGATCACTGTCCCGGCATCTCCGGGTAGCAGCTGCTGAGGAATCTGACCGAAGGTGTAGCGGGCCGGGCCGGGTCCCGGGACGAGTGTGAACAACCAGATGACGTCATACCGGTCGCCCGGCCACTTGCGCGGGATGGCGGTCCGGCTGAGGACCGGCAACGAGGATGCGATCACCGGGATGTGGCTGTGCTCCCAGCAGATGAGCACGACCCCGGAGCAGCTGCGCACCAGGCTGCTGGCTAGCTGTTGCTCCTGGCCCTGGACGAACTCGGACGCTATTGGCAGTCCCAGCTGCTCGCTCAGGCACTGAATGGTCTGATATGACCGGTGCGCGGCCGTCTTTCCCGGATGCCCCCAGGACGGCGCGACCAGCACAGTCGGGGTCAGCAAGCCAGCCCGCATAGGACCGAAGCCCGGATGGAACAGGGCCGCCAGGGCGCCGGATCGCTGCCATCCTCGCGGCAGCAGCGAATGCTCGTTCTGGCCGCCCTCAAAGTCAACGCCGGACGACGGCGGCTTGAGTGGCTTTTCCGCGTGCCGGATGATGTAGATGACCTCGGGCGGCCCGTTCATACCGTAAACGTAAGGCATCGCGTCCGGCTTGATCGGTACCCCGGTCTTCTTCACCGCCGAAATTCGGCCCGTCGTCCAGGCCAGCCATCCGTCGGCCCGTGCCGTCCGGTGAGCCGCTCGGCGCCCACCGAGCTGCAGCGGCACATTACCCAGCTGCCACCAGGTCCTCCCGTCCGCGCCAAAATCACCGCCAGCCCCTAGGCAAAGGTGTTCACACTGCAAGCAGCATGAGCGGCAGACCAGTCGAACTCCGTCGCTGGCTCATCTACGGTGGCACAGGCTGGCCGGCCTGGCGGTAAGGGCCGGAGACCGGTTGTCGCCGCGAGGGGTTCAGGAATGAGCGTCAGGAAGTAGACCCGGCCTGGCCGCCAGTCCACGCTCGACACGCGGCAGAAGCAGATGGTCGTTCTGTTCGCGGCTGACGGTCATCCATGAGGACACGGAGATGCTTGGGCGGCGTCCATCCGACCCGGTATGGGAAAGTTCGTTGCTAGCATGCGGCGTGAGATGGATGTACCTGAGCAAGTCGAGGCATACCTCGCCGGTCAACCCGAGCCCAAGCAGGCTGACCTCCGGCGGCTGCACGCACACATCCTTGCGGGATTTCCCGGATGCAGGCTGTGGTTCACCGATGGCGCGAACGCGGACGGCAAGGTTGTAGCCAACCCGAACATTGGCTACGGCGCCTGCACCATCACCTACGCCGATGGGTCGTCGCGAGAGTTTTATCGGATTGGCCTGAGCGCCAACACGACTGGTATTTCGGTCTATGTGCTTGGCCTCGACGACAAGACCTACCTGGCGCGCACTTATGGCGGCTCGATCGGCAAGGCCCGTGTTACGGGCTATTGCATCAAGTTCAGACACCTCGCAGTCATAAACTTCGATGTCCTTCAGGCTGCCATTCAATATGGGATGAGCGTCCATCAGGCGGGTTGAGCCGGAGCAGATGCGTCAGCCGGACAACCTGCCCGCCTTCTGCCGTGTCCACAGGAACGGTCGTCCGCTCATCGGCATATCAACCATGAGCGGACATTCGAGGGGTGTCGCAGCCTCGCGCTGGAGTCAGTAAGCCAGTCACTTGCCGCTGAATACAGCGGGCTTCTCCGCTCGGCCGGCTCCTGAGCGGGACGCACTGCGCGGTTAACGCTCGCGTCAGCACCCGCCTGTAAAGTCGCGCCGTGACCGTGTCTCGCTTCGTCGTGCAGCTCCACGACGCGACGACGCTGCATTTCGATCTCCGGATCCAGATCGGCGACGTCCTGCGGTCGTGGGCGGTTCCCAAAGGACCGTCTCTTGATCCCAGTGTCCGGCGGCTGGCCGTGCCGGTCGAGGACCACTCTCTGGCCGCCGGTGACTATGAGGGGGTCCGGGCCGGGCAGGCACGCGGCACCGGCGCGGTGATCATCTGGGATGAGGGCGACGCTGAGGTTATCCGTGATGAGCCCGGCCATCTGTCCGTCGTCCTGCACGGCAGCAAGCTCGCTGGAGGGTTCGCCTTGACCCGCACCGGCGAACGCCGCTGGATCCTGGTCAAGACCCGCGACAGCCACGCGCGACCCGGTTCGGACATCGTGGCCGAGCAGCCAGCGAGCGTACGCAGCGGCAGGACGTGGGAAGACCTGGCGAACGAATAGGTCCAGTCCCGAGCGGGCAAGTCGGCGACTCAGTCCAGGCAGAACTCGTTGCCTTCGACGTCCTGCATCACGAGGCACGACTCGTTGTAGTCATCGGCAGTCAGCAGCCGCACGCGGACCGCGCCGAGCGCGACCAGTCGTGCGCATTCGGCTTCAAGTGCGGCCACGCGCTCCTCACCCACGAGCCCGGTGGCAGCCCGCACGTCAAGATGCAGCCGGTTCTTGACGACCTTGCCTTCGGGAACGCGCTGGAAGAACAGTCGCGGGCCCGCACCTGTGGGATCACTGCATGCGAACGCTGAACCCTGACGCTCAGGCGGCAGCGTGCGATCGTAATCGTCCCAGGTAGCAAACCCCTCCGGTGGCGGCGGTACGACGTACCCCAGCACCTCGCACCAGAAACGAGCGACGCGCTCAGGTTCCGCGCAGTCGAAGGTGACTTGGACCTGCTTGACCGACGCCATCGGTCCACCATATCCCCGGTCAGCGCAGGGCCATCGAGTGCGGCGCCGTGGGGCTTATTCGCGGGTGAACACGGCGTGGACAGTGATGGTGTTGTGCAGCGACGCCATGCGCAGCGGGCTGTATGTCAGGCCGAAGTCCGCCCGGTTGACCGGGATCTCGGCGTCCAGCTGGACCTCGCCCGCCCCGGCAGCGGAGACCTTCGCGTCGAAGGAGAGGGGGCGGGTGCGGCCGCGGACGGTCAGGCTGCCGGTCACCCGGACGCCCCCGTCGGCGGGCTGCATGCCATCGACGGTGTAGGTGATGTCCGGGTGGCTGGCGATGTCGAAGAGCTTGGCCGATCGCAGGTCCTTGTCACGCGCCGTGCTCTTCGTGTCGACCGACCCGGCGGCCACGGTGAAGGTGCCGGTGACCTGGCCGGCCGCGGTCACCGTGCCGTTGCCCGTGACCTGCCGGAAGACGCCGTGGACCGGACGGAGTCCCCAGGTGTGCCTGCTCTCCAGCCGGACCTCGGACCTGGCCGGGTCCAGGGTCCAGGACCCGGTGAGCGTGCCGTCCTCGATCAGCGCCTGAAGCGCTGAGGTGGCCGGCTGTCCCTGCGGTGTCATGTCATCCTCCGCAAATTTTGGTTTCTGAATCAGAATAGTTTTGATAGCGAAAGCATATACTTGGCGTGCAGGCAGTCAAGGCGGGACAGCGCACCACGGAAGCAGGGCCATGGCGGATCAGGCGGGCAGCTCCGAGCATTCCGCGTTGTGCCTGCGCCTGATGCAGCTTTTCCCCCGCGTGACCAGGGGAATGCGGCGCTGGCAGGACCGCGCCGCGCCCGCGCCCGTGCCCTCTCCGCTCAGCCCGCGGCACGTCGCCGCGCTTGAGCAGATCCGCAGCGGCCCGCTCACCGTCGGGGAACTGGCCTCCCGCCTGGGCCTGACCCTCCCCACGGTCAGCGGCGTCCTCGCCGACCTTGACCGCGCGGGCCTGGTCGAGCGGCGTCCCGACCCGGCCGACCGGCGGCGCACGATCGTCCAGATCATCCCCGGTCAGGCAGCCCTGATCGGCCACTGGCTCGATGGCGCCGCCAAACCGCTGGCCCGCGTCCTGGCCAAGCTCACTCCCGCCGAGCAGGAAGCCTTCCTCAAGGCCATGGACCTGCTCGAAGCCGAGCTGCACCAGCATGACACCGACACTACGGGGTTAGAGGACCATCCTCGCCAGCCGGGGACGCCACGTTGGGGGGCGGTCAGGCCTCGTCGAAGTTCGGGTCGCGCTTCTGGAACCGCGCTGTGACGGCTTCCACCTGGTTCGGGCTGCCGATCAGCGCGCGGATCTCCTCCTGCTCGGCCGCGAACCCTGACGCCAGGTCGGTCCGCCCGGCGAGGTCGAGCAGCCGCTTCGCGGCCCGGATCGCGTGCGGGCTCCGCCCGGCGATCTCTGCCGCCATGGCGAGAGCCGCGGCGAGCGGATCGGGGTCGGTACGCGTCGCCAGCCCGATGCGCACGGCCTCCTCGCCGCTGACGACCCGCCCGGTGTAGGTGAGCTCCTTGGCCACGTCCCGGCCAACCAGCTCGGGCAGCAGCTGGGTACCGGTCATGTCCGGGATCAGGCCCCACGCCACCTCGAACACCGACAGCCGGGCGCCGGGCGTGACGATCCGGATGTCCGCCCCGAGCGCGATTTGCAGGCCCCCGCCCAGCGCGTTGCCGCGCAGCGCCGCGATCACCGGAACCGGAACCTCCGCCCAGACGTAGGCCGCGCGCTGGCCGGTCGCCTTCGCGGGCCCGTCCGACGGCGCGAGCGCAGCGGTCGCGGACGGCCGTTCGCCCGCCTGCATCGCCTGGAACGAGCCGAAGTCCAGCCCGGCGCAAAAGTCGGGTCCCTCACCTGACAACACGACCGCGCGCAGCCCCGGCTCAGACTTCAGGCGCTCGCCCGCTGCCACCAGCGCCGAGAACATCGCGGGATCGAGCGCGTTGCGCTTCTCCGGCCGGTTCAACCGGACGTCTGCTACTCCGCCGGAGAGCGTGACGGTCACCCGCCCCGCGCTGTCAGTCGTCATTTCGCTCATCGCTCGCGTGCTCCGTCCGCCTGAGGATCATCCCGGCAGCGACGTTAGCCGACATCCACGCCCGGAAGACAGCAGGCAGCGGGCCGCACAGCCTTGCCGCCCCGCAGAGCGCCGACTTAGACTGAATGTTCAGTCAAACAAGAAGGCAAGAAGGCAAGAAGGCAAGAAGGGGTGCCCGGTGCTTAACCAGGCCGACAGCAAGCAAGCAGTCATCGAACGGCTCATCGCAGAACAGGAGGCCATCTTCATCCGGCGCCAGCCCAGGTCCGCCGAGCTGGCAGCCCGCGCCAAAGGGGTGCTCGCCGGGGGCGTCACGTCCAACTGGCAGATCACCCAGCCGCAGCCGGTCTGGCTCAGCCACGGCGCGGGCTCCAAGGTGTACGACGTGGACGGCAACGAGTACGTCGACCTGCACGGCGGCTACGGGGCCGCGCTGGCGGGCCACGCGCACCCGGCTATTGTCAATGCGGTCAAGAACCAGGTCACGCACGGCACGCACTTCGCGCAGCCGACGCAGAACGCGATCGTCGTCGCCACCGAGCTGGCCCGCAGGTTCGGCCTGCCGCAGTGGCGGTTCGCCAACTCCGGCACCGAGGCCACCATGGACGCGGTGCACCTGATGCGCTCGTTCACCGGCCGCGACCTGATCATCAAGGTGGAGGGCGGATACCACGGCCACCACGACTCGGTGCAGGTCTCCGTGATGCCCGACCCGGAGGACGCCGGCCCGGCCGGCAAGCCCGCGCAGGTTCCGAGCAGCAGCGGCATCCCCGCCGCGATCACCGGCCTCACGCTGGTCGCGACCTTCAACGATCTGAGCAGCATAGAAAGGCTCCTCGACGAGCACAAGGACCAGGTGGCCGGCATGATCGTCGAGCCGGTCATGATGAACGCGGGCATCATCCCGCCCGAGCCCGGCTTCCTCGCGGGCCTGAAAGACCTGCTCCACAACCGCGGTGCGCTCCTCACCTTCGACGAGGTCAAGACCGGCCTCACCGTCGGCCCCGGCGGCGTCACCGCGAAGGAAGGCGTGATCCCGGACCTCGTCTGCCTGGCCAAGTCGGTCGGCGGGGGAGTGTCGGTCGCCGCCATCGGCGGCACGCAGGAGCTGATGAAGCACGTCGCCGACGGCGGCTACGAGATGGTCGGCACCTTCAACGGCAACCCCCTCGCGATGGCCGCGGCGCGCGCCATGCTCACCGAGGTCGCCACCGACGAGGCCTA
>Ga0335073_10003045_pt1 | contig 23193 bp, 19 predicted proteins | sample Lox_Sample_22_FD_207093 | JGI IMG/M metagenome (GOLD analysis project Ga0335073, IMG submission 207093) | Soil microbial communities from Loxahatchee National Wildlife Refuge, Florida, United States - Lox_Sample_2.2 | ecosystem: Environmental > Terrestrial > Soil > Wetlands | place: USA... | reverse complement strand
CGACAGCATGCGCGACAGCACCGCAACCTGGTACTTCAGCCAGATGTCGCCCAGCAGCGGGGTCTTCAACTTGAAGCGGTCCATGGCCGTCGAGCCCCGATCGCTCCTCATCCAGCGCAGCAGCAGGAACCCCGCCAACACCAAAGCCACCAGGGCATAAAAGAAATAGTGCTTCGCATTCAGGCCGATAGCCAGCATGAGGGAGGTCATGGCCGGCAGCTCCGCCCCCAGCGTTTGATACAGCTTGGCAAATTGCGGCACGACAAACGTGATGAGAAACGTCAACATCACGATCAGCACAACCACCAGCAGCGCCGGATAGACCAGCGACGAGATGAGCTTTTTGCGAAAACTCACCGACAACCGTTGAAACGCAATATAACGGCCGAGCACCTCTTCCAGGTTGCCGCTCTTCTCACCGGCCAGCAGCGTGGTGGTGTAGACCTTGGGAAAAACTCTCTGTGCCTCGAAGGCCTCGGACAGCAACTCGCCCCCACGCACGCGGTCGCGCACGTTCTGCAGCACCGAACGGAAGAACGGATTGCGCTGCCGCTTGATCAGCAACTCCAGCGACTGAATGATCGGCAGCCCGGCATGGATCAGGGTGACGAATTGCTGGTTGAAGATGACAAACTGGTCCTGCCTGATCTTGCGGCGGCGAGGCAGGCCGATGTCCGCCGAGAGCAGGCCTTTGCTCTTGATCGAATAGACGAAGTAGCCCTGCTGCGCGAAGCGGTCGCGAATTTCCGCTTCCGAGGCGCCGTTCTCGATTTGCTCCAGAACGTGCCCCTGCTCGTCGGCCATCTTGATGGTGTATTCGGCCATGTCTTGAAGGTAGCTTCCTTGGGCGAGAGGTGTAGCTCTAGTTTAGCATTCAGCACTCAGCAACCAGCGCCTCGCCCAGGTCTCGAAAACCGCGAGACCTGGGGCACCCTTTGAGTGCTGACTGCTGATGGTCACTCCATCAGCTCCGTTCCCGCAACAATCTCGACCCCCGGTGGCGGCACAAAGCTGAACTGCCGATCTGCTATTTGGACGTTCTCCTTCTGCTGATGAAAGCGGAATTCCGTTACCGAGCCGTCAAGCTCTTCGATCACGATGCGCACGATCAGCCCGTCGGGCGAGATTTCCAGCAGAGTCTGTGAAATGCGATCGCCCATCCCCTTGGGGACACCCCTTAACACCACGTTGCCCGGCTCGACCGGCTTCTGGTCGGGAGCGAGCGAAAGCCCGTCCAGCTCTTTCTCGAGCTTGGTTTTGCCCAGAAGATAGCGCAGCGGAGAGCGCAGATCGTCGAGCTGTTTCACGGGTGTGCGTCGCGCCTGCCGCTCGCCCGGCACATAGAACCATGCGGTCGTGCCGTCGGTGATGAACAGCTTGGAAGTGGGTTGATCGTAATCCCAGCGCATCATGCCGGGCTTTTTCAGGAGCAGAGTCCCGCTCTCGGTGCGCGTCATTCCGGCGCCGGAGTAGGTCTCGGTGAAGCGCGCCTCCAGCGTGTGCAGGTGATCGTAGCGCTGGTCGGCCTTCTCAGCTGTCGCGTGGACGCCGGTTTGAGGGGGCGCAGCGGCGGCGCAGGCCGCCAGCAATACCAGGAGGGCGCCCAGCTTTGCGGGGAAAACGTATCGCGAGCACATCGCCCTCCGCCGCCTCGAGTTACTGCAGCACCGGGCTGTTGGCATCCGCCGGGCCCGATCCGTTGTAGTGGACCTCACCCGATTCATCCGAGTAGAAGCGCCGCTGGCCAGTGCTTCCTACCTGGTCGGGGACGGCGGTAATGGTGTACGAGCGAATCGCTCCGTTCACTTTCTCGCCGGGCGTATAGGTAAAGGTGTAGCCGCTCTTGCGCCCGCTGGCGAGATTGTTGTCGATCACCTGCTCGCCGCCGCCTTGTGCCGTACCCCCCAGAATCGCCAAGTCCGTGGTGAAGCCGACATCGGGATGGCTGCTGGCATAAATCATCTCCGACTCGTTAATGGCCTTGATGCTGGCGATGGCCGATGCTTCGTGGGCCGGCATCGTGGCCTTCGTGAGCCTGGGAATGGTGAACGCGGCAATAATCAGAATGATCGTCACCACGATCAGGAGTTCGATCAGCGTAAATCCGCGCTGCCGGTTACGTCTGCGCATAGAAACCTCTTGCTTCTTGTCAGCTTGAATTGTGGATTCCACGCCGCCGCGGGCGCTGATTGGGCAGAAATGCACGGGGCAATGGAGAACCGCGGCGAGCACAAGCTGACAAGCAGAATTATTCTTCACTCGGGGGCCGATGTCAAAGAGTTGGACGAGGTACAAGGGAAAAGGTGTGGATTGGGGTCGCCATTCGCCCGGGGCTCTTAGCTCTTAGCAATCGTACAGGTAGCATCGAATGCGGGCTACGGTGTCTTTCGTCCCCGATGATCTGATCGGAACCCTGACGTCGCGCCTGCTAGAAGCTAAGAGCCAAAGACTAAGAGCCTCGACTCAAGCTCAGATCATGACGACTCGCGGCCTTTAGCATGCCAGCGAGTCCCGCGTGATCTTCAGCCCGTTCAGATTGCCCAGCACCGTTACCGCGATCAGCTCTGGCCGGAAGAGCTCATTGGCGGACCTCAACAGGTCTTCCTCGGTCACCGACTGAATGCGGTCGATGATTTCGTCCATGCTGACGAAGCGGTCGTAATACATCTCCTGCCGCGCCAGGTTTGACATGCGCGCGGTGCTCGACTCCAGACTTAACATCAAGCTTCCCTTCAGTTGGTCTTTCGCCCGCTTCAACTCTTCCTCGGAAATCGGCGCTTCCTTGAGCTGACGCAGTTCGCTGACGATCGACTGCACAACTTTGGGCGCCGACTCGCGCGAGCTGCCGGCATAAACCGAAAGCATCCCGATATCGCGGAACGGGTTTAGCTCCGAAAAAATCGAGTAAACCAACCCCTGCTTCTCGCGGATGTTCTGGAACAATCGCGAACTCATCCCGCCGCCCAGCAGCGTATTCAGCACGTACATCACATAACGGCGATCGTGACTGATGGAATACGAGGGCACGCCCACGCAGATCTGCACCTGCTCGAGCGACTTCTTGTTGCGCAAAATGATCCGCGAGTTCACCTTCGGCGGCGTATCGTGCCAGCCGTTCGTTCCTGCCGGCAGGCTGCCGAAGCGCTGGCGCAGCAGATCGACGAATTCTTCGTGCTTCACATTGCCCGCCGCCGAGATAATCAGGTTTCCCGGCAAGAACTTGCCACCGTAATACGCCAGAATGACTTGCTGATCGAAGCGGCGCACCGTTTCCTTGGTCCCGAGAATCGGTTTGCCCAGCGGATGGTCTTTGAAGAAATTCTGGGTGAAGATTTCGTGTACCAGGTAGTCGGGATTGTCCTCGTCCATCTTGATCTCTTCCAGGATCACGCCGCGCTCGCGGACAATCTCCTTGCCATCGAAGACGGGATGCAGCACCATGTCGCTCAGCACATCGACGGCTATGGGCAGATGCTCGTCAAGGACTTTGATGTTGAAGCAGATCGTCTCTTTGCCGGTAAAGGCGTCCATGTTGCCGCCAATGGAATCCACCTGGCGCGCGATCTGTTCCGCCGAACGGCTGCTGGTGCCCTTGAATACCATGTGCTCGACAAAATGGGAGATGCCGTTGACTCGCGGGTCTTCGTGGCGGGAACCGGATTTCACCCAGATTCCCATGGAGACCGAGCGGATGTGGTCCATGCGCTCGGTAAGCACGGTCAGCCCGTTGGGAAATACCTCGCGTTGAATGTTGCGCAGTTCTTCGACCATGATTGCTGCTCCAAGCGACATTGCAGGCGTCGCTCAGTCGGACTTATGAGAAAGGCCTGACCGGTTTCGCGTACTCTACGGCGCGGGAGCCCGCAGAAGCAATTACGCACAGCCCGTCGTTAAAGATGAAATGCCCCGAAGCGATGCGGGCGAACGGGAATCTAACTAGCATATTGGATGCATGAGCCAGCCGCAACATACCGAACTATTGGGCTTGTCCCTTCAACAACTTACAGACCTTGTTGACGGACTGGGCGAGCCTCCCTACCGCGCCCGGCAGCTATTTGACGGTTTGTACCGGCAAAGGTGGTCGGGGCTGGACGAGTTCACTCCCCTGCCTCTGGAGCTCAGGCGCAAGCTGCACGACGGCTGCTTTTCCGTTGGGCTGCCTTCCATCGAAAAGAAATTCGTGTCTTCCGATGGCACGGTGCGCTACCTGCTGGCCTTCGCCGATGGCCAGAGCGTCGAGACGGTGTGGATGCCGGAGGGCGACGGCGGCGAGGCGGGCGATGGTTCACCCAGCGGAGATGAGGAGCTGGCGGCAAGCCCGGGCCGGCAGCGCGCGACCATCTGCGTCTCCAGCCAGGTGGGCTGCGCGGTCGATTGCAAGTTTTGCATGACCGCCTTGCTCGGCTTGCGGCGCAATCTGAGCGCCGGCGAAATTGTCGGCCAGGTCCTCATGGTCCTCGCCGATCAGCAAGTCGCCATCGATCGCGACCGCGTCAATCTTGTCTTCATGGGACAGGGCGAGCCGTTCCTCAATTACGAGAACTTCATGCAAGCCGTTCGGCTGCTGGTCGAGGGCGTAGGCATCGCGGAGTCGCGCATGACGGTTTCGACCTCGGGAATTGTGCCGCGCATCGCCGACTTCGCGGCCGAGCCCGTGCGTCCCAAGCTGGCTGTTTCGCTGAACGCGCCCACGGAAGCGGCGCGGACGGAGATCATGCCGATCACCAAAAAGTGGACGATTGAGAAGCTGATGGCCGCGCTGCGCGACTTCCCGCTTCGCAATCGCGAGCGATTGACCTTCGAGTATGTCCTGCTCGGAGGCATCAATGACGACGTGCGGCACGCCCGCGCGGTGGTCGACTTGATTCGTGGTTTGCGGGCCAAGGTGAATCTCATCGCGCTGAATCCTGGCCCCGAGATTCCCTTTGCCACGCCAGACCAGGACCGTGTGCTGGCCTTTCAGCGCGTTCTCACCGCGGCGGGCATTCCAGCCTTCATTCGCCGGCCGCGTGGCCGCGATATCTACGCCGCATGCGGCCAGCTAAAGGCAGTGGCCAGTGGCCGGTAGCCAGTTACCAGTTCTGACAACTGCTTTACTCCGACCCTTTATTCGCCGCTTTGGCGCGATGCTTCATCATGCGGCTGCCTGGACCGGTCAGATCGAAATCATGCGTCATATGGGGAACCGGCCTGACCACGTGAAACCGAACTTCATCCTTACAAATTCTGCAGGAGGGAAACTCCTCGCCACGAATCGCTACCACTTCGTGTTGAGCACGGTGCTCTCCATGGACGGCCGTAAAGACGCCTGAGACCGGCACGATCTGCCCCGGTTTGTACGCTTGTCGCTGGCTGTCGTCCGGCGGATTCATTACCTATGGTCCCACGTGCGGCGCACGCAAACTTGCACACCTTCCCCACGTTATTCGAGCTGGCTTTGTGAATAATCGACGAGAGGCGGCATGCCGGGAGTCCTTTTCCTTCCGAGGAGTGGCCCAAGGTGCGTGCTCCGCCGCTCCCCATTTTCATGATGGGCTGTTCACACGACCGCTTATCCGGAGACAGTTCGCAGGAGCACTCGCGTCGCCCGCTCAATGGCCTGAAGTTTTGCCGATTCGCCCCGCATGAAAACCAGGACTCTTGACTCCCCGATCGAGAACTGTGATGCTCCCCTCGCGAACCGGGTTGTCATCGGCGCTGCCAAAAGACATGATAACGGATGGGCGGTGCGGCAACGAGCGCATTGCCATCTCGAAAAAAGAGAGATTTTGTCGGGAAACAACGTTGTTCGGGCCCTTCGCATCTCATCGGGCTAATGAAAGAAAATCAGGTTGCAGGCAAAGTTGCGGTGGTGAATCACTACGTGCGGTCATTGTGCGGACTGTACAGCCGGGTGGCACGGCAACTGCAGGTCGACCGCTCCTACGTCAGCCGTGTGGCGCGAGGAGAACGGCGCTCCGAACTCGTTGAGCACGCTCTGACCAACGAGTTCGATCGCATCATGGCTGAACGGGAAAGCTAGCCCGCAACCCAAGCCGTCGCGCGTTTCCAAGCGGCGGCCGTTCGCCTTCCTGGCTCACCTTTCCAAATCGCCGCCGATCCAAGCAGAACTCCAGGTCCGCCCGCGCGAGGATCGCAAGCTCAAGCGCCCCCGAGAACAGCATAGTCGGCGTTTTCCGCATGTTAGTATCGAAGGCAAAACGCAATGTTCTCTCACGCTAACCCGGTTGATATCTTCTTTCAGGTGATCGTGCTACTGTTCGCGATTTGTGTGCACGAGTCAGCGCACGCCTGGATGGCGAACCGGCTGGGCGATCCCACGGCAAAGATGCTGGGCCGCATCTCGCTGAATCCATTGGTGCACATCGATCCCTTCGGCACCATCATCATGCCGCTGATCCTGATTGTGTTGGGGTTTCCCCCGTTCGGCTGGGCAAAACCGACGCCGGTCGATCCGCGAAACTTCAAGAACCAGGTAAGCGACGACATCCTGACCGCGGTGGCCGGGCCGGTCAGCAATTTCATCACCGCCTTTGTTGCGGTCATCGCGGTGGCAATCATCGCGCACGGTTCGGCGATGGTGATCGGCAACCACATGCGCGGCGCCAGCACCGCCGAGGCACTGGCCACTCTGTTCTACGACGCCATGTGGATCAACGTGATCCTGGCCGTGTTCAATCTCATTCCCCTGCCGCCGCTGGACGGCAGCCACGTGATCCGGCATTTCCTTTCGTACGATACCCTGCGTATCTATGATCGCTTTGGATACGGCGCGCTGATTGTTGTCCTGTTCCTTCTGCCAATGATCGGCTTCAACCTGATCGGCATCCTGATTACGCCCTTCATGGCTTTCTTCCAGGCAATCCTGAGTGTGTTTCTGGGTTTCCGATGACCGACACCAAACCAACCAAGGGCCGCGTGCTTAGCGGCATGCGTCCAACAGGAAAGCTTCACCTCGGCAACTACGTTGGAGCGCTGCGAAACTGGGTGAAGTTGCAGGACGAGTACGACTGCTTCTTCTTCATCGCCGACTGGCACGCACTGACGACCGACTACGCCGACACCAGCGCCGTGAAGCAAAACTCGCTGGAGGTCATCCTCGACTATCTGGCGGCCGGTCTCGATCCTGAGCGGAGCACGCTGTTCATCCAGTCGCATGTGCCACAGCACGCCGAGCTGCATCTGCTGTTCAGCATGATTACGCCGCTGGGCTGGCTGGAGCGCGTCCCCAGCTACAAAGAGCAGCGCGAAAACCTGAAGGACAAGGACCTTGGGACATACGGCTTTCTCGGTTATCCGTTGCTGCAATCGGCCGACATCCTGGTCTATCAGGCGAATTTCGTTCCCGTCGGTGAAGACCAGGTGCCGCACGTGGAGCTGACCCGCGAGGTGGCACGGAGGTTCAACCAGTTTTATCCGCGCGAGATTCACCCGGGCAGCCGTGAACCAAAGCGCGAATACGTCTTCCCCGAGCCGCAGCCGCTGCTCACACCGGCGGCCAAGCTTCCCGGCACCGATGGCCGCAAGATGTCGAAGTCGTACGGCAACACGATCCTGCTCAGCGAGCCGGAAGCCTCGATGCGACAGAAGCTGAAGACGATGGTGACCGATCCCGCGCGCATACGCCGCCGCGATCCCGGCGAGCCGGACAAGTGCCCGGTCGGAGACCTGCACAAGATCTTCAGCTCGAAGGAAACGATGGCGAAAGTGTACGAAGGCTGCCGGACGGCGGGGATGGGCTGTATCGAATGCAAGAGTTGGGCCGCTGACGGCTTGTGGCAGGTGCTTGCGCCCATCCAGCAGCGGCGCGCCAGGTACGAAGCCGATCCCAGGCTGGCGTGGGAGGTTCTGGAAGCGGGATCGAGAAAAGCGCGTACAGTTGCCGAGGCGACCATGGTCGAAGCCCGTGCCGCCGCCAACCTGTCGCACGAGTACGAACCGCCCGCGCAGAGCGCAGGCGAGGGAAAATAAGGGGTTCACCACAGAGGCACGGCCCTTATGCCCGAGAACGCACAACCCGCATCCGCATCTCAAGCCCCGCGCAAGGACGCCGGCGACTCGGCCTTCTCCGTCATTGTGGGACAGGTCTACGAAGGCCCGCTTGATCTGCTGCTCGATCTGATTCGCAGGCAGGACATCGACATCTACGACATCCCCATCGCTAAGATCACCGAGCAGTACCTGAAATATGTCGAGAGCATGAAGCAGTTTGACGTCGATGTTGCCGCCGAATTCATCTACGTGGCGTCGCTCTTGATCCACATCAAGTCGCGTATGCTGCTGCCGCGCGATCCGGCGGGGCTGGCGACCGAGGAAGATCCGCGGCTGGAGCTGGTGAACCGGCTGCTGGAGCACGAGCGCTTCAAGACCGCGGCCCAGATGCTGCTGCAGAAGCAGCAGATCGAAGATGCGGTGTGGTCGAATCCCGCGCTGAAGGAATTTCGCGATGCCGAGAACGGCGAGCCGGAGCTGGCGGCCGATGTGGTTGACCTGATCAAGACCTTCCAGCAGATCCTCGATCGCGCGCGCAAGCGGCCCTCGTTCGACGTGGATGAGGAAACCGTTACCATTGCCCAGATGATTGAATTCGTGCGCCGCCGGCTGGCCCTGGAAGACCGTCCGGTAAGGTTGAAGCAGTTGCTGCGCACGTTGCGATCGCGCGCGGCCCTGGTCTGCGCCTTCCTGGCGATCCTGGAACTCATCCGATTGCAGGCCGTACTGGCGCGGCAGGACAATGTCTTCGGAGAGATCCTGCTGAAGAAGTATATCAACTTCGACGCGCTGATGGCCGAAAGCGCGGAGGTAAAGGACGACTGGCGGTAAAAAGGCAGTTGTCGGTTGCCAGTTGTCGGTTGCGGACTGTGACGCGGCAGGAGGTTCCACAATGAAACGCAGGGCTAAGAGTTTTCAATACTGACAACCGACAACTGACGACCGACAACTGATTTATGAGCCTGAAAGCTAAACTCGAAGCCATCATTTACGCGACCGAAGAGCCGGTCACGCTCAACGAGCTGGCCTCCGTGCTGCAGGACGCCATCGTTACCGAGCTGCGCGCCGAAGCAGAAGCGCGGCTCGCGTCGAAGGAAACCATCTCCGAGGCGAAGCCGGTCGACGACAAAGAAGAACTGAAAGCCGTCAAGGCCAGCGTCAGCAGCCTGCTCGAGGAGCTCATCGCCGACTATGCCTCTGCCGATCGCGGCATGGAGATCCGCGAGATCGCCGGCGGATATCGCATGGCCACCAAGCCTGAACATCATGACGTGGTCGTCCGCTTTGCCAAGAGCCTCAAGCCTCCGGTGCGGTTGTCGTTGCCGGCGCTGGAGACGCTGTCGGTCATCGCCTACAAACAGCCTGTGACTGTGCCGGAGATCAGCGAAATTCGCGGCGTCGATTCCGCCGGTGTCATCGCCACCCTGCTCGACCGCAAGCTGATCACGACCGCCGGCCGCAAACAGGTCATCGGACGGCCCATCCTCTACAGGACCACGAAGGAGTTTTTGCTGCGCTTCGGCCTGAAGGATGTGAGCGAGCTGCCCAGCATGCAGGAGTTCGAGAAGCTTAGTGATCCGCAGGCGGAGCTGTTCACGCCATCGACCGAGGCGTCCGCCTCTGCGTCAGAGCCAGAGCCGGTGACCGAGGCCGTACCGGAGCCGGGTTCGCACCTGATCGGTGAAACCACAGTTACCGAGGACGGCACCTTCGCCACCGAAGCCGAGCCCGAGAAGTCTACCGAGACATCGTAGCTTGATGACGCACCGATTCGAAAACCGCCCCGTTCGTTCTGCCGCCCTGGCTCTCGCAGCCGCGAACCGCGAAAAGAAAATCGCGAGAGACGGAGCCGGCCATGCCCGCTGAACGGCTGCAGAAGATCATCGCGGCGGCGGGCATCGCCTCGCGGCGCAAAGCGGAAGAGCTTATCAGCAGCGGACTGGTTTCGGTAAACGGCAAGACTGTTACTGAGCTGGGCACGAAAGCCGACCCTGCGCGCGACCACATCAAGGTAAACGGCAAGCTGATCGGCGCGCCCGAGCGCCACGTTTATATCCTGCTCAACAAGCCAAAGGGCTACGTCAGCACCGCCTCCGACCCAGAAGGCCGCCCGACCGTGCTGGATCTGGTACGGGGCGTCGGTTCGCGCGTGTATCCTGCGGGACGGCTCGATTACGCTAGCGAAGGGTTGTTGCTGCTGACCAACGACGGCGAGCTGGCGAAGGCCTTGACGCATGCCTCCTCGCATGTGCAGAAAACGTATCTCGTGAAGGTCAGCGGACAGCCGGCGCCGGAACAGATCGAGAAACTGCGCCGCGGAGTTGTGCTCCCGGCCGAGCGCACGCCGCTGAAAATTCTTCGCGGCAAGCCGCCAAAGGCAGAGTCGCGGCGCCGATCGGGGGCGGTGCAGACCGCTCCCGCGCGAATCGAGTTAATTCGCGAGGCGGCGAATCCCTGGTATGAGGTCTCGCTGATCGAGGGACGCAACCGGCAAATCCGGCGCATGTTCGAGGAGACGGGACATCATGTAGAAAAGATCAAGCGGGTGCGCTACGGCCCGCTAGAGCTGGATGTGGAGCCGGCCAAGTTCCGGCATCTAACGGAAAGAGAGGTCGCGCAACTGAAGGCGGCGGCAAGAAGAGGCGGCACTTAGCGGTTGGCCTTACGCACACTGATCTCTAATACCTGTTATCAAACCGCAGCGCGATAACGGTTTGCTAAATGCTAGGTGCCAAGTGCTAACTGCCATCACGGAGATCGAATGACAGATTTCGGGAAGCTGGTTCCGGCCCATGTGCGCAAGCTGCACACCTACAAGGCCGGCAAGCCGCGGCGACAAGCCGAATTGGAGAGCGGTGTGCGTTGCATCAAGATGGCCTCGAACGAGAATCCCTTTGGACCTTCTCCTTTGGCGATGGAGGCCATCCGAGCTGCTACCGGCGACGCTCATTATTATCCCGATACCGCGCTGACGGAGCTGACGGCGCGTTTGGCGGAAATTCATGAAGTCGATCCCGCTCAGATTCTCATCACTGCCGGATCGACCACGTTCCTGGAAATTCTGGCCCGCACTCTGCTGGGCCCCGGACTGAACGCGGTCACCAGCAAGCTGTCGTTCATCGTGTATCCCATCGTCACCCACGCCACCGGCGCGCACTTGATTGAAGTGCCGATGCTGAATGACGGTTTTGATCTGGAAGGAATTCTCCACGCCATCGACGGCAACACGCGAGTCGTCTACATCGCAAATCCCAACAACCCGACCGGAACCGTCGTGGATGCGAACGCCATCGACCGCTTCCTCGATCGCGTGCCGCCCCACGTCATCACGGTTCTGGACGAAGCCTATTACGATTTTGCCGCGTACTTCGCCGCCGAGCGGGGATTCGATTACACACACTCGCCGGAATATATCCGTGCCGGCCGGCCGGTGATCGTGCTGCGAACCTTTTCCAAGGCGCACGGGCTGGCCGGGGTTCGCGTCGGTTACGGACTTGGCCCGGCGGAGCTGATTGGCTATCTGGCGCGGATGAAACCGGCGTTCATGGTTTCGTCGCTGGGGGAAACGGGCGCATTGGCGGCGCTGGCCGATGCCGACCACGTTCGGCGCGCTGTGGAGAATAACGTCGCCGGAGCCAAGCTGCTGATTCCCGCCATTACGGAACTGGGCATTCGCGTTGTCCCCACCTGGGCAAACTTCCTCTTCTGCGATTTGGGGGAAGATGCCGGCCCGCTGTGCCATGCGATGCAGCAGGACGGAGTCATTGTCCGGCCGATGAGCGCACCCTGGGGAGCACCGAACGCCTTCCGGGTGAGCATCGGCACACCCGAGCACAACCAGCAGTTTCTCACCGTGCTCAGGTCCGTCAGATCGCGCGTCCCTGAAATGAAGTAGGACGTTGCGACGGGCTTTGGCGCTCAGCCCTGGCGAAAATGTTCGAGATAGATTTCGCGAGTCTGCCGCATAACTTCGGTCAGACGCATCTCCGGGTCGAAGCTCTCATCGGCCGCGAGCATTCTCCACAGCAGCTTCTGCACCGCGCGGCGCGGATGTTCCGCCACCGGCAGCCATTTGCGCGCTCGCCCGGTCACCAGGCGAACCACGTGTTCCAGAGTTCGCAGGAAACGTGCGCTGCCGGACAAGCATTCGTATTCCAGCTCCGTTAGTAGTCCGCGATTTCGCAGCAGTAGCAGCCGCTCGGCCAGATTTCCCGCCAGCCAAAGCTGATGGCGCGCTTGCAACCATCCTGCGAGATAGTCGAGGTCGTAGATTCCGCCCGCACCGGTTTTCAGGTTTTGCGCGTTTTCGCTGCGCTCCAACCGGGTGCGAAGCTCGAACAGTTCCCCGGAAAACTCCGCGCGCTTCGCCAACGCGGCGATGCCGCCTTCGACAATTTGCAGTGTGCGGTCGGCCACTGCCTCGTCGCCGGCAACATGGCGCAGCTTCAGGTAGGTCAGAGCTTCCCAAGCTTGGGCTTCATCGCGGAAGTAGGCCTCGATCTGCGCCGGCGTTACCACGATCTCGCCCTCGCGGCCGTGCGGGCGCAAGCGCGGGTCGATGGAAAACACCGTACCGTCGCGCGTGTAAGCGGTGAGCGCCTGCATGAGCTGCTCAGCCACGCGCCGCATCAGCTCGCGGTCAGCGCTATCGTCGCAAACGAAGAGCACGTCGGCGTCGGAAAGCAAATCGAACTCACGAGCGCCCAGCCGTCCCAGGCCCAGGACCGCGAAGCCGCGCGGCTGACCCGATATAGCCAACGCGGCCTGAATCGCGGCATCGGCTGCGCCGGTGTTGCCGGCGAGCGAAGTGAAGACGTCGCGGGCGTAGAAAACGTCGCGCGCGCCAGAATGGACCTCGAGTCGACGGTATTGACGGCGAAGCGTTGCCATGGCCTCTGTGCGATCAATCTCCCCGCGCGCCAGATATGCGAGAACGGGATCGCTGGATGCGCGCGGGTTGGTGAGATCCGCGGCGAATAGCGGCTCGACTTCCGTCTCCGGCGATTCATGCACCTGCTCCAACAGAGAGACCTCTTCAGGATGGCGGACCAGAATCTCGGTGAGAAACTCGCTGAACTCAAAAATGGTGAGCGCCAGCTCGACTGCTTCTGCCGCGCGCAGCACGGCGCCGTAGCGTTCGGAGGTCGTTCCCGCCGAGCTGAGGAAGCGATCGAGGTTGCGGCGGGCGTGCTGCGAGAGGTCTGCACGCAACGCGATGTCACGCAGACGCGGTGAGTCGATTGCCAGCCGCTGCATCATCTGGCTGTACGTGCTCTCCGGAGTGGCCGCCGTTTCCGGCCGCAGCTGAAACTCCGCGGCGCTCTGGTCCTGGCTCTGTTCGCGATAGATCACCCGCTGATAAATCTCGGCGACTGCGGCCATGCGCCGCTGAACGTGGGCCACAAATTCCTCCGGCGTGGGTGCTATGGTGCCCTCTCGCGTCAGGCGGCGGGCGAGCGTTTCCACTTCGGCCCGCGAGTGCGGCAGCCGATGGGTCTGCTGGCCGTGCCGCAGTTGCAGGCGATGCTCCACGTTGCGCAGGAACTCGTAGGCGCTGGTCAGGTTATGGAAGTCTTTGCCGCTGATGTGTTCCTTGTCGTGCAGCTTCTGCAAAGCAAACAAGGTGCCGCGCGAGCGCAGCCAGGATTCGGCGCCGCCGTAGATGCGCTGCAGGCACTGCACCAGAAACTCGACATCGCGAATTCCGCCGCGGTCGACCTTCACGTCGATGCCGGTTTGCGGCACCTGTTTCAGCAAACTGCGCCGGCGATGACTGCCAATCTTCTCGCGCGTGTCCAGCGCCGTCTTGATGGCCACAAAGTTGACTTCCGGCCGATAGACGTAGGGTTGCACCGCGCCGATGAACTCGCGCGCCAGCCCCACGTCTCCGGCGGAATAGCGCGCCTTGATCATGGCCTGCAACTCCCAATCCTGAGCGCTACGGGAGTAGTAATGAACGGCCTGCGATAGCGGCACCGCCGGCTCGCCCTCGCCGCCTTGCGGCCGCAATCGCAGGTCAATGCGAAACACCGGCCCCTCGCGCGTATGGCGCGACAGCAGTTCGGTAGTTTGCTGGGCCATGCGAATGAAATATTCGCGGTTGGAGATTGCCGCTCCCGGCGGTTCCTCGTCGCTCTCGTAGAGATACAGCAGGTCGATGTCGGAGCTGTAGTTGAGTTCGTTGCCCCCCAGCTTGCCCAGCGAGAGCACGGAAAAACGCGCGTCGACGACCCGACCTTGCGGGTCCACCCACCGCGGCGAACCGTAACGATGCTGGAACTGGGCCTGTACCTCCTGCAATGCCTCGGCAATCAAGACGTCCGACAGGGCCGAGATTTCGGAGGTCGTCTCGGCCAGCGTCGCGGTCCCCAACACGTCGCGCAGCATGATGCGCACATATTCCCGGCGCTTGAAGCGGGCCAGCAACGCTGCGGTATCGGTCTCAAACGAGCGCGAGCGCATGCGCGCAAAGCTTTCCTGGAACTCCTCGCGAGAGTGGGTGCGGTCCAGGTTGCGATCGCGCAGCAGCGAGTAGAAGAGGTCAGGATTGTGAATGAGCGTGTCGCCCAGCCAGGAGCTATTACCAAAGACCACGACCGCGTAGTGCACCAGCGAAGGATGTTTGTCGAGCAGGGCGAGCAGTTCGGGCGAGGCAGTTTCAGTCAGACGCTCGAACTGATTGACCGTCGCCTCAGGATTTGCCGAACCGCGCAGGAGGGCCGAAAACGAGCTGTAAACGCCGGCCGGTACACGCTGCTCGATGCGCGCAATAGAGCTCGCGACCGCTTGCGAATCACGCAGCATCGAAGGCGGCGGCGAAGGATAGTTTGGATCGGGACCGGCCACTGACCAGCAATTTTAGTATGTTGGCCAATCGCAACCAGCAATCAGCGAGAGCTGGTTGAGCCGAAGCCTCACCTCGGCACTTCATATATGGGGAAAAAACTTTGGGGCACCTGATTGGTGCCCCAAAAGGATTCAAGCGCGAAGGTGGTGCTCAAACGATTAGCGGTGAAGCTTACGGCGAATGACGCCAGCCATGCCCAGAACGCCCGTGCCCATCAGCAGCAAGCTGCTTGGCTCGGGTACCGTTCCCTGATTGGTCGCGACGACGGAGACGTTATCTAGCGCTATGTACTCTGGATCGTCGCGGAAGGACAAGGTGATGGTGTCGCTACCCGTACCAGTCTCGGTGAAGCTGTACTGCTGCCATGCGCCGCCGGTATTGGGGTTGGTGAGGGATATGGCCTGACTGCCATCCCACGTTGCCGAGAAATCGCTGGGGTTGTCTCCCACGGCGGCAAGCCAAAAGCTGAAGACATATTGCGTGCCAGCGGTGTCGGAGAACGTTTGGCTAAGCGTGCCGTCGCTGCCCACCGGTCCCAACACAGCGTAGAAATTGCCGTCCTCGGCGCCCGTGTAAACGTAAAAGGGACCGGTAACGACCTCGGTATCTTCGAAGTTGCCGCCTGTTGTCCAGCCGGTGAAATCGCCGGTCTCAAAACTACCGTTTGCCAGCAGGTTCTGACCAAAGGCCATTGGCGCGCACAGCAGAATTGCAGCCGCGACAAAAGCCAGCAGGGTTCTTACTCGCATAGTTCCTCCGGAGTTCAGTTGGCCAAACTCGTCCTGGTAGATAATGCACGCCCGTCTCCACACGTACATGCAATCAATTCAGTAACTTATGGTTAGAATTGCCAACGGAAGGTGCAGCGTCTTGCGACGACTACGGAACGGTGTTTCCGCGGTTTGCAGAACCCGCCACCCTTTGTCGAAATCAAGGTGGTCGATGCGGAATGCTTCACTAACAAACATCGGGGCACCATTTTAGGTGCCCCGAAAGAATTTACAAGCGTACGCGTCGTTTCAATGCGATTAGCGGTGAAGCTTACGGCGAATGACGCCAGCCAGACCCAGAGCGCCCGTGCCCATTAGCAGCAAACTGCTTGGCTCGGGAACCGTGCCCTGACCGCTCGCGCTAACGTTGATGTTGTCTATGGCTATGTACGCCGGATCGTCCCGGAAAGACAAGGTGATGGTGTCGTTACCAGTGCCCGTTTCGGTGAAGCTGTACTGCGTCCACGCTCCATTAGTATTCGGATCGGTCACGCTGTACACCTGTGTACCGTCCCAGTAAGCGCTAAAGTCGCTGGGGTCGTCGCCCACTGCCGCCAGCCAGAAGCTGAAGGTGTACTGGGTGCCGGCACTCGTGGCGAACGACTGGCTCAGCGTACCGTCGCTGCCTACCGGGCCGGCGGTGACGTAGAAATTGCCGTCCTCCGCGCCAGTGTAGTCATAGTACGCACCGCTGACCACCTGTGTGAATTCGAAGTTGCCGCCTGTAGTCCAGCCAGTGAAATCACCCGTTTCGAAGCTACCGTTGGTCAGAAGGTTCTGACCGAAGGCCATCGGCGCACAAAGCAACATTGTCGCGGCGACGACGACCAGCAGGGTTTTGACTCGCATAGTTCCTCCGGAGTTGAGTTGGCCTACTCGGTGGTGAATATGGCACGTTTGGTTCCAGTCGTTGTGTAACAAATTCAGCGACTTACGTTTAACATTGTCAACGATAAGTGCAGATTGTTGCGACGAGTGAGAGAAACGCTTTACAGAGACGTCGTCGGGCTTCATCCCCCAAATGACGCGTCTCTAACGCAAATTAGCGCTTTTGGGCCATAGATTGGCCCGCTTGAGCCCTGCAGACGCGACCGCGTTTCGGAGAGGGAGACTCCTGCGATTTATGATGGCCTGCGAAGTGCGCAAGTCAAGACTGGAGGCGATCGTGCCCAACTATATCGCAATTGAGGACCTGCGGAAGGAAGTGCAGATTCCAACAGGTGGAACCGGAAGCCGAACCCTCCACCAGAGCGACCGCGCGAAGGTAGTCCTGTTCGGATTGGCGGCAGGCCAAGAGATCTCGCGGCACACGGCCGGACCAGCGGCCATGGTGCAGATTGTTGAGGGCCAAGTCCGCTTCACCGTCGACGGCGAGGAGAGGGAGCTGTCCGCCGACTCCTGGGTTTTCATGGAGGCTGATCTTTCCCACGCCGTCTATGCGCGCACGGATGCTGTCATGTTGGTGACGCTGTTGCTGTAAAATGCCGCTCGGCGATTCCGGCGCCTGCGAAACAAAACTGGCCGAGCGCGAGGTGACCAGGCCGCGCCTCATGCCGCCGTGCAGCGGACCGATTCACCCTGGCGGAGGCGAATTACGAAACAGGTGCTGCCATCGCGTTCTTTCGACGTCGACGATTGCAGATGAGACGGCTTCCGGCCGGCAAAAGCTGCGTTTGGCAGGTCATCAAAAAGCCGAAGCCTTTGTGACCGCTGTCACAGCGATGCCGTAAGGGTCGCGTTAAAATGGCGCGCGTTGTCCCGCAAGCGCCCTATTGGGACCCCCGATTTGAGGGGGAGCTCCGACCTATTTGTATCGACGATTCTGTACTTTCCGTCCGGCGCGGTTTGCCCGCCGTACTGAGGTCTTAGAAATGTTCCATCAAGTTCTCGCTCCCACAGGGAGCTTGTGGTCTACGATCTTGCTGGCCTTGGTACCTTTGGCTAGCTTGCTGTTCATGCTGGCTGTACTGCGCATCACCGCGTGGCTGGCCACCATCATCGGCGGCGTGATCACGCTTGCCGTCGGCATCCTGGCGTGGCACGCACCCGTCAATCTCGCCTTCAAAGCCTACTTGTATGGCGCCTTGCAGGGCGGCTGGATCATTAACTGGATCACCTTCTGGGGCTTGATCATCTTCAACACGCTGGTGCTCACCGGCGATTTCGAGAAGTTCAAAGAGTGGATGGTGAAGCAGGCCACGTCGGACGTGCGCATTCAGACCATCATGCTGGCATGGGCGTTTGGTGCGTTGCTGGAAGGACTGGTCGGCTTCGGTTATCCCTGGGCCGTGGTCGTTCCCATCCTGGTCGGATTGGGTATCGTGGACCTGGAGGCGATCCGGGTGGCCGCCCTGGCCAACAACGCGCCGGTCTCTTATGGCGCCTTGGGTGCGCCGATCTTGGCTTTGGCCGCGGTCACGGGTTTGCCTCTGCTGTCGCTTTCCGCCTCGGTTGGCAACATCGTCGCCGTACTCGCGCTGCTGCCTCCGTTCGTGCTGATCCTCCTGGTCAGCGGCTGGGACGGACTGAAAGAAGCCTGGCCTCTGGCATTGGTGGGATCGTTCTCTTATATCCTGGGGCAGTGGCCAGTGTCACATTATTTGGGGCCGTACCTGCCTGACATCAGTGGTGCGCTGGTCTCCTTCTGGATTCTGTATCTGTTCGTGAAAGTCTGGCACCCGAAGAATATTCGCGCCTTCGGCGGCAAGATTATTACCCAGGCTCAGGAAGCCGCGGCCGAAGCCAAGGGAGTGGGCATCAGCGGGTTCCGGGCGTGGCTGCCCTTCCTGATCCTGTTGGTCGTGGTGGTGATCTGGACCGGGCCGTGGTCCACTCTGGGAAAGGTTAGCTGGTACAAGGTAAGCACAACCGCCATTTCCTCCGTAACCAACAAGACGATCGCATCGACGTTCAGCTTTACTCCCTGGAACGGCGGAAGTTCGATCCTGGCTGCATGGGTCGTGATCGTGCTGCTGCTCCGTCCCGGCATGAGCACGATCAAGCAGGTGTTCGCGCGCACCCTGAAGCAGATGTGGGGAGCGATCCTGGTGGCGTTCTTCATCTTCGGTATCGCCTACACCTTCGTCTACACCGGGATGGCCAACTCGCTCGCCTACGGACTGTCGAAATTTGGCTGGGTGTATGTGATCTTTGCCCCGATCCTGGGCTGGATCGGCGTGGCCCTGTCGGGTAGCAATACCTCGACCAATGCCATGTTCGGCCCCATCCAGGCAGTCGCCGGCAAGCTGCTGGGCCTTCCCGTTTTGCTGGCTCCCTCGCTCAACTCCGTAGGTGCCGAGATTGGCAAGCCAATCGCCCCGCAGACCGCCAGCGTGGGTGTCTCCACCAGCAAGTTCGTACGCAGCGAGGGGCAGGTGATCCGCCACAACATGGCTTGGACCCTGATCTTCCTTGCTTATCTGATTGGGATTGGCCTTTTCTTTTACTTTGTGCTGCCACATACCATGATGTAGCGTTCTGACGCTGGGAACCAAGACTTGTGCGGCCTGGTTCCCAGCATATTCTTCTCACTAAGCTCATCCATCACGCTTTGGGCATTTGGGTCGACTCTCCCCACACCCCAATCCGCCCGAAACCCCTCACCTTCTCGCATGGTTGGAAGCACCCTCGGATGTTCTGGCTGGCGTAGGTTCCAGAGCATTTTGAGGGTTGGTGTAGTCGGGTAGAGCGGCGCTTCAGCGCCGCGTTCGCTGCGAAGAAACGAATCGCTTGAGCCGTTTGCGGTCATTCGAAATGACCGCAGCGGCTCAAGCCTTATGAGGTTGAACGATCTTGGACGCCAGCCTGAAGGCTGGCTCTACCGAGTCTACAGCAACTCTGAAACTGCCCTAAATCACAAAGCAGAGTGACAAGGCTCACTCGGCATTGCCCAGTCTTCGGTCTAACTTCGTATGGTTGACATTCGCGCAATGGGTTGGTCATAGCCTGCGGCCTTTTGCATGGCTAGCAAGCACAGCGTATTGCTGAGGTGAGGCTTAATTTGCGACCGACAAGCGAGAGAAAAAATAAACCCAGGAAAGGCCTGCCTGAGCGGCAGGCATTGGTGAATACCGCATGAGCACAACCGCTACCGCGCCGGCAACTGCGCCACCCAAAGCCGCTCCGCCTGCCAAACCCCTTACCTCCATCATTTTCGTTATCATCGCGGCCATCGCCGCTACCATCATCCTGAAGATTCCATCCCTCAGTGCTCCCTGGTCGCAGGGCTACGATCCCACCGGACATTGGTGGCTTTCCACGTTGATTGCCGCCCTACCGGTGGTTGTGCTGCTGGGCAGTCTCGCCCTGGGACACGCCAAGGCGCACTATGCGGCTCTGATGGGCTTGGCCACGGCGTTGATTGTCGCCATCTTCGCCTTTCACATGCCGGCTCGAATGGCCGGAGCCACGGCGGTGCTGGGCGTAGGCTATGGCCTGTTCCCCATCGGCTGGATCGTGCTAAACGTCATCTTCATGTATCAGCTCACCTGCGCGACGGGACGCTTCAATGTGCTGCAGCACAGCATGACGGGCATCACGCAAGATCGCCGTCTGCAACTGCTCCTCATCGCGTTCTGCTTTGGAGCATTCTTTGAGGGTGCGGCAGGATTTGGCACTCCCGTCGCGGTTACCGCGGCGCTTCTCATCGGCCTGGGTTTTCCGCCGCTGCAGGCTTCGGGCTTATCGCTGATCGCCAACACGGCGCCGGTTGCTTTTGGCGCGCTGGGCACGCCGATCATCGCTCTGGCCAAGGTCACCGGTTATAGCGAAACCCTTCTCGGCGCCATGGTGGGCCGGATTCTGGGGCCGTTCTGTATCCTGGTACCTTTCTGGCTGATCTGTGCCTTTGCGGGCTGGGGAGCAATGATGGAAATCTGGCCGGCGATTCTCGTTGCCGGCGTTTCTTTCGCCATCCCTGAGGTCCTTATCTCCAATCTGCACGGGCCATGGCTGGCAAACATCGGCTCCTCGGTTATTTCCATGACATGCCTGGTTGGCTTCCTCTTCATTTGGCATCCCAAGCGGATCTGGACCTTCAAAGGCGAAGAAGTGAAGACCGAGCACCGCGCTACCCACGGTTACAGCCGCGCCGAAGTAACCCGCGCCTGGGTTCCCTGGATCATTCTCAGCCTGATCGTCTTCCTCTGGGGCACGCAGACAGGCAAGAAGCTGATGAACACTCCGGAGAAGGTGTTTACCTCGATGGCACGCTGGTCCACGCCGCCGAGCAAGATCACGAATCCACAATTCAAGGTCACCGCCCTGAATAACCTGTCGGAGCGCGTCCCGCCTGTTGTGCCCAAGCCAACGAAAGAGCCGGCAGTCTTCGGGTTGAACTGGGTGAGTGCGACCGGCTCCGGCATTCTGCTGGCGGCCATCATCTCCGGCTTGATCATGGGACTGAGCGTTCCCCAGATCTTCGCCGTCTATGGTAAGACCATCATGAAGGTACGGTTCTCGCTGCTGACCATCGCGGCCATGCTTGCCATCGGTTTCATGACCCGCTATGCCGGACTGGACGCGACCATGGGCCTGGCCTTCGCGCGCACCGGACATTTCTATCCCTTCTTCGGCACGCTGCTGGGCTGGCTGGGCGTGGCCCTGACCGGATCGGACACCTCGTCCAACGTGCTGTTCGGCAGCCTGCAGAAGATCACCGCCCAACAGGTGAACCTGTCGCCCAGCCTCATGGCTTCGGCGAACAGCGCCGGCGGTGTGATGGGCAAGATGATCGACGCCCAGAGCATCGTGGTCGCCAGCACCGCGACTCAGTGGTATGGACACGAAGGCGACATCCTGCGCTACGTTTTCTGGCACAGTATCGCGTTGGCGGCTCTGGTCGGCATACTCGTCTTCCTGATGGCGTATGTCGCACCGTTCACCGGTATGGTGGTGCATTGACGCGTACCGCAGCATGGAAGGGGCGCAGCAAAAGCTCTGTCGAACGCACAGAGGGCAAGCTGATGGGAAGGCAACTGAAAATTCCTAAGCTTGACAAAGAAGCGGACGAGGCCAAGTGGTGGGATTGCCATCAGGCTGAGATTGCGGGCGCCGCCGCTGCAGGCCGCCTGGGCCAGAGCACGGTCACCCGCCAGGGAGCAACTCCCACCACCACCATACGGCTTGACCCCGGCGATATTGCGCGTGCCAAAGCCCAGGCCAAACGCAAGGGGCTGCGGTATCAAACCTACCTCAAGATGCTGCTTCGTGACGCCCTGCTTAAAGCAGAACGAAAATCGGCATAGGCCACTGAGGCGCGCGCCTGCTATCCGGCTTCACCCGGTTCGTCACATTTTTGTGATCTTCTCACAGCTTCCGGCGACGCACATCACAGCACCTGGTTCGTCCACCTGTCATGCTGACCACGGCGCTATTCGCGTCTTGCTCTTCGCCGTCCGCCAGAAATCCGGCGCGTGCTCTTCTGGCGAAGAGCGAACAGCGGAAAAAGCGAATCGCGGAGGTCCTGCATGGACGCCATTTTCGACACTTTCAAGCTTCGCGCCGAAGCGGTGAGCGCTGAAGTACACCGCTTCCCGCATCCGACCACGGCACTCCAGTTCATCATTCATTACTTGCAGGACGCCGGCGTGACCGATTCCCCTGGCTCCTACGCTGTCTGGGCCGACTGTCCATTCCTCCGCACAATCCACAAGAATCAGCTCACTGCCCTGGTGCCCGGCCTGACCTTCGAGGTCACGCGCGAGAAGGCCGCGGCTGCGAAGGTCGGCATCAGCCAACTGGACTGGGCGATGGCGAGCACCGGTTCTCTGGTCCAGGATGCCGCTCCGGTGGAACGCCGTCTCGCATCGACGCTGCCGAACATCCACATCGCTATCGTCGAGACGAATCGCCTGCTCCCGGATATGCCGGAGGTCTTCAAAAAGATTCGGCCCGAGCAGACCAACTACATCTCGTTCATCACCGGGCCCAGCCGCACCGCCGACATCGAGCGCGTGCTCACTATCGGCGTGCACGGTCCGGAGAAACTGATCATCGTTTTCGTCGACGACATGACGGGGGTGAACTGATGCGCAAAGAATTCCGCAAATCGATCAACACTGCCCTGCACAATCCGAATCTGACCGGAGCACTCGGCCGCTTCTCCGAGGCTTACCGCATCAGTCGCGAGAAGGCTTACGAAGGCATCGACTTCGAAGCCGTGCGCACGCAGATCGCCGAGCGCAAGGGCTACGCCGCCTCGCATCTGGAGGAACTCGCCGATCGCTTCACGCAACAAATTGAGGCACGCGGCGCGAAGGTCTTCCGCACCAACGACCCGGCGAAAGTCCGCGAGTACATCCTCAATCTCGCACGGCAGAATGGGGTGAAGACGGTCGTTAAGTCGAAGTCGATGGCCTCAGAAGAAATCCATCTGAACAAGCATCTCGAACAAGCCGGCATCGAGGTCCGCGAAACCGATCTGGGCGAGTGGATCATTCAACTCGCCGGACAGACGCCATCGCACATGGTCATGCCAGCAATTCATATGACCAAGGAAGAGGTGGCAGACGTCTTCAGCGATAAGGTCGAGCCGGGACAATCGCCGGAAATCGCAAAGCTTGTGAAATTCGCGCGCGGCAAGCT
>Ga0335073_10003044_pt1 | contig 23193 bp, 19 predicted proteins | sample Lox_Sample_22_FD_207093 | JGI IMG/M metagenome (GOLD analysis project Ga0335073, IMG submission 207093) | Soil microbial communities from Loxahatchee National Wildlife Refuge, Florida, United States - Lox_Sample_2.2 | ecosystem: Environmental > Terrestrial > Soil > Wetlands | place: USA... | reverse complement strand
CGCGCTTGGACAGGTAGTCGCCGAAGTCGGCGCCGCCGGACACCTGGAAGTCCGCCCAGAACGGGGCAAGCTGGTACACCATGTTAGGAATCATGCCGTGCACCGTCTCCTGGTAGTAGCCGGGCGCAAACGCGGTGACCGCCTTGAAGGCGACCTTGACCGCGGTTCCCGACATCCCGGACTTGCTCTTCAGCTCGCTGTCGACAAGCGCGAGGGTGTCGGAAGTGACCTGCGGCTCGACTTCGGGGCGAAGCAGCATCTCCTGCAGCGTAGCCATGAGGCTCCTTTTTGCTCAGTAACTCGGGCTTTCAGCGGTTAACCGTACTGAGTCGCGGCGCCGCGTTCGGGGCGTTTCACCAGACGGTTACGCAATGTCCGGCGGCGCGTCCGTTACCCTCCGCGCGCCTCCGCGGAAGCGGGGCCGCCGTATGCCAGGCTTGTCGCCGCAAGCTACCGTTCGACGCCATCCGGGGGAACGATCCGGCGATGCTGGGCAGGGATCACGCGCTGAGCGGCGCGCTGGCGTTCGCGGCCCTCGGGCCGTCGTTGCACGTCACAGGCTCGCACCTGGCGGCGGGAGTGCTGCTCACCGCCGGGGCCGGCACGCTGCCGGACATCGACCACCCGGACAGCACGATCTCGCGCGAGTTCGGCTTCCTCACCCAGGCCTTCGCCTGGCTGGTGGACCGGCTGTCCGGCGGCCACCGGCACGGCACCCACAGCCTCGTCGGCATCGCCGTATTCACTGTCGGTGCACTCGCCGCGGGCACGTACCAGCTGTCCGCCCACGTAAGCAGGCACGCGGTGTTCTCCTGGCACATGGTGCCGGCGGCGCTGTACCTAGCGCTGTTGTTCTCGGCCGCGCTGCGCGCCCTGCACATCGGCGGCCACCACGGCGACCTGCTCGGCATCGGCGGCGCGGTGATCACCTGCTACACCCGCTGGGACCTCGCGCTGATCCCGCTCTGGCACTGGCACGTACCGCTGCTCGCGCTGGCCGTCGCGCTCGGCTGTGCCGCGCACATCGCCGGCGACGAGCTGACCCACGGCGGCTGCCCGATCTTCTGGCCGGTCAGCGGGCACGAGTTCCACCTGGTGCCGCGCCCGCTGCAGATCACCACCGCCAAGGTCGGGGAGAACTGGATCGTCTTCCCGCTGCTCGTAGTGGCCCTGTCCGCGGCCGTCTGGCACGCCACCGGCCACCCCCTGTGACCGCTGTCCGCACGACAGTCACGGCTGCATTAACTCGTCGCCGACGGCGACACCGCCAAACTCCGACCTATCGGGTTTCGGACCATACCACGGAGCCGGTCGGGTAAAGCAACACATTACTGCCTTAATCGACAACTTTAAGCACGTAAGGCGTAAGGCCCCAGCTGAGAAACGGCAATGAGTCCACTTTCGATCCTTACCCGGCGTTCGTCGCGTGGCTGGACATGGCCGGGGAACTTATTCAGATCATCACTCGCCCGGCGGCTTCACCGCCTCGGGGCTGATCTCACCGCTGAAGTCCCCCGCAGCTCGAACAGCCGCTGGCCTGGGAACCTCGCAGGTCCCTCGTTGAGGATCAAACAGACATTCGGGCATAGACACGAATTATTTCTCAAACCGGCCACAGCGACGTCATGCGCTATCCGGCTCGCCGGACTGTGTAAACCTGGCGCATGCGTATCGCGTCTCTATTGTGAGTCACCACGCGAGATGTCCGGAACTGACGGGACTGCACCCGCTAGTCTTGGCCGCAGTCATTGGGGGGAAGCTAATGTCGATTCGACTATCTTTTTGCGCGCCCTGGCGCCCGATGAGCGCCCTTTTTCCGTCTCAAAGCGCCGCGCGTCACCGTAAGGGTGGCTTTGTCCGATTCAAGGCTGAGAGCCCGGCAATTGTCTCGGCTAATGATGACGATGTCGCCGTTTGTAAGAACCGTGCGAAGGTGGTTCCGTCGGCATGTGAGCGCCGACACGTGCGCTCAACGTTTTCTTCACTAGGGGCAAGAACCGGTAGCCGCTCTGAAGTCGGCCAGACTGCCTTCGCCGGGGTAGGTGCGGCATGAGCCCGACGCGGCTGATGGGCAGGGCTAAGCAGGAAAGTGCTCTCGCTGAGCGCCCAGCGGTCATCACGGGTATCGAGAACGAACCCGACATGCCCACCACCCTGCTTAGGCCACCTTGTTACCTCGAGGTATTGATACCGGCCCGTAATGAGGCACGGCGCCTATCGCAGACGCTCATCAGCACGGTCCGGTACCTGGAGGCGCAGCCGTACTCGTCGTCTGTCGTGGTGATCGACAACGGCAGCGTCGACCAGACATCTGATCTGGTGGCCCGCAAGTGGTCTGACCGGGTGCCGGTTCACCTCACTGGTTGCGCGCAACCGGGAAAGGGTGCCGCGGTGCGCCGGGGCATCCTGACCTCGCGCGCCCAGTTCATCGGCTACATGGACGCTGACCTGGCGACGCCCATCGAGACGCTCGACGTCGTCGTCCCGCTGCTTAGCGAGTTCCCGGTCGTCGTCGGGTCGCGCCGCGCCCGGGGGGCGATACTTGTCAGGCGGCAGCCTGCGCACCGCATCGCCACCAGCCTGATCTTCCGGGCAGTAACGAGCATGGTCGTGCAGGGCCTCGCCGATACTCAGTGCGGGTTCAAGTTCTTCGACGGTGACGTGGCTCGCGCGGCCGCTCGGGAACTGCGCATTGACGGGTTCGCGTTCGACGTCGAGCTACTCAGAGCCCTCAGCAACATGGGGCTGCTGCTCAAGGAAATCCCTGTCACGTGGACTGACAGGGACGGATCGACCCTGCGCATCATCGACGGTGCGCGCGCGGCCATGGATGTCGTCCGCCTGGCGTACCGGAATACGGCCTGATGTCAGCACTAGGGCAGCTAGCCGGGCGTCGCATCCTGTTCCTGAACTGGCGCGACCTGTCGAATCCAGCGGCAGGCGGGGCCGAGGCATACGCGGAGCAGATCGCCCGCAGGTTTTCCAGCGCCGGCGCGCTCATTACCCTGTTCACGGCCAAGTACCAGAGTGCACCACCATACGACTGGTCGAACGGCTACCTGGTCGTCCGTGAGGGCGGCCGCTTCGGCGTGTACCGGGCAGCGGCACGCCACCTCAAGCGGTACGGGCACCTGTACGACGCCGTCGTCGACTTCCAGAACGGCATCCCGTTCTTTGCCCCGCGCTGGCTTCCGGCCAGCACAGCCGTCGTATGCGTTGTGCACCACGTGCATCAGGCCCAGTTCGACATGTATTTTCGCTGGCCACTTAACTACGTTGGGCGTCTCCTCGAGGGCAGGGTCACGCGCCGTGTGTACCGCGATCGCCCATTCGTGGCAGTTTCTCCCTCGACCCGCGCCGAGATGCGCCGCCAGCTGGGTCTTCGGGAGTCCGTGTACATCGTTCCCAACGGAATCGATCCCCCGCCGCCAGGCCAGGCGCCGCGCTCGCCCGCCCCGTCCATCGCTGTCGTGACCCGGCTTACCCCGCACAAGCAGTTGGACCATCTTGTGCAAGCAGTGCCTGAACTGCTGCGCCGCTGGCCGGATCTCCACGTGGACATCGCGGGCACCGGGCCAGCCCATGACAGCCTGCTGGCCCAAGTCCGCCAGCTCGGCCTGGAGCGGACGGTGATCTTGCCCGGCCGGGTGTCGGAACAAGCCAAGAACGACCTCCTCAGCCGGGCCTGGCTGACGGTTGCGCCGTCGCTCGCCGAGGGCTGGGGGCTTACGGTGCTGGAAGCCAACACCGTAGGCACACCCGCGGTGGCGTACGACGTCCCGGGACTTCGAGACGCGGTACGCGATGGCGTAACCGGATGGCTGGTTCCGGCGGGCGAGGGCCTGGCAACATCCGTGACGGCGGCGCTGGAAGAACTCGAGAATCCGGCGCAACGCCAGCGATACGCGGATCACGCCCGGGCGTGGGCCGCCCGGTTCTCCTGGGACGCCAGCGCCGAAAGGCTAGCCCGTGTGCTGCTTTCGGAGATCCAGCGCCGGGACCTGGCGAGCCCGACGCGAAGGCGCATGGTGAATCTTTCGACGATCGCATCCTGGCCAGCGGGGGACCTAGACGACCTCGAACGCCGGCTGCGAAAAGGGCTGCGGGTGACCGACGCTATCAGCCGCAGGGCCGACGGCCTGGAAGTGCTGCTGGTCGGCTCTGACGAACTGGGAGCGGCCGCCGCGCTGCGGCGCGTGCAAGTCCCCGCGGCCAGGCTACGCCTCGGCACCACTACCGAGATGCTTTGCGGAACCGGGGAGGGCGATCCGGCGTGACCGGTGTTCGTCATGCAACTCGATGGTTCCCCCGGCGCCGGGATATGGCGGACGGTCGGCCAGCCATGCCATTGCATGACGGCTTGGCGTGCAAGCACATCGTGATCTCCAGCTTCGACAGTCCCGGCAACCCGCACTACAACGGCGGGGGAGCCGCCGTGGTCGACACCATCGCCCGGCTGCTCGGTGCGCACTTCGAGGTCACGGTGGTCACCGCGGCACTCCGCCGCGGGACGGTAATGCGTGACGGAGTACGGTACCGGCAGCTGCCAATCGGGTGGGCCGGCCCGCGCGGCGGCCAGCTGCTGTTCCACGCGCTGCTGCCCTTCGCGGTCCGGCGGATCCGGCATCACCTGTGGATCGAGAGCTTCACGCCGCCGTTCTCCACCAGTTTCCTGCCGCTATTCTCACCCTCGCCAGTCGTGGGTCTCGCACAGAACCTGAGTGGCGAGGAAATGTGGCGCCGGTACCGACTCCCCTTTTTCCTGGTGGAGCGGTTCGGCCTCCGCTTCTATAAGGATGTCGTGGTGCTCAATCCCGCCGATCGTGCGCGGGTCAGCGGCTGCAACCCGGCAGCCGATGTGCGGGTCATCCCGAATGGGATGGACCTGCCGGAGGTGGACGACGGAGTGCTCGGGCGCGGTGAGCACGTCCTGTTCCTGGGGCGGATCGACATCCGCGAAAAAGGGCTGGACCTGCTGCTCTCGGCGTACGAGAAGAGCGGGCTCGCCATGCCGCTCCTCATCGCAGGCGCCGGCACGCGGCGCGAGGAGGACAAGCTTGCGGCGCTACTAGCCGCAAGCAGCGGCGATGTCCGCTGGCTCGGCTATGTCTCCGGTCAGCAGAAGCGGGAGCTGCTGGAACGCAGCGCATTCGTGGTACTGCCGTCGCGATACGAGTCGTTCGGCCTGGCCGCCTTGGAGGGCATGGCGTGCGGCAAGCCGGTGGTGCACTTCGATCTGCCCAGCCTGGGCTGGATGGATGGCGACGTGCGCGTGCCAGCCTTTGACGTCAGCGCTCTTGCCGCTCAGCTGGCTAACCTGGCCGACCACGAGAAAGCGCGGCTTGACCTGGGACGGATAGCACGGGCAGCTGCCCAGCGGCACCGGCAGGAGGTGACGGCCGTTCGCTATCTCGAGCTTGTCCGGCAGATTCTGGCCGCGCCAGGCACAGGCACTGAGCTGGAGCGTGACTTGGCATGCCAGTAAACATGCTGATGGAAGCAATCGAGCGCTGTATGCACCTTGTCGTGCTGTCCCCGCACCTCGACGACGCGGCGCTGTCCTGCGGCGGGCTGATAGCCCATGCGGCCAGCCGCACCAAGGTGACCGTTGCGACGCTCTTCACCGAGGCCGGCGGCGCGCCGTACACCCTCTCGACGCGGCGGTACCTGAGCCAAGTAGGCGCCGACAGCGCCCAGGCGCTCTACCAGCAACGCCGAGCCGAGGACCGTGCCGCGCTGGAGCCCAAGAGCATCACATGCGTTCATGCCGGGCTAACGGATGCAATGTTCCGCCGCCGTCCCGTCAAGGCAACGCGGAGACTAGCGGCGCATCTGCTGCCTGAGCTGGCGCACATTTACCCGATCTACCGGCTGCACCTCACTTCCGGCCGCATCGCCGCCGCTGACGCTGCTACGCTTCAGGATGCCGACGACTTCATCCAACGGCTGGCGGACTCCGACCGACACCTCCTAGTAGCTCCGCTTGGCGTCGGCGGCCACGTCGACCACGTCCTGGCGCGCAGCGCAGCCGAGCGCAGCGGCGTGCCGGTGGTCTATTACAGCGACTTTCCCTACAACCAGCGCTCTCCCCTCCCCGAGGATTTCATCGAACGCAACGGACTAGTAGAGACGGAATTCTTTGAGTTCTCCACGGCACGAGACGAACTGATACGGGCTTACCGCACCCAGGTGCATGCGATGTTCCGCGACGGCGGCATCCCTGCAGTTCCCGAAGCCTTCTACGTGCCCGGCGACCGTGCCAAGCTTTCCTCGAATGACTGGGACATCCCTGGGATGGTTAGGAGCGAACGATAAGGACCGAATTCTGGACGGCGCCTCCTCCGTCGGCCGTTCATGCGCGGCCGGTTCAGCCCGCGGCCGCCCTTATTGCCTCGGCCGCAGGCATCGTGACTTTCGTCGTGCGGCTAGCGATGCACGAGCGCTCGTTCGACCTCTTTGGCGACGAGGTTATCTACACCGACCTGGGCCGCAGCGTCATTTCCGGCGGGTTCCCCCGGTTCGACGGACCGTTTTTCCTGCACGGACCCGGGTTCTTCTATCTGGAAGCCGGCTGGGCAAGGATCGATGGCTATCCCCTTACCCTGATGGGCTGGGTCTACGAGATGCGCACGCTCAATTGCGTGTTGGCCGGAGCCACTGCCGTCGTCTTGGTCCTGCTGACGACGCGGGCTACCCGCTCACCCTGGGCCGGAGCCACCGCGGGAGCGCTTTACGCCCTGGAGCCGTTCTGCATCCGGCAGAACGACAGGGTGCTGCTTGAAACGGCCATGATGTTCTGGGTAGTGCTGGGATACCTGGTGTTCACCTCGCTGATAGGCCGACTACCTGCGCGCCGCGACTGGCTTCGCGCGGTCGGCGCCGGCCTGTTCTTTGGTTTCGCGGTGCTGACCAAGGACGAGGGAGCTTTGCTCACCGTCCTGCCGTTGCTTGCGGCAGCGGTGCTGCGATGGGGGCCTCGTCTCCGCATGACCATGCTCACCATCGCCACTACTGTGGCGGTTTATGCCGCCTATCTGGCCGTAGTGCGCGAGAACGGGTATTTCAGCATCCTCTGGCAGGGAAAGACAGCGGGCATCCAGCGAATGCTCGGCCTAGTCCAGTCCAGCGGCTTCAACAGCGGCTCGGGCAGTGGCGGATCCCTCTCCAGTCGGTTGATCGCGGAGATCGGCTACTTTGGGACGACCTACACAATATTGGCGGTGGCCGCGATAGCAGTGCTCATACTGCTATTCCGCGGCGACCAGCTGCAGCGGATGCTGGGACTCCTGTACTGCGCGGCCGGGGTAACGCTCGCCTATGCCGTCTTCCTCGGAACGCTGGAGGAGCAGGAGCTTTACCTGCTGGTCATCCCGAGCCTGGTCGTCATTCCGGTGGCCGCCACGCTGCTGCTCAGCGGAAGCCCACGCGCGCAAAGATCCCAGCCACGCAGCTCCCCCAAGAAGCTGTGGATTGCGACGATGGGCGCGGCACTGTCGATCGCGCTCGGCGTCAACCTGCTTACCTGCGTGCGCTGGGTGCTGCAGCCGGATGACGGATTCGCGCGACTGATCAGCTACGTGACGGACAATGTCCCGGCTGGCACCGCGATCGGGTCCGTATACGCCGATATCGAAACGCTATATGGGCTGCCCGGATACCAGGTCGGCTACTGGGAAACCAAAGCTGCTCTCGCCAAGGCGCATGCGCGCTACTTCGTGGTGGAGTGGGCTGCTGTCGAGCAGGGCTACTCAAACCAGACACCGGCCGCGGTCCAAGGGATCGTCAGCGGCGACCGGGTGGTGTTCTCGTTCACCGGCCGTACCTACGGCAATCTCGTGTTGTACCAGCTTCCGGGCTGAGGGGGACAGTTCCGATGCGCTTCCGCCGCTCGAGGATTGTGCCGGCAATTCTTGTGGTGACGCTTGCCGTGGGCGCCACCGCCTGCGGCGGACCCGACAAGAGCCCGCAAGCACCGAGAGCCGAACCGAAGAGCACGAGTCCTACCGCCAGGGTGCCGTCGGCGAGTCCCACCGCCAAGGCGACGTCGGCACGTCCCGCGGTCAGGGTGACATCGGCGAGTCCCACCGCCAAGGCGACGTCGGCGGGCGGCTTCCAGTGCTCAGCCACAGGCTCGAGTGCCACTACGCTGGTGCCGGTGGTGGGGGCCATCGCCAACGGCACTACCGATGACTCCGATGCCATTCAGAACGCTATCGACCTCGCCGGTAAGCGAGGAGGCGGAGTGGTGGCGCTGCCGGCCGGCACGTTCATGGTCAACAGTCACCTCGTCCTCATGGACAACGTGGAGCTTACGGGCGTCGGCCCGGCGACGGTGATCAAGGCCGGACCAGACTTCCTGGCTACCACAGGTCCCGGAGGGGGGTATCCGCTCATATCCACGGGAGGTGCCTCCAATACGACTATTGCCAACCTCACTGCCGACCAGAGCGGCAACACGCTCGACGGGGATGTTTCCGCGCGGTTGAGCGGATACGTCGTCGAAGGCTTCTGGTCGCAGAATGTCGTAATCAAGGGTGTCTACGTCCGCAATCCGTTCACGTATTCTATCGCCATGGTTGACACCACCGATTTTTGCGTCGACGACAACAATGTCGATGTCACCGGGACTATCAACCGTTACAATCAGCTCGATGGAATACACATCCTTGACTCAAACTCGGGCCAGGTCATCAATAACTTTGTTGTGTCAGGCGACGATGGCCTGGTGGCGCATACAATTGGCGGGCCGACATATAATATTCTTTACGCCAACAACACGGTGCACGGCGGGATTGATACCGATGGCATACAACTTGCAGTGGGGGATTTCCCGATTTACAATATCACAATTGAAGACAATGATTTTTACGGATCGCTGTTCGGGATTCGCTCGGGTTATTACGATAAGGGGACCGGGCCGCTGTACGATACCTTGATCATTCAAAATTACATTCACGATCTGACGAGCAGCGCGGAAACAGCCGCAATCGAGATAACCGGCTCCGTGATCCCAGGGACAGTCAGAGGTATCACCGCGGTGGACAACCGGGTATGCGATGCGGGCACGGTCACGGTTGTGCCAGGTCCTGACGACGTGGTGAAAGGCACGACCGGCTGCAGCAATAACGGCTGATTACCAGGGCATGCACGCTAGCTCGCTGTACAGGTCATCGACCTGCGCAGGATCCAGAGTGGCGCTGCGGTACATCTTGGGGGGAAGCGGATCGCGCAACATGACCGAAAGGCGCGGCCGGTACTGCATCGTCCGCAACTCGGCCAGGGTCGCCAGCAGCCGATGATGTACCAGGAGGTAGCGGGCTAGCCGGCTGGTCGCCGCGCGGAACAGCTCGGGATTGCTGACATGGAGGATCGTCGCGAACACCGGGAGGGTCCCGGCGCGTACCTCCCGGAACATTACGTAGCAGGAATCGCCGCCGCGGATCAGCACGAGGTGGCGTGCGGCGACGCTCTGCGCATGGTCGCGGTACAGTTCCAGTTCCGCCCCGGTCAGCGTGCTCGCGATAACGTCCGGGTCAGCGCTTATCTTTGTCCTATTCGGCACCGTGGGCCACGGCAAATTGGGTATGAGCGCCGCGGACGTGTCGAGGGAACGGAACTTGAGCCGAGTGTTAAGCGGGATAACATTACCTGTCGGCGACAGGTCGGTGAAATGATACCCATCCTGGGCGAGCAAGGCCATAAGCAGCCGGACACTGTGAATCCTGAAGTCGGGCAGCACGCACAAAGCTGCCAGATTGCAGAATCGCTCCGTCCGTCCGGCTATCGTGCGCTCAGCATAGAAGGCTAGCTGGGCGCCCACTATGCGCTGCCCGTCCCGCAGCATGAACCCGCGGTTAGGTGCCTCGGCCCGCCACGGAGCGGACATCGCGGCGACCCAGGTCGCCAGCGAAACCCGGTCATTCAAATGGACATGGAAGAAGTCGGCGACGGCGGGCACGTCCGCGTCGGTAATCGGGGCGAGCTCGACGGCCCTCCGCGGCGTTTCCCCCACCGCAGCCGCTGCCGGCGGAGCGCGAAGTATCTGCTCACTTTCGGCCACGGATACATGGTAGTAGAGTTTCTCACTATGTCGCCGCTTTTCGGGCGATTTCGGCCCGGGCAAGGCGAACGGCCGCTAGCATCTTGTAGGGTTGTCGACAGCGGATCGTGGGGGGACCGGTGCAAATCTCGATTGCGCGCCCAAGCGAGCTTGGGCCGGGAGAGATAGCCGCGTGGGAGGCCATGCAGCGCGAGACGGCGTCTCTAGCGAGTCCATTCCTGTGCCCGGAGTTCGCTATAGGCATCGATAGATTCCGCGCTGGCGCCCGCGTCGCCGTGCTTGCCGACGGGCCGAGGATTACCGGATTCTTCCCGTTTGAGCGACGCCGGTTTGGTATTGGCGTGCCGATCGGCGCTGGCCTGAACGATTGCCACGGGCTCATACACGCCCCTGGAACGGAATGGGACGCGGCGGAATTGCTAAGGGCCTGCAAGATAGCCAGTTGGGAGTTTGATCATCTGGTCGAGGACCAGCGACCTTTCGATCGCTATAGGACCACCACGGCGCCGACGCCGGTGATCGACCTCAGCGACGGATACGCGGCGTACTGGGAGAAGCTGCAGAAAAAGTCGCCGCAGTTCGGTAAGGACATAGCGCGCAAGGTGCGCAAGCTCGAGCGGGAAACCGGCGAGCTCGATTTTATAGTGGACTCGCGAAATATGTCAGAATTGCGAGCTCTGATGAACTGGAAATCCCTCCAGTACCAACGGACCGGATGGCCCGACGTTTTTGACCGCCCATGGATCGTCGACTTCATGGACTACTTGTTTGGTATCCACAGCGACACTTTCAGTGGTCTGCTGTCGGTCCTCTACGCGGCGGGAGTTCCGGTTGCTGCGCACTTCGGCCTCCGGGCCGGGCCCGTGCTCGCGGACTGGTTCCCTGCGTATGACACGCGCTTCGGCAAGCAGTCTCCTGGGCTGATCCAGTTCCTGCGGATGGCCGAGGAGACCGCTGACCTTGGCGTCCGCCTGATTGACATGGGCAAAGGGGACCAACGTCATAAGGAAACGCTCAAGAGCCACGATCTTGTCGTGGCTGAGGGCGTAGTAACCCGAGGGCAGTTGGCTGCGAGCGCGCACAGGGCAGGCAGCGCTCTGGCTAGCCAGGCGCGCCAGAAGATCAAACAGTACCCGCTGTTGTTCCGGGCCGCTGACCGGCTGCTGCGGCACTTCGGCCGGGTGGCGTAAGGAACGTGAGAAGACTGTCGGCTTACCCGGCTGGCTGACTCCGAAGCAGAAATCATTCGGACCAGACCAGTCACGCAGTGCCCGGCGACGCTGCCCAGACATCCGACGTGGCAACTGCGGCTCAAAGGTGCCGCTCTCCGTCGGTCCGACTACCCGGTAGCTCATGATCACCAGTCCTCGGCGCCACCACAAGGGGAACGCCGGCATTCGCCACGGCCTTATGTTGTCGACGACTACACGGCCGGTCGACAAGAGCCAGTTGTGTTCCCACGGAATGACGTACACGATATGAAGATTTCGCGGCCTGCGATCATAGGATTCGAAGATGCGGCCCGCTACGGTGTGGAAAGTGTCGCCAACGAAGGGATTGAACATGAACACGACCGACGCATCGTCAGGAAACGGCCAATCCAGTACGTTAGCGGTGACGCTGTCCACGTCCTGTGCCCGCAACCGGGGCCGCGCCCGTTCTATATTGCGCTTGGCGCATTCAGAGAGCTCATCATAAATCTCCACGCCGACCACGCGCCGGAAGGGCAGCTGCCCGGCGATGAGGAGGGCTTGGCCTTTTCCGGAGCCAAGGTCGACGAAGACGTCTGTGGGGCCCGGATCGAAATCCTTGAGCGCGCGCCGCACCGGCAGCCACCCGGAATTGTCATAGTAGAGATTGTCGCTTCCGGTCGCGGTAAGGGAGTCATCTGTATAGACGATCCCGTGTGTCGATACGCCCAGCATGCGATCGAATACGCGCTGCTCTATGTTTTCCACAGCGCGTGCCCCGGAGAATGCGACCTCGCGAAGCGCCCAGTATGTCTTAATTGACCAGCGCGGATACTCCATGGCACAACTATACAGTTTGCCTCATCTATCCACCACGTATTTCAGTACCCTGACCGACGATTTGAATGCGCGACGGCCGGCTGTGCATAATCCGCCGGGGCGGGCATGAATTGGCCGAGCCGCTGCAGTCCTCCGGTTGCCCGCAGATCTCCGGCTGACTGCAGGGTTGCCAGGTCTAGCAATGCTCTGAGGCCTTCCAGCTGCGACTCCCGCAAGATGGCGCCCGGCTCGTGCGGTTCTCTCGGTACGACGCCCGGCTGGGTCCATGACGTTCTGGCTGCCTGCAGCGTTGACAGGTAGACCAGTGCCCGGAGGCCTTCCAGCTGCGACTCTTCCGATACGGCGCCCGGCTTCGTCGAAGCTAGTTCCTGGTCAAGCGACGGCGTATGCCTCAGCAGGGCGAGAGTCGGGTACACAACCGGCAGGTATGCAGCACCCGCCGCGACGACCGCCGCGACGAGCCCGGCCACGCCATCCCCTGCAAAGTGAATGACGAGCAGTGATACCGCGGCCATCAACGCGCCGCCGAATAGCGGCCGCAGGCAGGCCCTGACCATGGCCCGCACGCTGATGTTCGCTTGTGCGAGGGCCCATACGAAAGCCGGGCCTACGACACCGCCCGCGACGATGAGTTGGCCGGCGCTGACGCCGGTGATGCCGTCCAGCCGGGCTCCCACCAGCAGGACAGGAACGAGTGTCACCAGCCAGACGCCCTGGATGACCATCAACGTTTTCCGCCGGTCGGCCGCGGCAATAACGCTGCCGAAGATTACGTAGGCGACCCGAGTCAGGCCGAACAAGGCCAGCAGGCTCAGTGCCGGTGCCGCGCTGATCCACCGCTCGCCGTAGACCGCGCGGATCAGCGGGGCAGCCAAGGTGGCGAGCAGTACGGATGGGGGCACGCTAAGCGTCATGAGCAGGCCCAGCGATCGAGTGAAGGCATCCTCCATGCCCTGCCTCGCGTCGGCGACCCGAGAGAAGCCCGCGAACGACACCCGCTGCACCGCCTGCGCGATGGTCGTGACCGGCCAGCTGGAGATGTTGAAGGCGAGCTGGTAAAGGCCCAGCATGGCAGGCCCCAACGTGGCGCCGACGATCGCTGAATCGACGTTCACCACACCCACGGTGAACAGGCTCGCCCCGGCCAGTGGCAGGCCGTACCGCACCAGCTGGCGGGCGTGCACGCCGTTCCAGCCGGGCAGCACGAAGTACGGGGAGACCACCATCGCCGCGATCAGTGCGACGGTGCTGCCAGCCACCCCGCCCCACGCGAAGCTCATCGCGCCCAGCCCGGAGAACGCCAGCCAGACCGTCACAATAGTGTCGACCCCGAAGTTGAGCAGGTCGACCACTAGCCGACGGCCCTGAGCGAACTCCCTGGTGAGCAGGGCGAGCGGGGCGGCGCAGGCGCCGTCGATGACCGCGCAGATGCACAGGACGCGCAACATGCTGGTCGCACTCGGTGAGCCGAGTACCCGCGCGAGATACGGAGCAGACACGTACAGCCCCGCGTACAGCGCCGCGCTTGACATCAGAGACAGGGTGAACACGGTCCGCGCGAAGCTGCGTACATCGCCTTCCCAGCGCACGATCGCGGCGCTGATGCCCAGCTCGTTCGTGCTCAGCAGGACGGATAGCACAACCTGCGACACCGCGTAGAGGCCGTAGACCTCGGGCCCGAACACTGTCCGCGCCAGCGCGACGCCGACTGCGAAACCGGCGACCCGAACCACGATGCTGTTCAGCGCGCTCCACTTGGTGCCGGATCGAACCTTGCTTTCCAGGTCCGGGCTGACCTGCTCATCGGCCCATGGGGCGGCACCAGTCGGCACTCGAGCGCTCGGGGGCAAGGTCACGGCTAGCTCCTCCCCCGGCGAATCTGGGTCCGGCCGCGGACGCTAAGTTCACTCGAAGCAGCGTTCCGCCCAACGGCGTCATGGCCGGTTCGCGTCGACGAAAGCGGCAAGTGTGCCAAGCGTCTCGAACATGTCAATCGTGACGTCGGAAAAGTCGATATCGAAACCGAACTTGTCCTCAATCTCCGCGACCAGCTCCGCGACACCTAGCGAGTCCAGTTCCGGCAGGCTGCCAACCAGCCTGGTCGAGGCGTCCAGCGAGTCGAGACGGTCCGTGATTCCGAGTGTCTCGGCCACGAGAGTCCTGACCTCGTCGAACGTTGACGTTGTGTTCATGGGCAGCTCTCCTTAATCGTTGTTGCCCGCGTGATAACGGCGGCCAATGCGTTGGTTCCGGCATGGTGATGTCCTACAGGAGGACCTCGGCGGGTGCTGGGTGGCTTAGGAAGGCAGTCGGGCTGGCCGTGAACCCGTATGCTCCGGCCTCGAAGACCACGACTAGATCCCCGATATCGGCAGGCGGCAGCGTGACGCGGTCGCCAAGCAGGTCAATCGGCGTGCAGAGCTTGCCAACCACCGTCACGACCTCCGATGGCTCCTCGTCCATGCGGTTCCCGATCGCTATCGGATAGTTGCGCCGGATTACCTGGCCGAAATTGCCGGATGCGGCGAGCTGATGGTGCAGACCGCCGTCCACTACTAGGAAAGTCCGCCCGCGCGACACTTTCCTGTCCACGATCCGTGTCACGTAGACGCCGCACTCTCCGACGATGTACCGGCCAAGCTCGACAACCACGCGAGCCTCGGGGAACTTGACCCGGATCTTGGTCTGCAGCAGCTCAGCCAGGCAGTCTCCGATCGGAGCCAGGTCCAGCGGAGCATCCTTCTCGAAGTAGGGGATGCCAAATCCGCCGCCCAGGTTCACGTACTGTACCGGAGACGGCATGTCGTCAGCCAGCCGGAGGACGAGATCGACGGTCTGCCGCTGCGCCTCGGTCAGGAAATCAGCCCGGAGGTTCTGCGAGCCGACGAATACATGGAAGCCGAGGAGGTCAATCTCGGCATCGGCAAGTTCCTTCAGCAGCGCAGGGACTTGTTCGGCGTCAACCCCGAATTGCTGGGGCCCGCCGCCCATGCGCATCCCGGAACTCTTTATCGCAAAGTCAGGATTGACGCGGATCGCCGCCCGGGGACGGATTCCCAGGCGCTCCCCGATCTCGATCAACCGCCGGGCCTCGGTGGCGGATTCCATCTCAACGGTCACTCCGGCGGCAACCGCCTGTGACAACTCGGCGGGCCCCTTGCCGGGCCCGGCGAAGCTGACGTGGCCCGGCCGGACGGTGGTGTTCAAAGCGGCCCTGAGTTCCAGGCCCGACGCCACGTCAAAGTGGTCGACCAAGCCGCTGAGATGGTGGATCACTGCCGGCATCGGGTTGGCCTTGACCGCATAGCCAAGGTCAATGCCCTGCGGCAGCGCAGCCCGCAGGCTGGCTACCCGTCGCGTCAGCAGTCCTCGGTCATAGGCGAAGAAGGGTGTTTCTCCCACCCTCTCCGCAAGTACGTCTACTGGGACCCCGCCGACGCAAAGGCAGCCGGAGCGGGTGTCGAACGTGGCGACCGTGCTGTGCAGTGTCACGTCGTGAGCTCCTTGCGCAAAAGGGCGCGGTCAAATTTGCCGTTGGGCGAGCGGGGGATCTCAGGCCTGACATCGACCCGCTTGGGCAGCATGTACAGGGGGAGCGCTTGCCTCAACCGGGCCTGCAGGGTATCCACGTCGATGGCCGCATTCCTCAGCGGGCTGACGACCAGGACCACATGCTGGCCCAGCTTCGCGTCGTCAAGGCCAACCGCGACGGCATCGCGCACCTGCCCGGTGTCGTAAGCCGCCTCCTCGATCTCGGTCGGGCTTACCCGGTACCCGGAGGTCTTGATCATTTCGTCCGCGCGGCCGACGAAGAACAGGAACCCCTCGTCGTCCATGAGCACGTTGTCACCCGACCACACAGCCAGCTCCTGGATGCACAGTCCGGATTCGCGCGCCGGGGCGGGACGGAAGCGCTCGGCGGTGCGTTCAGGATTGTTCCAGTACCCCATGGATACGAGCGCGCCACGGTGGACAAGCTCGCCCTCCTCGCCAGGGCCGCACAGCGAACCGTCCGGGCGGACGACGAGGATCTCTGCGTTGGGAATAGCCTTGCCGATTGAATCGGGCCGACGGTCAACCTCGGCCGGGTCGAGATAGGTGGAGCGGAACGCCTCCGTCAGCCCGTACATGAGGAAGGGCCTGGCTGCCGGGAAGATCGACCGTAGCCTATCCAGCGTCGCTTTGGGCATCCTCCCGCCCGTGTTCGCGAAATACCGCAGGTGTCCGGCAACCTCCGTCGGCCAGTCCTGCTCGGCGATCTGGATCCACAGGGGCGGAACGCCGGTGAGCCCGGTCACGCGGTGCCGCGCGCACAGCCGCACCACGTCCTTAGGCAGCAGGTAGTTCAGCAGCACGACGTGCGCCCCTACGCAGAAGGCCGTGGTGAGCTGACTGAATCCAGCATCGAAGCTGAGCGGCAGCGCGGACAGGATCACATCGTCAGGAGTGTTGCCGATGTAGTGGCTGACACTCTCGGCCCCCACAATGAGGTTCCGGTGGCTAAGCACGACTCCCTTGGGCTGACCGGTGCTGCCGGAGGTATACATGATGGCGGCCATGTCGATATCGATGGCACCAGCGGGAAGCACGGGCTCGTCGCCAGCGGCGAGCGGCCAGGGGTTCACGGTGAAGTGGTATTGCCCGTCCAGATCAGTGGCGGCGGCAGGGCCGTGTCCCACGAGCACCACGTGCTCGACGGACTTGCACTGGTCCAGTTCCTCGCGGAGCAGCGCGAGCCGCTCCGGCGAGGTCACCAGGACTCTCACGTCGCAGTCCTGCAGGATGTAACTGACCTGCCGGGGCTTCAGCAGCGGGTTGACCGGGACGAAGACACCGCCACCTGCTGACGCTCCGAAAAGCGCGGTGACCGTCTCGATGCGCTTGTCGAGGTAGACGGCGACCCGGTCACTGCGGCGAAGCCCCAGGGCGCTCAGCCTCTTACCGAAATCTCGCACCTCGCGCCAGAGCTGCGCGTAGGTGACGGTGACGTCTTTGAACGTCAGGGCTGGCGCATCCCCGCGTGCCGCGGCTGACTCCGCGAGGAGGTGGTGGATCTGGCTGCGCATAGTCGTCATGCCCTTCTTCTGCCGGTGGACTTCTCTGCTGGAAACGACCCTGCCGCTACCAACGGGGGATGCACACCAGCTCGCTGTAAAGTTCGTCGACTTGTTCGGGTTCCAGGCTGGCGCTGCGGTACATCTTGGGCGGGATGGTGCCGTAATACCTTCTCGAGTAGTCCCGTATCAGCCACGGGTCGTGCTTGCCGGTAATTGCTTTCGGCTGCGGCAGCCGGAATGAAAAGCGTGGCTTTCGGCCGATGAGCCGCAGCTCGGCCACAGTCACCACAGCCCGGTGACGGAAGAGCAGGTAGCGCGCCAGCGGGCCAGTGGCGTGTTGGAACAGCTCAGGGTTGCTCACATGCAGGATGGCGACAAAGAATGGCACCCGCCGCCACCACCGCTGCCGGAACATCACGTAGCAGGACTCGCTGCCCTGGATCAGCACGAGATGACGCGCGGCGGCTGCCTGCGCATGGTCGCGGTAAAGCCCCAGTTCGGGCCCGACGAGCACGCTCTCGATGACCTCAGGGTCAGCGCTTATCCTTGTCCGGCGTGACAACGACGGCCACAGCGGAGGAGGAATGACTACCGCGGACGTGTCGAGGAAGCGGAACTTCATCCTGGAGTTGAGGGAGATGACGTTCCCGGTGGGCCCTAGATCGGTGAAGTGATAACCGTCCTGGGCCAGCAACGCCTTGAGGAGGCGGACGCTGTGGATCCGGAAGTCTTTGTGCACGGCCCAGGAGGCCAGGTTGCAGAAGCGTTCTGTCCGCCCGGCGACTGTGCGCTCAGAATAGAGGGCCAGATAGGCTCCTACCACGCGCTGCCCGTCACGGAGCATGAACCCATAGTTGGGCGCATCTGACTTCCATGACGCCGACATCGCGCCGCGCCACTCCGACGCTGAAAGCCGCTTATTGAGATTGCGATGCAAGAAGGACGCCACGGCATCCAAATCCGCATTGCCAATCGGAGAGATCTCAAGGCTCATCGCCAGTACTCCACCCGCCCCCCACGCGACCACCCATGTACTCGCAGTGACCTGGCCAGCGACGAGTACGAGCACTTAGAGTACGGGAACTCCCGTTCTGGCGCGGCTGATTGCGATAAGTCCGCTGTGAACCGATCCATGCGCTGATGAGCGCCGTTCGGCAGCAACCGCGCGAGGTCCCGAACGTCAACGCTGCCAGGCCGAGAGCCCGGCCGAGTCTGGGCCAGCGTAGGGCCCGTGGCAAGCCGGACCCTCCTAGTTAAGCGGTGGCGCCACGGCCAGGCTCAGCGCCAGGCCGGGGGCCCGCCGTCTAAGTCATTTAACTCTTGCGTGCAGCCATGATCTGCGAGCTGCTCGCTGCGGCTTTGCGCACACCAGCTTGCGGGTGTGGCCGCAAAAGCTTCCTGAAAAAGAAGATTACGAGAATAACGTAGAGCGCAAAGAAGCCTATTAGCAGGCCGACAATCGAACTTATTAGCCAAAGCACGGGCATGAGTGTAGCATGAATTACGGAAGGCTGCTGGCCGAAGGCAATATGGCTCATCACGCTGCATCGCCTTGACACACGGATGGCAGAACCATCCGAAGCCGCCGTTGCCAACACCGACGTCCCTAAGTCTTAGCTCTATTCGCGAGATGGCCCGCGGACCCCGGATCGAACGCCTCCGTCATCGGCAGGGCGGAAAGCCTTCGCAACGCCCGCGTCGCTGTATCCGGGGTCACGACTATGAGCGACGTTCTCCCGCGTCAATAAACAAGCTGCTCCGGCAGCGCGGTGTCCTTTCCGGTGCGGATGACATCTTCGACACGGGCGTGGAACTGGTGGCTGCGTATGTGTGAGTGCCACAGCCGCTGAATCCGGTCCGTTCCGCCTGCACGGCTCCCCCTCGGGGCCAATCGTCCCGCGGCTGTGACTCGCTACTGCGGGGGGTAAGCCGGCGGCGGCGATGTCGTACTTGGCGCATTGGTACATCCGGTATAGGAGCTGTTGCTGCTGACGGTATTGCCGGTGCCGGTGATGCTGATGCTCCCGCTGGAGCACAGGTAGTTACCCGTGACTGTCAGCTTCGACCCAGCGAGAGTAATGCCCAGAGCGTTGTTGTGCAGGATATTGTCGGTGAAGCTACTGTTGCTCAGCGAGCCGCTCGCGCCGGGATGTATGCCGCCCTCACCCCAGAACTCATTGTCAGTGACGGTGATCTTGCTGATGGTTCCGGAGGAGATCCAGACGCCCATGCCCTCGCCGTTCTTCCCGCCACGGACCACGTTACCCGCGTAGGTCACATTCGAGACTGTGCCGCCATAGGCGTGGGCGACCAGCCCGTCGTCACCGTCCGTCGCACCGTTGTAGCTGTTATCGACGTAGTTGTCCAGGACATCTCCGTTACTGGAATTAAGGATGTGGATGCCGTCGAGCTGGGTGAACCTGCCGTTCTCAGCGGGATCCTGCTCGACGTTATTGTTCCGGAAGCAGAAGTCAGACGTGCTTACCGCGACCATGGAGTAGGTGGTCGGCTCGCGGGTCGCCACATTCTGGAAGATGACATTCGCCCCGCTTCGGGCCTCGATCAGATAGTATGACAGGCTCTGCTTCGACTTCCGGCTTTCACCGTCCTGGTTGACGGTCATATTTTCGACCGTAATATTGTCCTGATTTTGGGTGGTGACCATGGGATCAACGTTGGAGGAACTGCCCGCGATCAGCGTGGTGCTCGATTCCCCGGCACCGGTCAGGTCTACGTTGGATCCCACGTCGATGGTCTTCTTGATGGTGTAGGTGCCAGCCTGCAGCACCACTTGGCCGCCGCCGCTGTGCTTGCTGGCCGTGTTGATGGCGGTCTGGATCTCGCTCGAGCTGTCACCGTTGTTGCCGACCGGTGCGGCTACGTTCACCACATAGCTAGGTGAACCGGCGCCGGTAGCGCCGCTCGTTGAACATGCGGGCAGAGTGGCCGCGGAAGCCCCCCGGGGGCTGGCGACCAGCAAAAAGCTGTCGCAGCCCAGGAGAACGGCGAAGATCGTGATGGTGGCTGCGAAGTGTACCGTTCGACTCTGTCTGATGTGGAGGCTTTGCACTATTGGTCACCATTCTTTATACAATCTTGTTCAGGTTGTATCACCGGTGACGCGGCATGCATAGATAGATCTGAATGAATTCATAGACTTGTCTCGCACACGAGTGGTTCTCCTCACCGCGTCACGGCCGGCGCCTGCGTGACCGGCGGTGGCGGCACGCGTTGCGGGCCGACGGTGAGGCGGCCCTGGCGTCGAGGGGACCGGGTGGGAATCCTGCAAGCTGGATGACGGGCAGCGAGCCGCGCGTGAGCCTAGATCCGCGGATGCCAGACCGTAAAGCCGACCTCGGCGATGTACCGTAGCTCCCTGCCGCACTGCCTGAGCGCACCTGGCACCCTGGGCACGTAGCCAGGAACCACGACGGACCGGGACTGGAACGAAGAAATCCAGCTTGACGTGGGTCGAAGCAGCATCTCCGCAGGAGTGATGACGCTGGCGGAAGCTATGGTGCGGGTTCCAGCGGGTGACGGGCGGGTGCTGCTGCTGTCAGACTGCGTACATAATGCCGGTCCACTCTCTCAGCTCGCTGTTCGCCGAATTAGTTAGGAGTCCGCATGGCCGTCATCATCGTCGCCACCGCGTATCCCGCCGCCGAGCATCGCGAGGAGGCGATCGCCGCCTTCGAGGAAGCCATCGCGAAGGTGCACGCCGAAGAGGACGGCTGCGAGCTCTATGCCCTGCACGAGGGGCCCGACGGTCGGCTGGTCATGATTGAGAAGTACGCCTCGGACGAGGCGGTGACCGCGCACCGGGCGGGCGGCGGGCTCGCTGCGCTCCGCGCTGCGCTGGACGGAAAGCTGTCCGCCCCCATGGACGTGCAGGTCCTCACGCCGCACCCGGCCGGCTCCCCAGCTAAGGGCGCGCTGTAACACAAGCCGATAGAAGAGGTATCCCTAGGCCATGGCTAACAAGTGGTTCGAGACGGTCGCAGTCGCGCAGCGGCGCGCGAAGCGACGGCTGCCCCCGTCCGTATACGGCGCGCTCGTCGCCGGCGCCGAGGCGGGCGTGACCGTCAGGGACAACGTCACGGCGTTCTCCGAGCTCGGATTCGCCCCGCACGTAGCCGGGCTGCCCGCGACGCGGGAGATGGCCACTACGGTGATGGGCCAGGAGATCTCGCTGCCCGTGCTGATCTCGCCGACCGGCGTGCAAGCGGTGCACCCGGACGGCGAGGTCGCCGTCGCGCGGGCCGCGGCCGCCCGCGGCACGGTGATGAGCCTGTCGTCGTTCGCCTCCAAGCCGGTCGAAGAGGTGCTGGCGGCTAATCCGCGGACGTTCTTCCAGATGTACTGGGTGGGCGGCAGGGACGAGATGGCCGCCCGGATGGAACGCGCGCGGGCGGCTGGGGCCGTGGGGCTGATCGCGACGCTGGACTGGTCGTTCTCGTTCGGGCGGGATTGGGGGTCGCCGCACATCCCTGAGAAGATGACGCTGCGGGAGATGATCCGGCAGGCGCCGGAAGCACTGTCGCGACCGACATGGCTGGCTGAGTGGCTGCGGACCGGCGCGATCCCAGGGCTGACCGTGCCGAACATGTCGGTCGGCGGGGCGTCGGCGCCCACGTTCTTCGGCGCCTACGGGCAGTGGATGGGCACGGCACCGCCGTCCTGGGACGACGTCGCGTGGCTGCGCGAGCAGTGGGGCGGCCCGTTCATGCTCAAGGGCGTCACCCGGGTCGACGACGCCAAGCGGGCCGTTGACGTGGGCGTGACCGCCATCTCGGTGTCCAATCACGGCGGCAACAACCTGGACGGGACGCCCGCCACGATCCGGCTGCTGCCCGACATCGCGCACGCCGTCGGCGACCAAGCCGAGGTGCTGATGGACGGCGGGGTGCGGCGCGGCGGAGACGTGGTAAAGGCCCTGGCGCTTGGCGCGCGGGCGGTGCTGATCGGACGCGCCTACCTGTGGGGGCTGGCGGCCAACGGGCAGGCGGGCGTGGAGAACGTGCTCGACCTGCTGCGGTCCGGGATCGACGCCTGCTTGCTCGGGCTGGGGCGCTCGTCGATTTCCGAACTGTCGCCCGAGGACCTGGTGATACCGCCGGGGTTCACCCGCCGCCTCGGCAGCTGACGCCCTTTGGCGCTAAGCGACGATCCGGGGCTAGGAAATTAAGCGGCGCGGAGCTGCCGGTTCTGCGAGCATTCCCGGATGACTGAGGAATCCCTGAGCCCGTCCCTTACAGGCCGGCCTGCGGCTTCTCCGCGGACCGGACAGGTATCGGTCGTCACGGGCGGCTCGGCCGGTCTTGGGCTGGCGATAGCCGGCGCCCTCGCGCGAGCCGGGTCGGCCGTGGTGCTCGCCAGCCGTTCAGCAGCGCGCTGCGAGCAGGCAGCCCGGCACCTGACAGCCCAGACCGGCAGTCCCGCGCTGGGCCACGCATGCGACGTCACCGATGAGGATGCCGTTGCCGCCCTGACCGATCGCGTACTATCCGCGTTTGGCCGGCTGGACGTGATGGTGACCAGCGCAGGCGTGCAGGCCAGGGGGACCATCGATGAGCTGTCCGCCGCCGGCCTACGCGCATGCCTGGAGGTCAACGTGGTGGGAACCTGGCTCGCCTGCCGCGCGGCCACCGGGCCCATGCGCGAGGCCGACTACGGCCGCATCCTCACTCTTGCCAGCGCACTCGGGCTCGTCGGCAGCGCGGGCCGCGCTGGGTACGCAGCCAGCAAAGGCGCTGTCGTCCAGCTCACACGCAGCCTCGCTTCTGAGCTCGCCGGAACCGGCATCACAGTGAACGCGCTTGCTCCCGGGCCGTTTCGCACGCCGCTCAACAACGGGGTCGATGATGACCCGCACGTCCGGCGTTTCCTCCACGCCGAGGTCCCGATGCGCCGCTGGGCCGCCCCCGAAGAACTTACCGGAGCAGCATTGCTGCTCACCGACCCGCAATCCACTTACATCACCGGTACCGTCCTTCCCGTGGACGGCGGCTGGACGAGCCACTGACCAGGCAACGCCAGCAGTCTCCGG
>Ga0335073_10003041_pt1 | contig 23201 bp, 12 predicted proteins | sample Lox_Sample_22_FD_207093 | JGI IMG/M metagenome (GOLD analysis project Ga0335073, IMG submission 207093) | Soil microbial communities from Loxahatchee National Wildlife Refuge, Florida, United States - Lox_Sample_2.2 | ecosystem: Environmental > Terrestrial > Soil > Wetlands | place: USA... | reverse complement strand
AGGTGTCTTTTGCGAACCTACCCTATGAAGACGAAGAAGAATTTGGTGATTTGGAATCGACCGAGTTGAATGATCTTTGGCCGAAGGGTCAGTCGTCTCTGGACAGTGGAGATAAGCCAATTGGACGCAGACGTTCCAAGAGCACATTCAAACTCTGGCGGAGGGGAAAAAGGGGGACATATTCTGGAAATGCCTTACGTCGAATTCGAGGAACCCGATTTAATGGCTTTGCAGCCGGGCGATTTCGCATCCTGTGGCGTATTCTGAAGGCTTTGATCATCTTTATTTCGGGCATAATCGTTACCATGTAAGTTATCTGCCATTATGACTGGTCGCGTTTCCTGACCATCAGGGAAAGTCTGGTTGTTCCAAACGTGGATTACTGGCCAGGTCCGGACAGCTTGGATCAAGCCTTCGGGCCCTTCGATCCATGGATATCCTCGACAAACTATCCAGACGAATATTTCCGATCAATTTTACCGATTCCATGTCATTCACATAACGACTATTGGCGCCGTCGGCCGTTGTGGTCCGCGCTGTGCACCGGTTGCATCAGCGTGGAAGCGGACGTGTGGCTATTCAACGATGAACTCTACGTTGGCCACGCGGAGGGAGAGCTTGAAGAGAACCGAACGCTATCGAAGATGTATATCGATCCCCTCGTTGAACTCCTCGAGCAGCGCAACAAGCCCACGGGTCTCGCCGCCGTCTTTCCAAGCCAAACAAGATCAAGATTGCATGGCGTTTTCTTCCAAGACCCAGAACAAAGCCTGACCCTTCTCATCGACTTTAAGACCGAAGGCTCCGCACTCTGGCCTGCAGTGGAGAGAGCCTTAGAACCTCTGCGTGGGCGTGATTGGCTTACCTTTTGGGATGGTCATAGCCGAATGTCACGACCCGTGACGGTAGTTGGCACCGGCAATACACCATTCGACGTGGTTGTAGCAAACATGACATATCGTGACATCTTCTTCGACGCGCCACTCGAAGCTCTCTCGGCACCAGAAGACCAAGTCACACAGGATAGTCTAGATGTCGGTGATGGCCCAGCAGCAGACCCGGTCGTGCACAGCTATAAGTACAACCCTTCAAATTCTCATTACGCATCAAGCAGTATGACGCGTGCCCTGGGTCCACTCTGGCACTATGCGCTCTCAGAGTCACAGCTCGGTTTAATGCGCACACAAATCGAGCAAGCGAGGGCCCGTGGTCTTGTGCCGCGGTACTGGGGCACGCCAAGATGGCCTGTAACTCTGAGAGACTCAATCTGGGAGCTTTTGATCAAAGAGGATGCTGGCGTTTTAAATGTAGATGACCTAAGAGCTGCTAGAAAGGGCACCTGGGGAACGTGGCTGCAACCAGGGGCCGATGTGAATATGGCATAGATCAGGACATTGTACTGCTGACTAGATAAGTGAGAGTTCTTAGGATTGCGCAAAGTTAACCATTCAATATAGAATTGCGAGGGGTATTCAACTTTCAATCTGCCAGTAACGGAAGTTATCTCTCAGCTACAAAGCGCTATCATATTGTAAATAATTGACGAGAACGGCTTCATAGCGAATCGGACCCAAGATTCTCGTGTTTCGGCTTGACAATGCTGTGCTTAACACTCTCACTGATAGTATTCGATATTTCGCTCTTCCGATGTTCTTTGGAATCGGAATGAACTTCTATTCCTGAAGTCAGTATCTTTACGGTTTGCGTCATAGGCCCAACGTAACTCACCCCAAGCAGTTTCCCATCCGCCAAGTATTGGGATTCCCAGAAGTAAACCAGCAGGATCTGTCCAAAGTCCCACTCTTTTTCACTGCCATCAATGACTACTAATGGGGTTCCAATAGCCTGGGTGTTATTGAGGACATCGGCGCCTATTACGACAATGGCGAAAACCATGTATGCGAAAGCAATTATGACTGGTAGACGAAGCAACCACTTCTTCCACCAAACTTTATGGGCGTTTTTCTTGCCTGCCTGGAATACGGTATAAAGCAATGCCGCATGGAGCACGATCACCAGCACCAGTGTTGTGGTCCAGTATACATGTAAGTCTTTGTCTTTAGTATACGACGGCCTGTTGCCTTGATAATAGCAAGCCAGACTCTGCGAGATATCGCCAACATTGTTGCTATACTGAAGCGAGTCCGCGACGAAGGCCTGATACAGGTACAAAGCGATATTGAAAAGAATGAGAGCGACGCGTATTATAGAAGAACGTGCATGTTCGAGGAAGTAATGTCTCAAGGCGACCATGGTCATCAAGTGCGTAATGGTAGACAGTTGGGCAAGATTGACCGCGATCCAGTAATGGTAAGTACTGAGTGTGCAATGGTCGATCAGAGCTGTAAGCTGGATATCAATGCCTGTCAGTAGTTGCGTATTGCTTAGCCCCAGGAGCACCTTTTTCGTCACTGATGACCAGTATGTCAAGCTCTTGAATGCTGAAGTTGCGGTGCTTTCGACTAAGAGTTGTTCTGGATGTTTACGTTCCCTTCGATCGAGCCACCATTCAAGAAAGATGACAATGAGTGCCAGGATACAGGCGAGACCTGTGGTCGTAATGAATGAGACCAAGACCTAAGCGCTCAGATGTTAGCCTACGGGAAAAGGTTGTAAAGCTTTGAGATAGCACACATACTCTAATTCTAGATACATCGGGATTTTGCTGGCACTGTCTGGTTGAGAGTGGTACAACCAACGACAGAGGACTTGCAAGCCAGTACCATGTTGATAGTCTTTTCCAAGTGTTGCTAAACTGGATTATTTGCCGAAGGAACGAGTCTTGTTGCATTGAGGCTCTGAGATCTTTGTGTTTATAATTGCCTCCGGATGACCAGTCATAAGGCCTACAAGGTTGTGGGGTCAGCATGCAGCCGCTTTGCTTAAGCTGCATATTCCTGCCAGCTTGCTGTAATTATATTCGAAAAAAAAAAATCCGGAGTCGATGATTCAGGCGTCCTCAGCTTCGACAAGATCCTGGCAGATACGTCAGGCAGCTTTGTTGGAATGCGATTGCAATTAATCCTGAACTCTCTAAAGACAGATTCTAGTTAGAGTACGCATTCTCCTTCCAAAAGATAATCCCACCAGCATCCTTTAGCACATGTTTCTCAACGTTCCCCCGTTGAATGCATTCAGGCGTGGCTGAGAGTGTGGTTTCACCACATTCGCTAAATTAGAGCAAACCCCGCATGGATCCCAGCCTTGTGAGCTCTACATGCAGGTGCCTCAATTTCTCTCGTAGCCAATAAACAAAACCGTTACTCTATGCAATAAACAACACAGGCCCTTGGCGCCACCTTACAAGAACCCTTTCGTCGCGCTGACTCTCCGAAGCGGTCTTGGTGGTATGATGTCCACGGACTCCGCGCCGGGCGCCACACTGCCCTCGCGGATGCCACGACTCCTGATGCTGCCAACATCGCTGCCGAGCGCACCGCCGACCGGCAGGCCTCCTCTGGCCGAGCCACGCTCGAGCCGCAGGCCCTTCCACCCTTCCAGCTCGCGCTCGAGCCGCAGCACGCGCTCCTTCTCCTCGCGCAGCTCGCGCTCCGACCGCTTGGCCGCCAGCTGGCTGGCCGAGTCGCTCGACTGCAGCTCGTCGATGGTCGACAGCAGGCTCGAGATCTTGTCGCGTGCCTTGGACAGGTCCTCCGAGAGCGACGCGTGTTGCTTGTCCCGACGGTCGATCTGCGATTGCAGGTCCTTGACTTGTCGGTCGACTGTGCGTATGCTTCTGGCTTCATAGGAACGCTGTGTGAGCGCTGCTTCAAGGGAGGTTTCGAGCTGTGGACTGCGTTAGCACGCCTGTTCTATGAGCCGCAAGGCGTCGCGAAATAAGCTTAGTAATGATCACAGCAGCATACCTCTTGTATTCGCCCGTGTAAGAATCTGACATCCTGACTTGCACTCGAGGTGCCTTTCGTCTCCAGGTCAAGGATTTTGAGCTGCAAGTCCTTGACCGTCTTTTCTAGTGTTGCTTTCTCCTTGTGCAAGCCGACATTGCTCTCCCTCTCTGACTGCAGATCCTTTTGCGTTTCTTGTGCAAGCGCTTCAGCACGTCGCATCTTACCGACTGCCGCTGCGACAATGTCTTCCTGTTGTGCCAGTGAAGATTTGAGCTCGAGAAGATCGCGATCTACGGTGGCGGCATTGCGCATCGAGGGAGACTCACTACGCATGAGATCCTCAAGGCGTTCTGAGCTGTCCGCGAGTCGAGTTTCAAGGTTCTTCTTCTCCTTCATGAGAGAGTCTCGCTCGGCAGCGACGTCGTCGACCTCGGTCCTGAGACTTCGTACTTGACTAAGGAGATTGACGATACGCTCTTGGGCTTCATTATGCGCACCGACGGCCTCGTCACGGCTGTTGTTGAGATCCTGCATCATAATCTCGAGCCTGCTCTTTTCCTTGGCCCAAGCTGAGCTATTCAGAACCTCGTCATCCCACTTGCCTCTGAGCTCCTCGATTTCTTCTCTCAGCCGGCTGTTTTCTTCTCGAGCAGAGATGACGCTCTCCCTCTCCATCTCAAGCTCTTGACTTAAGCTTGCCATCTCAGTCTGGTACTTCCTGCGCGTAGACTCGAAGCCGTGCTCCTTATCTTCGACTTCAGCCGCCCTCTGCGCACGATAATCCTCGAGCTCATTGTGCAGCCTCTTCTTCGCCTGCATTGCGCCCTCCAAGTCAGCGCTGAGGTCCTCAATCTTCTCCTCATACCTCTGCGTCTGCCTGGTGAGATCCTCAATCTGCTGATCGAGGGCCCTACGCTCGGCCATGAGGCTGGCCGTCGTCTCCTCGGCCTCCTTCGCTTGCGCCTTCGCAAACGTCTCCGCGCGCGTCGCCTTCAGAACCGCGATCTCGGCCTGCTCGAGCTTGTTGAAGTAGTCGTCGGCGCGCGCCTTATACAGGTTCATGCTGCTCTGCGCGTCCAGCAGCTGTGACGTCTCGTTGTCGAGGCGGATCTGCAGGTCCGCGAACTCCTGCAGGATCTGCGAGTGGTTGCCGGCCTCTTGCTCCCGCGCGTAGGTGAGGTCGTTGAGCTCGGAGCGTGCGTCGCGTAGTTCGACTTCCATAGCCGCCTTAGCTTGCTTGAGGTCGTCGAACGCTGCCTTTGCATCTGCCACGTCGTTGATTGCGCTCTTATGCGCGGACGCCAGTGATTTGCGGACCAGCTCCTGTGAGTTGATCAAGTCGTAAAGCTCTTCGTGGCTCTTGGTTTGCACTTCTTTCAGCGTGAGCTGACCCGAACGGATACTGTTTTCCAGCACCGACACCTTCTTCGTGGAGTCGTCTAGCATGTCATGCAGTCTGCTATTCTCTCGCTCTAGTTTCTGCATTCGGCGAACGGAAGGACTATCCTCCGCATCTGCGTTGTGTCGTGTGGGAGAGCGGTCGAGTTGTGTCTGCAGATGACGATTCCGCATTTCTGACATCTGAAGCTGGTTACGGACGAGCTCAAGTTCAGCCTCAAGATCCATCTTGTGGTTGATTGCAACTGTGTCGAGTGTCCTGTCACTGCGAGCCGAGTCATTCGTAGCACTGCTAATGTGCCGCTGAGTCGGGGTATGCGGCGAGAAGGTCTTCCTATTCTCCGGATCTCTACGGAATCCCAGAGGTGATTGCCGTGAATTTACCTGGTTATGGTTCATTTCCTCGAGCAATGCTCGCTTGGAATCAGAATGGCGGGCGTCCAGCTCCGCAAGTTGGCTGCCATGGGCATTACGGAGGCCTTCAAGCTGTGTTTCCAGGGCTAGGCAGCGCTCGTTGGCGACATGAAGAGCTTGTTGGGAACTTTCGAGCCTTTGCGCAAGGTCGACAGTACGGGCAATACTTGGTTTCGCATTCTCGTAGCTGATCGGAGAGTCGCCACTAGTAGGATCGAAGACCTTACGAAGGAGTATGAGTTGTTTGTGACAATCTGCAAGGTCATTGTTCGCCTGGTCAAGAGAGGCTTGGACGGTACGCGTGTTGGCCTGCGCTTGACTCTTCAGCTGCCTTTCAGTCTCGAGTTTCCGGTTAACATCGGCCAATTGTAAGTTAACGGTCGAAGAAGTTTGTTCTGCATTGCGGCTAGCCTTATGTTCGCGACTTAGCTCATGATTGAGATCTTCGACATTGAGTGCCAGTTTCTCCTTTTGCTTCTGAAGGGACGAAATAGTGAGCTGAGTTTCCTCAAGCTGACGCTGAAGGCGTTTGATTTCGTCGTCTGCTTTTGATTTGTCGGCAGTCAGCTGTGTGATGCGAGTACGCTGAGTGTCACTGGCTCTGGAGTTAGAGCGCGCGATGTCGAGGTTCTTTTGCTGAATCTTGTTTAGAAGAGCACGGTTATCGTTTTCTGAAGCAGTAAGACGGCCCTTGACGGTAACTAGTTCGCGCTGCAGCCGATCTTTCTCTTGGTCATGCCGGTTTCGGAAGGAGTCGGACTCGGCCAGCATGTTGGTCAAGTTTTGAACCTGTTCCGCCAGCCTGGTCTTCTCCGCTTCGACGCCGTCCAACTGCCTGCTTGCTGCATCCAAGTCTCGTTTCATAGCTGCCTGTCGTTCGTTCGCGGCGCGAGACGCACTTCGTTCGGCCGCGGTTTGGGCTTCCAGCTTCTGTTCTTGAATGGCAAGATACTTGTCACGGAGATTTCGTAACTCGGTCTGAAGGTCCTTCCGCTCTTTTTCTGCAAGACTTCGAGCATCCGTCGTTCTTCGAAGAACGTCTTGCTGAACGTACAGCTCTTTCTCGATCGTAATCTTTGCCTCATTTAGAGAGTCATACTCTTGTTTCAGTGTCGAAAACTTATGCTCGCCGAGTATTTGAACATCATCTCGGGATTGTCGTTCACGGCTTAGTTCTTTCTGCACTTGTACAAGCTCGGATCGCAGGTCTTCTACTTGTCGCTCCAGCTTCTTCTTTGTCTCATCATTCGTGATCTTTTCTTCAAGAGCCCTCTTAGCATCAATAGCGTCGCGCTCGACTTGAGCTTTCTGTAGCTTCAGTCCTTCTATTTCTGCTTGGGCGTCACGGAGTCGACTCTGAATGCTCTCATGTTTGGAAATGAGAGTTCGTTTCTCGCCCTCGAAAGTCTTGTGGTCCGAATCAAGCTTTTTGTTCTCAGACTTAAGAACAGCGATTTCACTTTCCTTACGGCGGATGAGATCTTCGAAACTAGTAGAGGTGCTGGATAGTTCAGCCATCTGTTGCCGGATCAATTTGCTTTCGTCCATAAGATCTTTGACCTGCTTCTTCGATGCCGCTAGTGCCTTGTCGGAGGCTGCAAGTTTCAGATCCAGATCCTGATCGTTCTTGAGCAACTTGGACTCAAGTTCCTGAAGCTTGCGATCCTTCAGGCTAATTTGGCTTTCCAGCATTCGGACTTCCTTTGTCAGGCTCTCTTCCTGTTCACTACGTTGAGACTTTGCATTCTCCAATTCGGCGAGCTGTTGATCGAGGTGGTCGAGCTGTTCGTTCAATTGCTGCCTTTCAGACTCTAAATCACTGATGATATGGCCTGCTTGCTCCAGCTCTTTACGCCATACATCTGCCTGCTCTTCAGCCTTCTTCTTAGCCTCAACAAGCTCGTCGAGCTGATCCTCGAGATGCTCTTGGTCTTCGAGTGCGCCGGCTAATTTGTCGGTAAGTTCAGCTTCTCGTTGCTGCAGGCGTTCAAAGATTGCCTCTTTATCCAGCGCGAGAGCTCGTTCGCTCTCGAGGGTATATTCGATCTGTCGAATCTCATTCTCTGCCCGGCGTCTTTCTTCCTCCAGCCGTTGCTTCTCTGAAACTTCTTCTTGCATTTTCTGCTCAAGAAACTGGATTTTATCGTCTCGTCTTTTGACCTCCTGTGCTTGTCGAGTGGCACCGAGCAGTGGTTTCATGCGAACGAAGAGAGTCCACCAAGGGTTAGCCTGAAGCTGCAGATACGCTCTAAAGTTGCGCTCAATCACCCTCAAGGCTTCTGCTCGGTACAGCTTCTTATGGGCCATTCGTCGTTGAACAAAGCCCCGAGCTACGGCCTGGAACCGTCCCATAAGTTCACTAATGAGCTTGTCGCGACGGTCTTCAAGCTCGGCAAGAACGCCAGCTCTGAAGAACACCTTGGTTAAGCCGACACGGTAGAGCGATCGATCCATGTTGAGCTTTTCGAGCATCAGCTTTGCTGCGACCTGACCCTCCAAATATTCCCTTGGAATATCTTGACAGAGAACCTCATAGCGCGCTCTGAATTCTGCAAAGGGAAGTCGATTAGGGAATCCAGTTCGCGCGATGCGTATGCCTTCGAGCACACCATTGCAACGAAGTTGATCAAGTACAAGAAGTGCACTGAACTGTTTTGCCTTCTTTCCATGGTTTGGCAGAATGCAGCGAACGAAATGTGGGTGCGTGGAATGAAGTTGGTTCATCAGAGATGAAAGCTGTTCCTTGTGCCTCTGAGCCACAGTACGAAAAAGGCCTTTCTTGACCCGGCTCCTTGTTGCACTGACGTCGTCGTTATCTGCGCAGTCCGCAAAGAGATGTGCGACATGCTTGTCCGAAGATGCTGCAAGTAGTCGAGTTACGCTATCATTGAGCGGATCTTTGTTCTTTTCGAGCCACCCATCCGTGTCGTATTCCACTTCAGCAGCGTAGTGTCGGAGAATGAAACCGTCATGCGCAAGTGTCCGCTTGTACTGAGGAATTTTACGGTCCCATAGACCGTGAAGCTTGTGAGTGAAACTTGCATCCGTCGCTTTTGGCATGACACAGTCTTCGTCAAGGCAAGAGAAGATGCCTATCGGATTTGACAACTCAATCATGTCGATAGTAGGCTGCAAGTCCTTTCCGAAGTCGATGAACTTCCACTCAATTTGTTCTCGAGCATATTCTTCTTGCTCCAGGACGAACATATGGTGGTTGAAAAATTGCTGTAGCTTCTCATTGGTGTAGTTTATGCAGAGTTGCTCAAAGCTGTTCTGTTCGAAGATTTCGAATCCAGCAATATCAAGAACTCCGATGAAACGAGAATCATCTGCTCCAGCTGAAGATCTATCAAGCTGCCGATTGATGCAGGTTACGAGATCACCGAACTGCCGCTCATAGATACCCTTTGCCAGAGCATCGATGGCGAGTCGAACTTGTTCTGGTGTTTGCGCCTTCTCGACCCATTCATAGCCGGCTTTGACTCTTGGGTGTAACAAGGCTCTGATGAAGGGTTCGGCTTCTATTCCAAGAAGACGACAAACAATCTCGGCCTGACGCTCAGCATCAGGATCCAACGAAGCCTGATCGCTCCGCAGACTCTCCTTCGAGACGGAGATGTTTCCCAAATGAAGGATGGCCGCAACGGTTCGAAGAATCGAAAATTGTTCTTGCTCTGAGAATCCTACGATGTGGAACGCTTCGATCAGTGCGTTCCACTCATCTTGATCAGATACTCCCGCAATGGTATCATTGCCCTGCCGAGTGTACTCGAAATTTTCAATGTCCAGACCTCCTAGCAGGAACTGTTCCTTCATCCGACGGTCTGCTCCTCGAAGCAGTTGATAGAAGATGTGGTAACTGCGTTCGTTCGAACTCAGCCTAACCACTCGCGACTTCTCCAGGAGGTACCAGTCGATGTAGGCTCCTGCAATTTGGCCGGACCTTGTGAATTCGATTCGAATGAATTTGCCAAATCTCGACGAGTTGTTATTCCGCACCGTTTGGGCATTGCCGAAAGATTCTAAAATGGGATTTGCACGAAGGATCTGCTCAGAGAGATTTGATGAATGCTTTCCTCCTGCTTTTGCAGCTCTTGGAGTGTCGGTTGTGGCCACTGCAGCAAGATACTGGATTACTTTCTTCGTATTCTCTGTTTTGCCAGCACCGGACTCGCCAGTCACGAGAATGCTCTGGTTATCGCCTTCTTCCACGAGATTTCGAAAAGCCTCGTCAGCAACGGCAAAGATATGTGGCTTCGTATCCTCACGACTCCTTCCGCGGTACATGTTGATGTAGTCACGCGAGTATATTGGCAGGGAGCAATATGGGTTTATAGCCACCAGGAAGAGTCCTGAGTAGGTATATATGAGGTCGGACTGATATCGCATATGAAGGTTGTATACGACGGAGGCCTCGTTCAAATGAGTGAGTTCTGCCATGTCATCGACCTTGTCGAACTTTGCTGGGTTGACTTTGTCAACTTCATCCGAATGAACTTCCCGTTGCTATGCCAGTTAGCCAGTGATCTTCGCAGAATCAAATAGGAAGGTCGACGGTTCTTACCTCTCCATTGTCGCATTCGACAATCAATCGGTTATCTGGAAGTTCTTCGATAACCCATCCCTTCACAAAAGCAGTGTTTGGATCTTTCAACCACACATATCTCTTGCCGGAGAAGTCATTCTCTCCCTCAATGCCACGCACGGCTTCAAGGCCATGCTGTATCTCGTCTGACTTGATGAATTGCGGGGCGAATGTACCAGTCGAGGGTGTGTTGCTCCGGTGAGAGTTCGATCTCGCGCGCGTAGACGCAGTCCTTGCTGGAGGTCCAGAATTCATGGACGAAAAGGATTGGTGCCTGCCATGTCCCAGATGCTGCTGGCCTGGCGAAGAGAGAATGGTAGACTTCGGCCTACCGTTGGTCGCAGACATAACGGAGCCAGGTGAAGCTGAATTACGATTCAAAGAATCTTTGCGCCATGTTGGCCCGCTTTGCGCAGGTATACTCATGTTACAGAGAGTGTGGGTTTGCTGGGTCGAAGGTGCGAATGCCGATTATGAGGTGGCATCCATACGCCGTGAAACTCGGTCAAAATGACAGGAATTCGAGGAAGTTCAGCAAGTATCATTAAACGTTTATTTACGACGTGAAAATCGAATTAGAATTGAATCAAGTGGTCGCGATGATGAGCTTTGATAGTGGGTGGTTGTTGATTGTTTACGCGAGCAAACGGCGGAGCAACGGCGCGATACGAACGGTCAGGCTACAAGGCCATCATTGGCGACGAAACCATATCGCATCGCTTTTTTAACTACGAAAAACCACCTAAAGCCCAGCATCAAACTATGTATCTCAAGGTTGCGAGACTTCTCACTACCAGAGCGTCAATAGAGGCTCTCCAATGTCACCACGAAGACTGCGGAGTATGCCAATACTAGCGGAAAGACTTGCCTGTACTGTTCAACAGCCAGGGCAAATCGTGATGGCACAGCAGGCGTCGCTCCAAGTATAACCTACGAAGCCTCTCTTACACGTATTCCTAGGCTCTACCATCTGGATACTCTTCACATAGTGTAAACGACAACAACAAAGTAGGCCTGGGTAGCCTTTTGTCTACATCCAGTATCCTTTCTGCGCCCAAGTGTGCCCAAGCGCGCAGCTCGTGCTCAGGACTTAAAAGCCGACGACCGGATATCCGTTGTCGAATTGACACAGCCAAAGGACGAACACAACCTGACCAAGAATTTAAAAGTCAAAGGTGATGCGTACTGGAAAGGAAAGATGGATTAAGTGCTACAAATTGATACCTCTCAATTTGACGAAAACGGAGGAATGCTCTTAATCCTGGACTTGTGCACTGGACCTATGGTGTTGATTACTCTACCAGATCCACGATCGATTTATAATCCTTAATCCCTTTGATATATAGAATAGCACCACTTCAGCCTTTAATTTGGCTGACTTGTTCGAGTCTCGAAGCATCGCACGAGCATGTTCTGCTATAATGCTTTCACGTGATCTTGGCTAGCGCGCAATTGCCCAACGGTTCAAGCCCTGACGACCAATGGGTGTATCAATTTCAGTTTTGACTTCTGCAGACGAGCGACAACGCGTATATCTCCCAACCACTGCATTCCCAGTCCATATTGCTATGAACGCTATCCGTATACCGCTTGGAGCTTATCTTCGAAAATCAGCAAATTCGTAAACACCCATCCCATCCTCCATACCTACTCGAATCCAGCTTCAATCCTGACTCGCGATTCAGCTCTAGTCCCGAGCTTGTAAAGCTACCAAGGGCTATACTCATGCATCGCTGCTTTCGCGGACAGTCAGAGATCTTGAAGAGGAGGCTACTTCCTGATAGATAGAGAAGTTGGACAGAGCGGCGAGCGGTCGCGCGCTGGAGGCCATGGATGAATATCAACCTCCTCCTGCGTTTGGCTTCTCGCCCAACGAGCCCAGCGATTCGTACTCGTACTCTCATCGTGCGTCGGCGACTCAAAATAACGATCCCAGCTTCAACATGAATTCTGTTGCTCCTTCCTACGGCATTCCTGGTCTCCAAACAACGCCTAACACCTCTCAGCGCAGCACCTTCCCATTGCAACAGCTTTGGCAACACCTTCAAGACAATAGCTTCATATCTCACACTCCCAACTCTTTCCCATTAAACACCATCCAGTCCGTATCAACACCCGCCAACCTTCTTAACTTGAACGCGTCCGATGCTGCCACTCAATACATTGGCGAGAATACCCAAGGCCAGGAGGGACCCGCAGGTCCATTAGAAGACGGAAAGGGAGTTACGTTAGCTGGCGCAGATAGTGGCGTTTATGAAATGGACCGCTCTGAAAGCGGAGAGATCAGTGATGGAGAAATAATGTCGGACGAGTCTGACGCTGAGGAAGGCGAGTTGGCAGCAGATTTTCGGATTGGAAACTCGTCGTCCTTGGCGCCACCATTCAGTATACCAGGTAAGCGCTCTGTTTTCTGCTCTCCTCTAGTTGAATTCTCGTGAGCGCCGATCGTATCGTGATAGTATGTGACTGGCATACTGCGCCGTCCTAAGTAAGGCTGAGTGCCTTTGCGCGGTTCGCGTGTTGTACGCCATCAGCCTACCCATTCGACTGCCTATTTTTTCAAAATATCACCTCAATCGGGTAGAATCACGTGCCTTGTTCTTCAAACTCCAACACGTCCTTGGAGTCAACCAAAACAAACCCATTATTTTCATCTCTATTTACGGCACATCCTGCTTTGAAGTTTTCCCTTTGCATCCATCACATACTGACTTATCTTTGAATAGAGCCTCCCCTGTCCATCTCACATCACCTTTCAGAAGCTCATCGGCGTCAGTCTTCAGCGTTCACCGTCCAGAAAATGGATGGGGATCCGAAAAAGACGGCTCCGTCCATTCCTGGACTTGGCGAACCAACACCAAATCCCGAACAAGATTACTCTAAATGCGATCAACTCATCATAGCGGCTTTTAGAAACATGAGCGCAGTAGGCATAAGCTTCGCCCGGATGTATGCTGGAACTATTTGGACCGACGACGAACGCCGAGTCATGTGGGAGCTGTGGAACGCAGCCGGACTCCCGATTAGTTCCGAAGAAGCTGCATTGTATTCAACAAGCGTCACGCAGATGGGTCCTGAACTTCTCTCAAATCAAATTTCCGAGTCATTGATTTCGGCATCGACTAAGCTGGGCGATGAGCAAAAGCTGCATCAACATAAACCAACCTCATCGGCTCCTGAAAACGCGATCAGCGTCCATGAGCCTCCAACCCAGCTCACTCAAAGTTCTACTGCTCTAGAGCATACAAAATCCGATCGTAACGCCTATCTGGCAAAACTGCAAGCCGCGAGAAGCAACAAGCTCACTGCCTCTTCAAAGCAACCTACTCAAGACAAGTCTGAAGAGGTAGTTGCTGCTTCATCTAGCACAATAGGTGGATCATCTTCGTCGGACACACCGGCAAGAGTGACGGACCAGACAAAGAACGAGATCATTAAACAAAAGCTTGATGCTTTAAGGAAAATGGGAGCAAACGGATCAAACCAGTCGAACCGCCTTCAAACTCAGCAGCAGTCTACCTTGCAGGCTCAGTCACCATCAACGAACACGTTGTCTACCACTTCACACTCTTACGTCGACATCCAGCGCTCACCTGCCACACAGTTTCAATCGGTAGGCATTCTAGATCGCGCACCCTCCGCAACGATTCAACCAGAAACTTCCGATAACTCTCCTGAAACTCCAACTACTCCAATTCCGGGTCTCTTCATGAGTGGAGTCCCATCCAAATCTGGGCAGCCTTACTTCTCTCCGCCTGCACAAGTGTCTCTCGAACCAGACGGTTCACTCGGCGGGAGGGGTTTGGATAGTAATCGCTGCCAGCTAGCTGCGTCAGGCTCGAAGGGCCAAAGGGGTGTCCATGGGTTCTCTCCAACAGTCTGGGGCGGCGTGCAACAAGAGAAAGTTGTTATTAATCTCGATTCGGACGACGAGACTGAAGATGAGTTGGATTTAGAGTCTAAGCTGTCAACGGCGGAGAAGGCCAATGTCGTGAAGTCGCCGCCGTTGGAACAAGTTCAGCCTCTCATCAAGCGCGTGACTGAGCCGGCGGAATCAATGACTCATGATTCCTCGCAAGAGCAAGATATATCTCAACCTGAGAAGCCTGTGGTAATGACCGCTCTTGAAAAAAAGCTCGCTGAGGCGAAAGCCAAGCTCAGGGCTCAGCGGCTTCAATCCTCTGCCGCATCGCGCCTTGCAGCAACGAACATGCCAGGCATTTCATCTTCCCAGGGCCTAATCCCTCCAGCTCCCATTTCTGTCGTTGAACCACGCCCCATGGACCCTACCGCGACTGTTCAACTCTCGAATGTCAACAATGTCCCTTACCCTTCGGACCCCGCAGATCAAACTGGACTTGTGGCGCAATCGGCGCTGAGTCAGTCTAGAAAGCGCCGCTCCGAAGATCCAGATGCTTCCGGCGAATGGAAGAAAAAACGACGTGCGGAGATTCAGTCTGACCTACAAAATCGGGATCTCGATTTGGGTTCTACCGCAGCCAAGATTGCAGAGATGGAACGGCAGCTCGCCCTGTTGCACGAAGATCGAACACGGAAGCAGCAGGCTAGAGAGCAACTTGCGAAAGAACTCGAGGAACTTGGTGTAGACACTGAGGGTATGTCTCACGAAGAGATGCAGGCCACGAAAGACGACATTGAGGCCGCACAAAAAGTCGACAGTCATCAAAGTGAAGATCAGTCGGTTCGTGAGAACCACGGGGAATGTGTAGATGCGGCAGCAGAGACAGCTGTACATGCGATTCCACCCATGGGCCAAGCTCAAGCTGAATCAATGCCTGAGCCTTCGGACACTATCGGCGAGATGACTATCATTGGTAAGGCAGTAGTAATATGGTTTTCATGAAACAACATGCTTACTGGACATTAGCCAAGCCTCAGACCGTAGAGACATCTGATATGGAGGCGGATGGCTCTTTTTCAGGTGGAGACAGTATGAGCATGGGCTCCACTGATGAAGATGAGACGGATGACATTGGCGGCGTTGCCATCGAAGCCAATACTAACGACGAAGAGCTGCGTCAATCTGCAGATGAAAGTCAACCTCAAATCAACGTCTCAGCCATGCTTCCAGCTTCGGAAGTAAATTATGCCGTCGACTCCAAGGCACAAGACAAACAACTGGAACTGCAACCTTGGAACTACCAAAACTTTGACGAGGCGCTCTCGGAACCTTGCCAACAAAAGATCTCTACAGTAAATCGGACGGAACCTTCTGAACAAGAACAAACACCTCTCCCACCCGCACATGATGCTGAGAGTGTGACTAAGGATGTTACGACGAACGAGTCTCCAGCTGTTGCGTCAGATTCACTGGCCAACTATCACAGTGGTCCTGAGCCTACCGGCGGCATTGCAAAGCTTCCACAATACCGCCCATACGAGTCACCCTTCAGCATGTTCAAATCTTATCGCTTCCACCCAGAATACCCCAAAACTGTTGCATCGGGCTTCCGCTCCTTGACGTATAGTCACAATATCGATCCAAAGGACCCATTCTGCCAGACCGAACTTGCTGAAGGAGAATGCAATGATCCCACCTGTGGCTTTCAACACTTTGGGAAGGTTGGCTTAACAGGTACAAATCATCTCTTCGGTGTACAATTTGAGGATTTAGTTGACGTTTGAATCATAGGCGACAAAGTACTCGTGCAACTCGGCACAGACAACCCTGGTAAAACGGAGGAGCAACAAAATTTGTGGAACCACGGCCTCAAGGAACTCATCAAGGATCTTCGCGGCCAGAATGTCAAGGACCCAGAGGTGGTCGCTGCTCACATTGCAGAATACCGCCGAGAGTTTCTAGAGGAACAAGGGGAGCAGTTTTCCGTTTTGAATCTCGGTCCAGAGTGAACGAAATAATTTTCGATTTCGAATCGACACATACAATTTGATGTTAGTGAATGTCCCGGAAGAGGGCGCTTCTATGAGTATAGTTAGGTACTGTACCGCGGATTCACATGTACACAACGAGATTCTAGCACATTGCATTGTTTGAGCGATTGCGAGGAGCATTTGCGGCGAATGGTCCAAATAGTATATCAATGAGGTTTCTTACACGTAGCCAAGATAAGCAACTCGTAATAGAAGTGCTGCGTGTGCTCGTACGAGCGACACGCATCAAAAGTACCTTAATTGGAAAATACCATCCACCCACAACCTATGGTCATCACTGGAGATATCCTATGCAAATTTATATCTACGACGATTGCATTGAACAATCATCGGAATTGCACATTGTAGATTGATCGATCAATCAGGCCATTATTGCCGTATTTCAAAGAGGCTAACCCATAGCCGATATGCGGAGTAAAGCGGCTTCGACGAACTTGACTACCCCTCCCCTTTCTAGACGGCATAAGAACGCCGGCAGTCTTGAATCCATAGTTGCCGTAGAACGAGCATTTTTATTTGTATTTTGAATTGATATTTGGGATACACAATGGCATCTTCAGGAAATAAGCCCTTTACAGTAGAAGGGAAAAGAGCTATTATCACAGGTGGAGGCAGTGGTATTAACTATTGTCTCACGAAGCTTCTTCTGTCTCGAGGATGCAATGTTTTGATTGCTGACCTTACCCTACGCCCGGAATCCAAAGCACTCGTGGCAGAATATTCTGGCAAGGATAACTCCAAACCTCGCTGTGTCTTCCAAAAGACGGATGTCACGGTTTGGAAGGAACTCGAAAAGGCATTCGAAGCAGCAGATCACGAATTTGGAGGCGTTGACATCGTCGGACCAGGAGCAGGCGTCTTTGAAGAGCCCTGGAGTAACTTTTGGTATCCCCCAGGTTCAAAGCAGTCTAAGGATGATAAGCATGGCGACCGGTACAGGATGATGGATATCAATGTGACCCATCCGATTCGAATGGCGCAGATGGCTATCGCAACATTCTTGAATCCCAAGGACGGCAAGAAAGTCAGCCCAGAGAATCCGAAGCGAATCACCATGACGGCGAGTATTGCGGGTCAGGTGTTTGGACTGCCGACACCAATGTACATAGCGAGCAAGTGGGCAGTATCAGGCTTTACCAGGTCGCTGGGTGGGTTGGAAGAGACGTTGGGTATCCGTGTCAATGCAGTTGCTCCTGGTGTAGTGAGGACACCGCTGTTCTTGGATCATCCGGAGAAGATGAAGTATGTCGACGAATCCAAGGATATCTGGGTTACGCCTGAGGAAATTGCTGAGGGTATGGTGAAGTTAATGGAAGATCCAGAGCTTGTTGGAGGAACCATCTACGAAATAGGCTCTGGATGTGCAAGAATCGTACCGCCTTTCAACAATCCTGGCCCACAGGGGCCGGGACATCAGGTCAGCAACGGTGATGTGATGGTAGAGGAAGTTTACCAGCAGCTTGCTGGACACGACTGGGGCAAGTTCTAAGGGGAATGTAGGAAAAGAAACGAGTACAATCTCCGACTCTTCACTTTCCAAGCTAAATCCGTTTACCGCAAACTCTCAAGCCCGTTGTCATTTTTGCTGATGGTAAGAAACGAGGCCTACGTAAGGTTCTTAGCTGCTTCACCATGGTGCTACTGCTAATTAAACACATAGAGCAGGCCTTCGAAACGGAGGAAACCCAAGGAGATTAATCCCTTTCAAAAAGCTCAGGCGCGAGACAAGCTACCAAGCATTAACCACCGTTATTACTTGTCAGAGGGAAGAGGTGACAGTGACAGATGCTTATTAAAGGCTGGAGGTGCTGATTGATGACATTCCTACTCCGATGCGATCGCAAGGAAGAATAATAATAGGCTGACCGAGCGTTTTCCCGCACTCTATGACATGCTGGCTTTTGCATTTTGCCCCTCCACTGCTTAGGAGACCCAACAAAAGTGCAACCACACATCCCATCACAATCTTCTTTCGCAATCTCGAACCAACCATCTCCAAACATCTCCACGATCAATTGATTCCATCATGAGCAGCTCTCTCGATCAATTGAAGGCTACCGGCACCGTAAGCTCTCCAATCCGGCTTCACCGGACTGCCCCTCCATCGAAAGAAAGAAATGCTAACTAGTCTGTGCTTGAGCAATTAGACCGTCGTCTGCGACTCCGGTGACTTTGCCACTATCGACAAGTACAAACCTCAAGATGCGACCACCAATCCGTCTCTCATCCTCGCTGCTTCGAAAAAGGCTGAGTATGCGAAGCTCATCGATGATGCCGTGGAATATGGCAAGCAACACGGCAAGAACATCGACGAGCAAGTCGATGCCACCCTAGACAATCTCCTGGTCCAATTCGGCTCGGAAATCCTCAAAATTGTGCCGGGAAGAGTTTCAACAGAGGTGGACGCTCGCTTCTCCTTTGATACTCAGAAGTCAGTCGAAAAGGCATTGCACATCATTGAAGTATGTGAACCAAACCGTGGTTTGTCAAGAGCATTGACTAAATATCCACACAGCTCTACAAAGAGAGGGGTATCTCGAAGGATCGTATCTTGATCAAGATCGCCTCCACCTGGGAGGGCATCAAGGCTGCCGAGATTCTGCAACGGGACCACAAAATTAATTGCAACCTCACGCTCATGTTTTCCCTCGTCCAGGCCATCGCCGGCGCCGAAGCTGGTGCATTCCTCATCTCTCCGTTCGTCGGCCGCATTCTCGACTGGTATAAGGCCGCCATGAAGAAGGACTATGCGGCTCATGAAGATCCGGGCGTGAAGAGCGTGCACAGCATCTTCAACTACTACAAGAAGTACGGCTACAAGACCATTGTCATGGGCGCATCTTTCCGTAACATAGGAGAAATCACTGAACTTGCTGGCTGCGATTACCTCACCATCTCGGTAGGTGCCATTTCCATTTTGCAACTGTGCGCTTTGCTTACATTAATAGCCAAACCTACTTGAGGAGCTCTTCAACTCGAAAGAGCCAGTTCCAAAGAAGCTTGACGCCGCAGAGGCCTCCACTTTGGATATCGAAAGGAAGTCGTACATCAATGACGAGGCAACCTTCCGCTTCGACTTCAACGAGGAACAAATGGCAGTCGAGAAGCTCCGTGAAGGTATCTCCAAGTTCGCCGCCGATGCCGTTACCCTCAAGAGCATTCTGCGAGAGAAGATTGAGAAGGCATAAGGCAAAAATCCAAACTGCAAGCTGTAATTGATGATTTGTCAACCATCTTCATCTAAATTGTACCTACCGTAGATAGAGCTTCAAAACACGAATATGGATTGTTTGTCAGCCATTGACTAATGGCATATCGGAACGAGTAGTGTCAGGATCTCGTCTAGCGAGTATGCTCTGCTATATTCAACGATTTGATGCTAAATCTACAAATTCCGACATCCACTTGGTCCACATGCTTTCTCTGACTGCCGTGATGCCGGCGGAGTGAACTCCGACCACGGCACATTGACTTTGTGACATTGACTCGCATCCGCTTTCATCTTCACGTGGTAAGATCTTTATATAAGCAAAGGGCCCGCATTTAGGTCCAGATGCTCATCGGAGCGGACTGATGACGAAAGGACGGGCGGAGACTGCGAAAGACTCCGAGCGCGCACTCGGAGCCCCGCCTGATTTCATCCCACATTCCACTGAAAGTCTTTTTCCCTCCACAAGCTTGAAGCGAACCTCCATCTCTTCAATATCACCAACTAGACTTCACCAATCGAATCGCTGTAACAGAATTTCCATCAAAATGGTCAAAGCAGGTGAGCCTGAGCTTCTATTGGCATAACCGGACGTCCGTCATACTCTTTCCGGCATAGCGAATAGCTTGTGAGGCCAAATGAGCAAATTCCTCTGCTTCCTTGAAGCAATTACCGCATTAGCCTGCACGTTGTTGGCCCTCAGGGTATGCAACATGCCATGTTGCAATTGCTCAGCAGGCCAATCTAAGCTTCTCACGGCTGACAAGCCTTCCGAGTTTAATCTACCACTTCAAAATTGTCTGGATACCTCGGGTCGCGTGAGACTGACCATCTATCCAGTCGCTGTTCTTCGCGGAGACGCCAATGTCAAGGGCGTCGTGACCTTCGAGCAATCCTCGGAGTCCAGTCCAACCACCATCACCTACGACATCACTGGTAACGATCCCAACGCTGAACGAGGCATTCACGTTCACGCATTTGGCGACAACACCAACGGCTGCACATCCGCTGGCCCTCACTGTTCGTTGTTCATATCGACCACGTTTCTCCCATTGCGGCTCTCTAACGACTAACAGTCAACCCATTCAACAAGGAACACGGTGCTCCAACTGACACGGAACGTCATGTCGGTGATTTGGGCAACTTCCAGACCGACGCCCAAGGCAACGCCAAAGGCTCCGTCACGGACAAGCTCATCAAGCTCATTGGTGCTGAAAGCGTCATCGGCGTAAGATACGGCTTTTCTTCTGGCTCACAATCAGTTTGCTAACGGTTCCGCAGCGTACCGTCGTGGTCCACTCCGGCACTGATGACCTCGGCAAGGGTGGCCACCCCGATTCCAAGAAGACAGGCAATGCTGGTGGTCGTCCTGCTTGCGGTAAGCCGATTGATACTGAAGCTACAAGACATTCTCTAACGAAGGCTAGGCGTGATTGGCATTGCGTCTTAAGCATGTGCACAAAGGATCCGGTACCAGCGACTGGGGCATCGTGAACACCTGAATGTTAAATTGGCACAATGGGTCCGTATATAGCCAACAAAAGTTCATAGAATGGGATTCCTCTCGCTGAGCAGACTCTACAACGTAGATGATGAAGCCAAATAATTCGAGTGTGGTTGAAGACAAATGGTTTGGTTGCTTGTGATTCGTTGCCGAAGGTCAATATTGATGCTCGCGTGTCATTGCTGAACCCCACGAGACCTCCCCACAACTCGAGAATTCCTCAAACTGTCATCTTCAACGAATTGCCTAACAGTGCACCAAAGGTGCTACGCCGTATGCTCCTGACTTCATGTTTATTGGCTTACCTTCCTTTTAGAATTGGGATTGCATTGCAGCTGCCTAGACTCGCCGCTTAAGAGTCAGCCTGACATCGACGTCGAATCTTTCGCTATAATCCTCTTCCATTTCGAATGCCAAGCTAAAGCTCGAATATTTACACCCCACCATATATCTACCCGAAACAAACTACGCAAATATCGCATACATTATGGCTGGTCTTCTTCAAGCTCGAGTCAAAAGCGTCCTCTCCGGCGACACTCTCATCTTGACTGCCGTAAACAATCCAAAGTCGGAGCGGACATTGAGCCTTGCCTTTGTCTCTGCTCCCAGGCTAAGAAGAGAAGGCGATGAGGTGAGCAACAAATCAAGAGCTTGGGTGGTGGGCAAGAGATAACGAAGGTGTTTTGTCAGTCTGAGATACTGCCAGGTTTCTTCAGGTCGCGCGCTTCGGTTGACTTATTGGCTGACTTCCGCGACCCGTCCAGCTTCAGAGATGGATGATTCACCGTCGCAAAGTACCGGGAAGATTGCCGTGTGCGCTCACAATTCCTGAGGAGGTTTGAAGAATCCATGCTGAACACCTAACCTTCTCTAGCCCACCGCCTTTGTACATGTAGGGCTTTGCTGACTTTCTAATGTAGCCGTTCGCATTCGCATCTCGTGACTTTCTTCGAAAACTTCTTGTCGGAAGAATAGTACAATTCCGCATTTTGTACACTATCCCAACCACGAAACGAGACTATGGTATTGTAGTTATCCCGAATGGATCACAGCTACCCGAACATGCTGTTGCTGAAGGCTGGGTCAAAGTGCGGGATGACGCAGGCCGAAAGGATGATTCTGATGACTCTACCGCACTCGTAGAGAAGCTCCAGGCTGCAGAAGCAAGAGCAAAGGCAGATTCCAAGGGCATGTGGTCGGAATCGGGAGGCCGAGTCGACTGCTCCTACGATCTTCCCGACGCGAAAGCATTTGTAGAAGAACACAAAGGAAAATCAATAGATGGTAAGATATTCGCTCCATATGCTGTGGATTTGTGCTTACATTTTCTGCTAGGTCTCGTCGAGAAGGTTCTCAGCGGTGACAGACTTATTGTGCGATATCTACTTTCACCCACGAAGCACGCGCAAGTCTTGACTCTCATTGCTGGGATTCGCGCCCCATCAACGAAACGTGTTAACCCATCGGATGGACAAGAACAAGCCGCTGAACCATTTGGAGACGAAGCTCAACAATTCATAGAAACTCGAATGTTGCAACGCAACGCCTCAGTCATTGTTTTAGGTGTGAGTCCGCAAGGCCAAATTGTGGCAACTGTGAAACATCCGCAGCAAGGCGCAATCGCGCCGCACATACTTAAGGCCGGCCTTGCAAGATGTACTGACTTCCATTCTACGCTTCTGGGATCTGAGATGGGACCACTTCGGCAAGCTGAAAAGGAAGCGCGTGAGGCCAAAAAAGGAGTATTCCAAGGCCATACTGCTTCGAAGTCTGCCGGTGGGGAGTCGGAAGCTATTGTAAGCAGGATACAAAGCGCAGATACGATCTTTCTACGAAGCAACAAGACCGGACAAGAACGACGCATTAATCTCAGTAGCGTACGGCAGCCTAAACCGTCGGACCCGAATCAAACACCGTTTGGTGCTGAAGCAAAGGAATTCCTCCGGAAGAGGCTGATAGGCAAGCACGTCAAGTTTCACATCGATGGCAAACGCGCAGCAACGGAAGGATATGATGAACGAGAAATGGCAACCGTTACGCAAGCCGGCAAGAATGTTGGCTTGATGTTGGTTGAAAACGGGTATGCGTCAGTCATCCGGCATCGACATGACGACCCAGACCGAAGTCCAATCTATGATGATTTGCTTCAGGCCGAGCAGAAGGCTCAGGAAGAGAAAAAGGGAATGTGGGCAGAGAAACCACCAGCCGCAAAAAGCTACGTTGACTACTCAGAATCTTTGGAGAAAGCGAAACGACAAGCTTCAATGCTCACCCGTCAAAAGAAAGTCCCTGCAGTTGTCGACTTTGTCAAGTCTGGCTCCAGGTTTACAC
>Ga0335073_10003039_pt1 | contig 23210 bp, 20 predicted proteins | sample Lox_Sample_22_FD_207093 | JGI IMG/M metagenome (GOLD analysis project Ga0335073, IMG submission 207093) | Soil microbial communities from Loxahatchee National Wildlife Refuge, Florida, United States - Lox_Sample_2.2 | ecosystem: Environmental > Terrestrial > Soil > Wetlands | place: USA... | reverse complement strand
CAGCGACGCCCAACTCGACGCCGTCAATCTCGTCGGCGACACGTTCCACCCCGAGTGGAACTATTCCATTCGTCCGAGCCCAAAGCCAAGAACGTAGCTATTATTCTCCGATGTCTCCTTAACAACTGGTTCCGGCAGCGCGTGCGCTGGCAGAAGGGCTGGATGCAGACCCTCATCGTCCACTCGCGGCGGCCCAACTTCTTTCGCCGCGACCTCGGCGGGAAGCGCGCCCTCGCGGCGTTGATCCTGATCGGCGGCGCCATTGTCGGCTGCCTCTTCTGGCCGATCTTCGCGGCCGCGACGATCTGGCGGGCGCTGACCGTCGGCGACGACGGCGCGCTCGCGCCCGCCCGTGAGATGGCCGACGTCTACGTCTATATCCTCGCGCTCGCTGGCGCCTGGTCGATTGCGCTTCCCGCCTCCGTCGCCCAGCGTCTTCGCGGCTCGCGGCTGAGCTTGCGGACGGTGGCCCTGATGCCGGTTTACTATGTGCTGGTCTGCGCCGCGACCTGGACGGCGCTTATCCATCTCGCGCTCTGGCCCTATTATTGGGGCAAGACCGACCACGGAAGAAACCGGGCAAGGCCGACCCTCCCCGTCGTCCGGACGCGATCGTCGATGTAGACGTTTGTCATCTGTCCATTGGTCGTAGATATTGCTCGTCTCCGCCTCTCTATCCTGAGGCATGAACGCCAACAGGAAAAGAATGCCGTCTGAAACCTTGCGCGAGGCCGCCGAGGCGTCGAAGGCGTGGCCCTTCGAGGAAGCGCGCAAGCTGATCGCGCGCCTCGAGCGCTCAAAACACGGCGAAGTCATCTTCGAGACCGGCTACGGGCCCTCGGGCCTGCCGCATCTCGGCACCTTCGGCGAGGTCGCGCGCACCAGCATGGTCCGGCACGCCTTTCGCGTGCTGACCGGCGACAGCGTCCGGACGCGGCTCATCGCCTTCTCCGACGACATGGATGGATTGCGCAAGGTTCCCGACAACGTCCCGAACCGCGACCTGATCGCCGCCCATCTCGGCAAGCCCTTGACGAAGATCCCCGACCCGTTCGGCCAATATCCAAGCTTCGCCGCCCACAACAACGCGCGGCTCTGCGCCTTCCTCGACAAGTTCGGGTTCGAATACGAATTCATGTCATCGACCGAGGCCTATCAGTCCGGCCGGTTCGACCAGGCGCTCTTGCAGATGCTCGAGCGCTTCGACGAGGTGCAGGCGATCATGCTGCCGTCGCTGCGCGAGGAGCGGGCGGCGACCTACTCGCCCTTCCTTCCCATCCATCCGCGCACCGGAATCGTCATGCAGGCGCCGGTCCTCAAGCACGACCCGCGCGCCGGGACGATCACCTGGCGCGATCCCGAAACGGGAGAGGAATTCACCACGCCCGTCACCGGAGGCCAATGCAAGCTGCAGTGGAAGCCCGATTGGGCGATGCGCTGGCATGCGCTCCGCGTCGACTACGAAATGGCTGGCAAGGACCTGATCGATTCGGTCAAACTCTCGTCGCGGATCGTACGGGTCCTGGGGACGGAGCCGCCGGCCGGTTTCAATTACGAGCTCTTCCTCGACGAAAACGGGCAGAAGATCTCGAAATCGAAGGGCAACGGGCTCACCATCGACGAGTGGCTCGCCTACGCGAGCCCCGAGAGCCTCTCGCTCTTCATGTTTCAGAAGCCGACCGCAGCGAAGCGGCTCTATTTCGACGTCATCCCGCGCAACGTCGACGATTACCTCTCCTTCCTCGACGCCTATCCGCGCCAGGAATGGAAGGAGCGGCTCGGCAATCCGGTCTGGCACATCCACGCGGGGGCGCCGCCCAAGCCCGAAATCCTCACCCACGAGCAGCATGGGCAAACGATCTCGTTCGCCATGCTGCTCAATCTCGCCGCGGTCTCCAACACCGAAAGTCCGCAGGTCCTCTGGGGGTTCCTGCGCCGCTATTATCCGTCGGCGTCGCCGGAAACCCATCCCCGTCTCGACAGCCTCGTCCGCTACGCCGTCGCCTATTTCCGCGATTTCGTCGCCCCGAAGAAGCGCTACCGTAAGGCCGACGCGGTCGAGCGCGGCGTTCTGCTGCAGATTTCGGCCAAGCTCGCCGAACTGCCGGCCGACGCGAGCCCCGACGCGATCCAGCACGCGCTCTACGACATCGCAAGGCCCGTTCCGCGCTACCAGGACTTGTCCGCCAAAGGCGCGACGCCGGAGCGGCCGGGCGTCTCGAACGACTTCTTCAACATGGTCTACGCTGTGCTGCTCGGCGAGGAGCGGGGGCCGCGCCTCGGCTCGTTCATCGCGCTCTATGGGCTCGAGGAAACGCGCCGGCTGATCGACAAGGCGCTTGCGGGCGACCTGGTGCGCGAAAGCCAGGGCGCCGCCGCCTCGTCCTGAAGACCGGTCGCCCCCCGATTTAGGGACGAACGCGTCATGGCCGGGTCGAGTCTGGTCGAGCCCGGCCACCCACGTAGCGCCGAAGCTGAAATCGTAAATTTGTTCGTCCGGTGAGAGACTTGCCCGAACAGGCCTCTGTTCGGCGGATGGACCGGTCCCCTCCCGGATCACAGTTCGGGCGCGTCCATGACGAAATCCGCAAATCTCAGCGCCCGTAAAAGCTAGCGCTATGAAAGACGACAATTGCTTGCGGAAAAGCAGAATCTCGGTTAGGCTGGCCCTTATGAACAATCCTGCCCTTCCTCACCCCCAAGACAGCCGGCCGCTGTTCCGACGCCTCTCACGCGGACAAAGAGCGAGGAAAATCGTCCCCGCGTAAATGCCGCGCAACCCACTGAAAAGTCTCGATTCGGACGAGAGAATCCAAAGAAATCCAAGCAAATCCAACGCTCCCGACCGGAGTCTCCGCCGCGCATCGGCTACGAGCCAAGAAAACCCAAACGGAGCGCGCTAGCCGCGCCGACTGGGCCCCTGCTCAAGCGCCTTCGCCAGCGCCCGCATGTCCGCCCAGGCAAGCCGCTTCTGCGCCGGCTGCCGGAGCAAATAGGCGGGATGGAACATGGCGAGCGCCTTGATCGGACGGCCATTCTCGCGCTGGTAGTCGAACCATGAGCCGCGGACGCGGGTGATCCCGGCTGTCACCCCGAGCAGCGTCTGCGCCGCGGAGGCGCCGAGGCAGACCAGAATTTCCGGGTTCGCGAGGTCGATCTGGCGCCGGATGAAGGGGAGACACGCCTGGGTCTCCTGCAATGTCGGGGTGCGGTTGCCCGGCGGCCGCCATGGAACCACATTGGCGATATAGACATGGCCTCGATCGAGGCCGATCGCGGCCAGCATGCGGTCGAGCAACTGCCCGGCCCTGCCGACGAACGGGCGCCCGATCCGGTCTTCGTCGCCTCCGGGGGCCTCGCCGACGAACATGACCCGCGAGCCCGGGACTCCGTCCGCGAACACGAGCTGGGTCGCGGTCCGCTTCAGAGCGCAGCCGTCGAAGCCCGCCATCGCCGACCGCAGCGCCTCGAGATCGCTCGCCTGATCGGCGAGCGCGCGGGCCGGGAGTTCCGCGGCCTCCGGCGGTTTGCCGCCGCCGCTCTGACGCGCTGGCGCCCCCGTCTCGGGCGCCGCCGGCGAAGACTCAAGCGCCGCGACAGGCGCATTCGGCGCGCGGCGGTCGGCCGCTGCGGCGCTTTCCGCGAAGCGGTCATGCGGCGCTTCGTCCAGCGCATCGTTGACGCCGGCCCGAATCCACCACCTCAGCGTCTCCGCCGCATGGTTGGGATCTGGTGGTAGGCGGCGTGAATCTTTGCTCGACGACACGGGATTTCGGCCTCTGGCGCGACGCTTGGCGCCCGCGTCAAGGCGAACTATCATAATCCGCCCCGAACCGCGTCGCACGCGGGATCATGGGGCCGGTCGACGGGAAAACGCTTTGCCGGACATGGGCCGCGACGGCCAAGGGGACGATGGCTGACGATCCGGAACTGCCCGCCCGCGAATCGATGGAGTACGACGTCGTGGTCGTTGGCGCAGGTCCTGCGGGCCTGGCCGCCGCCATCCGGCTCAAATCGTTGAACCCTGATACCTCCGTCGTCATTGTGGAGAAGGGTTCGACCGTCGGCGCCCACATCCTCTCAGGCGCCGTGATCGATCCGATCGGGCTTGACCGGCTGACGCCCGATTGGCGCTCCGATCCGGAATGCCCGCTCAAAACCGAGGTCGCGGAGGATCAATTCTATTTCCTGACCGAAAAGGGAAGCTTGCGATTGCCCAATTGGGCGATGCCGCGGCTGATGGGTAACCACGGCAATTATATCGGCTCGCTCGGCGCGCTGGCGCGCTGGTTTGGCGCGCGGGCCGAGGCGCTCGGGGTCGAGATCTATCCCGGCTTCGCGGCAACCGAGCTTCTCTTCGGCGACAAGGGCGAAGTTGTCGGCGTCGCAACTGGCGACATGGGCGTCGGCCGCGACGGCCGTCCGAAGGCCGGGTTCACGCGCGGGATGGAGCTGCGCGGCAAATATGTGCTTCTCGCGGAGGGCGCGCGCGGCTCGCTGTCGAAACAGGCGGTCGCCCGCTACAGGCTTGACGGCGCCAGCGGGCCGCAGAAATACGGCATCGGGCTCAAGGAGTTGTGGCAGGTCGCCGCCGACCAATTTTCGCCTGGTCTGGTCCGGCATACGTTCGGCTGGCCGCTGTCCAAGGGCGCAAGCGGCGGCTCGTTTCTTTATCACTATGGCGATCGGCTCGTTTCGGTCGGGTTCGTGGTCCATCTCAATTATGACAACCCGACGCTCTCGCCATTCGACGAGTTTCAGCGCTTCAAGACCCACCCGCTCGTGCGGGGAACTTTTGCCGGGGGCAGGCGGATTGGTTACGGCGCGCGCGTGATCGCTTCCGGGGGCTGGCAGTCGGTCCCGAAACTGGTCTTTCCAGGCGGGGCGTTTATCGGCTGTTCGGCCGGCTTCGTGAATTTTGCCCGCATCAAGGGGTCCCATAATGCAATTCTGTCCGGCATGTCGGCCGCCGAGAAGGCGCACGAAGCCTTAGCCGCGGGCCGCGCGAACGACGAACTCACCGACTATGAGAATTCGTGGCGGGACTCGGATATCGGCCGCGATCTCTACAAGGTGCGAAATGTAAAGCCGCTCTGGTCACGATACGGCCTCCTTCTCGGGGTGGTGCTTGGCGGCTTCGACATGTGGACCAACGAATTGTTCAAGGCCTCGATTTTTGGCGTCCTCAGGCACGGCAAGCCCGACAGCGACACGCTGAAGCCGCTCGCCGAGGTGACGCCGATCGCTTACCCGAAGCCGGACGGGATGCTAACTTTTGATAAACCATCGTCGGTCTACCTTTCCAATACCAACCACGAAGAGGACCAGCCGGTTCATCTTCGGTTGCATGACCCAGATGCGCCGATCCGCGACAACCTTCCGCGTTACGGGGAGCCCGCGCGGCTCTATTGTCCAGCCGGCGTTTACGAGGTGGTGTACGCGAACGAGACGGCTCGCGCGGAGCCGCGCTTCGTTATCACCGCCCAGAATTGCGTCCATTGCAAAACTTGCGATATCAAGGATCCGGCGAAGAACATCGACTGGACCCCCCCGGAAGGCGGCGGCGGACCGAATTATCCGGATATGTGAGTTGCGGCGCAAAATCGCCGCTTTCGGCTGCAAGCAAGAGTTTACGGGAAGGACTCTGGTGGGGTTCCTCGAGGGACGGAGCGGCGTCCTGCGCCGTATGTTCGACTGACTAACTTGGGAAAGCGCGACATATGCAAAGCCGATTGAAGGTTTGGACGCTGCCGGCAGCCCTTCTCCTGGCCGCGGGCCTGTCAGCCGCCGGCGGGCGCGCCTCGGCCGCAGTTCCCGAGACCGACACGGGAACGGAGAAACTCGATATCGGCGACAGCCAGCCCGGCAATTATCTGTCGGCGCTGATCGCGAGCGCCGATCGGGACACTCTGGCGGCGGAAGTCTATTACCGGGAAGCCCTTAGGGCCGATCCTCGAAATTCCGACCTGCTCGAGCGCGCTTTCGCCGCCGCGCTCTCCAATGGCGACGAACCGAGCGCGGACGCGCTCGCCGAACGGCTTCTCGCGCGCGACCCGGGCAACAGTCTTGCGCGCCTTTCGGTGGCGGTTCACGACATCGAAGAAGGACAGTTCGCCGCCGCGCGAGCCCACCTGGCGAGCGGGGAAGCGGTGCGCGCGCGCGACGTGACGACCGCGCTTCTCACAGCTTGGTGCTATGCCGGGCAGTCCGACCTCCGCCACGCGCTCGATACGCTGGACCGCATTCGCGACCCTTCCGTGCTTGCGTTTCGCGACTATCACGCTGGGTTGATCGCCAATTTGCTCGGAAACCCCGCAGAGGCGCAGCGCCGGCTGAAGTCGGCATATGACAATGACAAGAATAGCCTGCGCTTCGCCGACGCCTACGCGCGGCTCTTGGCTGCGCAGGGCGATGTGGCCGGAGCGACAAAGGTTTACGAGGATTTTTCCGTCGTCATTCCCCATCACCCGCTGATCGAGCGAGCGCTTTCGGACCTGAAGGCGAATGAGTCGATGCAGCCGCTGGTTCATAACGCCAAGGAGGGCGCCGCGGAGGCGCTCTATGGCCTGGGCAGCGCCGGGAGCCGCCAGGGGGACGAACTTCCGGCGCTCGTCTACCTGCGATTGTCGCTCTATCTTCGACCCTCGAACGATCTGACTGCGGTGACGCTCGCAAGTCTTTTCGAGCAGCTGAAGCAAGGCGACCAAGTGATTGCCGCCTATCAGATGGTGCCGGCGTCGTCACCGTTGAAATTGGGCGCCGATATCCAGATCGCGCTCGAACTCGATACCATGGGAAAGACCGACGAGGCCACGCAGCAGCTCACCCAAATCATCGCCGCGAGGCCGCATGACGTCGAAGCCCTGAGCGCCTTGGCCGAGCTGCAGCGGTCCGCCAAGAAGTACGTGGAGGCTGCGGCGACTTATGACCAGGCGATTGCAGCTGTCGGAATACCGCAGCGCGAGAATTGGACTTTGTTCTATTTCCGCGGGATTTGCTACGAGCGGTCGAACCAGTGGCCCAAGGCCGAGGCGGATTTTAAGAAGGCGCTCGAGCTCAATCCGGATCAACCGCTGGTGCTGAATTATCTTGGCTATTCGTGGGTCGACAAAGGGCTCAATCTCGAAGAGGCGTTCAAGATGCTCCGCCGGGCCGTGGAGCTGCAGCCGAACGACGGCTATATCGTCGACAGTCTGGGATGGGCCCACTACAAGCTGGGACAATACCAGGAAGCGGCCCAGACGCTGGAAAAGGCGATCAACCTCAAGCCTGCGGATCCTGTCCTGAATGATCACTTGGGAGACGCCTATTGGCGGGTCAACCGCCGCACCGAAGCGCACTTTCAGTGGAATCATGCCCGCGACATGGGTCCAGATCCCGAGGATCTGCCGGCGATCCTGAAAAAGATCGAGTTCGGACTACCAGACCTTACGACCGACACGGCTGCGCCAAACGCTTCGGCGCAGAAGGAAGGCGGGGGGTAAGGCCGCCGCAGTAGGTCCGATGCAATGGGCGCGCGCGCCGGCGAAGATCAATCTGACCTTACGCGTGATTGGACGGCGCGCCGACGGCTATCACGAGCTCGAGAGCCTCGTGGCGTTTGCCGGGCTCTGCGACTGGCTGGCGTTTGAGCCTGCCCCCGATCCGTCGCTTGAGGTTCTGGGTCCGCGCGCGCTGGAGACTGGCCCGATCGACGACAATCTGGTTTTGCGCGTCGCTCGCGCGCTTGCGGCGTTGATCCCGGGCTTGAGCCTCGGCCGCTTCCGATTGATCAAGCGGCTGCCGGCCGCGGCCGGTCTAGGCGGAGGCTCCGCGGACGCCGCGGCCGCCTTGCGGTTGCTCGCCGACGAGGCCCGGTTGTCGGCCGACGATCCGCGGGTGCAAGCCGCGGCCAGGGCGACGGGAGCCGACGTTCTCGCCTGCCTATGTCCGCAGGCCCGAATGATGACCGGCGTCGGGGATCAACTCGGTCCTGCGATCGCGCTGCCGAAAGCGTATGCTGTTCTCGTCAATCCCCAGGTCCTGGCGCCGACGCCAAAAGTCTTCGCCGCGCTCGGGCTCGCTCCTGGCGCCAAGCTGGAATCGGCCGCGCGGTCGTCCGATCCTGTGGGACCCGGCGCGGCGGAGTTCTTTGATTTTCTCTCGTCGTGCCGGAACGACCTAGAAGCGGCGGCAATTCGCGTAGCGCCGGCGATCGCCGTGGTGCGCGAGAGATTGTCGCGGATTCCGGGCGCGGCGGCGACGGGCATGTCCGGATCGGGGGCGACCTGCTTTGCCTTGTTCGGCGATCGCCGCAGCGCGACGTTGGCGCGGCGCACCGTCGCCGCGGAACGCCCGGAATGGTGGGTCGAGGCGACCGCTCTCCGCTAGTCTGAGGCATCGAGGCACAAGGAGCCCATTTGTCCTGTAATCCTTGGAGCGAACCGCTCCGAGAACCGCATCCTCTCAGCGTGGGGCGCCCCATGACCTTGATCTCGACGCTCGAGAATCCCGCGCCAAAGGGCGCGATCGAGGAACATATCCGCGCCGTCGACGGCGTCCGGCTGCGAACGGCGCGCTGGGCGCCACCGTCGCCGATCGGTACGATCGTTCTTCTCGGCGGGCGCGGTGAGTTCATCGAGAAATATTTCGAGGTGGTCGGCGAATTGCTGACCCGCGGCTTTGCCGTCGCCGCAATGGACTGGCGAGGCCAGGGTGGGTCAGACCGGGCGCTTCACAACACGCACAAGGGACACGTCGAAGATTTCTCGCAGTTTGAATACGACTTGGACGCGCTCGTAAGGGAGGTTCTGGAGCGCGAATGCCCCCGTCCATGGATCGGACTCTCGCATTCGATGGGCGCGGCCGTCCTTCTCGGCGCTGCCGGCTCCAGACGATGTCCCTTTGAGGGTCTCGCGCTGACTTCGCCGATGGTCGCCGTCAGGGGCGTGAACCATCATGGTGGAGTCCGGGTCGTCGTCGCGGCGCTTGAGGCGCTAGGAATGGGCGGCGCCTTCGCGCCTGGCAGCGGCAGGGAGAACCAGTGGCTAGCCTCGTTCGAGGGAAATGTTTTTACTTCCGACGAAGGACGGTTTGCCCGCGTGGCGAATCTTGTCGCGGAATGCCGCGACCTCAGATTGGGCGGCCCGACGATCGGTTGGACTCACGCAGCTTTTCGCCATATGAGTCGCCTCGATCATCCCGGGTTCCCGCGAACGGCGTTGCCTCCCACACTGATTGTCGCGGCCGGCGCGGACCGGGTGATCGACACTTCGGCGACCATCCGGCTCGCGTCGCGCCTTGGCGTGGCCCGACTCGTCGTGATCGAGGGCGCGCAGCATGAAATTTTAATCGAGCGCGACGTGCTGCGCGCCAAATTCTGGACCGCATTCGATCGATTTGTCGCCGACTCCGTATCGAAGCCGTCTCGGCCGGAAATGACGCCGGGCGAGACTTAGGGCCAATTCGGATGGAATGGAGGCCGAACGCCGACAACGATCGGTTTGCGCTTGCGATCCTCGCGGGCTTTCTGGTCGCTCGCCTCGCCTTTGCGTTCTCGCTCGGGCTCGGGATTGACGAAAGTTATACGATCGCCCTTTCGCGCCGCTTGGCCCTGTCTTATTTCGACCATCCGCCGCTGCATCTGTGGATTGCCCACTTCACGGCTCTCGCGGTCGGCGAGAATGTGGTTGCGCGCGCGCCCTTCGTCGCGCTCTTCTTCGCAACCGGATGGATCGCTTATCGGCTGACGAGCGGGCTCTTCGATTCCCAAGCAGCTCTGATCGCCCTTTTTGCCCTCAATGTTACGCCCTTTTTCTTCGCCTCGGCGGGCAGTTGGATCGTTCCCGACGGCCCACTGCTTTTTGGCCTCGTGCTGGCCGCATTCGCCGCAGCCAGGCTTTTTTTCGCCGAACTCGACGATGACGCCTCCGCTTGGCGACTTTGGCTCGTCGCCGGCGCCGCCCTGGGTTTGGCGGGACTGTCGAAATACAGCGCCGTGCTAAGCGCCTGCGGACTGGCCGCGTTCGTCATCGTCTCACCCAACCAGCGCCACTGGCTCAAACATCCCGCTCCATACGCCGCCGCGATTGTCGCGGTGGCGATGACAACGCCGGTCGTCCTTTGGAACGCGCGGCACGGCTGGGCGTCATTCGAATTTCAGGCCGGGCGCGGCGCGCCGGAAGGCGGACTTCGTCCGGCGCAGCTCGCGAGCATGGTCCTCGGCCAAATCGGCTTTCTATCGCCGTGGATATTCGCGCCGCTGGTCGCGGGCCTCGCGAGCGCGATCCGTCAACGAGCGGACGAACGCCACCTGTTTCTGCTTTGCTTGAGCCTGCCGCCGATTGCTTTCTTCACCGTGACCCCGCTTTGGGGCGGGCGCGGGCAGCCGCATTGGACGATGCCAGGCTGGTTCTTTGCCTTTCCGCTGATGGGCGTGTGGCTCGAGCAGTTCGGCCTCTCGGCCAAAGGGCTTCGCCGGTCGGCCTTCGTGTCATCCCTCCTGCTGGCGGCGATTGCAGTCGTCGCGATCCTGGAAGCCGCGACAGGCTGGCCGTGGGCGGCCTTCACCGCAGGGTCGCGCATCGCCGATCCGATGTTGGAGACGTTTGCATGGAGCGATCTGAGGAAGGCGCCGATCTTTGATCCCACCCCCAGCTTCGTCGTGGCCACGAAATGGTCCGACGCAGGAAAAATCGCGCTCGCTTTGGGACCTCGGACCCCGGTATTCGTGCTTTCGGCCGACCCGCGCGGCTGGGCGTTTTTGGATGAGAGCGCGAGTTTCGTCGGTCGGAACGGAGTCATTGTCACGCCCGCCGCCGACCTTAACGCCGCTCTTGGCGCCGCCGAGCCTTATTTTGCCGATCTCGGACAACCGCAATTCCAAACGCTCGAACGCGACGGCGCCGCCGCGGTCGAACTGGCGCTGATCCCCGCCAGCGGCTTGACGCGAAGCCTTCCCATGCCTTATCCGGGCGCGACCGGCAGATAGCGTTCATCGACGCCGAACGAAGCGGGCGTGGCGTGGAATGGAAAGCGGTGAAGCGCCCGGGCGATCGAAGCCGACAGTGTCGGTTGTTGTCCCCACCTATCAAGAATCGGCGAACATTCCCATTCTCTTCGAGCGCATCAAATGCGCGCTGGATGGGGCGTCGTGGGAGCTGATCGTAGTCGACGACGACTCGCCCGACGGAACCTCTAACATCGCCTTTGCGCTAGCGGCTGAAGATCGCCGCATCCGCTGTCTCAGACGCGTCAATCGCTCAGGCCTTGCGGGCGCCGTCATCGAGGGCTGGATGTCGTCGAGCGCAGACTTCGTCGCCGTCATCGACGGCGATCTTCAACATGACGAGTCCATCCTCCCGAAGATGTATGAAGCACTCGCCAGGGGCTCGGGCAATCTTGCGATCGGCGCCCGGGCGAGAGCGGAAGGCGGCGGCCTGTCCCCGGCTCGCCAAGCGCTGAGCGACCTGGGAGCATGGTTCTTCAGACGGATCGCCGGGGCCACGGTGACCGATCCGATGAGCGGCTTCTTCATGATCCGACGCGACATCGTGTCACGCCTCGCGCCGCACCTTTCGCCCGACGGTTTCAAGATCCTGGTCGACGTCATCCTGTCGGCCGGCGGCGGCCTGAAGATTGTGGAAGTCCCCTACGTCTTCCGCAAACGCCACGCTGGCGAGTCCAAACTCACTCCCCTGGTCGCCATCGATTTTCTTGGCCTGGTCGTCCACCACGCCACTGCGGGCGTTTTGCCAATCCGATTTGTCCTCTTCGCCATGGTCGGGGCCATCGGTCTGCTCGTGCATATTGTGACGCTGTCGGCGGTCCTTCACTGGTTTGCGTTGATGCCCTTCGATGCGGCGCAACTGGTCGCGACGATTGTCGCGATGGGCAGCAATTTCATTCTGAACAATGAAATTACTTATCGCCCCTACCGGTACAGCGGACTTGGCATGGTCGCCGGCTTTCTTGCATTTGCAGTTGGATGCAGCGTTGGGGCTCTCGCGAATATCGACGTCGCCTCCTGGCTGTTTAGGGCCAACGGGACCTGGTGGGTCGCCGGGATGGCCGGCGCGTTGCTGAGCGTCGTCTGGAATTACGCCGTCAGCACGAACCTCATTTGGCGGCGACGTCGTCGCGGGTGAGGCCGCCCGAACGAGAACCGGTTGCTCACGCGGCCTGCGCAGTCGGAGCGCGGGCAAGCAGCCTGCAGAGACGGGCGAGCGTCTCTCGCTGCTGTGGCCGGGGCACAACAAGATCCACCATTCCGTGCGCGCGCAGGTATTCCGCGCGCTGGAAGCCCTCGGGAAGGCGCTCTCGAATTGTCTGCTCGATCACGCGGGCGCCGGCGAAGCCGATCACCGCTCCGGGTTCGGCGATGTGGATATCGCCGAGCATCGCGTAGGAGGCCGTCACGCCCCCGGTGGTCGGATTGGCGAGGACCACAATGTACGGGAGCCTCGCGGCGCGGAGGCGCCGGACCGCGACCGTGGTGCGCGCCATCTGCATGAGCGCGAACATTCCTTCCTGCATTCGCGCGCCGCCGGATGTGGTGAAGATCACGAACGGCGTCCGTCGCTCGATCGCCGCGAAGATGCCGGCGATGACCGTTTCCCCCGCCGCCAGGCCGAGCGTCCCGCCCTGAAATGCGAAGTCCTGCACGGCGACGGTCACGTCCCGCCCTTCGAGCTTGCCGAATGCGACGGTGACGGCGTCGGCCGCGCCCGCCTTGGCGCGATTCTCCCTCAGGCGGTCGGCATAGCGTTTGATGTCGCGAAACTTCAGAGGATCGGACGGCGTCTCCGGCGGGATCAATTCCTCGTACTCGCCATCGTCGAGCAGCGACGAAAGACGGGCTTTGGCGCTGATCGGCATGTGATAGCCCGAACCCGGGACCACCATGAGGTTTGCTTCGAGATCCTTGTGAAACACCAATTGCCCGCTCTCCGGACACTTGACCCAGAGATTTTCCGGCGTGTCGCGGCGCAAGAGTGACCGGATCTTAGGCGGCACGACGTTGGAGATCCAATTCACGGGGCGTCTCGTCTCCGGCGGTTCAATCGCCAGTTGCGAACAAGGGTCACTTTGGGACGGCGCGCAGACTTCGCGCGAGCGATTCGACCAGCCCGGTCACGGCGCCGACGGTCGACGGCGACGCGGCTCCGCCGTTCAGCGACGATCTGATCGCCTCGACCAGCGACGACCCGACCGCGACGCCGTCTGCGGCCTTGGCGATTGCGGCCGCGCCGTCTGCGTTCTTCACCCCAAACCCGACCACCACCGGCAGCTTGGTGTGCTGCTTGAGCCGCGCCACCGCTTCGCCCACCAGTTTCGCGTCTGGGGCCGCGGATCCGGTCACTCCAGTGATCGAAACAAAATAGACGAAGCCGGCGGCATTGCCCAGGACGACCGGCAGCCGGATTTCATCGGTGGTCGGCGCCACCAGCCGGATTAAGGCGAGGCCGGCCCGGCGGGCGGGCAGGCAAACCTCGTCGTCTTCCTCGGGCGGGCAATCGACGACAATCAGCCCGTCGACGCCCGCCGCTCTTGCATCGGCCAGGAACGTCTCGACCCCGTACACATAGATTGGATTGTAATAGCCCATCAAAATGAGCGGCGTGACCCGATCCCTCGTCCGGAACCTGCTCGCCATCCCGAGCGTTGCCCGCAGGGTCTGGTTCGCGTCGAGCGCCCGGCGGCCTGCGGCCTGAATCGCCGGGCCATCCGCCATCGGGTCAGTGAACGGGACGCCGAGTTCGACAATATCCGCTCCGGCCGCCGGCAACGCCGCAAGAATTGCGGACGACGTCTCGGCGTCCGGGTCGCCGGCCATAATGTAAGTCACGAGCGCGGACCGTCGGTCTGAAGCAAGACGTTGGAAGCATGTATCGAGGCGCGCGGTCATCAGCGGCTCGTTAGCATGGCGGCCGCTCCTGCGGAAGCGGGAGCGGGACAGCGGAGATTGGCGGCCGCAACCCTCTAAGAGCCCCGAATCGGACTGCGCCTCTCGACCGGGCGGGCAGATTTCGATAGACGCATCGAAGACGCCAGGCGGCGTGATGGCCGCGCATGCGCTTTACGCCCCGGGGGAAACTATGAAGCTCATCCTGCTGCTTGCGCCTTGCATCCTCGCCCTGTGGGTCCCGCTCTACAACTCGGTCCCGCCCGCTTTATTAGGCGTTCCGTTCTTTTTCTGGTTCCAGCTCGTCCTTATTCCGGTCTCCGCGCTCGCGATTTTCGCCGCGGACCGGATTTGGAACGACTAGCGATGTTTGACCATCTCAACGTCGTCGCAACGGCGGTTTTCGTCTTCTTTTTTGGCCTGGTGTCGGTGCTCGGTTTCGTGGCGGCCCGCTGGAAGGCGGCTGATCTCGACCACATCCACGAATGGGGCCTCGGGGGCAGGCGGTTCGGCCGCTGGATCACCTGGTTCCTGCTCGGCGGCGATCTTTATACCGCCTATACGGTCATCGCTATTCCCGCGGTTGTCTTCGCCATCGGCGCCTACGGCTTCTTCGCGGTGCCGTACACCATCATCATCTATCCGTTCTTGTATTTGACGCTGCCACGGCTCTGGGCGGTGTCTCAAAAGCACGGTTACATGACCGCGGCTGATTTCGTCCTGGGCCGCTATGGGCACAAGGGTCTGGAGCTCGCAGTCGCGCTGACCGGCATTCTTGCCACAATGCCCTACATCGCGCTCCAGCTCGTTGGTCTGGAGAAAGTCATCCTTGCGCTTGGCTTCGCCGGCCAAGGGATCATGGCGCACGCGCCGATCACCACAGCATTCGTGATTCTCGCGCTTTTTACATATAAGAGCGGCTTGCGCGCGCCAGCGATGATCGCGTTCGTCAAGGATACAATGATCTATATCTTCATCATCGCCGCGATTATCATCATTCCCTACGAACTCGGCGGTTTCGGCGCCGTTTTCGACGCCGCGAGCCGCGCATTTGACGCCAGGGTCGCGGCCAACCCCAAGCTCGCCGCCGGCCTCACGCTGAAACCCGGGCAAGTCGGTCCTTACATCACCCTCGCCATTGGTTCGGCAATGGCGCTGTTCATGTATCCGCATGCGCTGACCGGCACGCTGTCGGCGTCGAGCGGCCACGCGATCCGCTTCAACACGATGACGCTGCCGGCCTATTCCTTCGTGCTCGGCCTCATCGCTCTGCTCGGGCTGATGGCGATCGCCGCCGGCGTCAAGGTCGAAACGCCGCAGGACGCGGTGCCGCAGCTCGTGCTTTGGGCGTTTCCAGGCTGGTTCGCCGGCTTTTGCTTCGCCGCTATTGCGCTCGGCGCTCTGGTGCCCGCGGCTGTCATGTCGATCGGCGCCGCCAATACCTTTACCCGGAACATCTGGAAACCGTTCGTTCACCGCGAGATGTCGGCGCGGGAGGAATCGCTTCTCGCCAAGCTGGCGTCGCTGGTGGTGAAGATCGGAGCGCTCCTGGTGATCTTTTTCATGCCGACGCGGTTCGCCCTCGACCTTCAATTGCTCGGCGGCGTCTGGATGGTGCAGATCTTCCCGGCCGTGATCTTCGGCCTCTTCACCCGCTGGTTCAGCGGCTGGGCGCTGTTGATCGGCTGGGCTGCGGGCATGATTGTCGGCACCGCCCTCTCCTGGAACGGGACTGCGTGGATTCCGGTGCACGCGCTCAACTGGGACATACCCTTCATCGGGAATGTCGATCTCGGCCTTGGATTCGCGGCGTACAACGGCTTGACCGCGGTGGCCGTGAACGCACTCCTCGCGACGGCGCTTTCCTTGGCGGTGGGCTCGCACGCCCGCGATGAGACGTCGCCCGCAGACTATGAGGATCGCGTGCTCGCTTGAACGATCGAGCGAACCAGATCGTCGAGCGGAATGTTGGTTTGCGGGCTCTTTCGAACGACGGTGATCGGGAGACGGGAATTGAGCAAAGTCGCGTTCTTGGGTTTGGGGGTCATGGGTTTTCCGATGGCCGGGCATCTAAAGCTGCGCGGGGGACACGAGGTCGTCGTTTACAATCGAACCGCGGCGACCGCGGCAAAGTGGGTCGACCAATTCGGCGGAACGAGCGCGCCGACCCCGCGCGACGCGGCGGCGGGGCGTGACATAGTTTTCGATTGCGTTGGCAACGACAGCGACTTGAGGGCGGTGACGCTGGGCGAAGACGGCGCTTTCGTTGGCATGCGGCCGGGCGCCGTTTTTGTCGACCATACGACTGCGTCGGCAAACGTCGCGCGCGAACTCGACCGCGAAGCGAGGCGGCGGAAATTCGGGTTCGTCGATGCGCCGGTCTCCGGTGGCCAGGCCGGAGCGGAAAACGGCCAGCTCACGGTGATGTGCGGCGGCTCGGCGGAAGACTACGCGCGCGTCGAGCCGGCGATCTCGGCGTACGCCCGCTTTTGTTGCCTGATGGGACCCGCGGGCGCGGGACAGCTCACCAAGATGGTCAATCAGATATGCATTGCCGGATTGGTTCAGGCGCTGTCGGAAGGGCTTCGATTCGCCCGGGCGGCGGGACTTGATCCGCAACGGGCCGTCGATGTGATCTCGAAGGGCGCAGCCCAGTCGTGGCAGATGGACAACCGGCACAAAACAATGATAGCGGGCGAATTCAATTTCGGGTTTGCCGTGGAGTGGATGCGCAAAGATCTGGCGATTTGCCTTGATGAGGCGAGGCGCAATGGCGCTTCGCTGCCCGTAACGGCGCTGGTGGATCAGTTCTATGGCGAGGTCCAGGCGAAGGGCGGCGGCCGCTGGGATACATCAAGTCTTATCACTCGCCTATAGCGTAACGGACGGCGGAAGACCGATTGTGTGGACCTTACGATGATCGAAGCAGCGCCCGGTGATGGGGAGAAAGACCCGCCGGCGGCGCCGACGCAGCCGCGCTATGACTTTTCCGTGGTTCAGGGCTTTCAAGTTGTCGGCGTTGACCATCATGCAGTAAGGCAAGAGGCAGGCGGCGGCGAAGGCTGGCGGGACGCTCTCCGGCTCGAATTGGAGACGCGCGCGGCGCGCCTCCATCATGCCGTCGATTCTGCGATCGTGCTCTCAAACGACGGCGTCATTCGATGGTTGGGCGATCCGGTCGCCAGACTCTCCCCTGGTCCAAGCGTGCTTACGCCCGGAGCTGTCATTTTGGCTGACGAAGCCTTGCCCGATGCAGCCCGGGACATTGTAAAGGCAAGAATAGAACTTTGGCTTGCCGCAATGACGCGGCGCATTCTCGGTCCGCTCTTTGCGCTCGACGCTCTGCAGGACGGATCGGAGGCCATTCGCGATCTGGCCGGCGGGCTTGCCAAGGCGCTCGGGATTTTGGAGCGCGAGCCGATCAGGGGCCAACTCAAGGCGCTCGCCCAAAGCGACCGAGCGGAACTCAGAAAGCTGGGCGTGCGTTTCGGCGCCTATTACGTCTTTGCGCCAACGTTGATCAAGCCCGCGGCAAGAACCTTGGCCCTTCAATTGTGGAGTCTTCAAGCGCCTAGCGACGCCGGCGCGCTCCTCGCCCCGCTTGCCCAGGTCGCATCATCGGGCCGGACCTCTCTTTTGATCGATAAGGCCATATCGAGGGAGGGCTATCGCGTCGCCGGCTATCGTCCGTGCGGCGAACGCGTCGTACGCGTGGACGTCATTGAACGTCTCGCCGGCATCATCCGCGGAGCGATTATGGAGAGCCAGGCGCTGGCTGCGCTTCGACCTGCGGGGCATGGAAGGTCGGGCGGATTCGTCGTCAGCGGCCAAATGACGTCTCTGACGGGATGCGCGGGCGAACAATTCGCTTCGATATTGCGTTCGATCGGATTCCGTAGCCTTGAGATGAAGAGATCGGAGTTTCTCGGAGCTCCCCCTGTTGTTGAATCGCCTGAACAGCGTGAGCCGATTTCCCAAACCGAAAGCCCCGAGATCGCGGCGGCCGGCCAAGCCTCCCCGGCGATCGGCGGCGATGCAAAGGCCCTCCTCGACGCGCTTTCGGGGTCGCATGAGGGGCCGCCGGGCGACGGGACCCCGTTAGACATCGCGCAGCCGGATGTCTCCCTCGACGGATTGTGTTCCGACGCCTCAAGAGTCGAGCCCGGCGGGACGTCCAGCGTCCCGTCGGCTTCAGCGACGAACTCGGAAGCGGAGAAAAACGCCGAACTGATCGTCGTATGGCGGCCTGACAGAAGCGCGTTTTCTCGGCGCGAGGCAGTCAACAGGACGGGACGGAGCCGCGATCAGGCTCCACACGGCGTACGCTCAAGGAACGGGCTGCTCGACCGTTCGGACAATGCCGGCCGGAGCACGGCCGCCGCGGAAGAACGGCGAAAGGAGCCGCGCCTGGATCTGGCTGCGGACGACCGCAAAGCCGCCATACGCCCGTCTGCGAGCGCGGGTCGGCGCGAAGCTGCTCCCGACGACGAAAAACATCGCCAATCGCCGAGCGGTCGTGATATGTCCCGTTCCCGTCCAGCGTCAGAGCGCCAGGAGAGGGCAAAGGTGGACCCGAATTCCCCGTTCGCGAAACTTCTCGAGCTTAGACCGCTGCTCGAAGGGCAGGCCAACAAGCGTCCTTGACGATGGGCGACCGTCGTTGACAACGCCGGATCGTGAGAGTCAGGGCCGCAACCTCGAGTAAATCTTACTCAAGCGCGAACAGGGCTCCGGATCCTGTGATTTTCGGGTAGAGAATGAGGATTTGGTTATGACGTATGTGGTTGTAGAAAACTGCATAAAGTGCAAATATTTGGATTGCGTCGAAGTATGCCCGGTTGATTGCTTCTACGAGGGCGAAAATATGCTGGTTATTCACCCGGACGAGTGCATCGATTGCGGCGTCTGCGAGCCGGAATGCCCTGCCGAGGCGATCAAGCCGGATACTGAGCCCGATTTGGCGTTCTGGCTTAAGTTGAATGCTGAATACGCGAAATCCTGGCCGAATATAACAAGCAAGAGGGACCCGCCCCCCGACGCAAAGGAATTCGATGGACGAGCGAACAAATTCAAGGAATTTTTCTCGACCGAGCCGGGGCCGGGCGACTAGGCGCTACCTGCGCGGTTCGAGGCGGTCTTAACCAAACGCCATTGTCGCCAACCGCGCCGGCTCAACTTCTTCTTTGATTTTTCGACGATTTTGTGCTAAACGACAAATTAATCGTGGAGTCGAAGTTCTGGGGCGTCCTGGGACAACGTGGCGCGATCCGTTAACAGAGAGCCCGCTCGCTGTTTTGAAGAGAGCGGGATTCGTGCACGCGCTAGCGCGTGCACGGTCGCGCGTGGAGAGTTTGACTATGGCGGCGCGTAAAAAGTCGAAGAAACCAGCCAAATCAAAGATCAAGAAGACGGGACCCGCCTCCAGACCGAAGACGGCTCCGAAGCGCTCCTCCAAGGGCTCGTCCAGTGTCCGGAGTCGGGTCGGCAAGGCCAAGCCGGCCCCCAACTCGAGAGTCGGACGAAAAACTATTCGAGCAAAGATGAAGAGCGTCGTTGCGAAACCTTTGAAGCGAAAGCGGAAGAGTTCCGGCGCCGCAAGGGTGTCTCGTACGCGGACCGCGGCGAAGAGGCTGGCGAAGGCCGCCTCCGCCAGAAAAACAGCGACGCCGAAGAGCCCAAGCAAGGCCTTGAAAACCGCAGCGCCCGTCAAAGCGGCTTCGGCCGCCCGCGCCCGCGCAAAAAAAGAGGCCGATGCGAGATTGGCGTTGGACAACCGAGGCGCAACGGAGGCGCGAGCCGTAGCGGACAAGGGCGTCACGGCTATCGCTGGGCCGAAGCCGGGTCCGGCTGACAGCGTTCACGTCCGCATGAATTCGGTCGAACTGGCTTCGGCGGTGAAATCGGCCGCCGCGTCAGTTAAGGCCCAAAAGGCCGGCGCGCCGGAGGAAGCGATCGCGCGGTCGCTCAAGCCTGCCGGCCAGCGTCAAGGATTCAAGCTCAACGAATTTGTCGTTTATCCGGCTCACGGCGTCGGCCAGATCGTCGCGATCGAGGAACAGGAAGTCGCGGGCTTCAAGCTCGAGTTGTTCGTCATCAGCTTCTCGAAGGACAAGCTGACGTTGCGGGTCCCGACCTCCAAAGTTTCAGGCGTCGGAATGCGGAAGATATCGGATCCGGACACTGCGAGGCGCTCACTCGAGATTCTGACCGGACGCGCGCGCGTCAAGCGCACCATGTGGTCGCGTCGGGCCCAGGAGTACGAGAGCAAGATCAATTCGGGCGACATCAACGCGATTGCGGAAGTTGTGCGCGATCTCTACCGTTCGGAGGCGCAACCGGAACAGTCGTATTCTGAGCGGCAGTTGTATGAGGCGGCGCTCGATCGGATGGTGCGCGAGATCGCGGCGGTCCAGAAGTCGAATGAGATTGACGCATTAAAAACGGTTGAGGCCCAACTGCAGAAGGGTCAAAGTCGAGCCTCTAAGCCCGCCGGGGCCCCAGGCGCGACGAGCGAGATCGAACAGGCCGCCTGAGAGTCGGGCGCTCATTCTGACCCTGCGGGCTTGGGGCCGCGTCATTCGGGCGGCGGAAACGCCCGCAGGATTTATGCCTGCCAGGCGGGCTCTTGGCGAGCTTCTTACGACGTCGTCCAGCCGCATCTCGGGCCGCCTTGCGGTTTGACGAACGCCCGACTTCCTTTCTCTTTCGACTCTTGCCAAAGGCGCCGCGTTCACGCGACGATGAGACGCAGGTCGGGGAATTTTTTTACCTGCGGGCCCAACCGGTCGCGTTCGATGACTGTCTATCCAATGATCTCGCTGTGGATTTTAGTCTTGACCGCAGTGACTTTGTTTTGGGTCGCCCTGACCGATTTTAGGGAATTCAAGGTTCGAAATGAACTGGTCGCAATCTTGGTCTGTCTCTATGTCGTCTACGCTCTCTTCTCTGGTGCATGGGTTTCCATGCAATGGAACTTTGCCTTCGCACTCTTGATGCTTGCCGGTGGGGCATACGCCTATTCTCTTCAGCAGATCGGCGGCGGCGACCTTAAACTGTTGACGGTGGCCTTCCTGTGGACGGGGCCGTGGCTGGCTGCGCCGTTCGTCATTCTGCTCCTGGCCTTCACGCTCGTCTACTACTTTGCCGCCAGGCTCGGCTTTGCGGCGGCGCGGCGGACCTCGGCGGGGCTTCGAATTCCGCTCGCTCCATCATTGGCGGGGGCGCTCATCGGCGTGTTTGCCTTGGGCCTTCTCGCTCCGCACAGGTGAAATCTCGATCGGCGCGGTCCGACGCTGCGGCGGAGAGACGCGTCGCGCCAGCGGTCAACTCAGGCAGACAATCAAGGCGACAGAGCTTTGTCCAAAGCAAGCCATTGCTTGGAAACCCAGGTTCCCACCAGACCAATCGTCGCAATGACTGCAATCAGAAGGATTCCGAGCAATACGGTATATTCGATCAGAGCGGCGCCGTCTTCGTCCTTCAGAAACTGACCGAAAACCCTCAAGGCTTTGGACATAGCCGCACCCGCCTGACTTATAAGTTGAACCAAGTCGAAACGCTAATATGCCGCACGAACGCGGCTCAGCGACCCCAAATATCCGTTAGGGAAGGGTCTGGTCAATAGCGAGCGAAACCAGCCTCCTCACCGCCACCAGTTGAGTCAGGGGGTTTAACCGAGGCCAATTGGCCTTCGCCCTCAGCATCACCTGCTTTATCTGTTATTGGGCCAGTCGCTAAATTGCAATTTTCTTTAGGGTAACAGGCAGGCGCACGCCTTGTCCAGCGAGAAATAGTGTATTAAACGAGCCGGATCTTTTGTGAGGCAATATTTCGCGGGAGGAAGCCGGTCAAACCCTCAAGCTACGCCAAAGGAGTCTCTTCCGGCACATGACTGTATTTTGTCAAAGCGTTGCAAAATTTGGTCATTGCGGCGCCGGTTTGCCTGAATGCGTTGACATATGGTTAATGATCAGCAATAGCGGCTGAAATAACTTTTAGGGCAAACTGGTCCTCTTAGGGCAGGGGTCGGAAGGTGACGCAGCGGAACACAAATCTCGCGACCCTCATGGTCGCGGTTATTCTTGGTGCGATAGCGGCAATTCTTGCGCGAAGCTGGCTGCAGAGCCACTCTGATCGTGCCGATGCTGATCAGACGGTATCGATCGTCGTAGCGAACCGGGCGCTCGCTTTCGGCGCTTCTATCGCGGCGGACGACGTGAAGGTGGTCGCCTGGCCGGCGAAATCGAGGCCGCAGGGCGCGTTCGCCGATTTTGCCGAACTGGTCAAGGACGGCAGACGGATCGTCCTCTCCCCGTTTGTCAGCGACGAGCCGATTATCGCTTCCAAAGTGAGCGCCCCGAACCAAAGGGCGTCGTTGTCGACGGTGATCGAGAAGGGCAAGCGCGCCGTGACCGTCGCGGTCGACGACGTTCGCGGGGTGGCGGGCTTCATTTTCCCTGGCGATTTCGTCGATGTCGTATTGACGCGGACCAACAACAGCATCGGCCCGCAGGATTTCGCAGAAGTAATATTGCAGCACGTAAAAGTGCTTGCGATCGACCAGATGGCCGGCGAGCGCCAGGAGCGCCCGACGGTCGCCAAGGCGGTCACGGTCGAGGTGAGTCCGGAACAGGCGCTCAAGATCTTGCTCGCGACCAACGTCGGGAAGTTGTCGCTGATTCTGCGGCAGCCGGCGGAACTGGCGATGGCGCCTGATGCAAAGGTCACCGATCGCGATTTGTTCGGCGCCGACGCGGCGCAAGCATCGGCCGTGGTGGAGACCCCGAGACCGCCGCCGCCGGGGCTGTCACAGGTGGCATATTTGCAGCGGCAGCCGCCGGCGCCCCTTCGCCCGCCCCCGCCGCCTCTGGCCGATCCGGCCACGCGGAAGATCACGATCGTGAGGTCCGTCAAGAGCGAACAATACGAAGTGCCTCGTGAGTCGCGATAACGGGCGACCTCGAATATCGGGATTGCAGGAGAAATCTTTCGGCGCGCGAATGAGGCCGCCGCGGGAACAGGTCGCTCGTTCGGGGAGCCGTGGGTTGATAGGAATATTGAGGGCCACCGCCGCGGCGGCGATCGGGTTTGGTCTCTTGTCGGCCGCAAATCCGGCCTTGGCGGAAAAGGGCGGTCCATGCCACTCGATAAGGCAGCAGGTGAGCGACGTCAGGGTGACGCTCTATAAGTCACGCACGCTTTGCTTTTCCGGCCCGTTCTCGACGGCGGTCATCGGCGCTCCGGAAATCGCGGACGTCTTGCCGATCACCGACTCGATGCTCTACGTGCAGGGGAAAAAAGTCGGCGCGACGAACATTTCTGTGTTCGA
>Ga0335073_10003038_pt1 | contig 23212 bp, 17 predicted proteins | sample Lox_Sample_22_FD_207093 | JGI IMG/M metagenome (GOLD analysis project Ga0335073, IMG submission 207093) | Soil microbial communities from Loxahatchee National Wildlife Refuge, Florida, United States - Lox_Sample_2.2 | ecosystem: Environmental > Terrestrial > Soil > Wetlands | place: USA... | reverse complement strand
TTCTTCGATGTCGTCTGGATTAAGAAACGTCCGCGAATGCGGGAACAAGCCTTCTTCCAGTCCGCACAGGAACACCAGCGGAAACTCCAGGCCTTTTGCGGCATGCAACGTCATCAGCGTGATCTGGGCACGTTCATCATAGGCGTCAGCATCACTCACCAGCGCCGCATGATCCAGAAATTGATCGAGCGTCTCGCCCCGATCACGCGAATCCATGGCGGCATTGACCAATTCCTGCAGGTTCTCAACCCGCGAATAAGCTTCAGGCGAGTCTTCTTCTTCGAGCTGCTTGATATACCCGGTGCGGTCGATCAGGAATTTCAGCAGTTCCGCCGTGGTCGCTGATTGGTCCGGAGAGCGGAAGGGCGCCGGAGCCTCAGTCGCCAGTTCAGGCGTGCCCGTCTCCGCCGATCCAAAGTCGAAGGCAGTGGGATCAAACGCGATCTGCTCGTCGGCCTCAGCGGCAGCCTGCACCGGCGGCGCTTCGATCTGAGCGCTCTTTTCCAATCGCTCAACGAGATTTCCGGCCAGCATCGCCCTTGCATCTTCGATCAATTGCTGAAAGCTCTTGAGCGCGGCCAGCGCGCGCTGCGGCAAAAGCTGGCGACGAATTGCCTCCCCGATCGCGCCCCAGAGCGAACGCCCGGTCTCCAGCGCAACCTGCTCGAGGGTCTCGATCGTCGTTTTGCCAATTCCACGCACCGGCGTATTGATCACGCGCAGCAGCGAAATCGAGTCATCCGGATTCTGGATGACTTTCAAGTACGAGATCATATCTTTGATTTCGGCGCGCTCGTAAAACGAAAATCCGCCCACCACGTGGTACTTGAGCTGATACCGCCGCATCGCCTCTTCAAAGAGCCGCGATTGCGAGTTGGTGCGATAAAGTACAGCTACGCGGCTCTTCTCACGATGGGTGCCCCACCCTAACCCGTTTTTGGTTAGGGTGGGGACTTCCGCTTCCCGCAAATACTTCGCAACGCTATCGGCCACGAACAGCGCTTCGTTCTCTCCATCCGGCGCTTCGTAGTAGCCGATCCTGGCCCCGCCCTGGCGCGAAGTCCAAAGATTTTTCCCTTTTCGTCGAACGTTGTTCGCCACCACGGCTGACGCGGCCTGCAAAATGTTCTGCGTCGAGCGATAGTTCTGTTCCAGGCGGATGATTTTGGCTTCCGGAAAATCTTTTTCAAACTCCAGAATGTTGCGAATATCGGCGCCGCGCCAGGAATAAATCGACTGGTCTTCGTCTCCCACCGCGCACACGTTGTGGCGCGTGCCCGCCAGCAGCCGCATTAGCTCATATTGCGGACGGTTTGTGTCCTGGTATTCATCGACCAAAATGTATTGGTAGCGCCGGTTGTAATAGTCGCACACTTCGGACGCGGCTTTCAGCAAACGCACCGTCTCAAGCAGCAGATCATCGAAGTCGAGCGCGTTGGCTTTGCGCAGCTCCTTGCGATACTCCTCGTAGATGTGGGCAACGCGCTCGGTCTTAGGATCGCCCGACTGCAAATAAATTTCCTGCGGATCGAGCATGTGGTTCTTGGCCCACGAAATGCGAGAGAGCACCGCCGCTGGCGTGAGTTGCTTATCGTCAAGACCAAACCTCCGCATGATCGCCTTGACCACCTGCTGCTGATCGCTTTCGTCGTAGATGACGAAATTCTTGGTGTGTCCGATCGCTGGTTGGCCGGGAGTGGTCGAGGGAATTCGCAAAGCCTCAATATCCCGCCGCAGCACCCGAACGCAAAAAGAATGGAACGTCGAAATCGTCGGCTTGGCGATGCTCAACCCACCCACCAGTTTGTCTACGCGCTCGACCATCTCAGCGGCGGCTTTGTTGGTGAAGGTCATCGCCAGAATGGCTTCCGGCATTACTCCCATGTTTTCGATCAGATACGCGATGCGATGGGTGATGACGCGCGTCTTGCCGCTGCCCGCGCCGGCAAGAATGAGCAGCGGGCCTTCGGTGGTCTCGACAGCTTCACGCTGCCGCGGATTGAGTTGATCCAAAAAAGACAATGCGGGAGTGGCTCCGGAGTTGATAGCTTGATTTTACAGGAAGGCTCTATTCCTTGATTTGGGAACCATTGCGCCGGATGTGACACACGACCTCGATTTTCTGACACCTGAATCAGAAACTCTTTCCGGGCCCGTGGTGTAATAGGAAACACAGCACCCTGCGATTGTCGCAGATGCGGGTTCGAATCCCGTTGGGTCCACGCTCTGCTTGTGCGGAGCGACGTTCTGTGGGAGCAAAGCAGGGATAAGCTCCCTACAAAAGTAACCTTGACTGCCTGCCTCGGACTCTTATACTGGAACTGTCGCAGGGTGCTGTGTTCGAAACCCAAAATTGCTATGGCCCCGAAAAATCGGGGCCATCGTGTTTTGGCCTTACCCGGTTCTAACCGCTTCCCTTGCCGCCTTGCATTCTTCGCACGGGCACACATCCCTTAAGAACTGCCAGGAATAAATCCCCAGATCGTGCCCGTCGTTCCAATGAAATTTGATCGCGTATTTACCCACCCCTTCGGCCGACAAAGCTTTGGCCGCCTCTTTGAACATAGGCAAAGCTCCCGCCGCGAGTTTCGGCGGCTCTCCGGGCTTGCGTCCCGTCTTTCCGCGCTCGTCATCGCAGAGCGCACATGGGCAAGCATCACGCAGAAAAACAAACGAATAGTGTGAGCGGTGGCCGTCTTTCCATTCGATGTCCACGCCCCTGCCAGTTGTAAGGTTTACTTTGACTGACTTAGGATCTGCCGAAGCCACAGTTTCCAGTATCGCACACAGAAGCCAACTCTTTACGCGCAGGCATTTGGAGGCAACGCGAGGAAGATCGGGATAAGTTGACGAGGGAGGACAGCCAAGCTAGTGAGTGCTCGAACCAGTCGTAGTACTGGAGGCGCGTGAAGTAATCAGCCCCACTCCCAATCCTCCGACCGCTCCCGCAAGCACACCCAGTAAAAGCAGGACAACTACATTCTCCATTAACGACTTGCTACCCATGCGTTTGGCCCTCCCAACAAACTACCCAATTCCTATTTTACTAGCCCGATCCCCAGGCACAAGAGAGAAGATTGTCTCTGCGGGCGGGCACGCTCGGCAGCTTGCCACCAACTCTCAAACTGCTTATACTTCAAGCGTTTGTCCACCTTGCCTCATACAGCGGCGGCGGCCATCGGCTGGCCAAAGCCAGCGCATACCGCCGTCATCGGAGACCTTCCATGGCTACTAAGACTGTAACTCTCGAGCAGGAAATCAATCCCTGGGAGGCCCAAGCCGCCCGTTTCGATCTGGCGGCTCACAAACTCAATCTGGATGAAGGCTTATGGAAGGTGCTGCGGTATCCCAATCGGGAGATCATCCTGCACATCCCAGTCGCCATGGACAACGGACAGCTGGAAGTCTTTACCGGGTTCCGCGTGCAGCACTCCATCGCGCGCGGGCCAGCCAAAGGCGGTATTCGTTACGCCCCTGATGTCACACTCGATGAAGTCCGTGCGCTCGCCAGTTGGATGACCTGGAAATGCGCCGTGGTCAATATTCCCTTCGGGGGGGCCAAAGGCGGCGTCATTTGCGATCCCCACAAAATGTCGATGGGCGAGCTCGAGCGCATGACTCGTCGCTACACCGCGGAACTGGTCGACTTCATCGGGCCGGAAAAAGACGTTCCCGCTCCTGACGTCAACACCAATGAGCAAATCATGGCCTGGATGATGGATACCTATTCCATGCACATGCGCCAGACAGTGACTGCGGTCGTCACCGGCAAGCCGATCAACATCGGAGGGTCGCGCGGACGCCGCGAAGCCACCGGCCGCGGCATCATGATCGTTTGCGACGAAGCAGCGAAGAAGCTGGGATTGAGCCGCGACTCCAGCCGCGTCATCGTGCAAGGCTTTGGAAATGTCGGCTCCAATGCCGCGCGCCTGATGGCGGAAGCGGGCTACAAGATCATCGGCATCGCAGAAGTCACCGGCGGTTTATTTAACAAAAACGGCATCCATATCGAGGGATTGTGGGATTACCGCCAGCGCCACGGCGGCATTCTCGGTTTCCCCGAGGCCGAAGCGGCCGATCCCGCCGAACTGCTGGTAACGGATTGTGAAATCCTGATTCCGGCAGCGACGGAAAATCAAATTACCAGCCGCAATGCTGATCGCGTCAAATGCAGAATTCTGGCCGAGGGCGCCAACGGGCCCACTACCGCTTCCGCCGATGAAATTCTGGCCGATAAGCGGGTGTTTGTGATCCCGGATATTTTGTGCAACGCCGGCGGCGTCACGACTTCTTATTTCGAATGGGTACAGGACCGCCAGGGATATTTCTGGAAAGAGTCGGTGGTCAATGAACAACTCGAGCACATCATGAAGACCGCGTTTGAAGATGTGGTCCGCTACGCGGAAACTCATGGCGTCAATAACCGGATCGCGGCTTATATGCTGGCCATTGACCGCGTGGCCTACACGATCCGCCAGCGCGGAATCTACGCGTAACTCGGCTGGTTGTATGCGCAGGATTCAGATCATCGCGGCGGTTTGCCTCCTCGCCAGTCTTTGCTTGATTCCTGCTCTGACGCACGCACAAGCGAGCTCCGGCGCTGCGAAATCTTCGGCTGCGTCAAGCGCAAAGACGGACTCAGCGAAGGCTCCATCCGACGCTGAAATCGCCGCTGCCAAGGCCGCCGGCAAAGTCTGGGTAAATCTGACCTCCGGCGTCTATCACAAGAGTGGCCGTTGGTACGGCAAAACGAAGAACGGAAAATTCATGAGCGAGGATGAAGCGAAGAAAGCCGGGTACAAGCCAGCTCACAGAGATTGAATCCTTGCGGGAACCCAATTACGGAGGAAGCATGACCAAGAAACTGCGGACGCGACTTCTGATCGTCCTCTGTTTTGTCACATTGCTTACCGGCGTCGCGCGCCAAAGTATTGCGCAGTCCATGCAGGCCCCGAGCGCTGCGGCCCAGACCATGGGTACTGCAAAATCCAAGTTGCTAGACATCAACTCGGCGACCAAGGATCAACTCGATGCGCTTCCCGGGATAGGCGAGGCGTATGCCCAGAAGATCATCGATGGCCGTCCTTACAAGATGAAAACTGACCTGGTGCGCAAAAAAATCATTCCGCAATCGACTTACGACAAGATCAAGGACATGATTATCGCCAAACAGAAATAAGACTTACGGTGAGATCAGGTCCCACGAAGCCGCGACAGCGGCTAAGGAACGCCGTCTGACGGGCGCCACACCGATCATCAAGATGTTCAGTCCTTACGCCACTGCGCAATACGTCCTTTTCATCCTCGTCGTTACTGTTTCGGTGAGGCCTTTGGGTGGGTACATAGAGCGCGTTTTTGACCGGAAGCGCACGGCGCTCGATCGGCTCTGCTCCCCGGTCGAGAGGTTCATCTATCGCATCACCACGGTTGATCCTGCCGTGGAAATGACATTCGCTCAGTATGCGACTTGTTTCGTGCTCTTTGGACTTTTCTGTGCTCTCCTGTTGTACGCGATTCTCAGCGCGCAACGTTTCCTCCCGTGGTTTTTCCCGGCCTACCAGACGACGCCGTTATCTCACGATTTGGCCTTGAATACCGCGATCAGTTTTTCCACCACCACCACCTGGCAGGCCTACAGTGGTGAGACCACCATGAGCTATTTCAGTCAGATGGTGGGACTTTGTGCGCAGAATTTCCTTGCCGGCGCGGCTGGCCTGGCCGTGGGGATTGCCTTTATCCGCGGTCTCTCCCGGCAGCTCTGCAACACCCTCGGCAACTTCTGGGCCGACCTGGTTCGCGCAATACTTTGGATTCTGTTGCCCGGAGCATTAGTCGGCGCTCTGCTCTTGGTGTGGCAGGGCGTTCCCATGAATTTTCATCAATATTCCGTTGCCAGCACGATTGAGGGTCCCAGGCAGGTAATCGCGCAAGGCCCGGTTGCAGCGCTGGAGATCATCAAGAACCTCGGTACAAACGGCGGGGGCTTTTTCAACGTCAACGGCGCGCATCCCTTTGAGAATCCCACGCCGCTCAGCAATTTCCTGGAAATGCTGTCCATCGTGCTCCTGCCGGCGGCGTTAACCAACACCTTTGGCAGGATGGTTGGCCAGCCACGCCAGGGATGGCTTTTCTATTGCGTAATGCTGGTTCTATTCACTTGCGGGCTTGTATTCGCCCATCGCTTCGAGCAACGCGGGAACCCCCATTTCGCTGACGTCGATTCGCGAAGCGCTTTGGACCAGTCCGGCGGGAACATGGAAGGGAAAGAAGTGCGCTTCGGTGTCGGCGCTTCGGTACTCAGCGCCGTCGTTACCTCCAACACGGCCACGGGATCGTACAACTCCATGCACGACAGTTTTAGCTCACTCGGCGGAATGGTGCTCCTGGTGAACATGCTGTTGGGGGAACTTGTTTTCGGAGGGTTGGGCAGCGGCCTTTCCAGCATGGTCATGGCAGCTGCGATCGCTGTCTTTCTGGGCGGACTCATGGTCGGCCGCACTCCCGAATATCTCGGCAAGAAAATCGGGCCGGCGGAAAACAAAATGATCGTGTTGTATGCTTTGGCCGCACCGCTCCTGATCCTTCCGCTCACCGCAATTGCCATTGGCACTCGGGCGGGACTGTCCGGCCTCACGACAAACACCGGCCCACATGGTTTTTCCGAGATTCTATTTGCCTACACCTCGTGTTTTGCCAACAATGGTCAGAGCTTTGCCGGCCTGAGCGCGAACACGCCGTTCTACAACCTGACGACGTCACTGGCCATGATGGTGGGCAGGTTTGGCCTTGGCATTCCGGCCCTGGCCCTGGCAGCTTTATTCGGGAAGCAAAGGAATACTCCCGCTTCATCCGGGACACTACCAACTCATTCTTTCGACTTCGCACTTTTGCTGACGGCATGCCTACTAATCATGGTGGCGTTGTGCTACCTCCCCGCACTGGCGCTGGGTCCGATTCTGGAGCGGTTGCGGTTCGGAAACTGAGCGGGACGGCTCGTTTTCAGCACAGGACTCAATCCGCTCGGGTCTAGTTCAAGGAGATAGCTCGCTTAGCAGAAATAGCGGCCATCAGCGATTGCTTTCCCGCTTCCAACTGGTGGATAATCGGCTGTCGCGTGTTCCGGTCGTGAGTCCCTGCACGCTTCGGTTTCCGGCGTGAATCTGCCCAATTCCATCACGCTCATTCGCATCTTCAGCATTCCATTGCTGATTTGGATTCTCTCCAGCACCCGTTTTCACGGGACCGACGGCGAGCAGGAAATTCTGGCCTCGGCAGTTTTTATCGCCGCCTCCATCACCGACGGCATCGATGGCTATCTCGCCCGCCGGCGAGGGCAAATCACCACCATGGGGATGTTGCTTGATCCCCTGGCCGATAAACTCCTCATCGCCGCTGCCTTCGTGACCCTGGTGCAATTCAATCCCAGCCTGGTTCCTGCCTGGATGGCGGTGGTCATTGTCGCCCGCGAATTCCTGGTCAGTGGATTGCGTTCCATCGCCGCATCTGAAGGCTTTACCATCGAAGCCAGCGATCTTGGTAAGTTCAAAATGGTGGTGCAGATTCTCTCGGTGGTGGCTGTAATTCTCGAACATCGTTGGAAAGACTGGCCGATTTATGGCGGCTACGTTTTTCCCCTCCACTACATCGCAGTGACCGCAATTTATTTCATGGTCTTTCTCTCGTTGGTGTCGGCGATTGATTACTTTGCTGCTTTCTGGTCGAAAATCGACCGGCGAGCCGTCAAGCGCCGTCATCGTGCCTTCGTCCTCAGCCGGCGGAGGAAGCGCGATGTCGCCATCACCTGAAGTTTCCTCTCTGCACAAAACCAGCCCGGCCGGCGGCCAGGCGCACAGTGAATTCTCGCCCCAGGAGCGCGCCTTCCTGGTGAACGTGGCACATCAGTCCATCGAGGCGGCCCTTGAGCATCGTGAGTTGTCGCTGGATCCTCCGTCGGCGCGCTTAGCCGAGCCTCGAGGGGCTTTCACCACCATCTACTGCCGCGGCGATCTGCGCGGCTGCGTGGGCTACGTGTTGCCGGCGAAACCGCTCTACCTCACGGTAGCTGAAACCGCCCGCGCCGCGGCCTTTGACGACCCCCGTTTCTCCCCGGTTACGCCCGAGGAAGCCGCCATCATTAAAGTCTCTCTGAGCATTTTGTCTTTAGTTTCCGCTATTCAGCCGGAAGTGATCGAAGTGGGACGCCACGGCCTGGTGATCGCACAAGCTGGTCATCGCGGACTTCTCTTACCCCAGGTTGCAGTGGAGCACGGCTGGGGCCGCGTGACTTTCTTGGAAGAGACCTGCCGCAAAGCAGGCTTGCCTCGGGATGCCTGGAAGCACGGTGCGACATTGCAGGCGTTTACCGCCGAGGTATTTGGCGACCGAATGTAAAACAAAAGGCGGGAAGCGCTGGCTCACGCTCCCGCCCGAATTGTCTCCGCGACTTATTGCTGATCGATCTCAACTCCGTCGCCGGCGTGAACATCTTCCAAGGCAAAAACGATCATGCCGGTCGCCGTCGTCGGGGTAGTGCTCAGGACCACGATCTCGCCTACGGAACGGCGCGGCAAATCAGCTACGTGAATCACCGGTCCATTGGCCATACTGAACAAATGAGGATCTACCGAAGGTGGACGCCTCTGCGTGTCTTCCACCACGTCATAGCCGGCAAAAGAGAGGGAATCTACCGGGTCGTGCAGGTCAGCCGTATAAAGACGAACGGCTCGGAAGTAGTCGCCGACTTTTACCCCCTGATTAGAGCCAACATTCATATAAACCTTGGCTCCCGTTCCCAGTTGAGAGTCGAAGTCTTTGGCCATCACAATCCGGCCGCTGGCGCCATGATTGGAAGGCGCAAACCGGTCAAAGCGCAATGGTGGGTGAAACGAAATGGCTGGCTTCTCGGCAAAGGGAATCAGAATGTCACCCGGATCAATCGGTTCGCAGCTGAATTCGACATAGGCGATCGCGGCTTTGTGCCGCGTATCAACGATCCGGACGCGGCCCAATTCGGCGTAGGGCTGACCCATGGCTTGCAGCATAGCGTGCTGGCCTTCATACATCTCGAAGCGGTTGGGATCTCGCAACTCGCGGACAACTTCATATTGCTGGCCGGTCTGATAGCCGTGGCCCATCACATAGATCATGTCCTGATTGATGAACTTGGTGGTGTTGGGCGTGTTCAGTCCCCCCGCCACGAAATTGGCATTGGGCAATAGCTGCTTGTTGACGAAGCCAGCGCAATAAAGATCGGCATTTGAAGGTGTTTCGACGCGCTCGATAGGGAAATTGACCGCGGTCGCAATCGTTCCCTGTGGCGTCTCCGGGGCTGCAGATTGCGAAGCGGCCTCCTGCGCTCCGGCTGCTGTCGCCAGGCACAACAATAGCAGCAACAACCCTGTTTTCTTCATGTTACCTCCAAAGTCGGGCCAAAACTCGCGCCCACCGCTAAGCAGCGATAAATGAATGCTTTCACGGACAGTAACCCGTGAGTTAGGGAGGGTCAAGGTTACGCTGGTGTATTCAGGGATACGCTAAAAAGTTTCAAGGCCCAGAATTATGAATACTTTGTTGCATCTAGGGATGGGCACCTGTAATATCCCGACTCGTTCACCCCCATGAACGTTGCCGCAAAAAACTTCGTTTCCCGCCTGCTTCCTTTGCGGCTACCGCGGGTTTGCATCCCAGTCACCGGTGCCGATGCCGCCGATATGATGACAAAAGCGGAGGCTTTGGTTCGCGATAACCCCTTTCTGGAGTTCAGGTTAGACTACCTTTCCCAGCCCGCCACGGCACTGCCGAAGCTGCGCCGTTTCACCGAATATCACCCCCATGCCGTGGCCATTGCCACCTGCCGGCGGACGGCAAGCGGCGGCAAGTTTCGCGGATCTCTGGCTTCCCAGCTCCGCGTTCTGAGTAAAGCCGCGGCCTCGGGCTGCCAACTGCTGGATCTGGAACTGCAAAGCGCGGCGAAATGCAAGCCCGATCAGGTCCAGCGCCTGCGCAATGGTGCGGCCCTTATCGTCTCCTCTCACGATTTTCGCGGCACCAGACGACTCGATGAGACCCTGGAGAAAATGGCCGCCATTCCAGCTGACTTTTACAAAGTTGTCGGCACCGCTACCACCCTTTATGACAACGTCCTCATGATGAAGTTCCTGGAAAAATATGGGGACCGCTACTCGCTCATCGGGATTTGCATGGGCGAGCAGGGCATCATCAGCCGCGTGCTGGGAGTGCGCGCCGGCAGCGTGTTTACCTTTGGCGCTCTGAGCCCGGACGAAAAAACCGCCCCCGGCCAGGTCACCGCCCAGGAGTTGCGCGGCACTTACCGCATCGATCAGCTCGATGCCGCAACCCGGGTTTACGGCGTGGCCGGAGATCCGGTCTCACACTCGCTTTCCCCGGCAATCATGAACGCCGCGCTTCGCCGCGAAAACGTCAACGGCGTATATGTGGCCCTCCACGCTAAGGCGCTCAAGGATTTGCTGGCGTGCGTGCGCGAGATCCCCATTCACGGGCTCTCCATCACCATGCCGTACAAAGAGGCCATCCTTAAGCATCTCGACAACACCGATTCGCATAGCACAAAAATCGGGGCCTGCAACACAGTGGTGCGGGCGCAGGATGGCAAGCTCTACGGCTTCAACACCGATGCCGCAGGCGTCGTCCGGCCTTTAGAGCAACGCATTTCGCTGGAGAAAGCGAAGATTCTGGTCCTGGGAGCCGGCGGAGCAGCCCGGGCGGCAGTTTTTGGACTCAAGGAACGCGGGTCCGAGGTCTACATTCTCAATCGCACCGCAGGGCCGGCTCAAAAATTGGCGCGTTCCGCTCGGGCCCGGCTTCTGAAGCGTCCTGATCTCAAGAAATCCACGTTTGATGTGATTATCAACGCCACCCCCGTGGGCATGGGAAATACGCGCGAGTCTCCTCTCGAGGCAAATGAAATCAATGCCCGCTTTGTCTTCGACATGATCTACGATCCAATGGAGACCAGGCTTTTGCGATTGGCCAAAGAACGCGGCGCTCAAGTGATTCCCGGCATCGAGATGTTCGTTCAACAGGCAGCGCGGCAGTTTGAAATCTGGACGGGTAAGCCCGCGCCATCCGATGAAATGCTTCGGGTCGCATTGCTGGCTCTCCAGGAGCGCGCAGCCGCGCACGCCGCCAGGGAACAGAACAAGAAAAAGTAACCTCTCCAACTTTAGCGGAAGGGAATCGCCATCACACCCAGCCGCCGTCTATCACATACGTCTGGCCGGTAATCGCCGAGCTGTCATCCGCGGCGAGAAAAAGGATCAAACGCGCCACATCTTCGGGCACTAATTCTCTTTTCAGGCTCTGGCGCGCCATAATCTCCGCCAAATATTCCCGAGTCAGCCAAAGTTTCTGTTGCCGTTCCGTCGTGACTGACCCCGGAGCCACACAATTCACCCGGATGTTTGCCGTCCCCAGTTCGCGAGCGACGGTGCGAGTCATCCCTGAAATCGCGGCTTTGGCAGTCGTATACGCCACAATCCCAGGCAACGGAACCATCCAGGAAATCGATCCCATGTTGATCACCGATCCTCCGCCGGCAGCCGCCATCCCCGGAGCGGCGGCTTGAGTCGCGAAGAACTGATGGCGCAGATTTATCGCCATGCGCTCATCCCAGTATTCCGGCGTGACTTCGGAAAATTTGTGGCGATCGTCGTTTCCGGCATTGTTCACTAAAACGCGAATCGCTCCAAGGCGCGCCTCAATTTCCGCGAGCACGCGGCGCAATTCTGCAATGTTGGTGAGATCGCAGGGAAAGAAAACTGGAGCGTGGGCGCCACGCGACGAAAGCTTGCGGACCAATTCTTCCGAGGGCCCGCGTGCGATATCGAGAAAGGCAACCTTGGAGCCTTGAAGGACGAATGCTTCAACCACTTTGGCTCCGATGCCAGAGCCTCCGCCGGTAATCACAACCACGCGGCCGCGCAAGCTGGGGTAAGTGGCAAAACCATCTGCTGGCATATTGGCCGGCCTATTCTACGCAGATCGCGGGTGTGTTTCACGCGAAGATAACAATCTTGCTCAGCGATGCCGTGGAATGGGTTTTGTTAACGCCGGACTATTTGCTCCAGCGCGCGAATAAGTAATGTTGACGTGGTCCTGTCCGTGGCACATTAGGTTGCAAGTGCCTTGTCCCGGAGCCTGGCGGATGAAGCTGAGCACGCCCTGGCTGTTCGGGGCCACGATGTTCAAATCAAAATTGATGAGGGCGGCGTTGGTCGACGGCGTGCCGTTCGGAACTCCGTGCGCATCATGGCAAGTGGCGCAGGACGCTTCCTGCATATGGTCGCTGTGGTTGGCGAAGCTGGCGTTGGAGAGCAGATTCTGCTCCGAGTGGCATTTGTAGCAGATCGCGTAATTGCTGCTGGAGTATCCGATATTAGGCGTTTGTCCCGGAGTTCCAGTGGCGGTCTCCACCATGTAGTTGCGTTCGAGGATGTGGATGTTGTCGGAGCCATGCGGGCCCGCCGGCTTGGTAAATCCCGCGCCCAGCTGGCGGCCTTCGTTGTCGTTGTGGCAATCGGAGCAGAAAATCAGCGAACTGCTGGAAAGCGTTCGGCCGGGCAACGGCACGCCGTTGGCGTCCACGGGAGCAGGCAGCAAACTGGGAACTTCAGCTCCCGGACCATACGTGAGGCCCGCCGGGTTGATGACTGCGTGCGCCGGAGCCGGCGACATGAAGGCTAAACGCATATCAGTAGAAGGAATCTGGCGGTTCGGTTGCGGCCCGTACCTGGCATACCCCGGTATCTGCGGCTTGTTCAGGTTGTAGCTGTGGCATTTCAGGCAGACTTCGTATTCAAAACCAGCTTCGCCGGTGCCACGGTGGGGATCATGGGGAGTGCCGGAGGCCGTGAAGCCGCTGTTCCCGAGCAGAGCGCCCGCGACCTGCGGCGGCGCAACCGGCGCTGGGTCCGATCTTGCGGCATGTGCGTTATGGCAATCGTCGCATGCTGAATGACGCGTAACGATTTGATCCGGCGCTTCATTAGGATCGTGGTCCGGGATCGGGCCAATCGCGGGATGGATGTAGGCTTTGTTGAACTCAGCCTTCACGTTGGCGATTCCACTCACGGAATTTCCGTCATGGCATTGGAAGCAGACCTGATCGGTCTCTCCTTTTAACAGGCGCTGCGCCTGGTTTGCAGTGTGCGGACGATGGCAGGTTTCGCAGCCGTTCGTCGCGGTGGTCGTGTAGCCGGTGTGCGACCCGAGCCAGGAGACGCCGTCGTTCGTCTGTATCGTATAAGGATTGGTTGCGAGCTGATGAGATGATGCCCCGCCTTGCGTTCCACTCCAGCTCCACAGTTCCGCGCCCGAGCCGCCTTTCAAATCATGACAGGTCGTGCAGATTGCCGATTGGCTGTTTGCTTTCACCAGGAAGCGGCGCTCGGTCAGGTCAATATCCTCCTGGTGCGGATTGTGGCAGGTGGTGCACTGCACTTTTCCACTGCCGTCGAGATGAACAGGGTCGCCCAGCGGTGGTACATGCACCTGATTGTTCAGCATTGTGTTGGGAATGAACGCGACCGGATGGTCATCCGAAAGGTCGAGGCCGATGAAGCTGCGGCGGTCGGGAGAAAGCTTCTGATCAGCAGTAATCGGGCCTTGAAAGGGAATCTGGCCATTGTTGACCGTATCGCCGAGCGCGACCGTCCCATCGTGGCAGCTCAGGCAGAGTTTCGAACTGTCGGAGGCCGTGGGCGCGGAAACGGAAGACTGCAGTGTGCTGCTCGAATAGACGGTGTAGGTCTGCCCGGTGCCGAGATTATGGTTCCACAGAGGCACGCCGGCTTGCGCTTTATGCGGCGTGTGACAAAACGCGCACACGTCGGTGCCGGCGCTGGACCGGATTGCCGCCGGACTGCTGAGCGAAAAATCGTGGCTCGATTTCAGCACTTTGTTGGGGTTGCTGTACGGGTACGGCGCGGGCGTTTGGGCAAAAACGGCGGCTGCGAGCCAAGCCGTCAATGCGAGACTTGCCAGCGCGCCTTTCATTGTCCCCCTCCGGAAGGCGCTAGCCTGGGCTTGGCCTGTTCATCGCGCACATACTGGAAAATTTCGACTCGTCCCTGAAATGGATCGGCAACAAAAACCCGATCGGTGCTGTCGATGGTGATTCCGCTCGGGATATAGAACTCGCCGTTGCGCGAGCCGGCGTCACCGAAATTCAAAAGAAAGTGCCCCTCCTGGTCGAAAATCTGCACCGTAGAAAAAATGGCGTCCGCGATGAAAAGATGGCCGTCGGAGTCGATGGCCAGCCCTTTGCTGCGGGCCTGCGACCCTCCAGCATCACCGTTCCCGCCCATTTCGCGAATGAACTGGCCATCCGCCGTGAACACCTCCACGCGGAAGTTCAGCGTGTCATTTATGTAGAGCTTGCCTTCGTGATCGATGGCGATGAAGGTCGGGAAATTGAACTGACCGGGATCGCTGCCGCGCGAACCGAACTCGCGCAGCACTTTGCCATCCAGGCTATAGGCGAAAATGCGCGGCCGCACCGTATCCACAACATAGAGCAGTTGATTCGTGGGATTGAACACGATGGCCGCGGGACGCTTAAACGCGCCCTCTTCTCCGCCGATGAAATCTTTGAAATGCCCGTCGGGTTTAAAGCACAGGACGCGCCCGGCGCTGGAGTCGCTGACGTAAATATTGTCCTCACCGTCAAGCGCGATGCTGATCGGAGATCCAAATTGTTTGTCTTTGTATCCGCGCAGGAACTTCACCGATTTCTTTTGCGGATCGTAAATCTTGACGTTATGCGCTCCGGGGTCGGCGATGATCAGACGGCCTTTGGAGTCGATTGCGACCGAGGACGGCTGGCGCAGGCGAGAAGCATCTCCCTGCGCTTTTGCCCATTCCACGAATTTCTGCCAGAGCGAGCGTTTCCAACCGAAATCCTTTGGGCTGGAGAAGGTTTGCACAAACTCGATGCGGGTCGCTTCCGGAGGCGGTGGCCAGAAGAGGACCGAATTCGGTGCGTCCTTGGCTGCTCTTTTGTTTTTATCTCCTGCGTGGGCGGCAAATGGTGGGGCCAGGAGCGATGCAACGGCGAGCATCAAAAAAAGGAGTTTGGAAACCGGGCGGCGGTTCGTGTCTCCGCCAAATCTTCCGCATTGCCTTCCCGGTCCCATGGTTTACCGCTCTCCCTCAACTGTAGAACAACTCGACAGCTTGAGTATCCAAACCCCGCTCATCCTCTCTGCCAGAGGTGGAATGGAAAGCGTACCCGCACAAACCAGCGATTGAGATTGGTGCTCGTGGGCTGGACCGAATATAGCTCGCGCGAATAACCAGCGTTGATCGTGAAGCGCCCGAACAGGTATTCGACCAAGGTGTCCCAGGAAGCATCCGTCGTTACCGTCGTATTGGTGAACGCAAAAGCGTATTTTATCCGGTTATAGTAAGACGCTAACTTGAGGTTGCCGTGCCGGCCCCAGGTACCACCGAAACGCAGCAGGTCATAAGCATTGAGCAGAGGGGGAGGGAGCGGCTGCGTTGCCGTTCCACCGCCCGGCTGCGCCGGATTTCCCACCCCCGGCAGAGCATTGAAAAATCGTTGCGTTCCGTTGGCGTGGCTATACATGCCGAACAGACCCAGGTTCTTGTCCGGGAAATCGGCGGTGGCGCCCGCTGTTTCGGCCTTGCCGTCCTGGATTCCGTTGGAAAGATCGTACTGATTGAACACAAGATTTCCGTTCACTCCCAGGCGCACCCAACTGTAGCGCGAAGTGCTGAGCATGGTTTCAATCGCTTCGGTCCGGGTGCGGATGTACTGGAAGAAAATGGGATTGGCCTGATCGACAAAGCGGACGCCGAAATGATATTTCAGAGTCGCGTTTTGCCCTCCGTCCACACCCTGGCGTATCTCGTATCCCAGCGCTGAATCTGTGCCGCCATTGACCAGGCCGTAATATTGCCAGATCAGCTGGGCGGAATTGGTCCAGTGCAGTTTTTTCGCGTCCCATTGATAAGTGTAACCGCCGCGCGTAGTCAGCAGGTCCTGCGCTGTCTGGCCGGCCTGGGTGCTTTGGAACTGCGTGTTTCCGTAGTCGTTGTGGAAATAATCCACTCCCCCAAGGAATGACAGATGGGTGGTTGGATGATACGACACATGGGCGGTTCCGGAGGTGACACTGTCGTCAAGCGAAGGAATGGTTGTGGTCCCGGGTCCACCGATGGTGTTGATGACATTGACTGCGCTCACGTGGTCATGCTGATAGAAGCCCCCATAGCCGGTATCCAATTTGTCGGTCACTCGCCAGGAATAATTAACGGACAAAAATGCGGTGCTTGAATCGGCCGGCGAGGAGTCGGGCTGCGTGGTGCTGGAAGTAACGCCCAGAAACTGCAGGCTCAGCCTCTGAGAATCTCCGAATTGACGGGTTGCGTTGCCCTGTACATTGTCAAACTTGTTAGTCGTTTCTTCGCTCAGCGTGTTGCCGTTAGACTCCACGAAGAACGGGTTCACGATGTCCCAGTAATCATCGGCAAAGTGCAGGTCCCAATCGTCGATCTTGCGCTGCAGGGTGTAGGCGGCGTGCAGATACCGGGTTTTACTGTCGGGTAGCCCCGGGGCCTCCTGGTCGGTGGTGGATTTGGTGAAGCTGTAACCCATCCGGCCGATCGGATTGTTGAACCAGCTTCCGTTCAGTCCATAAGACGAGAGGACGTTATCCACGGTGGGGAAAAGAGAATTGTAGGTGTTGGAATCGCTCCGGCTGGCAAAGATGGTAAAAGGAAAACTGCGCTCGGGGAAAAAATTAAGCCCACCATAGTAGTTCCAGTCGCGGGTGGAATAGTTGACCAGATTCGATCCTCCGGAATCGGTAAGCCCGTTCTCTACCGTGCCGTAAAAACCGACAAGCCGGGGATCGTAGAGATATCCTCTCGTCGTGAGACCGAGATCGGTAAAGTGGTCAAGCGTGTCGTTGCCGGCTCCTCCGCTGTTGTTGGCCAACGTCTGGCCTACGCCCACTCCCGCAAAGCCGGCCACGGAAACGCCGAAGTGGTCTCTTTCTTCATCGTCCTGGGCCCGGGCGACGGTTCCGGCGGCGATGGCCAGCAACAACACGTAACCGAAGGCCCGAGTCATTTCATCTCTCCCGCTAGTGGGCCATCGCCGGCATCATCATCGCTGGCGCGGCCGAGGTGTCAGTCGGAGGCTTCTGGCCTGGCTGAATCAGCGTCACGCTGGGATCGAGCAATTCGATCCTGGCATTTCTCCGCAGGCGGTCGGTCAATGCCTGCCGCAACCGCTCCGCGTTCTGCGCTTCCATCTGCGACTTGATCTTGGCCTTCACTTCTTCAAAGCTCATTTGCTTTGGATCTTCGCGGGCTTCCAGCTTCATGATGCTGAAGCCATATTCGGTACGAAACACCGGGCTCATTTCACCCGGCTTCAAGTTGAAGACCACGTTTTCAAACTCCGGCTCCAGCCGCCCTTTGTGGACCCAGCCCAGATCGCCGCCTTTCACGCGATACCGGTCGTCGGAATAGTTTTCGCAGAGAATTCCGAAATCCTGGCCTGCTTTGGCCTCGCGATACACCATGTCCGCCTTTTCCTGCGCTTTCTTCACGAACTCGGCGCCTGCATCCGTGTTGACTTGCGCCAGAAACAGGCGGGCATGCACTTGCTCCGGACGCAGATAGTGCGCCTTGTTCTCGTCGTAGTAGTTTCGGACTTGCAGAGGCGTGACGCGCGAAGGCGCGACAACCTTGTTCTTGTAGACCTGCTCCAGCGTCATCCGCCGTTGGAGGATCTTCAGGTACTGCTGATGAGTGAGTCTGCCTCGGCGAATGGCATCATCGAAATCTCGCGCGCCATATTTGCGGCGCATGCGTTGGTAGTCGGCTTCTGCCGCAGCCAGCGAAACCACCGTCTTGTGCTTTACCGCCTCCTGGTAAGCCAGTTCTTCCACGATCAGCTCATTCACCGCTTGATCGCGAATGGCCTTTAGCTTTTCCGGCCGGATATTGCCATGCACGGAATTTTGCGGATAAAGCGTCTCCATCTGGTCGAGAACGGCTTTTTCGTCAATGGACGCGCCATTCACCTTCACCACCACCGGGATCTGCTGAGCGTGCGCTGGCTGGGGCATGACTTGACCGCCAGCGATCGCGGCGCTGCCGCACAACGCGGCCAAAGCCACCAGCAAAATGAGGAATCTTGCGGCGGCTGTTTTCGGGTTCTTGCTTGTCGTTTGCATGGCGTCCTCAGCTCTGATCGTTCTTTCGTCCTCGTTCTTGGTTAAGAGGACCCTGCCTTTTCGGCAGGGTCCCCAAGGGTTGAGACTAGGAACCGTTGCCCGTGTGGCACGCCAGGCAGAGAACGCTGCCCGTCGTGGTTTCACGCAGGAACGGCCGGGAAACACCATTGCTGTGAACGTCATGGCAGGAACCGCACTGCATGGTCGTGCCATACAGTGGCAGATTGTGCCCGGCGCTGGTGGCAACGAAGTTCCGTGTGCCAGTGGTTTTGTAAGCCGCCAAGCCCGCTGGGTTGGCAGTCAGAGCAGCCGAATAATCGAAGTTGATCGGATGCTCTTGCTGGAAGCCGTAGGATGAATCGGTTCCGATAAGGACATCCCCAGTGAGCAGGAACGGGGTGTTGTCGGCGCCGCCATTCATACCCGGACTTCCGCCTCCATGCGGGGCCTTGAACAATACGTTCACGCCCACGGAGCCGTCATGGCAGCTCAGGCAGAGGTTGGATTCCACCGCGGCATTGAAGCCCGCGTTGCTGTTGGCCAGCGTCAGGTTGGTGGGCGCCACCGGCAAGGTCGCGCTCTGGTAGACGTTGTAAGTCGCAGTCGAGAGATACTTGTTCCACAGCGGCGTAATGCCGGATGGGGCATTCACCACCGTGGTATCTGTCGTGGACAGCTTTTGGTGTGGAGTGTGGCAGAAATAGCAGATTTGGTTGAAGGACGTTGCCTTCACCGCACCCCCGGATCCCGAAGAAAGATCGTGGTCTGTGCCCACAATCTTCGACGGATTCGAGTACTGTGCGAAGCAGCTCAGCGCTGCGAACAGTACTACGACAAACGCTGCGTATTTCATGATCGAATGACCTCCTATGCGTTTTTTCATATGAAAAAGCACTGCTTGCCCTTTATTTAGGCTCCGTGTTGGCTTTTGCTGCGCCACTCTCCGGTGGCGCAGGCGCGCCGGAAGATCCGGCAGCCGTGGTGGGTGCCGAAGCAGCTGCCGGCACTTCACCATTCAACAGCTTCAAAATCTGTATGCGATGGTTCAGCTGATCGACGACGTAAAGGTTGTCGTTGCCGTCGACATGAATGCCGGCGGGCAAATAGAACGTCCCCGGCATGTTCCCCGGGCCGCCGACAAATAGAAGCAGGCTGAAATTCTTCGGCTCGAAAATCTGAAAATTGCAGTAGTCGGAGTCGACTACATAAATGTTGCCGAAGCGATCCACTGAAATTCCTTTTGGCTTGGAGAAGTTTCCCCAGCGCATGCCCTGCCCGCCAAACTGGCTCACGAACTTGTAGTCGGCGCTGAAAACCTGAATGCGGAAGTTCATGGTGTCGGCAACATAGATACGGCTGCCGTCAGGCGACAGAGCAATATTGGTCGGATAATTGAATTCCCCGTCATCGCTGCCGCGCTTGCCGAAGGTGACGCTCAACATCCCGGTTTCGGTGTCGTAAACCAGAACCTTGTGGGCCTTGGAATCCACCACATAGGCGCGATGGCGGGAGTCGTCGACTGCAACTCCGGTGGGGTTGTTCATTTCTCCCATCTTTCCCAACCCCCAGATCAGCGTGCCGTCTGTATCGAAGACATAGACCTTCCCGGAGATCGCGTCCGCCACCCAGAGCCGGTCCCTTGCGTCTACCGCGATGCCCATCGGCATCCGCACCCGGGCCTGCGGTGTAATTCCGTAGTAGGTGGCCTTGTGATTGGCGCGGTCGAGCGCGAACACCACGCCCTGTGTGCTGTCGCTGACGAAAATCACTCCTTTGGAATTGACGGCAATGCCGTACGGCTTCGAGAAGGTTGGCTTCAGGTCGCGAACCTGAATGCCCGCCACGCGGTCCAGGAAATTTGCCTTCTTGACCGGCTCCACGTCGGCCACGCCGCGGATCAAGGCTTCAAAGCGAAGGCGCGGTTGCTCCGGTGGGAGCGGCCACACCAGCTTGGTGGGATCAAAAGTTGGCCCTTTGGGTTTCTTGCCGGCCTTCGCGTGCCCTCCCATGATCGAAAGCAACAAGGCCGCGATCACCAGATCAGTTGCCACTCTCCTGATTCGAAGTTGAATGCGGTTCCAATTCATAAGCATTCCGTCATTCCTTGTGGCATGTGTTGCATAAATCGATGTCTCTGGTTACGCCCGCGGGCATCAGGTTGCGAACGTCGGAAGCGTGCGGCTGATGGCAGGTCAGGCACGTGATGTCGCCGCCCTTGATGCCGAGCTTGGTGTTCCTGCCTGAGACCGGGTGCCCTTCCATCGGGTGACCGGCCATCTCGCCCTTGTCGAGTCCGATGTACTGCATGCCCTTGATCTGATCGAAAGTCAGCGTCGCGCCCCACGGCGTTGTGACCGTCTTCGCCGGCTGGTCAACTTTCAGGTGGCCTTGGCCATGGCAACCAAGACACAAGTCCTGCGTGCTCGCTTTCAGCTGATTGGGAAAGTCACTGGTGTGAGGATCGTGACAAGCAGTGCAGAGTCCCTGAGCGTACGGCCCGTGCAGAACTTTCTGGTTCGACTTCTCGTGGCACGTAAAGCAAAGTTCCTCTTTCGGCGATACGAGATTGACGGTTGTGGTGTCGCCCTCCGTCTTCACTTCATGGCATGTCGGGCAGCCCATCGAGATGGCGGTGTGGACAGCTTTGCCTTTGGTCTTGTCTTCGTGACAGGTAGCGCAGTCGGCGTCTTTTTCCAGCTTGACTGGATGTTCGGCTGCCGCCAAAGGCAAACTGAGTGCCAGTCCCAGCGCCAAGCCCAGGAGAGTGAATTTGCCCGCCTGCTTCACACCCACCTCCGCTATGGGAAATGCATGTGGGCCGCCGCAAAGTTAGAAATTGCTTAAATTCTCCACAATCCATGTAACTGATTGAAAATAAAAAGTATACGGTTCTGGCTGGACGGGCACCTTGGGGCCTTGCTACCCTGCCGCCGATCGGAATGGGCCTTCTCCCACAGTGGGATTGGTGAAATGACCCAAGTGTGCTTGCCCGGGAAAAAACTCGATTTCGCAGCGTTTACCACGGCATTTCCAGCCAATCCGGCATAAACCCCACGTGCGGAAATCACTGCGGCCAGTGACGAACCACCGGTTTCGCTGCCACTCCGGCTGTGTGCTATGCCTCAGGCAAAGCCAACAAAATCAGGCAGGCAAAATGGAATCGCCTGAATAGAAAGGAGTTGTTAAATTTTCGATTTCTGGTGCCTGGCGTGCATTCGATTAGCCGAGAGAAAAGTCTATGGGCTTGGACCTTCGCTCCGCGCGCCGCAAAGCTTGGCAAACGGTGAGTTCGATCAAAACTGGCGTTGTCCTTCTTATTTCGGTCGTGATTTTGGCAGCTGCCGGGACGGTCATCTTGCAGCGGCCCATCACTGATCCGGATGAGATGCAGCGCGCCTACTCGCCGCAGATGCTTCGCTTCCTCGATGCCGTCGGGCTTACCGATGTCTTCCATGCCTGGTGGTTTGTTCTGCTGCTGATTCTTGTCAGCCTTTGCATCATTGCGGCGTCGATCGATCGCTTTCCCAACGCCTGGAGATATTTCGCGCGGCCATACAAGAGTCCCGATGATTCGTTTCGCAGAGCCCTGGCGACCCAGGCACAGATTCCAATCGCTGACGAAGAAGCTGGATTGAGCGCGGCGGAGCACGGCTTGCGCGAGATGGGCATGCACCCGGAGCGGATTGTGCGGACCGATAGTTTTTCCTTGTTCGCGGAACGCAACCGGCTCTCGGAAATGGCGGTGTACGTGGTCCATGCCAGCCTGCTGTTGATCTTTCTTGGTGGCATTGTGGACGCGCTCTACGGCTGGCGCGGATTTCTCGCCCTCACCCGTGGCGAGCAAAGCAGCGTGATCACGCTGCACAACGGCCAGACTCGCACTTTGCCATTCGCGGTTCGCTGCGATGGAGCAGGTCAGGAAAACTACACCGACGGAACTCCCAAGCGCTGGTGGTCGAAATTAGCCGTGGTCAAGGACGGCCGCGAAGTTCAGCGGAAAGAGATTGCCGTCAACGATCCGCTGGTTTACGGCGGAGTCCGTTTTTATCAGGCAAGTTATGGCAGCACCGGCAAAGTTGATCGGCTGGTGGTCGATGCGATGCCGGCCGCGAATCCCGAAGCCCGTCGCGAAATTTCTTTGCCCATGAACGAGGCTGTGGCGCTCGATGCGGACACTTCGGTTCGCATGGTTGAGTTCATTCCCGATTACGTCGTGCGCGATGGCCAGGTTTATACGCGCAGCGATGAACCCGACAATCCTGCCGTTCATCTCGTCGTGACTTCCCAAAAGAACAATCGCAGCGTCAACGTCTGGTTGCCGGAGATTCCCGGCTTTGCGGAAAACGCGCAGGCGCCCTACGTGTTTGAAGGAAAAGATTTGAAGCTCGCTTACTTCACCGGCTTACAGGTTTCACATGAGCCAGGGCAGTGGGCGGTTTGGGCAGGTGTGATTTTAATGGGCGCGGGCCTGGCTCTGGTTTTCTATGTCATCCACGTCCGTTTCTGGGTTGTGCCGGTGCGCAATCACCAGGGCAATCTGGCACTTTGGATCGGCGGGACGGCAAATCGAAATCGTGACGTGTTTGAACAGAAATTCAAGCACTTGGTGGAAGAAATTAAGAAAGAGTTGAAGCAGCGGGAAGTTTGCAACGCCGAAACCCTGGCCGAGAGCCGGTAAACGGAGGATTTATGGCGCGAGCAAGAGTTGAGCAACAGCCAGCCACAAGTTCAACCCTGATTGTGCTGGTTGGCCTGAGCATTGCGTTCCTGTTGTTCATGGCGTTTCTCAATGTGGTGAAAACCGGGAACCTGCTGAGCGAGGCCAATCTTTTGTATGCCGCGCTGGTTTTCTACGCGGGCGCCGGAGCTTTATATCTTGGCTTCGGCGTTACCGGAGTTGATTCTTACGTCAAGTTTGCATCGATTTCCACCTGGGCGGGGCTGATCGCGAACACCGCCGCCAT
>Ga0335073_10003037_pt1 | contig 23213 bp, 18 predicted proteins | sample Lox_Sample_22_FD_207093 | JGI IMG/M metagenome (GOLD analysis project Ga0335073, IMG submission 207093) | Soil microbial communities from Loxahatchee National Wildlife Refuge, Florida, United States - Lox_Sample_2.2 | ecosystem: Environmental > Terrestrial > Soil > Wetlands | place: USA... | reverse complement strand
AAACTCGCGCCCCCCCGGTACTCGTTCCGAATGGTCGGGACGGCGGCCTCGAGGGAAGAAATCCTTGCGACACCTGCGCAGGCCAGCTCTTTTGTCTGTGGCGGGAGGAATTGCTCGCGTGTCATGCGGATCCGATTGGCCGAGAACTCCGGGAAGGTTTCGTCGACGTAGCCGAGCAGCTCTTGGGTGTCGCAATGCGCCAAAAGCCGCCCCATCTGCTCGATTTTCTCGAGGATCCCTTCTCCGTCCGCCGGCCGGCGCGCGACGAGAATCCGATCCGATTCAGTTGGCACCGCTCGCTCGTTTTCTTCCCAAAGCTCTTCGTTGATCTTCTCGCCAGATTGGAGGCCGACGAACTCGATCCGCGCGTCTTCGTTGGGCTTCAAACCTGCAAAAAGCATCATCGTTTTCGCCAGTTCGCAGATGTTGAGCGGCTCCCCCATGTCGAGCACGAACGTCTCGCCGCGGTGTCCGAGCGTGGCGGCACGGAGGATCAAATGGACGGCCTCGGGAATCGACATGAAATACCGCGTCGCCCGCGGATCGGTCACCCGCACGGGCTCGCCTTTCTGAATCTGATCCCAGAAGAGCCGCAGGACGCTGCCCGTGCTTCCGGCCACGTTGCCGAAACGCACGCTCGAGAATTTCGTGGCTGCTCGCGCCGAAGAAGTGCCCGGCCCGATTCCGCCCGAGAGCAGCGCCAGTTCGCGAACGCACATTTCCGCCAGTTTCTTGGAGAGCCCCATGTAATTGCAGGGGCTTACCGCTTTGTCGGTCGAGATGTTGACGAACCGGCTTACGCCATGATCGAAAGCCGCCTCGGCCGTATGGCGGGTGCCCAGAACGTTGTTCCGGATCGCTTCTTCGGGATGAAGCTCGAGCATCGCCACGTGCTTGTGTGCGGCCGCGTGAAACACGACGTCCGGCTTCTCGTTGGCGAAGATTCGCCTCAAACGATCGACATCGAGCACGTCCACGAGGAAAGGCTTGGCGCGGGCAGACCCAAGATGCTGTGCCGTCTCCCGGTTCACGTAGAAAAGGCTGTTCTCGGACTTGTCGAGCAGCAACAGCATCCGCGGCCCGGCGGCCGCGATCTGTCGGCAGAGCTCCGACCCGATGCTCCCGCCCGCGCCCGTCACCAAAATCGTTTTGCCGGCCACGAGGCGCTCGGTTTCATGCGGGTCGACCCGGACCTGCTCTCGCTGCAGAAGCTCCTCGATTCGAGGGCTCCGCAAGTCGCGGCGCGAGACGGTCGCCGTGCCGGACCCGCGGATCAATTCGGAAAGTGACGGAAGCGAGCGCACGGGCAGATTGGATCGCCGGCAAGCGTTGAGAATGTCGTGCATTTGCGAATGGGTGGCGCTGGGAATACATACGAGGATTTCGTCTGCCTCGGTCTCAGCGGCGACCCTTGCCAGGTCTCTCGTGCCGCCCTTTATGGGGACGTCGTACAACCTCCGCCCCCACTTCGCCGGATCATCATCGACGAGGGCCACGGGGCGGCACGGCGCCTCCGAATCCAGCGCCAGCTCTCTCAGCACGGCGATGCCTGCGTCGCCGGCGCCAACGATCACCACACATTTGCCTTCTCGGCGCGAGGCGGCATGCTGCGCCCGCCACACGCGCGCTCCAAAGTGCAAACCGGCCCAGAAAAGCAGGAGCAACGGCGCGTCCACGACGAGCAGGCTTACCGGGAGTCGCGCGCCCGGGACCACGAAGTCCGCGAAAGCCCACGCACAGATGCTGCTCGCGAGAATCGCCTTGGCGATTAGGACGAGATCGAGAGCGTTGGCGTACCGGAGCGACCGCCGATAAAGCTGCAACGCCAGCGATGCTGCGAGGCGTGAACCGACGACTAGCACGAGAGTTGATCGGAAAAATTCCTGCGTCCGCGGCGCGCCGTATGTTGGCGCCATCAATGCCGCGGCCAGGGAATAGGACGCTGCGGCGAGCACGGTCTCGCCAAGCAAAACAAGAATTGGCCCACCGGACGCTGTGAGAGCTTGCTGGACCCGTGTGAACGCGAGCGCGATACTCGGACTGCTGCCCGCAGATCTTTCCCGAGTGGCCGGCCCGAATGAGAGGGTGTGCATTTAGTGGACCCCGCTGTTGCGTTTTGTAATTGGCCGATTTCCGCGATCCGTCCCTCGTCCTTGGGCAGCTACCCCGAGGGCGGGACGAATCGCGGCCTTCATTCGCGTGGCGATATTCGGCTGCAAGAGCAGCTTCATACGAACCACTCGGTCTTTTGTGCGCCACACCGCTGCTCAACGACGCGTCAGAGCCGTCGGTAGAGCGCTTCGGGAATCGGATAGGTTCTCTTGTTCAGAACCGTTCCCAGTATTGGAACTCCCGCAATTTCGAGGCTCTGTTTCGCGGCTCGCGCCGTCTCGCGCCGCGTCGAATGACAGCCGACGACGAGAACAACCCCGTCCGTCAATTGTCCCAGCAGCGCCCCGTCGCCGTAGGAACTGACCGGCGGAGCGTCGAAAAGCAGGCAATCGAATCCTTCTCGCAGTTCCGAGATCCGCGTCCGCGCGCGTGCCGGGTTCAAGGCACCGCCCGGATCGCAGCCGGCCTCGCCCGCGGTTATGACCCACAAATGGCTGCTCCACGTTGGCCGGGCAAGGGTTTCGATCGGAGAGCCGTTTTTCATCGCATCAGCGAAGCCGCCGCTCCTGTCAAAATGGAAGTGCTGGTGCAGCGACGGGGATCGGAGGTTCGCATCAACCAGGCAAACTCGCCCGGGAACTAACTCCGCGAGCGCTTCGGCAGCCCGCGTGCAGACCCAACTGCAGCCATCGCCCGTATTCACGCCGCAGAACGTGACGCTGGAGCGCACTCCCTTGTCGCCGCGCAGAAAAAACACTTGTCTCACGAGCCTCGTGATCTCGTTGTCGATAATGGCGATTGGATCAGGCGTTCTCGTCGCGCCCGCTTGTTGTGCGCCTGCCTCACCCTCAACTACCCGTGCAGCGCTTGGCATTTCGCGACGCAAAATGTCGAAGTTCCGGCTCACGGAATTGCCTCCCGGTTGCGGACCAGGCGGGCCGCCGTGGCCTCTCCCGTCCACGTGACTGCCGTCGCCGGCAGGTCGAGAGGCAAACGAATGCGCTGTCTGGCTTCGATTCGATCGGGATCTTTGATCTCGGGATTTCGCGACAAAATCGACGAGAGCACAGCAGGATCAAAGCGGCCGAGATTCTGCAGGCAGATATGACGAAGGGTCTCCCCGTTCTCCACCACGACCGTGAGTTCCCGAGCCTTTCGCTTTTGCTCGGCCGTTGGATTCGCAGCCGGTCCATTCGAAGCGGGGGACATCGTCTCCGGCATTGGCGCAAGGGCAAGAGGGCGCGCCGGGAAGGTAGCTGCCTCGACGACAGGCGGGTCGCCGAGCCGCTGGGGGTGTGGGGTCGCCTTCCATAGAACACCGGAGACGATGCTGAGCAACAACACCGCGGTAAGGAACAAAGCGGCGAAGGAAGCCTTACGAGCGCTGCTTGGCGAGCCGAGCGGGGAGAGCATTCGGCTCGCCTGACACACGGAAGTAGTCTTCGATGAATGCCACTCCAGCACGCGCTTCGTGCGCATACGCTCTTCGTAACTCGACGCGATCGATTCGACCGGAAGGTCGCAGATCGCTTCACGTACGATCTCCGCTTTCACCTGTTTCTCGCCCGTGGCATGGGCGAGCGCGAGCGAGTGGTAGCAGAGATTGCTGATGTTTCGCGGGATGCCGCCACTCTGCTCGGCGATAAGGATCCGCGCGCCCGCGGTGAAGAGAGACGGGCCTGCATATCCTGCCACCCACAGACGATGGTCGATGTAGGCACACGTTTCCTCAACGTCGAATGGCTCGATTCCGATGAACGACGAAATCCGCTGCCGGAGCTGCATCATCGGGGGTTGGGCCAGCCGCTCGGCCAGCTGGGGCTGACCGGCCAGCACAATGTGAATGAGCTTCACCCAGGGCGTCTCGAAATTCGATAAGAGCCGCACCGATTCGAGCAGGCTGTCCCCGAGGTTCTGAGCCTCGTCGATCACCAGGACGAATCGCCGGCCCGCGCGCAACTCTTCCGTCAAGACGCCGTTCAGAGTTTGATTCATTTGGGGGAGATCTCTCGCCGGATCGGAAATGCCCAGGTCCGCGAGCAGATAGCGCATCAACTCCGGCGCATTCCGCGGCCTTTGGAAAATGAAGGCCGTTCGCGCTTTGTTTCGCAGGCCCTCCAGATAGTGAAACAGCAGAGAAGTCTTGCCCATGCCGGGCAGCGCGATCAGCGCGACGAATCCCCGGTTTTCTTCCGTCGCACGAACCAGCGAAGCCAGCGCCTCGCGATGCTTCGGCCCCAGGTGCAGAAAGCGAGAATCGGGAGTCACGCCGAATGGCTGCTCGATGAATCCGAAGTGTTCGAGGAAACTCACGAAATCCTCGCTCCGCTCCCTGGAATCGACGCCAGCACCTTCACATCGAGATATCTGCCGAGCTCGTCGGCGCTTCGGAAGCAAGGATCGAGCCGGTCGGCGGCATACACCGCGCCCACGCTTGTCAGTCCCGCGGCAAAAAGGCCGCCGATTACGGCCCATCCCAGGTGCCCGGTAGGCAACGCCGGGATCGTGGCCGCTTCGGCGATCGAAACGTTGACGATCCGTTTGTTGTCCAGCGCATCCGAAATGCGCGCTTCCTCTCGCTTTCGAACGTAGAGCAGATAGTTGTCCTCGGCGGCCTTCACGTCGCGCATCAAGTCGTCCCGCACGGTGCCCTTGCGATCGAGCTCCTGCGCCGTTTCTTCATAGCGCTGTACGACACCGGCGGTCGCGGCAGCCTGCGCCTGAAACTGCGCGCCGTCAGCCTGAGCCTTGGCCAGTTCCGTCGTCATCCAGTCCCGCGCCGGCACGCGGTCGGTCGTTACCTCTTCGATGGGTGTTTGGCGCGCCGCCGCAATTGCCTGGCGCGCGTCTGCAATCTGCGCTTCCACCTCTCTCACCGGCGGATACGTCGGCGCGTACTTCGCCAGCATTTCCTGGTATTTCAGTTCGAGCGAGAGCAGCGAGCTTTCCAGATTGGCGAGCAGTTGAGCGTTGTCGAGTTTCCTCGTTTGCGTCGTCTGGCGCTCCGGTATGTCCGCCGATTGGTTCTCGAGCGCCTGGGCCCGGGCGCGTGCAGCCCGCGCATTCGTTTGGTCCGTCTGGAGATCGGCCTCGAATTGGCTGAGCTGCTGAAGCACCAGTTGTTCCTGCTGATCCGGAGCCACGACCTTCTGCGCAGCGTCGAAACCGGTCAGCCGAGCCTCGGCCGCGGCGAGTTCGTTTCGGTACTGCGTCGTCTCTTGGTCGAAGAAGCGAAACGTTCCGGGCGATCGGTGAACGGCCGCGTGTTTCTCTTCGTACAGCGTGGCGAGAGTTTGCAATACCCGCGCCGCCCGGCGCGGATCGCGATCGGAATACGCGATGTGAATCAGCGTCGTCTTCTTGAGCGGATCGACGATCAGGCGATCGTGGAGTTCTTCGACCGACCGGGCCACCCGTACATCCAGGCTTGGGGCAGTCGCGCCGAAAATGCGTCGAATGCGAGCGTCAAGCTGATCGAACATTGCGCTTCCAGAGGACGCGAGCCCGCACTCGAGAATCACCTGTTCCAGCAGATCGCGGCTTTTTAGCAGCTCGACCTCGGAATTCATCTCCTCTTCGGAGACCGCCGGAAGCGCCGCCACCGGCTGCGCGTCCGGGTCTGCCGTTACTGCCGCATCCAGGCGGCTCCGGTTTACCAGGACCTTCATTTCGGCCTCATACTTTCGAGGCGAAAGCAGCGCGCCCAGTAGGGCGCCCGCGAAAACGCCGAGAAAGACGACCAACGCGAGCCTCTTGCGGCGAAATACCGGCATCAACGCGTCCCGCAGCGTCAGGCGCGACGGTGGCTGGCAATCGGTTGCGTGAATCGCAAGTTCATTCATGCGTTGCGATGCCTCTACCTTCAGGGACGCAGGTCGTAGTACGCCCCGAATCCCGACGACGGTATGAACCTCTTGATCTTCGATAAAGTGTTCTGCGGGACGTAGAGCATGTCCCCAGGCCGAATCTCCGCGTCTTCGTTCACTTCATGCCCCTGCAGGATTCGCTTTAGATTCAGGGGCTTCACCTCATACCAGTCGCTATTGACCTGGCGGAATAGCAGCACCTGAGAGTGTTTCGAGGTGTCGTTGAAGCCGCCCGCAATCGCGATTGCCTGGGAGGCGTGGGTGCTCCCTCGCAGATCGTATTTGCCCGGGCGATTCACCGCACCGCCGACGACAAAATAGGGCCGGTTGAAATCCTTCAGCTCGATGGTGATCAACGGATCGTGCAGGATCCCCGAGTACGCAGCTCGGATCACCTCGACGGACTCGTCCGCCGTGAGCCCGGCCAGATGAACATCCCCGGCCCCCGCAAGACTGGCGAAGCCGTCGGGCTCGATATTGACCGTCTGATCGAACTCTGGTGTGAGCGGAAACGTCAGTGCGATCACGTCGCTCGCGCAGAGCCTGTAACGTTCGTTTCGCCGCTGCAGGTCCACTCCGCCCGCAGGTTGAACCTGCGCGCTCCCCGCGTCCGCGCTCCGATTCGACGTAGCGACGTTCGCGACCCTCGCGACTTGCGCGTGGGTGCACCATGCCGAGCCGAGAAGAAAACCCGCCACGAGAATGGCTCGATTCATTGCGCGCATAACCGCCCTTGAAAAAGAATTTAGGGCGCGTACGTTACGTTGCGCGTTCCGCGTGTACAAGTGGCCGAAAGTCACCCCAATGAACGGGCGATACTGAGTACTGGAAAATTCCTGTCGGTGAAGGAAGGATCAGGGAAGCGAGTCCCTTTCCAAAATGGCCGTCAATTGTTCGAAAGAGCGAGCATCTCGCGAGCTGGGGCACGTACGAAAGTCGCTGCCACTGAGGACAAATGTCCTCAGTGGCCGAGTATCACCGGCGCGGGATTCTTCGCAGGCCGCAAGTACTTACCGCAACAACGACATTGGTAATAATCGCGGCTTGTATTTGCTCGCGGCGTCTATCTAGAATCCGGCGGATCTTCCAGTTTTCCGGAGTGTTGAGGTGTAGTGCATGGATGGCGTGGTCGAGTCGCGCAACCCTGTTAACGTCCTGATCGCAGAATCGAGTTTTCTGCACTGCCAGCTTGTCGAAAACGTTTTTCGCCCTAAACGCACGGGCATCGTCGTTGTCGCGAGTTCGGTAAGCTCCGCCGATGCGCTTGCACGCCTCAAGGAACACGAGCCTGACGTTGCTGTGATTAGTGCTCGGCTGCACGATGGGCCGCTCGAAGGCTATCGCGTTCTGCGTGAACTTCACTTCATGCAATCCAAAACGCGCGCCGTCATGCTTCTCGACTCGCGCGATCCCGAACTCGTGGTCGACGCCTTTCGTTGCGGAGCCCACGGCGTCGTTTTCCGGGACGAGCCGATCGAAACTCTCGGTAAGTGTATCCACGTCGTTCACCAGGGCCAGGTGTGGGCCAATAGCGAAAATCTCGGCTACCTGTTGGAGGCGCTTGGCAAGGCTCTGCCCCTGCGATTCGAGGACTCCAATGGCGGCAAGCTTCTCACGAAGCGCGAAAAAGACGTCGCTCGCCTGGTGGCCGATGGGCTGACCAACCGCGAAATCGCCAAGGATCTTGGCCTCAGTGAACACACCGTCCGAAACTATTTGCTCAGGGTCTTTGATAAGTTGGGTGTGTCGACGCGGGTCGAACTCGTTCTTTATTGCCTCCGGGAGCGACAGAGGCCCGACGGCCCCTGAATCCCTGGCCGTTGAATCCTCGGGTTACCGCGGCGCTCTCGTCTCTTGCAGCCGCGCGCCATTGCAGCAAAGCTCTTGATAAGATAGCGTTACAGCCTTCGGCCCGGGTGGCGGAATGGCATACGCGGGGGACTTAAAATCCCCTGACGCTCACGCGTCGTGTGGGTTCGACCCCCACCCCGGGCACCAATCCTCCGCCAGACTCGCCCCGGATTTCCGTGTATCATGTTGCGCCATGAACGGCGACCCAAAGAATCCCAATCGCCCAATTACATACTGGATCGGCGAGGGCGCCGGCTGGCTCCTGAAACGCGTGGTGAGCGTCCTGGCCGCCACCGGCCTTACCCCCAACATGTTCACCTTCCTTGGCTTGGGTGTGAACGCCTGGGCGGCGGCATGGTTTGCCACGGGGCGTTTTCGGGGAGCAGCCGCGGTTCTCTTTCTCGCGGGATTTCTCGATATGGCCGACGGGCAGGTCGCTCGCCGCGTGGGCCGTGTCACCGCCTTTGGAGCCTTCCTCGACTCGACGCTCGACCGCTACTCCGACCTCGCCCTCTACATGGGCCTCATCGTCTATTACACCCTGGCTGGTCGGGCCTTCTACATGGCGCTCGCGGCGATCGCCATGGCCAGTTCCTTCATGGTCAGCTATTCGCGAGCCCGCGCCGAGTCGCTGATTCCTTCCTGCAAAGTGGGATTCATGGAGCGGCCCGAGCGCTTGGTCCTGCTGATCATCGGCGGCGCCGCCCGGAGAATGGCGCCCGTTCTGTGGGTGATCGCGACGATCTCCACGATCACCGTCATCCATCGCGTCCTTTACACCTGGCAGGAATTGCGCGCCGGCCGCGGCCTTCCCGAACCGACCGGCTCCCAGACATTCTAGGTTACTTGCTCTCCCGAAGCGCTTCTTCCACCGGCGCCGCTACGATCTCTTGCACGCGCCGCCGCAGTTCGTCCACTTCCGGGCGCCCGAGCTTCGACGTATCGATTGTATCGTGCAGATACACGGTGATTTTGCCCGGGCTGAGCATCCAGCTGCCCGTGCGAAAGAATTCGTAGGAACCGACCATGCTCATCGGCACGAGCGGCACGCCGAACTTCTGTGCGAGGCTGAAAATCCCTTTCTTGAATTCGTGGACGTGCCCGTCCCGCGTCCGCGATCCTTCGGCAAACGCAACCAGGCTGGTTCCCGAATCGAGCGCTGCCTTCGCCCGTTCGGTCATGATCGAGAGACCCTCGCGGCTGGGTACGTCCGGCACCGGCACATTTCCGAACCATCCCATCATCCACCCGTAGATCGGCAGCTTGAAGTGAGACTCGAGCTCGAAGCCGCGCACGAACTGAGGGATCGACGAGTAGATCACGAAGGGATCGAAGATATTCACATGGTTGCAAATGAAAATGCTCGTTCGCTTCGGATCGAAACCCGGGGCCACGCGAACCTCCAGCTTCGTCCCGGCGAGCCGCAGGATGTTCCGGAAGAAAGCCCGCTGAGGCCAATCGTTCTTCCGTGGATCGACACACAGCCCGAGAAGAACGAGGAACGTGCCCACCACGGCGAAATGGACTCCGCTCACAGCCCACAGCACCGCGGAACGCGTCGTTCGCCAGGCCTTTTTCATACGACCACGTCCAGTGCGCCGGGCAAAATGTCCACCGAACGGCACTGCAGGCGGAGGATTTCGCCGTCGATCATCACATTCACGGGTCCTTCGAGGTCAAGCTCGATTCGTTCGGCCGCCATCCGCGACGCCAGCGGATGCTCGATGTGCGTGCCGGTGAACAGTCGCGGGAACGTCCACAAGAGCTTCAGCCGCCCGATGGGGCCCCATCTCACGTATTCGATGCGCGCGTCGGTCGGGTCTGCCTTCGGAGCGATCATCATTTTCCCGCCGGTGAATTTGCTGTTGCTCAAGGTCAGGAAAAGGCAGCGGCGCCGGTCCCATTCGTCAGCGCCATCTACGCGATGCGCGAACGCTCGGTGCTCGAGCCCTACCAGTTTCGCGAGCACGCCGAAAATGTATCCGAGTTCGCCCAGTCCCTTAAACCGGCGATTCGTCAGCTCGCCGACGTCGGCAGGGAAGCCGAGGCTCAGCAAATTGATGAAGTAGATGTCGTCGCCGGAGTGCCGTAAGCGCAGCACATCGCAGGGCCGTCGCCGCCCCGACTGTAAGGCCTCGATCGTGTGTTCCACGCCGCTCGTCGTGAAATCGCGCAGAAACGAATTGCCCGTGCCGAGCGGCAGAAAGCCGAGTACCGCCCGCCCCTGCGTCAAAGCCTCGGGAAAAACTCCGTTGACGATTTCGAAAGCCGTGCCGTCTCCGCCCACCGCGAGGAAGTTGCGCTCGCCTCGTGCATAAGCGGCTCGCGCCAGCTCCGTTGCCTCCCCGGCCTTCTTCGTTTGCGCCATCTCAAGTTCGATTCCAGCTTGTCGCACGCGATCGAGAGCCGCCGGCGCCAGCCTGCCGCAGCGTCCCCCTCCCGCCGCCGGATTGACGATCGCCAAAAATCGCTGCTTCGGCGAATCCGGGGTCACAGCGGCACCACCGACTCGCGCTGGGCGCCGGCCCGAATCTGCGCCGCCAATTCGACTCGTTTCACCTTCAGCGACGCCGTTCGCGGAAAATCCGCGTCCCAGGCGAGATACCCGCTCACGCGCTTGTAATTCAGCAGCCGCTGATTCCTCTTCGCAATCTCCGCTGCCACCTCGCCGTCGATCGCTTGTCCCGCCTCCGGATGGACGACCAGCACCAGCTTCTCGCCCACCATCGTGCGCTCCGGCCACAGGTAGTTCGCCGCGAAGACGCAAAACTCCTTCACCGGCAGCCCCTCGAATACATTCTCGATATCCTCGGGATAGATGTTCTTGCCCTCTTCGGTGACGATCATGTTTTTCTTCCGCCCGAAGAGCTGCAAATGCCCGCTCGCATCGACGCGCCCCAGATCGCCCGTCATCAGCCAGCCGTCCACGATCGTTTCTGACGTCATCTCCGGATCGTCGAGATAGTGCGACATTACCGTCTTGCTCCGCACGGCGACTTCGCCGATCCCTTCGGTGTCCGGATTCACCACGCGAATTTCCATTCCCGGCAGCGGCTTGCCCACCGTGTCCGACCGGAACGGCTTGAAATCGTTTACGCTGATCACGGTCCCCGCCTCCGTGCAGCCGTAGCCGTTGCCGACCAGAATCCCCAGATCGTAGAAAAACTGCAGCGTCGCCGGCTCCGTGAACGCTCCGCCCACGAAAAACGCCCGCAGCTCGCCCCCGAATGCGCCGTGCACCTGTCGCAGCAGCGCCCGGCTGACCGCGCGGTTCGGCCGCCGCCGCGTCAGCGCTCGGTTGATACCGATCAGCGAATCGAGCATCTTGCGCCGCGCCGGAGAAAGCTCGGCGAAGCGCTGCCGCAGTCCGCGTTCGAAATTTTTCAGCACCATTGGGACGAGGCTCATGTACGTGATCTTGTACTTCGTGAACGCCTCGCGGATGTACTCCGGCCGCAGCGTCCGCAGATGCACCACCGTCGCCCCGCATACGAACGGCCCGATGAAGCCCACCATGAAGTCGATCGCGTGATTCGTCGGCAGAATGCTCAGATAGCGCACGCCCGGCCAGAAAGGGTAGAGCGACGTCAGCGCGATGCACTGCTCGATGTAATTGTCGTGCGTCAGGACGCAGCCTTTCGGCCGCCCCCCCGTTCCCGACGAGTAGACGATGCACGCCGCGTCGCCGCGCATCCGCACGACGAACGCCGGCTCACCCGATCCGCGAAAGTCCTCCCAGCGTTTCGCTCCCGCGAGATCGGCGCCGGCCGGCGCTTCGGTGACGAGCACCGTACGCGTAGCCAGCGATCCAAAGCCTTCGGCCTTCGTGATCGCGCGCCACAGGTGATACTCCGCGATCAGGAATTCGGCCTTCGAGTGCGCCAGCAGTTTCAGCTGCTCTTCGGGAGTGAGTTTGTAGTCGAGCGGAACCAGCACGCCACCGCCGAAGAAAATCGCGTAGGCCGAAATCAGCCACTTCGACTGGTTCGTCATGATGACCGCCGCGCGCGATCCATTGACGAGCCCCGCATCCTGCAACGCCCGCGCCAGCGGCAGCGCCGCTTGCTTGAATTGACGGTACGTCAGGCGCGCGTTCTCGCGCTCGCGGTCCGCTTCGATCAGGCACACTTCGTCCGGCCAGTGATCGAGTGCCGCCCGCAGCGCTTCCCCCAGGCAATTGTATTGTCGAAGATCCAGCATCAAAGGCGAGATTGGATTCGTTCAGCGAGCGTTCGGAAATCGGTCACACCTTGCAACTCATAGTCTGGCAGCTCGATGTGAAAATGCTGCTCGAGCCGCGTCAACAAATCAAGCGCCTGCAGACTGTTGATCCCCAGTTTCTTGAAGAAATCATCGTCGGGACGAAGCTGTTCGCGCGGCACTTTGAAGTGCGCCGCCGCAAGCCCCAACACCTCGTCCGTCGTCTTCTCAAGTGTCGTCATAAGCTCGACTCACGCCGCAGTCTTGGTTGCGCGCGGCTGGATTCTTCCCAGTTCCTTTCCGAGCCGACTCTTCGCCCCGCGGACTTCGTAGAACGCTTGCAGGTTCATCCAGAACGTTTCCGTGTTGCCGAAAAACTTGGCGAGGCGAACGGCGGTATCGGCGGTGATTCCTCGCTTCTCGAGGACAATATCGTTGACTCGTGGTGCGGGAACGCGAATTCTCTTCGCTAGTTCGTACGACGACATCTGGAACGGCTTCAGGAACTCTTCGCGCAGAACTTCGCCGGGATGTATGTTCCAGCTTGCACGGCCTCGTCTCGTCTTCTTCATTCGTTGCGCCTCGTCTGTTACACGCTAATGATAGTCAGTGATCTCGACTTCGTGTGCTCCGTCCGGTTTCCAAACAAAGCAGATACGGTACTGATCGTTGACGCGAATGCTGTGCTGCCCTTGCCGATCCCCGATGAGCCGCTCCAGCCGGTTTCCGGGAGGAACTTGAAGGTCGGTCAATTTCGCAGCTGTGTGCAGCATCAGGAGCTTTCGCAATGCAACGCGCCACAGCTTTGCGGGAAGCCGCCGGTTCTTGCCCGTGTCCCATAATAGCCTTGTGTTCGCGTCGGCAAAGCTTTGGATCACGCCCCGATATTAACAGCAATCGTTAATAATGTATAGCGTTCACTTGCAGGGGGTCACGGCAAATACGGCAGCGCATCCGTCGATTCCACGAACTTCCGCAGCCCCGCCTCCACCGCCGGCCTCATGAAAAGCTCGCAGAAAATATCGATCTCGCGTCTCAACTCCTCGCGCGGAATCGGCTTGATGAACCGCTTCGCGGCAATCGCCGTTTCGCGGTCGAATTTGCCCAACTGCGCCGCCGTCGCTCGCGCCACGCGCAACGCGTCGCCCTCGCCCGTCACCTGGCTCGTCAGCCCCAGCGATTGCGCCTTCGTCGCGTTGATGCTGCGCCCGGTCAACAACAAATCGCGCACCGCGGCGTTCCCGATGTCGCGCTTCAGCCGCGGTATCCCGCCGAACCCCGGAATCAGCCCCAGCCGCAGTTCCGGAAAACAAAATCGCGTCATCTTGTCCGCCACGATCAGGTCGCACGCCAGCGCCAGCTCGAAGCCTCCGCCAAACGTCACCCCGTGCACCGCCGCGATCGTCGTCACCGGCGCCGCATCGAGCGTATTCATCACCGCGTGAATTCGCTCGAGAAAATCGCGCACACCCGCCAGACGCTCGGCCGGCGGAAAATCCTGCAGGCCACGATGGAGTTCCCGCAGGTCGGCGCCCGCGCAAAACCCCTCTTTGCGCGCGCTCGCAAGGATCACCGCGTGCGAGTCCCGGGCCAGCGCATCGAGCGCGCCCGCAAACTGTTCGAGCTCCCCGAGCGTCGCCGTCCCGATCTCGTTGCACGGCGCCCGGTCGAGCGTCACCTCGATCACGCCGTCCGTCGTCCGCCACGAAAGCGTTTTGCCCGCGAAGCTCCTCATGCGGGCTTCTTCTGATAGATCTGTTCGATCTCGCGCGCAAAGCGCGTCGAAATCGCGTCGCGTTTCACTTTGCCCATCGTCGTCAACAGGCCATTCTCCATGCTGAAAGGCTCGTCGACAATGTGAAACGCGCGAATCTGCTTGTAGTGCGGCAATTCCGCATTGATCCCGTCGAGCGCCGCGCGCACCCGCGCCTCGTTCAGTCCGTTCGCCGAGCCGTTGCTGCCCGCCGCGGTCACCAGCGCCGCCAGAAAACTTCGCTGGTTGCCGACCAGCACTACCTGCTGCGCCTCCGGCAAAAGCGCCGCGAGTTCGTGCTCGAGCGGTTCCGGCGCGATGTTGTGCCCTGAATTGAGGATCAGCAAATTCTTCAGCCGTCCCGTGATCCGCCAGTTGCCGGCCGCGTCCACCTCGCCCTGGTCGCCCGTGTGAAACCATCCGCCCTTGAGCGCCTTCGCCGTTTCCGCGGGCCGCTGCCAGTATCCCGGAAAGACGTTCGGCCCGCGCACCAGAATTTCGCCGTTCTCCGCAACCGTCATTTCGATTCCCGGCACGGCGGAACCCACGCGCCCCGGCGTCACGCGCCGCGGATCATCCATCGTGCAAATCGCCGTCGTTTCCGTCAGCCCGTACACCTGCAGCACCGGAATCCCGAGCATCATGTAGAAAAGCTGCGTTTCGATTGCCAGCGGCGCCGACCCGCAGATCAGCGCCTTCAGATTCGGCCCGATGTTTTTCCGGATCGCCGGGAACATTGCGCCGCTTGCAACCCGCAGGCACAGCGCGTCGCTCAACGACACCTTCGCGCCGCCATGCTGCTGCACGTACGCGCGCCGCGCTCCCGCGAAAACCGCCGCGGCCCATCCGCCGCGCTTCTGAATCGACTCCTCCACCTTCCGCCGCACCCGCTCGAGAAACATCGGCACGTTCACGAAATAATTCGGCCCCGCGATCTTCAACTCGTCCGCGAGCTTCGTGAGGTCGGTCGAAAGCGTGAGAAAGCTGTTCCGCGAAAGCGACGTGAACAGCAAAATCCGCGCCGCCGCGAAGCAGAACGGCGCGTACTGAAACACGCGATCCGGCTCCGCGCCCTTGCCCATCAGCTGATCGAGCCGCGCGTTCGTGCGCTCGCGCATGAACGTCACGTTGCCCGCGTTCAGCACCACGCCCTTCGGCTCACCGGACGTCCCGGACGTGTAAATGATCGTTACCGCGTCGTGGTCGGCATGATGATAAGGAGGCCCGGGGAGCGCGCCTCTTGCGTTCTCGCCGCCGAAAATTGCATCGAAGTACGCCACCGGAGGCTCCGCAGCCAGATTTGCCAGCGCGTCCGCGGTCAGAGCCGGATCGGAAGCGCAAATCAGTGCGGGCGTCGAGTCCTCGATCATCCCTGCGAGTTCGGCTCCCACCTGCCGCACGTCGAGCGGCACAACGATCAGGCCCTCCGCAATCATTGCCAGATCGAGCGCCACCCAGCGAACGCTATTGGGCGCGAGCAGCGCGCACCGGTCGCCGTGCTTCAATCCGCGGCCGGCAAGAAATCTCCGCGCCTGCGCGATCATCCCGAGCAGTTCGCCGCCCGTGTAGGAAGCGATCTGCCCGTCGCGGACCTCGCCGATCACCTTTGTGCCGTCTTCTTTGAGCTGCGCGAAGATTGTCTCGAGAAAGGTCAACTCATTCGCCTCACGTTTACCTCAGGGGTTCCTCAATTACGCTGCCTCGAGCGCGTCGCTGTACCGCTCCAGCAGTTGCCGCAGCTTGGCGCTCAGCGGCGGCAGATACTCTTCCCATCCCAGCACCCCCGTGCGCACCGGAAAGTCCGGATACTGCCGCGCCACCTGCGCCTCGAAGTAGACTCCCATGCGCGCCATCAACTGCAGATTGCGCACCACCGTCTTCGCCATCGCGTCGCGAATTTCATCGGCGCCTGCATCGAGCGAGCGCAGCGCCTGAAAGATCTTGTCGTCCAGGTCCTGCTCGTCGACGCGCATCAGGAGGTGCCCGTGCCCGCGATCGCGCATCAGGTTCCGGATGCGTTCGTCCATCGTCACTCCGGCCGACGGCACCCCCGCCGGCATCGACGTCACGATCGCGTGAAATCGCGACGAAAGCATGCGGTCGCACTGCCGCAGGACGCTCACCATTTCGTGCATGTCGTGCTGGTCCGACGAAAAGATCGGCGCGCCGCCCAGCTTTTCCGCGATTCGCTCGCAGGCCTCGCGGTCCAGCATTTCCATCGCCGCCAGCACCACGAACACGCGCCGCGTATTGCGATACCGCTCGATCCCCGCCGCCATCTCGGTCAGATATTTCTCGAAGGCCGCATCCACGTCCGGCCCCTCCCGGTGAAAATAGATCGAGCGGTAGTGGCTCTTTTCGTGTTTCCCGGTGAGCGAATGGACCAGCCCCTTTCCCAGCGAGGCCCTCACCGGCCAGAAAAATGGATTGATCGGGCAGACGGCCAACACCGGCGTCGAGCCGTCCCATCCCGCGTCCAGCAGCGCCTTGCGCCCGAACTCCGGCTGCCGCGGCTCGAATGTCCACGCGGTGTCGGCGCCCAGCTCCGTCGCCACACCCAGCTTGCCGAGCACCTCCTGCGATTCCACGTTCCGCGTGATCACCAGCGAATCGCCGCAATAGCGCTTGCACATCTTCTGCAGCAGCGGGTCCATGTCGCCCGCTTCCGCGCCGTAGGCGATGCTCAGCTTGTTCTGCGCGGACGCAATCCCCAGCGCGCCGATCATCATCGCCGTCAGCGCGTTCGCGAACTTGCTCTTGAACATCGATCCTTCGCACGCCACCACGCCGTGGTTCTTCCGCACCTCGGAATGCAGGAACGGCGGGAAAATATCCGGCAGGTGTACCTGCTGCGCGTTCTCGAAATACCCGCGCGTCAGGTTGAAATCCTGCGTCATCACGCTGAGCGCCACGTGTTCATCGCCCAGGATCGTGCGGATCTGCCGGACGATTTCTTCCACGCGCACGTCCGAGCCCGTATTCCGCGTGCCGTTGTATCCCGCCAGCAGCAGCTTCAGTTTCTCGCCCGGCTTCCACGCCTCGCCGGCGCCGAGCATCCATTCGAACTTGTTCAGCTCGATCAGCCCGCTCACCCAGCCTTCGAGGACGACGTCCATGTCCATCATCGGCGCGCGTCTCCCGCTGCGCCCGCTGCCTGCGGCGCCGCTTCAGGGAAGCCGTTCGCGGGCAGTTCCCGGTAGGGATACGTGAAATGATTTTCGCGGCTGTAGCGCAGTAACGGAAAGCAATACTGCGAGAAAGGTGCGGGCGCTCGCCCCATTTCGGCCGCCACGCGCCGGTTGTCGAAGACCGTGTTCCACACGAGGTAGGGCAAAAACACCTTCAGCAGCGCCGCCAGCCCGCCGATTTTCCCCGCGCGCCCCGCCAGCGCGTGGATCATTTTCGACGACGGCCCTTCAAGGCTCGGCACGTACATCGGCCCGCGCTTCCCCTGCGCCTTCGAGAGCGCGTCGGTGAGCTGTTGAAACGTTTCCGAGCCCGTGCCCGAAGACAAATGGTAGATCTCGTGCGCCGTTTTTTCCTGCTGGTGCAATTTCGTGATTGCGCCCGCCACGTAATCGACCGGCACGATATCCACCCGATCGGTCGGCCGGAAGGGAAGTGCGGGCAGCCCCGCGAGGAATACGAACGCCCGCACCATCTCGAATTGGTTCGTCTCCGGCCGCCGGCTGTCGCCCAGCACGATGCTCGGACGGAAAATCGTCTTCGGCACATCCGGCAGCAGCTCGCGCACCATGTGCTCGCAGAATTTCTTCGTGCGCGCGTAAGGATCGTAGTCCGAACGGTTCCAATCGATCGACGCATCTTCTTCGACCACCTCGTTCGCGCGATGCCCCGCGACGGCCACCGTGCTCACGTGGCTGAAGCGCCGTAAGCCGTGCGCCTCCTGGGCGCGCCGCGCGAATTGGATCACCTCGAGGGTTCCGCGCAGGTTCACGTTCAGGCAGCTCTTCTCGGACTTGCGATTGAGCGATGCCGCGCAGTGGATCACCGAATCGGTCGACCGCACCATCTCGCCGTACTCGTCTTCCGCCAGACCGAATCGCGAAACGGTGAGATCGCCGAGAAATATCCGGACGCGCGCATCGAGAAAATGCCGGAATTCCGGGGCGTCCATGTGCAGTTGCAGCGCGTGCCATAGCCGCTGCCGCGCTTCCTGTGGGTCGCGCGCGCGCACCAGCACGTTGACCGATTCGCCGGAATCGGCGAGCAGATTCGCCGCGATGTGTGCACCGATGTATCCGGTGCCGCCTGTCAGGAGGGTGGCCACGTCTTTGAGAATTCAGTTCGTCGCAGCCGGAGATTCGTCCCGCTCGGCCAGAGGCACGCTGCGCCTGGTCGGCCGAGCCTCCGGAGGACGTCCTTCGATCAGAGGATAGCACCACTTGCGCAGGGCCGGAATGTGGACATTGATCCAGTAATCCCACCAGTCCAGCGACCGCGCGTCATAGCCGAAGGTCTCCCGCTCATCCTCGGGCAGCGCCGCGCTCAGCCTTTCGACGTTCGCGGCCTCGAAGACGTGGTCGTTGTGCAGGATAAACGGCTCGAACAGTGCGACCAGCTTGATCACCTTCTCAAGTTCGCGTTCCTGGCGCGCGAGCGGTGGCCTCATGAACCGCAGCGGCTCGACGCTCTTGTTGATCGCCTGCACGATCATCTTCTGGGCCGGCGCCGAGAGCCGGTCGTAGCGCGCTTTCGAAACCGGAATCGCGTCGAATTTCAGTCGCATCCGGTGCTGCAATCCGTTTTGCGCGCGATAGAACTTCCGGTGTCCGAGCCCCGTCAATTCGATCGAACGCCGCATGTCGCACGGATTGGCCACCGAGGTCGCCAGATGGTACAGCCGCTCGTGCCGCCGTGCGGCCAGCGCCGCCGCGATCAGCGTCATCCCCCGCGCCGCCAGATCGACTGGAATCAGGTCCAGGCACTTGCTCGCATTCGTCGGCAACTGCCGGAAGAACGTTCCCAGTAGATAGGAGAGCGAGGCCGATGTATTGACGCCCTCATTCCAGCCGAGGAAAGGCGTTTCAACCGATGATTCCACGATCGACGGCCTCACCACCGCAATCGCCGCTCCTGGATTCTCGTCCAGATAGTTTCGGATCAGCGATTCCGCCAGGCTCTTTGTCAGCGTGTAGGTATTCGGCCAGCCCAATTCATTCGCCTGGCGCGTCCCCAGGTCCATCATGGTCTGCCGCAGCCAGCGGACGCGATTCTTGCGAATCTGATTTTCGAGCGCCGGGCCTTCCAGATTCTTCGCCGCGTGCTTCTTCGCGAGCGCCTGGTGGCGCAGTTCTTCGGTGACCGCGTCCGATTCGGCCTGCTTTGCCGTCTCGTTCGCAAGCTCTTCGAGCGCCTTCCATTGCTTCACGGCGTCGAAATTGGGCACGTCGCGCGGGGTGTAGTTTTTCGGAAGATACTCGAGGATGCGGCCGTCGCGCTGGCCGACGGCGTAGCAGGTCGAAAGGTGCATCAGCGCCGCGTGATCGCAGCTGTGGAGAAACTCCAGCAGATACACGGTCGACTGCACGTTGGCCGAAAGCGCGTCCCGCAGGTCCGGATTGAAATCCGTCAGCCCGCCGCTATTGACGATCACGTCGACCGAGCGCGCCAGCCGCTCGCGTTCTGCCGGCGCGAGCCCCAGCCCCGGCTTGCTCGCGTCTCCGCTCAGCACCTCGACGTGCTCGCGGAGGAAGTCCGCGAAGTTGTCCCCGTGCCGCGCCGCCAGCCGGTCGAAAACCGGCGATTCCTCGACCATGCGCTCGAATCTCTGCAGCGCGCTCGATGATCGGTTCCCGCGAACGACGAGGTGGATGCGCGCGATTTCCGGCAGGTCCCACAGCAGGTTCGCCAGCCACACCTTCCCGATGAAGCCTGTTCCGCCGATCAGCAAAATGTGCTTCCCGTGCAAGGCCTTGCGGACGGAGAGCGGCGCGCCCTTGTATTTCATGTCGAAGCGCACGACGGGAAGGTGGGCCTTCGGCAGAGTTCGCTCCGCGGGACGAATCGCTTGATCGATCACCGCCGGATTTTTCGCGAAGCCGAGATCGCTTACAAGCTGATCGCGCGACACCGTTCCGTCCGGGCCATTTTCCTGGAATTTCGCCATCGGCCCGCGCGGGCGAATCACCGGATCGAGCAGGCGTCCCGTGGCGAGCCCCTCGCGAAAGTCGAGCCGGTTCGAAAGAATCCGCCGCACGCCGAAATGCTTCGCCAGCGGCCGCATGATGTGATCGAGTCCCTGGCTCACGAGCACCACGTCGCTGCCCGCCGCCAGCAGCGCCTGCAGCCGCTCGGCCCCGGCTGGTTTCAGCCGCGGCTTCAGATAGTAGTGGAAGAATTCTTCGCCGAGCAGGTCGAGCCGGTCGCGGCTTTCGCCGCGCAGCACGGTGTGCAGCACGCGCGTCGCGAACAACCGGTCAGTCACGTAGAAGAGCGGCCGCGCCAAAGCCAGCACACCCATCGTCCCTCGCCGCGTCCAGCGTTCGGCGAAGCTCTGCGCATTCCAGGTGAAAAATCCGACGGGCCGGACCGCCGTCAGGTCGAGAAGGCTGCCCTCGACGCGCCAGAAGACGGTTCCGCCGGCGGGCGCGGCGGCGTCCGATGCGTTTGCGGGTGTCGTCTGATGCGATCGGGCCGAGTCAGATAGGGACATATTTCGAGCGGACTACTACAAATGCCGATTCTCGAATGTACACGTTCCCCGGTTGCTAAATCAAGGTGCCGCGGGCTCGTGCGTTTCCTCCGCGGCTAGCGCGCAGCGGTGCTTGCTCCTGCGTGCGATTGGGCGACGGATGCAGGCGCGATGTGAAACACCCGCTCGGCGTTTCCGTGATAGATCTTCTCCTTATCGGCGGCCGAAATCGGAGCCGAATCCATGAAGGCCACCGCGGGCGTCGTCGGCTGGTACGGATAGTCGATCGCCCACAGCACGTTCTCCGCTCCCAGCGCCTTGATCGAAAAATCGAGCGCCAGGTGCGATTCCTGCCCGCTCGTGGTGATCACGAAGTTGCGCTTCAAGTACTCGCTCGGCGTCAGCTTGATTTTGGGCGCGGAAAAGCGGTTCTGCGCGTTTTTGTTCATGTAATCCAGCCGCCACGCCCAGAAATGAACGGCCTCGCCCATGTGCCCGAGGCAGATCTTGAGCTTCGGGAAATGATCGAAGACGCCGCTCACGATCATGCGCACCGCATGTGTCGAAGTCTCGATGCCGTAGCCCCACTGCGCGCTGTCGAGCCCGTAATGCTTGAAGGGCGCCGCAAGCCCGTCCGACGGCGCGCGCGGATGGATGTAAATGCAGGCGTCCAGCGCCTCGGCCGCCTCGAGGATCGGCCAGAATTTCCGGTCGTCGAAGTACTCGTTGTTCGTGTGCGAGTTGACCACGAATCCGTTGAGCTTCAGCGTCTTGATCGCGCGCTCCATCTCTTTCGCCGCGCGCTTCGGCGATTGCGGCGCGAAGCTCGCGAGCCCGGCGAAGCGCGCCGGATGCTTCTTGATCACTTCGGCGATCCGGTCGTTCGCCAGCGCGGCCAGCTCCGTCGCCGTGTCCGCGTCGAACATCTGCACGCCCGGCGCGGTGAGAGAAAGCAGATGCACGTCGACTCCGTTCTCGTCCATGTCGCGCAGCCGTTCGCCTTCGAGATCGATCAGCCGCCCCAGCAGCGCCGCCGCCGAGTCCTGCGTTTTCGGATCGTAGATGCGCTCGACTAGCGTCATGTCGAGGCTGTTGCTCGGGCTGCGCGCCACGTCGCGAAGCGCCGCCGCGACCTCCGGAATCGAACAAGCTTCTTCCGTCGCGATCCGCCGGATCTTCAATTCGGGAGCCATGGAGTTGTCTCCTCTCGCTGTCGCTCTTACTGCTTGCCCTCTTGCCGCTTGGCCTCTTACTGCTTGCCCTGGATCGAAATAAGTTCCACCTCAAAAATCAGCGTCGCGTTCGGCGGGATGGGGCCGCGGCCGCCGGGGCCGTAGGCAAGATCGGACGGAATGTACAGCTGCCATTTCGAGCCTACGGGCATCAACTGCAGGGCTTCCGTCCAGCCTTTGATAACGCCCTTCAGGGGGAATGTGGCAGGCTGGTTGCGCTTGTAGGAGCTGTCGAACTCCGTGCCGTTGAGGAACGTGCCGCGGTAGTTGCAGACGACCGTGTCGTCCGCGGTCGGCTTCGGTCCTGTGCCCTGCGTCAGGATCTTGTACTGCAATCCATCGGGCAGCGTGACCACTCCGTCCTTCGTTTTGTTCGCCGCGAGAAAATCCTGCCCTTCCTTCATGTTTGCGTCTCCGAGTTTTTTCTGTTCTGCTTCCGCCTTGGCGCGGACCTGTGTTTGGAGTTGCCCGAGCGCCGCCTCCGCCTCCGTGTCGGTCAGCAGGACTTTGCCGCCTTCGAGCGTATCGCGCAAACCCTTTGCTACCAACGCGGGATCGATGTCGACGGCCTGCTGCTTCAGGCCGCGCCCGATGTTCATCCCCAGAGCGTAGCTCTGCTTGTCCTTGTCGGTGGTGAGCGCCGGGGCGGTGCTTTTTGTTGTCGTCGCGGTGTGCGGTTTCGTGCCGGTCGTTTTCTGCGCCGAAGTTTGCGGCTTGACGGCTGTGTTCGGATTCGTCGTGCCCTGGGCCCGCGCGCCGGCGATGCCAGACGCCAGAACGCAGGCTGCTACTACGATCTTTGCGAGGATGGGTGTTTTTTGCATCCGCGTATCCTCACACATCTGGCCCCATTCCGCAAACGACAGTCGCCATTCCGTGGAACGGAGCGTTGCGAAAAGACACTCTGTCTGAGCGCGAAAAGTCGCTCCTGAAGGAGCGAAATTTCTGCTGTAAGAGGTGACTGGAGCAGTGCCCTAGCGGGAGGATAAAACGGCTCTGAATGGCACGAAGAGGACGCGTTTGGCACGTTTTCGCATAGGAGAACCCGTTGCGGCGCCGGTTCGGCTACGGGCCGCCAATCGCGAAGGCGACGATGGCCATCGCGGCGAGCACCGCCGTCTCCTTCCGCAGGATATTTTCGCCGAGCGAAGCTCGAAGCGGTCGAACTTCACGAGTTTTACTGCGTTAGTAGAAGAACTCTCGAAGCTATTCTCTGAGGACGACCTTCGAAGATCTAAGTAACGCGTTCTGCTGCAGCGAGCGAAAGTTGGATGGCTTCCGTCAGGGGATTAGAACGACTCGGCCGCGACGGGCGGGATGATCGACCAGCTCATGGGCACGGGCGATTTCGGCGAGCGGGAAGCGTTCGCCGATCTCGAATCCTGACCAACCGGCATCCAGGGCGGAGTCGATATCCGGCGCCGCCTGCATTTTTGCTTCGCGCGGGAAATCGTCGCTGCCAAGAAAGTAGACGCGGATATTCTTGAAGACCATTTCCCAAAAAGGAAGCTTCGGTGTCGCGTTGTCGGTGGCGTAGGTGGCGA
>Ga0335073_10003036_pt1 | contig 23214 bp, 22 predicted proteins | sample Lox_Sample_22_FD_207093 | JGI IMG/M metagenome (GOLD analysis project Ga0335073, IMG submission 207093) | Soil microbial communities from Loxahatchee National Wildlife Refuge, Florida, United States - Lox_Sample_2.2 | ecosystem: Environmental > Terrestrial > Soil > Wetlands | place: USA... | reverse complement strand
GCACCGACACGCGGGCCTTCGCCCTGCTGATCGGCGCGGCGCTAGCCATCGCCTTGCCGAGCAGGGAAATGCCAGCACAGGTCAGCCGGCGAGCGCGGCTGCGCCTGGACGGCCTGGGCGCTGCGGGGCTGATCGTCATCGCGCTATTGATATGGCGCACCAGTCAGTACTCGCCATTCCTGTACCGGGGCGGAATGGTGCTGCTGTCGGTCGCGACTGCCGCGGTGGTGCTCGCGGTCGTGTCTCCGGCGGGCCGGCTCGGCACGCTGCTGGGCTGGTCGCCGCTGCGGTGGCTAGGAGTCCGGTCGTACGGCATCTACCTCTGGCATTATCCGATCATCGTGCTGACTACGCCGGCGAGCGGCAGAGAGACCCCGCTCCGCGCAACGCTGCAGGTCGGCGCCAGCATCGTGGTCGCGGCGCTGTCGTGGCGCCTGGTGGAGGAGCCGATCAGGCATGGCGCTGTCGGGCGCTGGTTTACCAGCCTGCGGGCGGCCGGCTGGCACGCCGCCCGCCGCGAGTGGGCGACACTGACCGCGGCCTGCTGGGTGCTCGGGTTTGCGGTCGCTGCGCTCGCGGGCGCGATGCCGGCAGCCTCAGCGGGCTCGTCTCTTGCGACGACCGGAAGCACGCTGCCCCCGGCGGCCGAGGCCGGCAGTGCGGGCGCCGGACCTGGCGCCAGCACGTCCGCCACTGCCGCCGCCAGCGGCCCGGGGTTCCCGCTCAAGACGTCATGTACAGCGGTCGTCCACTTCGGCGACTCCACGTCCGACGGCCTCGTATCGGCGGATTACCTGCCCGATCCCGCGCAGCGCATCAAGGCGCAGTACGCCGACGTCGGCGTCAGGCGGACCCGCTTCGAGATCGAGGGCGGCACGTCGATCGTGGAGACAATCCGGAACGAGCCGAATGCCTACACCCTGGCGCGGGCCCTGGTGCGTCATGGCTATCGCGGTTGCTGGGTGCTCGCGCTCGGCACTAACGACACCGCCGACGTGGCGGTCGGCTCGTACGTCGGCGTCGCGGCCAGGATCGAGCGCATGATGTCCGTCATCCACGGCGAGCCGGCACTATGGGTCAACGTGAAGTCACTGCTCGATACCGGCCCGTACGCAGAACGGAACATGCAAGCCTGGAACCATGCCCTGCTGCGGGCGTGTGCTCGCTATCCGAACATGAAGGTCTTCAACTGGGCGGCGCTCGCGCAGCGGCAGTGGTTCATCCCGGACGGGATCCACTACACCTCGGCCGGCTATGTACAGCGCTCCCGGCTCATCGCCCGAGCGCTGGCTCTGGCGTTTCCGCAGGCTTCCTCACTGCAGCGGCTGCCCTCGCTGGCGCAGCGGCTGCTGGCGGCGCAGCAGCGCGCCAGCTGCGTGGTCAGCTAGCGAGGCAGGATCTCGGCGAGGTTGAACCGCACGGGCTCCTCCAGCTGGCCGAATCCGCAGGAGTGCGGATCGCGATCATCCCGCCACCTGATCCACTGCGCGGTGTGCCGGAACCTGGTGCCTTCCATGTGCTCGTAGCGGACTTCGGCAACCCGCTCGGGCCGCAACGGCACGAAGGACAGGTCCTTTCCGGCATTCCACCTGCTGCCCTCGGCCTCCCGCGGATGGCGCACGCCCTCTTGCCGTAGCTCACCGCCCCAGTTCCAGGGATGCCCGTCGAAGCTGGTGACCAGCGGCTGGACTTCGGCAAACAGTTCGCGTCGCTTGGCCATCGGGAATGCGCCGACGACCCCGACGCTGGCTAGCCGCCCGGCGTCGTCGTAGAGCCCGAGCAGCAGCGAGCCGATAGCGTCGGGTCCGCTCTTATGCAGGCGATACCCGGCCACCACGCAGTCCGCGGTCCGCTCATGCTTGATCTTGAACATGACCCGCTTGTCCGGCTCGTACTGACCAGCGAGCGGCTTGGCGACCACTCCGTCCAGGCCCGCCCCCTCGAACTGGCTGAACCAACCGGTCGCTTCAGCCTTGTCCCTGGTCGCCGGCGTCAGGTAGACGGGCGGCGCCGCAGTCGCCAGTGCGTCGGCGAGCATTGTCCGGCGCCGCTCGAAGGGCAGGCCCGTACAGTCTTCGTCGCCCAGCGCGAGCAAGTCGAAGGCGACGAAGGCGGCCGGTGTCTGCTTCGCCAGCAGGCGCACCCGGCTGTCAGCCGGGTGGATCCGCTGCAGCAGTGCCTCGAAGTCGAGCTTGCGGCCGTCGGCGTCCGGGATGACGATCTCGCCGTCGATCACCGCCCGGTCCGGGAAGTTAGCCAGCACCGCATCGACGACCTCCGGAAAGTACCTGGTCATAGGACGCTCATTGCGGCTGCCGATCTCCACTTCCGCGCCATCGCGGAAGATGACGGAGCGGAAGCCGTCCCACTTCGGCTCATAGCTCAGCGGGCCGTCCGGGATCTCTTTCACTGACTTGGCAAGCATCGGAGAGACAGGCGGCATCACCGGAAGGTCCATCGCCCCATCATGGCCGATGCCGGCGCCTGACCTAGATCCGACGCCGGATCCGGCTCGGCGCATCCAGCGCGCGGGCTATGAGGAACATGCTCGTGAGGTAGCAGCCCAGCGCGAGCGCCCACAGCCCTGCCATGATCATTGAGCTGAAACTCTCGTTGTAGTTGAGGAAGCTGGCACCGTTGAAAGCCGCGCCGGTGATGGCTAGGGCACCCAGCACCGACAGCGCGGTAACGGCTCGGCCCCGATGCCAGCGCGACAGGACCAGGCTGCCGATTGCCGCAGCCACGAGCGCGAGCCCGAATGCCGCATGCGGACGCGGTTGGGCGCTGGCACTGGACGCTGTCACTGCCGGTCCGCCTTCGCCTCGGAGCGGGCTGACGATACGGTGGCCAGGTCCCGCTCGAATTCGTCGTGCCAGCGCAGCTCTGACTCGAGGCGAAGCTCGCCCCGCCGGAACGCGGCAATCGCGAGCCCCGGCAGAACGCCAAGCTCGGTTAGCCGCGTCCGTTCCCGGGCCATAGCGTCGAGCTGAGCGGCGATGTTGCGGTGCCGGGCCGCCAGTCGCTCCGACAGTTCGGAAGTGCCGCCGGCCGCGAACAGCAACACGACCGATAGCGGGTCAGCCGAACTGAAGACTAGGTCAAGCGCCGCGTCCCGCTGCACCACCAGCTCAAGCTTCCCGTCGTCGGTGACCTCGTAGACGGTCCTGGCTGGCCGCCGGCCCACCTGCTCGGCGCGGACGGCCACGATGAGACCATCCGCGTCAAGCCTGCGCAGTTCCGCGTACAGCGCGCCGCCGGTGATCCCGCCCCACACCTCGGCATGGGTCAGCTCGGCGGTGCGGCGGATCTGGTGGCCGTGCATCGGCCCGTGTTCCGCGAGGAGGCCGAGAATCATCAGCCGACTAAGGTTCATCGCAGATTAGTATGTTCAGGCTAATCTGCGATAGTCAACCTCCCGGCCGGAGACCGGACTCGTTTTCATGGCTGCGGCCAACGGCAGTCAGAAGTGGCTCAGAAGTTGACGACCGAACCTGAAGAGGTCGCCGGCGGAAGGCGCCGGCACTCGATGAAGGGGAGTTCACGTGAGCTGGCTCTGGCTCAACATTCCGCTGATGGCAGTGTTCTTCATCGCCATGGCAGGCATCCCGCTGTGGCTCGTACTCAGGCGGCCTGACTTCGGCCCCGAGTCAGCGAGCCAGCCGGGCCGGGTGCCAGCGCCAGTAGCGGCGCACTATGTCCGGACCCGCGCGGGAGCGGCCGCGCCATCCAGAACGGCATCGGTCCGCGCCCGCATCTCGGCTGACGCCTGGAAGCCCGAACTGGCGCGTGCCCCGCGCTAGCACGGCCGGGCGGGGCGCATCCGGGCTGCCCCGCCCGAGCGCGTTCCCTGCCGGAATGCTTGGTGCGGACGGCGAGGTGTCCTGATATGAAGGCACCAAGGTCTGTCGCAGGTCACTGGCGCTAGGGAGCCGTTCATGAAGGTGCCGCTCACTATCGGGGACTACCTCAGCCGCGGCGCGGCCGTGTACGGGGAGCGGGCGGCCGTTTTCGACGAGCCGGGCACGGCTGGCTCGCTGGGCCGCCTGACCTACCGGGAGCTGGAGAGCCGAGCTCGGGGCATGGCGCTGGCGCTGGACGCCATGGGTGTCGACCAGGGAGAGCGGGTGGCGATCGTCAGTCCGAACGCGGCGCGGTTCCTGATCTCCTACTTCGGCGTGAGCGCATACGGCCGGATCCTTGTCCCGGTCAACTACCGGCTGAACGCTGACGAGATCAGCTACATCATCGGCCACTCCGGCACGTCGGTCCTGCTGGTGGACCCTGAATCGGAGGAGAGCCTGCGCGGTATCAGCGTTAAGCACAAGATCGTGCTGGACGGCGTCGCGGACGCCGGGCTTTTCGCGCCCGCTACCGACGGCGCTCAGCCTGCCGGGTGGGCGGCTGACGAGGACGCGACCGCGAGCATCAACTACACCAGCGGCACCACCGCCCGGCCGAAGGGCGTGCAGCTCACGCACCGGAACTGCTGGCTGAACGCGGCCACCTTCGGCTGGCACACTGGCGTGAGCGACCGGGACGTGTTCATGCACACGCTGCCGATGTTCCACTGCAACGGCTGGGGGATGCCGTATGCGGTGACCGGGATGGGCGTTCCGCAGGTGGTGGTCCGCAGGATTGACGGCGAGGAGATCCTGCGCCGGATCGAGGCGCACGGCGTGACTCTGCTGTGCGGGGCGCCTGCCGTGGTCGCGGCGATCCTGACCGCCGCCACCGAGCGGCGCGCATCCGGGCGGACCATTCCCGGCAGCGGAACGGTGCGGATCGTCGTCGCGGGTGCGCCGCCGCCCTCGAAGACCATCGAGCGGGTGGAGGTTGAGCTCGGCTGGGAGTTCATCCAGATCTACGGGCTGACCGAGACCGCTCCGCTGCTCACGATCAACCGCGCGGTGGCCGAGTGGGATGGCATGCCGGCCGTCGACCGGGCCCGGCTTCAGTCGCGTGCGGGTGTTCCGGCCGTTGGCGTGCAGGTCCGGACCGACACCGAGGGGGAGGTGCTGGCCAGGTCCAACCATGTGTTCGCCGGGTACTGGGACCAGCCCGAGGAGACTGCGAGCGCGCTCGACGGCGGCTGGTTCCATACCGGGGACAAGGGCCACCTGGAAGCCGGCGAGTACCTGGTGATCTCGGACCGGAAGAAGGACGTCATCATCTCCGGCGGCGAGAACGTCAGCTCGGTGGAAGTTGAAGACTGCCTCTACCAGCATCCGGCCGTTGCCGAGGCGGCCGTGATCGGCATCCCGGATAGCAAGTGGGGCGAGACCGTCAAAGCGCTGGTCGTGCTCCGCTCCGGCAGCGGCGCCACCGAGGAGGAGCTGATCGAGCACTGCCGGTCGAGGCTGGCGCACTTCAAATGCCCGACATCCATCGAGCTGCGGGACGCCCTGCCCCGGACCGCTACTGGCAAGCTGCAGAAGTTCAAGCTGCGCGAGCCCTACTGGCAGGGCCTCGAGCGCAAGATCAACTAGCCGGTCTGGGAGCCTGGCCTGCCCGCCGCTGGTCAGCTTGCGCCCGCGGCGCGGGCAAGAATCTCCTCGACGATTGCCGTCTTAGCGTCCGGCCGATCTCGGTCGCGCCAGCCGTGAAGACATGCAGGTGGATATCGGTGTCCGGGCCCTTGAACATGACGCAAAGCCTGCCACCAATTCCGGGCGAAGGCAGCCAGCCACGGGTCTGACCTGGTGCGCCGGGCGCACCGGCGGCGTAGTAATGTCCCCTCGCGGTGGCTGGCCGTGTTCTGCAGCGGCTGCCGTGGTCACGGTCGGCGCGTCCTGGTCTTCTGGCGTCTGCAACAGAGAGGCCCGCCGGTGGCGAGTTCGGATAGTGCGGCAACCGGGAATGGCGGCGGGCCGCCGGTTACCACGATCGAGCAGCGCGGGATCGAGTATGTCCCTCACCCCGAACGCTGGGGCAAACCGGGCAACCTGTTCTGGATGTGGGCGGGCGCTGTCTGGAACGTCGAATACGTCGTCTATGGTGCTCTTGCCATCGTGGTGTTCCGGTTGTCCTTCGTCCAGGCCGTCGTCGTCATCCTGATCGGTAACGTCTTCTACCTGCTCACCGGGCTGGCCAGCGTTCAAGGTCCGCAGGCGGGCACGACCGCTTTCGGAGTCAGCCGCGCGCCGTTCGGGCCGAACGGCAACCGGTTGCCGTCGTTCTTCAACTGGGTCACACAAGTCGGATTCGAGATCGAAGGCATCGCGCTGATCGTCTTCGCCGCGATCCTGCTGGTGTCGAAGGCCGGGTTCAGCGCCGGGACCGCGGCGAAGGTCGTCTTCATCGTGCTGGCGGTAGCGATCCAGGCAGTGCTGCCCCTCCTCGGCCATGCCGCGGTACTGAAGGTGCTGCGCTGGCTTGCGATCCCGTTCGTGGTTCTGTTCGCGGTGATGGCCGCGCTGACGACTTCGAAGGTCAACCTCCACGTGCCCGCGCACAGCGCAAACTGGGGCGCGTTGTCGGTATTCCTCGCGCTGGTGATCTCGGCCGGCGGGCTCGGCTGGAGCGAGAACGCAAACGACTATTCGCGCTACCTGCCGTCCGGCACGAGCAAGAAGCAGATCGTGCTCGCCGTCGCGCTCGGCGGCGCCATCCCGTCGGTACTGCTGGAGACTCTCGGCGCCGCGATAGCCACCGGAGTGCCGGGCGCTACCACTCCGAACGGCCTGGTGGCCGGGTTCCCCGGCTGGTTCGTCTGGCCTTACCTGATCTTTGCCATCGCGCAGTTGTTCGCCATCAACACCCTGGACCTCTACTCATCCGGCGTGACGCTGCAGAGCCTGGTCCCTGGCCTCAAGCGGCTGCACTGCGTCGCGATCGACACCGTAATCTGCGGTGCGCTGGCCGCTTACGCAGTGTTCTCGGCGGATTTCTACCGGCTGCTGGCCGACTTCGTCCTGTTCATCATCGTGTGGCTGGGGCCGTGGTGCGCGATCTATCTGGTGGACAGCTGGCTGCGGCGCAACTCCTACGACAGCTTCGGGCTGCTGAACGAGCGCGCGGGGCGCTACTACCGCAACGGCGGCGTCCACTGGCCAGCGATCATTGCCCAGGTGGTCGGCATGGTGTGCGCAGCGCTGTGGCTCAATGCGTACTCGCCCTATGTCGGGCCGATCGCCCGCCGCATCGGCGGCCCGATCGGCTCAGATTTCAGCGTCTTCGTGGGCCTGATCGTCGGCGCCATCATCTACTACGTGCTGGCGGCCCGATCAGCCCGGGCCGAAGGCCGCGCCACGCGGGCCGGAACCTAAGCGGGAGGACAGATGACGACCAGGCATACCGCGCTCGTGACAGGCGCGAATCACGGTATTGGCGCCGCCACCGCGATCGCGCTGGCACAGGAGGGATGCTCGGTGCTCTGCACGTTCCTGCGGGTCGAAGACGAACCCGATCCGGGCACACCACAGGCCTATCGCGACCGACGCCGCCATGCTGCCGGCGATGTCGTTGCGCAGATTGAGTCGGCGGGCGGCCGGGCGGTGCAGGTCGAGGCTGACCTGTCTGATCCCGCCGTTCCCGCCAGGCTCTTCGACACCGCCGAAGAGCAACTCGGGCCGGTGGACATCCTGGTGAACAACGCGACCGGTTGGATCCAGGACACTTTCAGCCCGGCCGACAGCGACGATCACGGCCGCTCACTCCGCCCGGTCACCGCTGCCACCTGGCGCCAGCAGTTCGCGGTGGACGCGATGGCGCCCGCGCTGCTGATCGGGGAGTTCGCGCGGCGTCACATCGCCCGCGGTGCGACCTGGGGCCGGATCATCGGTCTCACGTCCGGCGGCGACCTCGGGTTTCCCACCGAGGTCTCCTACGGCGCGGCCAAGGCGGCTCAGGTCAACTACACGATGTCGGCGGCGCTCGAACTGGCGGAGTACGGCATCACGGCGAATATGGTCTATCCGCCCGTGACCGACACCGGCTGGGTAACCGATGCCGTGCGGAACTTTGTCGAAACGAGCACGTCGCACTTTCACGTCGCCAGCCCCGACCAGGTCGCGGCGGTGATCGCGTTCCTGGCCAGCGACACCGCGAGCCTGATCACTGCGAACACCATCACGCTGCGCTGAGCTGGCTGGCTGGCCGAACATGCCCCGGCAGTGCGCGGGCGGCTGGCACCGGTCTAGTGTCAGCGGACGTGACCGCTCCCCGCGTTGCCATCGGGCCCAGGCGTAGCGCGTTTGCTGTTGACGCCGTTCGCGCCGGCGGCGGCGAGCCGGCTGACGCCGACTCGGCCGCGGACGCCCTTGTCTGGCTAGCGCCGCGCGACACCGAGGGTCTTCGTGCCGCGATGGCGTCGACCTCGGCCCGCTGGATTCAGCTGTCCACTGCTGGCGTCGAGATTCCGCTGGCGGCCGGCCTGCTCGATACGGACCGGACCTGGACGTGCGCCAAGGGCAGCTACGCCGAACCGGTCGCCGAGCATGCCCTGATGCTGGCACTGGCCGGCCTTCGCTCGCTCCCTGAGCGCATCGAGGCGAGGTCCTGGGGCGACGAGGGTGGGCAGAGCCTGTATGACGAGCCGGTCAGCATACTCGGCGGCGGCGGGATCTGCCGCGCGCTGCTCGCGCTGCTCGCGCCATTCCGGGTGACGGCGACCGTGGTGCGCCGCAACGCCGATCCGGTGCCCGGCGCGGCACGGACGCTGCCGGAGGCAATGCTCGCCGACGCGCTGTCCGATGCCAAGATCGTCTTCCTGGCGCTCGCGCTGACCCCGCAGACCGAGCGGATCATCGGCGCGGCGGAACTGGCCGCGATGCGGCCGGGCGGCTGGCTGGTCAACGTTGCCCGCGGGCGGCACGTGGACACCGACGCGCTAGTGGCAGCGCTGGGCAGGGGCCAGATCGGCGGCGCCGCGCTGGACGTCACCGATCCCGAACCGCTGCCGGACGGCCATCCGCTGTGGGCGCAGCCGCGCTGCATCATCACACCGCACACGGCAGACACCGTGGAGATGACTCGCGCGATGCTGGCAGTGCGGATACGGGAGAACGTGGCGAGGTTCGCCGCCCAGCAGCCGCTAGCGGGCCTCGTTGACCCGCTGGCTGGCTACTAGGGCGTGCGCGCCAGGTACGCGGCGCCACGTGGTGAGATCCGGTAGCCCACGTCAAGACTGATCGTCAGCCCGAGTTCTTTCAGCCGCCGGACGTGGCTCTTGAAGTCGGCGCGTTCCCAGCCGAGCTCGGCAGCCAGCGTCGTCGACACCACGGCGGGCTGACGCGCGATTATCTCCAGCACGTCCCTGGTCCACGGCCCGCGCTTGCTCGCCTCGTCCATCCGGGCCAGCCTCTTGGCGATCACCGCCGCGTCGGCGTCGGTTAGGGCGTCAGTAGCGGCGAGCTCGTCCCGTGGATCCGGGCCTTCGAGCTGGCGGAACCTGATCCGGTACAGCGGCAGCGCCGGATCGCCCCGCAGATCAGTGACCAGGGCGTCGGCCGAGGGGAATCCGGCGTCGCGAGCCTCGCCGGCGGTGATGTCCGACGGTTCGACAACGGCCACGCTCTCGGCCAGCACCATCCCGAGTCCGGTGCGGTACCGATGGCCCGCGACTACCTGAGGACGGCGCCACCGGCGGAAGGCCATCGTGATGCTGCCGTCGTGCAGGCCGGTCCGCAGGCGAGGTTCGAACTGCATTCCGCGAATGTACTGCGCACTCGCATGCCGCGCGGTCGGCGCGGCGCGGCGCGGCGCGGGTCCGTCGCGGTTGCGGCGCCTGGGGCCAGTTGGCGATAGTTGTCATCGCTGGTTACGGAAGGGACGGTGAGCACGGGCGCTATGACGGCGAGCTACGACTTCATCATCATCGGCGGCGGGTCGGCTGGCTGTGCGCTCGCGAACCGCCTTTCCGCGGACTCCTCGAATCGCGTCCTGGTACTGGAGGCAGGCCGTCCGGACTACAAGTGGGACGTCTTCATCCACATGCCAGCCGCGTTGACGTTCCCGATCGGCAGCCGGTTCTATGACTGGCAGTACGAGTCCGAGCCCGAGCCGTTCATGAACGGCCGCCGTATCTACCACGCCCGTGGCAAGGTCCTCGGCGGCTCCAGCAGCATCAACGGCATGATCTTTCAGCGCGGCAACCCGCTCGACTATGCGCGATGGGCCGCCGATCCCGGCATGGCGGACTGGGATTACGCACACTGCCTGCCGTACTTCAAGCGGATGGAAACTTGCCTGGCGGGCGCCGACGAGTTCCGCGGCGGCGACGGACCGCTGATCCTGGAGCGCGGTCCAGCCGACAGCCCGCTGTTCCGCGCGTTCTTCCAGGCTGTGCAGCAGGCCGGGTACCAGCTCACCGACGACGTCAACGGTTACCGGCAGGAAGGCTTCGGGGCCTTCGATCGCAACCTGCACCGCGGGCGCCGCCTGTCCGCAGCCCGCGCCTACCTGCACCCCGTGCTCGCGCGGCCGAACCTGACCGTGCACACCAGGACCCTGGTCACCAAGATCAGGCTCGACGGCACCCGCGCGACCGGCGTCGATTACCTCCGCAATGGCAAGCCGGCCACGGCGACGGCCGGCGAGGTGATCCTGAGCGGCGGCGCGATCAACAGCCCCCAACTGCTTCAGCTATCCGGTATCGGCAGCCCCGGTGTGCTCGAGCCGGCCGGCGTGCAGGTTCGCCATGAACTGCCCGGCGTCGGCGAGAACATGCAGGACCATCTCGAGGTGTACGTCCAGTACGGCTGCAAGCAGCCGGTGTCGGTCGCGCCCGCGCTCAAGCTGCGCAACCGTCCGCTCATCGGCGCCCGCTGGCTGTTCCTGCGCAGCGGGCCGGGTGCCACCAACCACTTCGAGGGCGGCGGGTTCGCCCGCAGCAACGACGAGGTGGCCTACCCGAACCTGATGTTTCACTTCCTGCCCATCGCCGTGCGCTACGACGGGTCGGCGCCGGCCGGCGGTCACGGTTACCAGGTGCACATCGGCCCGATGAACTCCGACGCGCGCGGCAGCGTGCGGATTACCTCGGCTGACCCGGCCGCGAAACCCGCGCTCCGGTTCAATTACCTGTCCACCGAGCAGGACCGGCGGGAGTGGGTGGAAGCAATTCGCGTGGCCCGCACCATCCTGTCGCAGCCCGCCATGGATCCCTACAACGCAGGCGAGCTGTCACCCGGCCCGGACGTGCAGACGCCCGAGCAGATCCTGGACTGGGTCCGCCGCGACGGGGAGACAGCGCTGCATCCGTCCTGCACCTGCGCGATGGGCACCGGCCCGGCGTCGGTGGCCGACCCGGCCAGCATGCGCGTCCACGGCCTTGATGGCCTGCGCGTGGTGGACGCTTCGGTCATGCCGTACGTGACCAACGGCAACATCTACGCCCCGACCATGATGATCGCCGAGAAGTCAGCGGACCTGATCCTCGGCAACACTCCGCTTGCGCCGGCCAAGGTCGAGTTCTACACGCATGCCCGCGAGATAATCGCGGAGTGAAACACGGGATCTTCCTCCCCCCGTTCAGCGAGCTTGCCGATCCGCGCCGGGTCGCCAGACTGGCCGCCGACGCCGAGGAGGCTGGCTGGGACGGCCTCTACCTGTGGGACCACATGCTCGCCGAGCCCGGCATGGCGGTGGCCGAGGCGTGGACGACGCTCGCCGCGATCGCGATGGCGACCAGCGGCATCAGGCTGGGCGCCATGGTCACCCCGCTCGCCCGGCGGCGCCCCTGGGTGCTGGCCCGGCAGATCGCCACGCTCGACCAGCTTTCCGGCGGCCGCCTCGATGTCGGCGTCGGCCTTGGCGACGACGGCTGGCGCGAGTTCAGCTCGTTCGGCGAGGAGACCTCCCCGCGCGTGCGGGGCGAACTGCTCGACGAGTCCCTGGAGATAGTGCAGGAACTTCTTTCTGGAAACGGGCTATTGCACGCCGGCCGTCACTACGCGATCGACTCGCCACCGCTGTCGCCACTGCCCGTCCAGCACCCGGTCCCGATCTGGGCCGCGGTCCGCTGGCCGAACCGGAGGCCGCTCGCCCGGGCCGCCCGGCTGCAAGGCTGTTTCCCGATCTTCGCCGACTCGGGATATCTCCCCGCCCCGCCTCCGGCTGACCAGGTAAGGCAGTTGCGGGCGGACCTGACCGGCCTGGGGGCAGCCCGTTTCCTTGATATTGCGGTTCGTGTTGCCCTGCACCGGATGCCTGAGCAGGAGCGGGCAGCGGCGGCGGCGACCTTGTCCGAGGCTGGCGTGACCTGGCTGCTCGAGGCGTTTGCCCCTGGCCAGGACGCCGCCGGGGTGGAGGCATACGTGCGCAGCGGGCCACCGCCCGGCTAGGGCGTGAACCATTGTGCCTGTCTGGCCCGGAAGTTTTCGCGGCCAGAGTCTGGCTAACCGGTGGGTGCCAGCGGGCTAACGCGTTAGGCGCCTATCCGGCACACTAGGCGGGTGACTGAACTGCCGTTCGACCCCCGAGACCCGCTCACCCTCCGTGCCGACGCTCCGATGCTGGCCGCCTGGCTGGAATTCACCCGGCAGGCTGAGGCCGGTGAGCTGCTGCCGATGAGCGTGCCGGGCCACAAGCAGCGTCAGGACCTCGTCGGTGCCGTGATCGCTGGTGACGCGCCGTTTTACGGTGGCCTCGACACGATCAAGCATGCCGACGGGCTGCGGGTGGACTCCGAACGCCGGGCGGCCCTCCTCTGGGGTGCCGACTGGTGCCGGTTCTCCGTGGCCGGGTCGACGCACGGGAACCAGGCCCTCGCGCTCGCCGTTGGCCAGCCGGGCCAGGAAGTGATCATCAACCGGACGCTGCACCGGTCGCTGCTCCTGGGGCTCGTGCTCGCCGGGCTGCGGCCGGTCTGGGTGCGGCCGGAGATCAACCCCGCCTCGGGCCTGCCGGCCGGGGTTGCGGTTCCGACAGTGCGCGACGCTCTCGCGGCCCACCCTGACGCGTGCGCGGTATTCCTCGGCGACCCGACGTACGTGGGCACGATCAGTGACCTGGCCGGGCACGCGGAGGTGGCGCACGCTGCCGGGGTGCCGCTGATCGTGGACGCGGCCTGGGCCGCGCACCTCGGCTTCCATCCGGACCTGCCGCCGCATGCGATCGCGGCTGGCGCCGATGCCATGGTGACCAGCGCGCACAAAGCGCTGCCCGCTTACACCCAGGGCGCCCTGGTGCTGGCACGCACGCAGCGGCTCGATCCGGCCAGGCTTGACCGGGCATTCGAGGCGACGCACACCACCAGCCCGACGGGGTCGATCATGGCCAGCATCGACGCGGCGCGCGCGCTGCTGGCGGCCGACGGCGAGCGGCTGTGCGGCCGGCTGATCCGCGGCGTCGCGGCCGCGCGCAAGCGACTGCGCGAGGTGCCCGGGCTGGACGTACTCGACGGGCCCGGGGTCGAGCCGACCAAACTGGTGGTCCTGCTGGCGGGGACCGGTGCCCACGGCAACAAGGTCGAGGCGGACATCATCGCGGCCGGGATGCCGGTCGAGATGGCTGACCGCGACACCGTTGTGCCGATCCCGACGATCGCCGACGACGAGGAGCAACTGGCCAGGTTTACCGAGGTGCTGATCGAGGCGATCGAACGGCATCGGGCAGAGCCGCGGTATCCGTCCGCCGCGGCGTCCTGGACGGTCGAGCCGGAGACCGTGCTCGCGCCCAGGGAGGCGTTCTTCGCTCAGGCTGAGGCGGTGCCCGCGGCGGCAGCGATCGGCCGGGTGAGCGCGGAACTGATCGCGCCTTATCCGCCGGGCGTGCCGGTGCTGGCGCCCGGTGAGCTGATCACTGCCGACGCGGTCAAGGCCCTGCGCGAAGTTGCTGCAGATGGCGGCCGCATTGCCTATGCCGCCGACTCTAGCCTGGCGAGCTTCCAGGTCATCGCCCGCTGAAGAGGGCCACGATGTCGAGATGCGCCGGCCGGCTCCGCTCACCAGGTGACGGGCCCCGGCAGGCGCGGCCCGCGACACAAGGAGACCAAGATGCCTAAATACCTGCTGCTGAAGCACTACCGCGGCGGTCCCGAGCCGCACCGTCCCGTGCCGCCGATGGACCAGTGGGCACCTGAGGACGTGGAGGCGCACATGGCCTTCCTCAGGCACGTCGGCGAGCTACTCGAGAAGAACGGCGAGTACGTTGACGCTCAGGCGCTCACGCCAGAGCGCACCTGGGTGCGTTACGGCGGTCCGGACGCAGCGCCGGTCATCACCGACGGCCCGCTCCCCGAGACGAGCGACCTGGTCGCCGGCTGGTACATGATCGACGTCGAGTCCCGGGAGCGGGCGGTCGAGCTCGCCGCGTACGTTTCTTCCGAGCCCGGTCCCGGCGGCACGCCGCTGTACGAGTGGATCGACATCCGGGAGGTCATGTCCGAGGCGCCGCCGGAGGACTGACGACGTGGTCGACACCATGGCGGGGTGGCTGGACGAGGGCGCGCTGCGCGCCCTCGTCCCTCGGGTACTTGCCGGCCTGGTCCGCCGGGGCGAGGACTTCGACGCCGCCGAGGACGCGCTCCAGGAGGCGCTGCTGGAGGCGCTGCGGGTCTGGCCAGAGCACCCGCCGCGCGACCCGCGCGCCTGGCTGACCACGGTTGCAACGCGGCGGCTGGTGGACGCCCGCCGCAGCGAGGCTGCCAGGCACCGCCGCGAGGAGATGACGTACGGGGAGCCGCGGCCGGCGGCCACGGAGGACGGCGACGACACTCTGTTCCTCCTCTTCTGCTGCTGTCACCCCGACCTCGCGCCGGCGTCCCAGGTGGCGCTGACACTGCGTGCTGTCGCCGGCCTGACTACGCAGGAGATCGCCGACGCTTTCTACGTCCCCGAAGCTACGATGGCGCAGCGGATCAGCCGCGCCAAGCGCACTCTGCGCCGGCAGCGTCTGGATCAGCCCGGCGACCTGGCTGTCGTGCTGCGCGTGCTCTACCTGGTGTATGCCGCCGGTCATGCGGGCCGGGTAGACCTGGCCGGCGAGGCGATCCGGCTCGCCCGTCAGCTCACACTCGCCACCCAGGAGCCTGAGGCGCGCGGTTTGCTCGCGCTGATGCTGCTGAACCACGCCCGGCTGGCGGCGCGTCTCGACTCCGACGGCCGGATCGTCACGCTCGACCGGCAGGACCGCAGCCTGTGGGACGTGCGCGAGATCGCCGAGGGCGTCCGCGTTCTGCAGTCGGCGCTCGCAGTGCAGACCGCCGGCCGGCGGCCGGGCCGCTACCAGATTGAGGCGGCAATCGCCGCCCTGCACGACGACGCGGCGAGTGCCGATGAGACCGACTGGCCGCAGATCCTTGCCTGGTACGACGATCTTGTCTCACTGACTGGTGATGCGGTGCGCCAGGACCCCGCCGCGGCGCTCGGTCGTGCGGTCGCGGTCGGTCATGTCCTCGGTGCGGCCGCCGGGCTGCGGCAAACTGACCAGCTGCGGGAGGTGATCGGCGAGCGGCACCGGTGGCACGCAGTGCGCGGGCACCTGCACGAGCTCGGTGGCGACCTGCGGGCAGCCGCCATGGCCTACGGCGAAGCGGCCCGCCGGGCAACGAACGTCGCCGAGCGCGACCACCTCGTCCGCCAGGCGGCCGCCGCGCGGGCCGCCCTCAGCACTTCCTAACTAGTATTTGCCCCCGCACGTCCCGGGCTGTTGGCTATGTGTAACCGCGGTCATCTTGAAGGAGGCGGACGGTGACAGAGCCCGTGGCTGGCGGCAAGATCCAGGAGACGCAGATCGGCCGGTACCGCTCAACGCGTGGCCTCGACTACGAGTCGGTGCCGTGGCGCCTGTGGGAGAAGTCCAAGAAGCTCTTCTGGGACCCGGCCGACATCGACTTCTCGCAGGATGCCATCGACTGGCAGACGATGTCTCAGGAAGAACGGGTCCTTGTCGGCCTGTCAGCTCGCGGGTTCATGGTTGGCGAAGAGGCCGTGACGCTCGACATCGTTCCGTTGCTGCGGTGCATGTCTGACCTGGGCCGCCTTGAGGACACGATGTACCTGTCGATGTTCGCGATGGAAGAGGCGAAGCACACGGACATGTTCCGGCGGTGGTTCGACGCGGTCGGTCTGGACCCGGCCTCGCTGGACGACCTGGTCCGTGCCCAGCAGGCGGCAGCCTTGCCGCCAGGCCGACGGGGCCTGTTTGACGGGGGTCTGACGAGGGTCATGCGCAGGCTCGACACCGACCAGTCACCGAAAGCGATCCTGGACGCGACCCTGATCTATAACCAGCTCGTCGAGGGCGTAGCTGCCATTGCCGGGTACCGGCGCTGGGATCTGACGTTGAGCAGGCTCGGTAAGCTCCCCGGTCTCGCGGCCGGGCTGAAGCTGACCCAGCGGGATGAGCGTCGCCATATCGCCTACGGCACCTATCTGGGCCGGCGCATCATCGCCGAGAATCCCGACCTCTGGGAGTGGGTGGAGCAGCGCTGGGCGAAGCTGACCGCCGGCTTCGGCGGCGGCTACGGGACGGCGGATCCGGGAAGTAATGAGCAACTCGCGGCCGCTGATCCAGTCGAGGCCTTCCAGCAGCAGCTGATCAAGCGGCGGCTTGAGGCGCTCGCGGTTGCCCGGACCATGAACGTCGATGAGATAGACGCCAGCGCTATCGAGGCATTCGAGCCGGAGGAGCTTCAGCACGTGAACTGAGTGCGGCAAGGCGTTCGCCCTCAGGCCGCACACCGGGCGGCAGACGGCGAACCGCGGTTCACTGGACCCGCGGTTCGCCGGCTGACCTTCATTGGCCAGGCGCGGCCGATCAGATTTCGGCGCGCCGGTCGAACAACCTGCGTGATGCCAGGTACCCGACCACGGTCAGCGCCAGGCACCAGCCCACCGCGGAGATCCACTGGCTCCCGATCGGGGTGCCCAGCAGCAAGCCGCGCAGGGTCTCGGTGATGGGCGTGAATGGCTGGTACTCAGCGAACTGCCGTAGCCCAGGGCTCATCGAGGTGGCTGGCACGAACGCGCTGCTCAGGAACGGCAGCAGAATGAAGGGCAACGGCAGGTTGCTCGCGCCTTCCGGAGCCTTCGCGGACAGGCCCATGGCCAGGGCCAGCCACGTCATCGCCCAGGCGGTCAGCGCGGCAATGCCGACGGCACCCAGCCACTGCAGCGCGTCCGCGTGCGGCCGGAATCCGATGGCCACTGCGACACCGAGCAGCAAGCCGACGCTCAGCAGGGTCTGGATCACGTTCCCAAGCACGTGGCCGGCAAGCAGCGCGAACCGTGAGATCGACATGGTCCGGAGGCGATCGACGATGCCCCCGGTCATGTCCGTGCACACAGACACCGCCGTGCTCACCATGCTCGATGTGCTTGTCATGATCAGCAGGCCGGGAGTCAGGTAATTGATGTAGCTTCCGCCGATCCCGGCGCCCAGCGTCCTGCCGAATGCGTAGTTGAACAGCAGCAGGAAGATCAGCGGCATCAGCAGTCCGCTCACGGACATGGCGGGATAGCGCAGGGCGTGCACCAGGTTGCGGTTCAGCAGCGTGCGCGTGTCGGAGAAGGTGTAGGAGGCGGCAGTCATCGGTCTGCTCCGGTTTCCGTGATCGAGGCGGCGGGGGCGTGAGAGCGTGCGGTGGAGTCAGTCGAGTGGTCCGTCAGCGCGAGGAAGACATCGTCCAGGTCGGGGGTGTGCACGGTGAGCTCGGCCGGCTCAAGTTCCGCCTGGTTGAGCCGGTCCAGCAGCGAGTACAAGGACCGCACCCCGCCATCGCTTGGCACCTGGAGTGTCAGTTGCTCTTCGTCGCGGCTGGTGCTGCCGAGTTCACGGGCTGCGAGGTTGAGTCCGGCCGCGTCGGAGAAGCGCAGGCTCACGTGGCCGCCGGGAACCAGTTGCTTCAGTTCGGCCGGGGTGCCCTCCGCGACGAGCCTGCCCTGGTCTAGCACTGCGATCCGGCCGGCGAGCTGGTCGGCCTCCTCCAGGTACTGGGTCGTCAGGAAGATCGTGACGCCGTCCTGGTCGACCAGGTCACGGATGATCTGCCACATCGTGCGCCTGCTGCGCGGGTCGAGCCCGGCGGTCGGCTCGTCTAGGAAGATGATCCTGGGCTTGCCGACCAGCGTCATCGCCAGATCCAGCCTGCGCCGCATGCCGCCGGAATAGGTGGCCAGTGATTTGCCGGCGGCCTCCGTCAGATCGAATTTCTCCAGCAACTCCGTGGCGCGCCGCCGCGATTCGCGTTTACCAAGGTGGTTCAGCTCGCCCATCAGTACCAGGTTCTCCGAACCGGTGAGCAGCCCGTCCACAGCCGCGAACTGTCCGGTGACGCCGATCGCGGCACGCACCGCTTCCGGCTCTCTGGCCAGGTCTTTCCCGGCGATCCAGGCTTGGCCTGCGTCAGGCTTGCTCAGCGTGGACAGGATTCGCACGGTCGTCGTCTTGCCAGCCCCGTTCGGGCCGAGCAACGAGAAAATCGTGCCCTCCTTGATGTCAAGGTCGATGCTGTCCAGCACGAGCTTTTCCTTGAATGATTTCCGCAACCCGCGCACAGTGATAGCGGCAGACGGCATGCTCATCTCATTCATTCCTTTCAGATCAGTGAATTCTCTGTGCGCTACTCGAAGCGCGCGCTAGATGGCGGTGGCGTGCCGGATGATGATGTTGCCGACGGAGTTCCGTGCGTACACGTGCACGGTTTCCTCGCTCTGCGCCGGCTCGCCGGTCGCTTCCATCAGGTTCTGCAGAGCACCGGTCTTGGTGCTGACGTCCAGGTACGCGGAGCTGCCCTGATGGATCCCCACTTCCAGTTCGCCGATCGACGTCTCCAGCCGCAGGGTGCCGCACGATGCGTCACCGATGCGGATGTTGCCGTTGGCGGTCTTCGCGGTCACCGAACCGTGCGGGCGCTCGACCGTGATGTTGCCGTTGGCGGAGTTCACCTGGATGTCGCCGGCCACGTCGAGGATCGTGCTGTCACCGTTGGAGTTCTTGACGACCGCGCTGCCGTTGATCTCGCGGACGCGCACGGCACCGGTACCGATCGTGATGTTCGCCCTGTTCACCACCTGGTCGACCGTGATGTTGCCGGCGCTGGTCTGCAGCTCCAGCGGGCCGGCCTTTTCCAGCTGCAGGTCGCCGATGGAGGTCTTGAGCTCGCACTGGGCGAGCTCGCCAGTGACCACGAAGCGGCCGACATGGGAGATGCCGTGCAGCTGGGAGCCAGTGGGCACCTCGATGGTCACGTCGAGTGACGGGGTGCGCCAGGCGGCCGGCGGGGCGTACATCCGCCACCCCCTCGGCGCTTTCACTGTCAGGTTGCCGGCCGTGAAATCGACCACAGTCTCCTGCGCTGCGCGAACGTCCTCCTTCTTGGCCGGATCGGAGGGCCGGATCTCGACGACGGCGTTGCTGCGGTCCGAGGCGATGACCTCGACCTGGCCGACGAACAGTTCGACGGTCGCCGCGACCGGATGCGGCGTTTCGAATGTAGGCATAGCTGTCCCCTTAAGTGACTTCGTGACTGGGTGACCTGGGCGGGTGACTTAGCGAACCCAGCCGGTGAACTGTTGGCCGCCGCTGCGGGTCGCCTTGGCGGGCCGGTAGGCGGCGGAGCTGTCCAGGACGGTCGCTGCAGCGCGCACCAGCCACACGTTGGCAGAGATCTTCTCTCTGGCCGCGGCTTCTTCGATGCGCACCTTCAGTTGCTCGGGTAGGCGTACGTTGATCCGCGCCATCGCGCCGTCGTCCGCGTCGTCGGCAGGAGAGGGGGCGACGGGAGCGGGCGGAGCGGATCCGGCGAAGGAATCGTCGGCAGGCGGCGGGGTGACGATGAAGCTAGGCTCCAGGCCGCGCAGGCGCAGCTCCACCGAGCCGGGCGCGAGGTCCCTGGTGATCTCGTCGGCCGCGGTCGACAAGGCCTCGAGAAGCGTGAGCCGCACGGCCGAGTCGAGTGGTGCGATGAGACGTTCGGCGAGCGAGCGGGCGTTCTCGCCGCCTGCTTCGGCGGCCACCGCCAGGTCGGCGCTGAGCTTGGATACGTACGGGGTCAGGTCCATGGCACAACTATGGCACGCGAGTGGCACAATTGCAAGCCATCTGCGTGCCGCGCGGAGCATCCTGGCACCCTAATGGCTCAGACTGGTGCCAAGCTGGTGCCCGGTAGCGAAAGGCCTGCGGCCTGAAGATCATCAGCCTGAATTGACCGGGCGCAGTAACCCCGCTGGAGGAAACCGGGAATGCTCCCTGCCATGGCTTGGGTGCCGGGGGTCAGCCGGAGGCTTGTCACCATGATCGCGGCCGGAGTCCTTCTGGTACTCGTGCCGCTTGGGTATCTGCTGCTCCAGGCGCCGAATCGCCAGCTCGAACTCCAGGAACATGCGTACGAGAAGTGGATCAGCAGGTTCGCGGCGGGCCTCGGCGGCCGGCCTGCGGTGGTGATCCTCGAGCCGGATGCGCTCGCTCTGCTGAACAACTGCAGGGGCAACGCTCAGCAGCAGGCCCGCCTCCTAATGCTGTCGTATGCCGTCAAGGCCCTGCAGACGAACGACGATCAGGTCTACCTCGACGCTGGCCACGCGGACTGGGTGCCGGCAGGCCAGATGGCGGACCGCCTTCGAGCTGCTGATATCGCCCAGGCCTTCGGGTTCGCGCTAAACGTGTCCAACTACGATCCAACCGGCGGGGAGATCCGCTACGCGACCGAGCTAGACCGCGACCTGGGAATGGCTAAGCGGTTCGTCATCGATACGAGCCGTAACGGGGCGGGCAAAGCGCGCGGACCTGCTGATCCGGCCGCCGTCTCGGCTCGCCGGGTTCTGCCGGGCGCCAGCCGGGGCGCGCTGGGGAGTCAGCTCTACACCGACCCGCACGCGCTGGCAGCCGAATGGGTTCGGGCCCACCCGGGCGATCCCAGGGCTCAGGAAATCCAGGAGCGCATCGCCAACCAGCCGACAGCACAGTGGTTCGGGCCATGGAACGCGAACATCGCCGCCGCCGTGTCGCACTACACCATCGCCGCGTCCAGGCAGCGCAAGGTTCCGGTGCTGGTCGCGTACGACATCCCCCGCAGCGGCTGTGGCGGCACCAGCCCGGGCAACACAGGCCTGTGGTGTAACCTGCCGGGCCGGCAGCTTGGCCCGGCCCCGCGAGTGCTCGATAGCCGCGGTGACATGGCCCTGTGGATCAAGCCACCCGGTGAGTCCGACGGCAACTGCGGCGTCGGCGCGGGCACACGGGCAGGCGAGTTCTCGCCGGTCATCGCCACGGAGCTCATCACCGGCAAGCCGTAACTAGCCGGATTCGTCCGATCGGGGCGGCCCGGACCGACCGTCACGAGCCATCGGAGCTGATGACTTCGTAGGTATGCAACTGAATGTGCAGGCCGGACGGGTCGATGACGTCGAGCGCCCAGCCCAGGTGCGCCGTCCGCGGACCGGAATGGCTGACCCCGAGCCCGGTGAGCCGCTCAGCCCATGCAACCAGGTCGTCCTGGCTGGCGACCCGGAAGCTGAGTATGGCCGCGCCGCCGGATGGCTGCACTGCCAGGGCGAGTTGTGCTGGACGGCAAAGCTGCAAGAGCATCCCGTCCGGGTGCCTGAGAACGATCAAGCGGATGCACTCCTCGTCTTCCTCGATGAGTACGGGTTCGAAGCCAAAGACGCGCTCGTACCAGTCCGCGGTTCGGTCAAGGTCCGTCGCAGCCAGGCTGACATGGTGAAATCCGCAGATGCGTGGCACAACCCGACTTTATCCGCGGGAGCCTGCTCACCGGAAAGTTCAGGACGGTACCTGGTCAACTGAACCTGCGGGGGCGAGTTTCAACCGGCTGCGAGCGGCTATGACGCTGTCCATGCCCGGCTGGGTCGCGGACGCGCTGGTCATCTTCGGGATCACCGGGGACCTGGCGCGACGCATGACCTTTCCGGCGCTCTACCGCCTGGAGCGGCGTGGTGCGCTGGCCTGCCCGGTCGTGGGGGTCGCTTCGACCCCGCTAACGACGCAGGAGCTCGCCGGGCGGGCGCGCAAGGCAATCGAGGACTCCGGCGAAGCCGTCGACGAGGCAGTGTTCGCCCGGCTGGCCCGGCGGCTGACCTACCTGGCCGGCGACGTGACCGGCGACCAGGTGTATAAGGCACTGGCAGTGCAGCTAACAGGGGCCCGCAGACCGCTGTACTACCTGGAAGTGGCGCCGTCGTTGTTCGCGCCGATCGTGGAGCGGCTCGATGCCAGCGGACTGCTCGGTGACGCCCGGGTGGCGTTCGAGAAACCGTTCGGGCACGACCTGGGCTCGGCGCGGGAACTCAACGCTCGCCTTCGCCAGGTGCTGGCCGAGCGGCAGATCCTCCTCGTCGATCACTTCCTGGGCAAGGAACCGGTGATCGAGATCGAGTATCTGCGGTTCGCGAACCTGGCGATGGCCGATCTGTGGGACCGGGCGAGCGTCGACGCCATTCAGATCACGATGGCCGAGAACTTCGGGGCCGACGATCGCGGCCGGTTCTACGACGAAGTCGGGACCCTGCGTGATGTCGTGCAGAACCATCTGCTGCAAGTGCTGGCGCTGGTAGCTATGGAACCGCCGATTGGCCCGTCGCCCGACGATCTGCGGGATAAAAAGGCTGAAGCGCTCAAGGCAGTGCTGCCGGCCGACCCTCAGCATTGCGTTCGCGGTCAGTACGACGGCTACCAGCAGGTTCCCGGCGTGGCTCCGGGTTCGGGCACAGAGACATTTGTCGCGTTGCGCTTGGAGATCGACAGCTGGCGCTGGGCGAACGTGCCCGTCTTCATCCGGGCCGGCAAGCAACTGCCAGTCCGCGACACCGAGGTGCGGCTGATCCTGCGGCACACACCCCGGCTGCGATTCCTGCCGGACGCCGCCATGGTGGAGGCGAACCAGATCGTGCTGCGCATCGCTCCCGATCCCGGTCTCAGGCTGCAATTGTCCGGGCTTGACGAAAAACGGGCATGGCGCCCAGTGCGGCTGGACACCGTGTTCGCGCGTGATCTGGGCGAACCACAGCCGCCGTACGAGCGGTTGCTGTACGACGCGCTGACTGGCAACGACCGGCTGTTCGCCCGCCAGGACGCAGTGGAGGAGAGCTGGCGGATCCTGGAGCCGCTGGTGGCCTACCCGCCGCCAGTGCACCACTACAACGTCGGGACCTGGGGCCCGGCGCAGGCCGACGTGCTGGTATCCGGTTACCCGCCCTGGCAGCCGCCCTGGCTGTGACCAGGCTCCGGCGCGTCGCCTGCGGGCGTAAGCAGAACTAGCCGTAAGTCTGACGACGCCGGACCCGGTCCTTCGGCACCATGGCTCCGTGGCTCACC
>Ga0335073_10003035_pt1 | contig 23218 bp, 17 predicted proteins | sample Lox_Sample_22_FD_207093 | JGI IMG/M metagenome (GOLD analysis project Ga0335073, IMG submission 207093) | Soil microbial communities from Loxahatchee National Wildlife Refuge, Florida, United States - Lox_Sample_2.2 | ecosystem: Environmental > Terrestrial > Soil > Wetlands | place: USA... | reverse complement strand
AATAAGCTGCTGCTGCAGGAAGCGCGGGCGAAGAGGCACTTCGTGGTGGTAATCGATGAAGCTCAGAACCTGGATGCGTCGGTCCTGGAAACGGTCCGGTTGCTTTCGGATTTCGAAACCCCGCGGAGTAAGCTACTCCAGATTATTCTTTCCGGCCAGCCGGAATTGGCGGACAAGCTCGCCAGCCCACAACTCGTCCAACTCCGGCAGCGCGTCTCTTTGCTCAGTCGGCTGACGCAGTTTTCCGTGCAAGAAACCAGGAAATACCTCGAACACCGTTTAAATGTGGCGGGCTACTCTGGTCCGTTGCCGTTCACCGATGAAGCGCTGGAGGCAATTGCCCGGGTTACAGAGGGGATTCCACGCAACATCAACAATCTTTGTTTCAACCTGCTGTCTCTGAGTTGCGCGGTGCGGCAAAAGCAAGTCGATCTGAAAATCGTAGACGAAGTTATGAATGACTTGGACATAACCCAGGATCTTACGGAACTACCTTTAGTCCAGGCCGCCGACTTGGGATCAGCTCTCGGAGAACCCAGTGAAGACTTTCCCACCTCTTATGCTCACCCCTTCGATTCCGTGAAGACACCTACACTTACTCCCGCGGAAGCCAGGGCCTATATGAGAAAAGTCGCGGCGCAGTTCGGCAACCCGAGAACAACAAGCTGAGTAAAGTAAGTTCTAATTGATCCGTGGGGGGTGTTTAGCACACTTGTCGGCCGGCGCCGAACCTTCAGCAGAGCAAGCGCTGCCACAGTTTTTTGGTGCGGAAATACTTTGGATTCCGTGGCTGATAATTAGACAAACTCATGCCCCAAGCGGCAATAAATAATCTTCGCATTGTTACGACAAGCTGGGATGACGGGCACATTTCCGATCTCAAACTGGCGGAATTGTTACAATCTAAAAATATTGGCGGAACATTCTATATACCTATATCGCCTTATAACGGGCAGCAATCTCTCGCCCCGCAGCACTTAAGGCGGCTATCGAGCGAAGGCTTTGAGATCGGCGCACACAGTTTTTCTCATAAGCTGCTTTGGGGCCTACCTTCGGAGGAGCTCCGAAAAGAGATCGAACCCTGTAAGCCGATTTTGGAAGATATCCTCGGGTCCGCAGTTCGAATGTTCTGCTATCCCCGTGGACGCTATGATGAGAATGTAATACGCGCATTACAGCGCGCAGGCTTCGGTGGAGCTCGCACTGTAAAAATGCTGCAGACCGGGTTAGATTTCGATCCGTTCGAGATGCCCACATCGCTCCAGGCGTTTCCCCATGGCAGGTTGACTTATTTCAAGAACGCAGCTCGAGCGCACTTCCGCGGCACGAGAGCGTGCGTCCACTATACGGTCAAGCTGGCAAACTGGCTGGAACTGGGGAAAACGCTGTTCGATTCCGTCATGGAACATGGCGGTGTTTGGCACCTTTACGGCCACTCTTGGGAAATCGCTGATCTCAATTTATGGAGTGACCTAGAAGATCTACTCGACTATGTGCATGATCGCAAAGGCGTGATCTACTTGTGCAATGGGGAACTACTGAACATCCGGCAGCAAAATGAACGGCGGCTCGCACCTGCATTGTCTGCATTGTAATTAAGCACTTTCGCGCAATCACTTACCGGATAGCCGAGCGAATGTTAAGTTGTGAATTAATAAAGCAGTTCGGGCGATTGGAAGAGCTTTCCGATGACTGGGACCGTCTCTGGCGTAGCGACCCAAGCGCCGAGATTTTTCAGAGCTTTCCATGGGTTAAAGCATGGTGGTTATCCTACGGCCATACGGTCGAGCTTTTTACTTTTTGCGTCTGCTGTGACAATACCGTGATTGGCTTTGTCCCGCTGGTCAGGCGTGGTGAAACACTCCAATTTCTGGGACAGCAGCAATCGGACTACTGCGATATTGTTTGTCAGGAGCAACTTACTCTCCCGGTCGTAACAACAAGCTTACGGGAATTGCTGAAGCTTCCGGGCTGGAAGACTTGCATCCTACAGAATCTAAAATCCAACGGACGGTTGCTGTCTCGTTGGCAAGAGTTGCCGCCGGAACTTCGCAGCTGCTTGCAGGTGTTTCCTGGCGAGGATTGTAAAACGCTGTTGCTTGAAGCTAATCGCGAGATGCTAGATTCTTTGATCAATAAAGATCACACTCGACGTCGTCTTAACAAGCTGCGAAAAGCTGGATCGCTTACGTTTCGGCACCTTGAAGACAAACAGGAGGCGCAAAGACATCTCAATCAGTTCTTCAAACATCATGTACGCCGGCACGTCCTTCTGGGGAAGACCAGCTCAAGCGAAAGTCCCGAGTTCCGCAAGCTCCTTCGAACTTTGGTCGATGAACTTGACCTATCTAGCTGCGTGCGTTTTGGCGTTCTCGAGTTGAACGCGAGTGCGTTAGCCTGGCATTTTAGCTTTCAAGTGAATGGCAAGCTGGTGTTCTATCAGCAAACGTTTGACGTTGAGGCTTGGGATTATGCGCCTGGGGAAGTTTTAACGCACCAATTGCTGCTTTACGGACGCCAGAATCTGGATCGTGAGATCGATTTCACACGAGGGGATGAAGCTTTCAAAGCTCGCTTTACTACGCAAACACGGCCAAATTATTCGGTGTATGTGGATCGTCCTGATTCTTTCGGTCGAGTCCGGCAGCTTGGACGCGCCACGACGTTCCCATTGATCCGCCTCGGCCGCATTGCTGTGAAATTGACGAAGAAGAATCCCCGGGTATTTCGCGCGTACCGATCAGCTCGTTTGTGTATCAAGGGATTACTTGCCTCAGCCAGGGAAGACAAGCCAACGAGCTTAAGTCAACGTATAAACGGATTGTTCCGTCGCGGTCTTCGCCTTGCGGATTTGGACAAGAAGGAAATCGAGGTGTTTGTGGTCCCAGTGATGGCGACACTCGTCAACCGGGAAGTTCGTCTGTTACCAAGAGAAGCATCCTTCGGGGATCTCGTTGACGTATCCAAAGCAAATCCTGGGGTCGTAACGCCCTTCGAGCTAGGCAAGTACAAGCAACGTCTCAAGCGTGGCGACCGAGTTTTCCTCTTGACCGAGAACGACAAGTTAGTCCTCGGGGCTTGGATGAACGGCACACAGCCAAATGACATCTTCAGTTTGAAGCTGAAGAGCAATGTTGTGGAGTGGTGCTACGACATGCTGGTATATGACTGGTGGGCGACACACAATGCTAAGGGTAATGACTTCCAGTCGATGGTGCAATTCCTCTTGGAGATTTCGAGACTCAAATGTAAAGACGGCTTGGCGGTTTGCTGCCCTGCAACGCTGGATCAGCTGCGCGCAGAGCTTCTGAATTGTGGGTCTACACCTCAATACCGGTTGTCTCGGCGTACACTGTCGCGCTGGTTTCGAATCAGATCGGTAGCATCCGGGGAACGTGCCGTGCACCGGAACTTTCCGAGCCCTGCTATTTCATTAGGTCCTCAACGACAGGATGAATTGGTACGGCCCCTCCCGTCTCACGGGTCCACCGTGATAAGCAGCCACTCGCACGACTGACAAATTAGTCAGAGTAACTACGGAATAGTATGCAGGATTCGTTCTGTCAAACGAGCGATCTTCTCTCTCCTTCGAGGAAGCACTCGCGACTTTTTACAATTATTTATCAACTGCGGCATAATCTCAAAAAGCACGGCATCCTCGCGACATCTAAGAAGGCATGGCGCAAGCTGTTTGTCGGTACCGAACTGACAGGTCCACAGCTAGCCGGTCACGCAGTCTCAATGGACAATGGTCATCAAGTACTTCGATTGCAGCCAGGGGAATGGGTCGAAGTCAGATCGCGAGAGGAAATCTGCTTGACCTTAGACCCGGGTGGCAAGAATCGAGGACTGGGATTCATGCCAGAGATGTGGGAATACTGCGGAACGCAGTTACGAGTATTGAAAAGGGTTGAAAAAATTTGCTTGGAAAATGCGCCTCGTACCGTACGAAAGATGGAAAACACCGTGCTTTTGGAAGGCGCTTTCTGTAAAGGGAGTGGCATTGGCTGCGACCGCGCGTGCTTTTACTTCTGGCGCGAATGTTGGCTAAAGAGAAGATTGCCTATCCCGAGCGTACCCTCAGAGTAGTACCAGCAACGTCCGGTCATTCATTTGAGTCCTCGCGAAAGTTGCGCTGTTAATTCGTTTCAAGGGACCGCAGGTGCGAGCGAGTCTCAAGCTTTGCCAGTGAAGAACGCCTGCGCCTCAAATGGAGACGACTTTACCGTCCAACTAGAATGCGGTACATGCGAGTTAATAGATCGGGTTGCTGACGAATGGCGCGAGCTATGTAACGAGGGCCCCTGTGATCAGCCTTTTTTCCGGCCAGAATGGTTTGCGGCATCCATTCGCGCATTCGGAAAGAAACGCAGAGTAATATTAATCATTGTCCGAAATAGAACGCGATTGCAATCCATTCTTCCCCTCTGGCAAGAGACTAGTTGGGAGTGCGGCTTGCCCGTGAGGAAGCTGTGTAGTGCCGGGAATGTCGATCACTCACCGCGCTTTGACTTCGTGTATGGATGCGATCCGGGGACCGATAAAATTGCGACGGCGGTCTGGACTGCGCTCAAGGATCTTCGCGAATGGGACGTGATTCAATTCTCGAATGTCCCCAGAGGAAGCGTCGTTGAAGCGCTTCTCGAGATTGCCCGCGCCGACGGACTCCCAACCCGTCAGCATGTGTGGGCGAAGAGTCCGTACATTACTTTAAAAGCCCAAGCGCACACGGGAGATCTTTCGCAGTTTGCGCTTAGCCGTCGATTCGGGTATCACCTGCGGCATTCTTGGCGGCGACTTCAAGAGCAACGCCCTCTTTGCCTGCGCCGCGTAGAAACTGCGGATCCGAGTGCGCTCAATGCTTTCTATAACCTGGAAAAGAGTGGTTGGAAAGGAAGAAAAGGCACCGCGATAGCTTGCAAACAGGAAACGCAACTTTTTTATGATTTAATCGCACAATCTGCAGCTCAATTCGGATATCTGTCTCTGTATTTCTTGCTTTGGGGTGATGCGATCCTAGCCGCTCATTTTGCGCTCACGTGTGGAGGAAGATACTTCCCTCTCAAGGTTGCTTATGACGAGGACTACTCTCAGTATGGGCCCGGGCATCTGATTATAGGAGCGGTGCTGCAAGATTGCGTCACACGCGGTCTAACGGAATTCGACTGCTTAGGTCACTGGACTGAAGCTAAATCGAAATGGACATCACAAGTCAGGGCGCACATGTCTTGCCACATATTTCGCAAAGGACTCAGAGGCCGCGCCTTTCAGGCTAAGACCAACATGTCGCAAGTGCTAATAAAAACGCTACGCGATCTTTACCAGTCCAGTCGGTCAACCCGAGGTCGAAGCGTGCGACAGATGAATTAAGACTACCATTGAGCCACTGTTAAGCGATAACGAACGACAGAAGTGGCAACCTTATCTTTTAGACTGCATAGCTCGGCTATAGATCTCTGTCAGAAGTGGATAGTTGGTCTCGGCGGTGTACTTGGATTCGTATTCGGCGCGGCAAGCTATTCCGATGGTTCGCATCTCGTCAGGGTGAGTCCAAGCCCAATCGATCTTCTGAGCCAAGTCATCGGAATCGCCCGGCGTGAAATGAAGACCAGTACGGCCGTCGCTGATGAGTTCCTTCATTGCTCCCATTCGACTCGCCAGGACGGGAGTGGCACAAGCAAATGATTCGGCAATCGTCACAGGAAAGTTCTCATACCACTCGCTCGAAAACACAAGAAAGCGGGCTCCCCGGATTGCAGCCACTGTCTCTTCGCGCGGTAAATGACCTCGGAACTCAACATTATCGAGCTTCAACTCTTCGGCTTGTGCCTGCAATCTTGGAAGGTCTGGTCCGCCCCCAATTACAACCACTGGAATGGACCGAGAAGAACTGTGACATGCTCTCAGTACGGTGCTTACTCGCTTCTCCGGTGACAGACGACCTACGAAAAGAGCATAGTTTCTCTCTGACGTGCCAACCCCCGGATCTGGATATACAAAGTTAGGCTTAACTAATATTTTCTCTTCCGGCAGTCCGCCACTAATGAACTTTTGTCGGGAAAACTCGCTTAGCGCGATGAAGATTGAGATATCGTTCCAAGTGTGTCGAAAACGATGGAAGGAAAGCATCGTTGCCACGACCGCGCTCGCCGAGTAGGAATTATGGTAACAGGCATGACGAACGCTAGGAATGAGCGAGCCATTGAGGCACTCTTCACAGATCCTACCGTCACGAAAAAAAGTGGCGGCTGGACAAAGTAATCGATAGTTATGCAGTGACTGCACGAGTGGTATACCCATCTCGCGACATGCCGAATAAATGGATGGCGATATCATCACAAACGTGTTGTGAACGTGAACAACATCGGGTTTCTCACGCTGAACAAATTGCACGAAGTCGCGGCGGCTCGTTGAAGACCAGATACTTTGCTTCGCGAGTGCAAGGCGCCCAAACCCACGGTAGTTGTCGGTGTCGCCGTTAGAGCGACAGAAGGTAACAACCCGATGTCCACGGCGCCTCAACATCGCGCCTTCCTGTTCAAAGACAACGTCCTCCCCGCCGGGCTGCTGGTAGGTATTATGAACAAGTAATATCTTGGCGAGTTTCTCCAATGGGATCTCCATTCGCGCGGTGCCCGCGCCTTCGATCTTATTTTCAGGAGGTTGATCCTGCCTGGATACTATGAGGTGCATGATCCGATGTCAAACCGCACCCATTGCCCAGGAATTCACTGGACTAGAGCCCAAGGATCTCGAGGATCGTTCCTTGATCGCCGACGACGTCACGATTCAGATCACCGAAAATGACTTACGAGCGATAGCCAGATCTTAAGGTTAACCATCCATCAGCGAAACTTATAGTTTAGTTTCCACAACTCACTTGAAAGCTTCTCGGAGGAATCAATGACGAGTGAACGGCACGTCGTACTAGGGCTAATATTGGTTATGTCATGGGTTCTCGCCAGGGGGCAGAGCTCCCAGCAGTTCGCGAATAGTCCGACCGCTTCAACACGGCTCTCTTCCGACAGTGCGAACTCTACGAAGCTAGGCTCCAATGCACCGACCTTTTCGGAGAGAGACCCGCGCTATAGACTTGAACCGGGGGATGCGTTTGATGTGACATTCGACCTTAGCCCGGAGTTCAACCAGCATGTGACAGTACAGCCGGACGGTTACATTACCTTGCGCGGAATCCAAGACGTTCATGTGGCCAATCAGACCGTTCCGGAATTGACCACGACTCTGAAAACGGCATATAGCAAGATTCTCGCTGATCCCCTGCTCTCGGTAATCCTGACCGATTTCCAGCGGCCGTACTTCATCGCCAACGGACAGGTCAAGAGCCCCGGCAAGTACGAATTGCGCGGCGATCTCACTGTAACGGAGGGTATTGCGATAGCAGGAGGCTTTTTGGACAGCGCGAAACACTCTCAAGTGCTGCTGTTCCGGCGGGTCGACGACCAAATGAGTCAAGCTATTATCATTAACGTAAAGAAAATGCTGACGACAAAGAACCTTCATGAGGACCTTCGACTGCACCCCGGAGACATGCTGTTTGTTCCCAAGAACCGGCTCTCCAAGATCGCACCTTACCTGCCAACCAAACAGATCGGGGTCTACGCTGCTCCTTTCTAATTCGAAATCACCATATTGCTCGAAAAGGTGAGTCAGCGAATTCAAGCAAAATCATCTGGAGGAAGACATATGACGCAGGGACAATCACTGTGGCAGAACGGGAATCCCAACGCTTCACTGACGGCGCGAGACTTGGTAGCGATTGTATTTCGTCACCGGCGAGTCTCGATCCTCTGCCTGTCAGGAGTACTTGTAGGGACGATACTGGCGACTATCTTTCTGCCGAAATATAAGGCTACGACGAAGATCCTAGTCCAGAAGAGAGAACGTGCCGACCCCATCGTAAGTGCTGAGCAAAGGGATCCCGTCAATGAAACTGACGTGCTGACAGACGAAGAACTCAATTCCGAGCTGGAGCTGCTGCAGAGTCGAGATGTGCTTCGCCCGGTCGTTCTCAGCTGCGGTCTGGACAAAAAGTTTATGTTCCGGGATTTGTTTAACCCCATCCTGGGCCGTTTAACAAGCGATGAGAGGATCGACAAGGCAGTGCGCCGCTTGGATTCCGCTATGGATGATGCGGAGGTTTCGAAAAAGTCGAATGTAATTGAGATTCCTTATGAATCCTCGGACCCACAGTTAGCCGCGCGCGTGCTCCAGGTTCTTGATAAGACATATATGGATAAGCACGCCGAGGTCTATCGGCCCAGCGGTGAATTCGATTTTTTTGATCAGGAGACCAAGAAGTACAAACAGATTCTGGACAATGCAGAAGCGCAACTGAAGGGCTTTGCCAATTACCAGGGAGAAACGTCTCCGCAAGTACTACGCGACTTTGATCTGCAGAAACTCGCCGATTTCAAGGAAATGCTGCTGCAGACCCAATCCGACATCGCCGCGACAAAACAGCGAATTTCGCAGTTGCAAAAGGAAACCGGCAAGACCCCCGAGCGACTACTCACACAGGATCGTACGACCGATGACGCGATTCTTCTCGAACAACTCAAAAGCACATTGCTGACTCTTGAGTTGAAACGCACGGACCTTCTCACGAAATATCAACCCGACTACCCGCTGGTTCAGGAAGTGGATAAGCAAATCACGAAGGCGCGGGCCGAGGTCGAAGCGGGAGAGAAGGAACCCGTACGAGACAAGACGACCGATGAGAACCCGACCTACGAGTGGATTGACGGCGAGTTAGCCAAAGCCAATGCGGGGCTCGCAGCAGAGCAAGCGCGCGAAGCCGCGCTGCAAAAGGTCGTCCGCACTTACCAGGAGCAAAATGAGGAACTCGAACATGAGGGCCTGAAGCAACACGATCTGCTGCGCCTGGCAAAAACCGCAGAAGACAATTATTTGCTCTATCAGCAGAAACGGGAGGAAGCCCGCGTAACCGATGCGCTGGACAAATCCCGTCTATTAAACGTTTCCATTGCGGAACAACCCGCCGTTCCAGCGCTGCCGGCACATCCGCCTCTGCTATATGGCCTGCTTGCGCTTCTTCTGGGCCTTACTCTTACCACCGTAATTCTGTGTATGCTGGAGTACCTCAATCAGTCGTTCCGCACTCCCGCCGAAGTGGAGAGTTTCTTAAATGTTCCCGTGCTAGCTGCAGTCCCCAGGAGTATGAATGGAGCTAGCCGAAACGGTCACGGGCGTACGAATGGGAATGGCGTCGAGCATGGGAACGGAGTTGAAATAGACCACCTGAGAGCTTGACTGCGGAAACAATCTGGCATCGTCGAAATGACTGGCACCGCATCCCACGTTTCAATGTAGACACGTTTTCGATGTAGACATGTCAGACAACCACGAACATCTTGTACAGGACTTAGACCTAAACCTAACTTAAGAAAGGTGAGCAAGACGAGTCTTATGAGCAAGAATTTTGAGCTTCTTCAGCAGGCAGAACAAGCACGCGATGCTGACCTAACTTTGTTCACCCCCGAGGCAGAACCGCAAAGCGGGGCTGCGGTAAGCGTAGCCTTCAACTCACACTCATCTGCTCCCGAAGCCAGAAGTGCTCTTCTCCAGACGGACGACGTGTCCAGGGAAGAAATCAAGAAGCTTGTACAGCGGCTCTTTTTGCTGCCAGACGCGGTACACAGCGTGGTCTTTGCCGGTATCGATTCCGGGACAGGATGCAGTTGGATGACCGCCCGCGTCGCGGACATTCTTGCGACCCAGGTAAGGGGCAGGGTATGTGTCGTGGACGCGAACTTCCGCGCGCCCACCTTGCACACTATATTTTCGGTTGCGAACACGTATGGTTTCACCGATGCCTTATCGCAATCCAGTTCGCTGAAACAATGCGCATCTTGCTTGACTCCAAATCTCTACCTGCTGAGTTGCGGATCGGTGACCGCCAATGGACAGGCCTTACTCAGCGCGGAGTTGTTGCGGTCTCGCTTGGCTGAGTTGCGTAGCGAGTTCGAATACATATTGATTGATACTCCCGCACTAAGTATTTGTGCAGACCCTATTGCGATCGCCCATTTCGCGGATGGAATCGCTTTGGTTTTGGAAGCCGATGTGACACGCCGCGAAACGACACGCAAAGCGGCACAAGACTTAGAAGCTGCCAACGTCCGTGTGCTGGGAACGGTGTTGAACAAACGGAGATTCCCGATTCCACAGTCTCTCTATGATCGCCTATAAGCCGCCGTATTCAGGTTCGGCACCAAGTTGCACTTCTGCGAAAGCTAGCGAGCAACCCCGCGAACGCTCTTAATCCTGAGGTATAGCCAACACCAGAATAACAGGTGCCTGAAGAGCCGTTCCCAGGCGCTCTTGACCCTAAGTGGGAGGACAGATGGCGAATTCTTCTCAACATGCGAGAAAGATAGATACTGCGCTCCGACAACTCGAAGTATTACCGAGTAAGAGTCAGAGCTCGAGGAGTGCGGCCGAGTCCTTATTTCTGAACGCGTGGGATGCACTAAGAGCTGGCGAGTTGCGCACCGCCAGCAGGCTGGTTCACGGACGATGGTTGCAAGTCGTATATTTGCTTATTGACATTTCACTCTTGGGAGTGAGTGCCTCCGCAGTCTTCTACATCCGCTTCGACTCCAGTATGTGGCGGAGATTTGCCCAGATTCCAGAACCTAGCGTCGTCAAGGAATACATAGCATTTCTTTTCTTGTACGCGGCTTTGACAGTCTTGCTATGTGAGAGTCATGGTCTCTACCGGACCTTGCGAACTCGTTCTGGCCTGGCTGAGGTCGCCGCGGTATTTCGAGCGGTGCTGACTGCTTCTCTCGTTCTTACGGCCGCAATTTATCTTTCGAAGGTTCGGGTTATATCTCGGTTTGTAATGGGGCTGACTGGATTTCTCGATTTCATATTGTTGGCAGGATGGAGACTTTGGAAGCACACGATCGTTGTGCGGCGTACGGAGAACGGAATCAATGTACGTAACGTAGCTATTGTGGGTGACCGCGACCAGGCACAAACGCTCGCGGACGCCCTTGCTTATCACAAAGAGTGGGGCTATGTGCTCAAAAAGATGCTGATACCGTTGCCAAACGAGAGCACTGAAGAGCTTGTAGCAAGTCTTTTGCAAACGGCGCGCGCACAATTCATCGATGAAGTATTTGTCGTAGCACCTCTGGAGCGCGAACTACTCGAAGAGGTCGCTTTAGCCACTCGGCGGAACGGTTTGGGTCTGAAGCTAGTGCCGGACACGTACGGAGGGGTTACGAGCGGGGCCCCAGTCTATCAAATGGGGGAGTTTCCGGTTTTTGCACTGTATGAGGAGCCGATCAAAACGGTAGCACTATTCATCAAGCGCCTGGTCGATGTGCTGATCTCGGCCGTCTTCCTAATTTTTATTTCGCCTCTGCTTGCCGTTATCGCGATCGCGGTGCGTTTGGATTCACCGGGCCCGATACTCTATTGCGCGCGGCGGGTTGGCAAGAAGGGACGTGTCTTCGTCTGTTATAAGTTTCGAACCATGGTTGCGGATGCCGAAAAGCTGAAACAGCAATTGCGTGCACAAAATGAGCGGCAGGGTCCATTTTTTAAGATGAAAAACGATCCGCGCGTGACCAGGTTAGGAAAGTTGCTGCGCAAATACAGTCTCGACGAACTGCCCCAATTGTGGAACGTCCTGCTAGGTGATATGAGTCTGGTCGGACCTCGCCCGCATCCCGTCGACGATTTCGAGCAGTACAGCCTAGAACATTTTCGTCGCCTCGACGTTACTCCGGGCCTCACTGGAATCTGGCAAGTGAGTGCCCGTCAGGATCCTTCATTCGAGAAGAATATGCAGCTCGATATCGAATATATTGAGAATTGGGACATTTGGGTCGATTTTAGAATCATGTTTAAGACCATTCCTGTCGTATTCCGCGGTGCTGGGGATTAGTAGAGTGCGGGAGCGGCACTGATTCCAGAGTGACAAATTCTCTAGAGGATACGCCAATCGCAATCGCCGATCAGCAACTTCCTATTGCGATCGCCACTGCCCGCAGGCGACATTTCAGTCTTTCGTGGAGGTGGATCGGCAAAGGTCTTGGTGCACTGGCCGACCAAGGCATGGTCTCGGGTTCGACGTTCGTACTGAATCTTTTTCTGGCACGCTGGCTTGGTGCAGAGCAATACGGCGCGTTTGCCATCGCATTCTCAATTTTTCTATTTGTATCGAGTTTTCATAACGCCATGCTGCTCGAACCGATGAGCGTTTTCGGGCCCGGCCCTTATAGAAATAGCTTACCTGAATACCTGGGCCAATTGGTACGCTTGCACTTCGTAGTCAGTGGCGTACTAACAGGGCTAATGTGTGTGGCTGCGGTTATTCTGGAAGGTCTCGATCCGAGAAAGCTACTGGCCCCAGGTTTCTGGGGAGTCAGCATCTCGATTCCATTCATACTGTTTTTTTGGCTATGGCGAAGAGCTGCTTATCTTGAGTCCAAACCGCACGTCGCGATCCGGGGAGCTATTACTTACGCCGCCAGTGCTTTGACGTTAATGTGCGTTCTAGAGGAACTGCACTGGCTGTCCTCCTTCAGTGCGTTTGCGGTGTTGGCGGTGGCTGGCGTAGCTGCCAGCCTGATATTGATTTGGTACATCCGGCCCCAATTTCGATCGCTGGGTCACTCTTTTTCTTCAATCTTGAAGCAGCATTGGAAATATGGACGATGGGTTGCAGTTTCGGCTTTCTTCTTCTGGCTCAATGGTAATGCATATTATGTCGTTGCCGGATCCATGTTAGGAATGCAAAATGTGGCCGCCCTGCGCGCCATACAGAATTTCGTCCTGCCAGTTATTCAGTTTCTCGTCGCCACAAGCCTTTTGATTTTGCCGCTCGCGTCATCATGGTTCAATAACCAAAATCGAGCCATATTTCGCCGAAACATGGGATGGATCACGTTAGGCTTTACTGCAGGAGCGACAATTTACAGCATTGCTATCGTTGTGTTTGGGCATCCGCTGATTGGACTGATTTACCGTGGCAGATACACCGAGTTCTCCTACTTGCTACCATGGCTTGCCTTAGGAGTGCTGCTGACCGCTGCCGCTCAGGGACCAATGATCGCGCTACAGGCGATGCAATCGCCTTCTGAAATCTTCGTCGGCTATGTTGTCGGCGGAAGCACAATTTTGCCCGGTATCCTGCTGACGAGATACTACGGATTGTTGGGCGCTGCCCTGGGGCTGGCGCTATCTTCTCTTGCCTTTCTCCTGTATGTGGGATATCGGTTTAACGCGCTCCTGAGCAAGGCGCCAGCCGTCATGAACGACTCTCTGTCAGAATCTGGCCTTCTTTAAGAGCGAGCGCATGGATGCGGAACTGAACCGGCGAACGGACTAACTGAAAGGTCAACGCATAATTCGCAATTATCACGAGGTGATGCAATGAATACCCCGGTGTCTCCCGACATCCAGCAAGCGAATTTCAGCACGATGACGAGAGCAACTCGTTTGCTTAACTACCGTACGCATAAGAGTCGCTCTCAATTTATGCGTATACTTCGAAGGCATATTAAGCTGACGAACCTCGACGTCGACGCTCCAACGCTGGTAATCGGGGGACTACAGGAAGACGCAGATGTGTTGCGAGCGTGCAATTTTAGCCGTATCACGCTATCCAACATCGAAGGCGCTAGCGGAAATGGGGCCGATCCTGAGAATCTGCCGATTCTGCCGATTGATGCGGAGGATATTGCCCTGCCGAATGATGCCTATGACAATGTCTTTGCCCATGAAGTGCTCCATCACTGTCGGTCTCCCCACAGAGCACTTTGCGAAATGCTTCGCGTGGCAAAACGGCGGGTGTTGATAATGGAGCCGAATGATTCCGTCTTTTTGAACCTCCTATGTCGGATGCGCTTCTCGTTTCCATTTGAGATCGTTGCTGTCGTTCATAATGGTTACGAGCGCGGCGGAGTGCGAAATTCCAACATTCCCAATTTTATCTACCGCTGGAGCGTGCACGAAGTGTCCAAGACAGCTTCTGCGTTCCTCGCAGAACGCCCTTTCAGCTTGTACGCCGATCCTTACTGGGATTTCAATGTGGACGAGAAGGCTCTGGCGAGGCGCGCCCAAACCAGGATCGGGATGATTACGCGTGTGGTTGGGGCCTCAAATTTCATTCGCATGCTGCACGCTGCCCAGCAGTTTTTGAACGCCATCGGCATCCTTCGTCGCCAAGGGAATAAGTTCTACTGCTGTGTTGAGAAATCGGCCAGCCTGCGGCCGTGGCTGATCAATGAAGGCGGCGCAATCGTCTTTAACCGAAGCTTCCAACCCAATGTGGATTAGACATACTGAACTGCCAGCAAGATTATTGCTTTTCAAGGAACAACATAGAGCATGACGTCCCCAGCTATTGTGTATCGATCGCGCGCGAAGCAGAGGTCATTCTTCCATGTGCCTTCGATCTTGCTGTTTGCTTTCTTCGTATGCATCGGAGTGGCTGCCACTACGCTGTTTGCAAAGCTAAGTGCTCGTCACTCGGCATTCCTGGTTTTCATACTTCTATTGCTAGTCCCGCCCAGTCTGCTCCTGGCCTTTGTCGGCGTTCCTGCGGTGCTGGCGAAAGCGAGAAGCATGAAGAGCCAGCTGACAATGTGGCATGGACTCTGGGCGCTATTGTTCATCAGCGGTTTGGTATTGAGGATTCGAGACGTTCAGGATATCAACCAGTCACCAGCTGATTCGGCCGCAGCTTTCCGAATTGTGCTGGTCTCGATCGTGGGCTTTACTCTTGTGGGCATGCTGGGTCTGCGACGCCACGCCTGGTTCGGGTCCCTTTTCGGCGGACTCGTTGGTTTCATGACGGTGTACTGTGTAGCTTCGCTCATATCAACCATATGGTCAGTTTATCCGTCATGGACACTTTATAAGTCAATAGAGTACTTGGTCGATGTCAGTATGCTTGCAGCGTTTGTAGCCTTAGTAAGGTCCGCGGAAGACTACAAGTCATTTTTCGATTGGACTTGGACGCTTTATGGTTTGCTGCTGGGAGCAGTTTGGCTTTCCGCAATGATTGTCCCAAGTGAAGGGTTTATGCGTGAGGGACACCTGCGGCAGGATATCGGAACGCTCTCTATTCAATTGGAGGGGGTTTTCCCCAAACTGGCCGCGAATCGAGTGGGCGATTTAGGAGCGCTGCTCACAATACTGGCGCTGTGTCGTCTGTTCCCTATTCCCAGTATGCGGGCCCGCCTGAAATCCGATCGCATTTGGTATTTTTGTCTTTTCCTGTTCGCCGCGGCCAGCTTGTTCTTGTCTCAAACGCGGTCGGCGCTCGCCGCTTTCCTTTTTGGTTTTGTCGTATGGCTTGTGCTCTGTCGCCGTTGGAAGACTCTTGTCGCCCTGCCAGTCTTGGCGTCAACCATACTGGTGTCAGAGCATGTCCGGGACAAGGTATGGGATGCATTGCATCGTGGCCAGAGCAACTCCGAATTCGACTCCATCAGTGGGCGGCTCGATTGGTGGACTTTCGCGTGGCATAAGTTGATGCAGCATCCTTGGACTGGGCTCGGCGCTTACGCTGGCGGCAGATTCGCAGTTATGAGCGGCCTGGGAGACACTAGTACTTCCAGTGTCCATAGTGACTACGTGGAGATTCTGGTCGGTACCAGCATCTGGGGACTATTGCCGATTGCCATCGTGCTGATTGGGAGCTGGTGGATCCTGGCTCGCTACTACCATAAACCTGGAGTAAATCCGGAGAACCGCCAACTCGCATTGGAAGCCATAGCCATGCTGGGTGTACTTAGTGTGCGAACGTTTTTCAGCGACATTATGACTTTTCATGCTGCGCTCATGTTTTTGGTGATTGTCGGCTTAGCAGAAGTGTTGCGCCGGCAGCAAAAATTATCTCGATCTCCCGCTCTATCGAATCATTTTGGATAATTCTGCCGTGAGAAAATTCCGCTTTTCCACGCCACCGAGGAGATTCTACTTTTTTCCTACAATTTGCAGGAGGTACTTCTGATTGAGTCTCGCAGCACAGTCTGAATTAGAAGCGAGTCCTCTCCGGGTTTTGTGGCCGGTGCCAACCTTAGTGCGAGGCTATTACTGGCAGCCATTCCTGAGGGAATTCAAAAAGCGCTTCCCGAACACCGTCGTGCTGACAGGTACCTGGCCTGGGTACCTCCCTGGTTACGAAAATGTACTCGCTATCGTAATCGATCCGCGAATCCGGTGGGTAGTTTGGAGACTATTTGGGCGTCGGTTTCGATTTGCATGGGGTCCACCGTCTATACTCTGGCGGATACTGCGGTTTCGGCCCGACGTAATAATTACGGTTGGTTTCAATATCTTCACCTTAATGGGCCTGGTGTCAAAGTTGCTTTACGGAACACGTCTGGTTCTGGTGTTCGAGGGGATCACGCCCTCCATAGCATTGCTAGAGGCGCCGGTGCGACTGAGTTTGCGACGAGCATTGGCAAGGACGATTGATCGCGCTGTATGTAACTCGGATGCTGGGCTCGCCTATCTTCGTGACGTACTGCGGATACCAGAAAGCAAACTTCAGCGCCACCCTCTCGAAGTTCCCGAGAGCACAGCGTTATCTTCTTATAACGGCCGCGGGAAATACCTCACGAAACGTCGACGGCCGGTATTCATTGATGTCGGTCAGCTCATTCCGCGAAAAGGTTGGCGTTATTTGCTACAAGCAGCGCGTTTGTTGCGGGAGCGCGGAGTAGATTCCTTTTCTATCGTGTTCGTGGGAGAAGGTGAGGACAGAGCAGCGCTTGAACGGGCCGTGAGAGACTTCGGTTTGAGTGATGTTGTACAGTTGGCAGGACAAATTCCGTATGAAGCGCTAGGCGACTATTTTCAGTCCGCGGACGTTTTTGTCCTCCCTACCAAAGAGGACACTTGGGGAATGGTGGTATTGGAGGCGATGGCGTTTGGAAAGCCGATTTTGTGTTCACAATACGCGGGAAGCAAGGAACTGGTCCATCCCGGCGTCAACGGCTTTGTGTTTGACTGCTACAAACCGGACGAACTCGCAGGATACATGGAGCGATTTATCCAGGAGCCAGAGTTGATCGAACAGTTCGGGCGACGCTCGAAAGAGATCCTTGGAGTCTACACACCGCAGAAAGCGGCCGATGTCCTCTACCACGCCATTTTGAAGGAAGTCCAAAGTGAGCGGACAAGAAAGCGCCTCGAGCCGGTCAGGCAGGCTGAACACGGGAGCTAGCAGGTTTTCCTCGATGTAAGTGGCAAGAACTACCCTTCACGAAGTTTCAGACGACGTTTGTCGCGAATATAACATATCCCAATGAAAGATAGACTCGAATAACTCGGATGAGAGAAGGTCGGCGATATCAGCTACGAACGGTCTGTGGTATCAGGCTGGGGCGCTTCTCTTGTCCGACGATCGGGGGGGGGATGTCGGTATTGTTCTTGACTCTTGCTTTGGCAAGTGGCCTGCCGGCGTTGGGTCAGGTTACGATCAATCCTGGTGATAACATTCAAAATATCGTCCAGAGGTCTTCTCCGGGCACAAGTTTTCAGCTCAAGGCAGGTACGTATCGTTTCCAGTCGATCGTTCCAAAGGATGGGGACACCTTTCTCGGTGAACCGGGAACGATTCTGACTGGCAGCCAAATACTAACGGATTTTGCCCCTCAGGGACAATACTGGGTTGCTAAGGTCCGTGCGCAACGCAGTGAGCCCCGCGGCCAATGTTCTAGTGATGCCCCAGCTTGCAACTTGCCGGAAGATCTCTTCGTTGACGACCGACCGCTCCGGCGCAGTCCAAGTCTTGACAGTATCGGATCTGGCAAGTGGTACCTCGATTACGACGGAGGCCAAGTCTATATTGCCGACGATCCAACCGGTCACAAAGTCGAGATAAGTCTCACTCGGCATGCATTCTACGGAACGGCGAAGAACGTAACCATACGCGGGCTGCTTATTGAAAAATACGCGAACCCGGCTCAGAGCGGCGCCATCCATGGCGCGCTTGATCCCGCAGGCCCCGCCGGTCACGGCTGGGTGATCGAGGACTGTGAGGTCCGCCTAAACCATGGTGAGGGAATTCACATAGGACCTCAGGGCCGAGTAATCCATAACAACCTGCATGACAATGGGGAGTTTGGAATTGCAGGATCGGGTAGTGATATCCTAATTGATGGAAACGAGATCGCCTACAATAACTATGCCGGGTTTAACTACTCTTGGGGCGCAGGTGGATCGAAATTCGTTTTTACTAACGGCCTAATAGTCCGCAATAACAAGGTTCATGATAACGAGGGGCCCGGTCTCTGGACCGACATCGAAAACGTAAATGTCTTGTATGAGAACAATTCGACTAGCCATAATAAAGTCGCAGGCATTTTTCATGAAATAAGCTATGATGCGGTTATTCGAAATAATACCGTTGAAGAGGATGGATTCAATCCCAAGGGCAACGGTCCGTGGTGGGGAGCAGGGATCGTGATTAGTGCATCCTCCAACGTCGAAGTCGTAGGCAACCACGTTATCAATTGCATGAATGGGATTGTCGGCATTCAAGATGAGAGGGGATCCAGCAAACAGCGCGGCACTCCATACCTGATCCGCAATCTTTACGTTCATAACAACGAGATTACCCAAGGCCAAGGGGTCGCAGCTGCCATTGTTGCCAAACCGAGCCTGGGCAGTGCGCCGTTCACCAGTTTAAATAATCGATTCCAGAATAACGTGTATCGATTGGCAGATCCTAAGTGTAAGTGCTATGACTGGGACGGTAAACGTCTCAACAAAGACGAATGGCGAAGTCGCGGCCAGGATCGGGATGGCCAATGGGAGCGCTAGAGCTAGTTTGGTAGAACTTGTCTCGTTTCCGCATTCTATGCTTTCGAGTGAGATATCGCGCTAACGCGAACATGTAGCTGATACATATGGAGACCGTACCAGATAGGGATCATAATTGTAGAACCACACGGGAGTTTCACGTGCTGGGTGTTCGTGTCAACGCCGTCCAGATTCCAGAGGTGGTAGCTTTGATGGAACAGTGGATTACCACCAGCGACACGGGACGGTACATCGCAGTGACAGGTATGCACGGCGTAAGTGAATCGCGGCGCGACTGGCAATTCCGGAACATCCTGAATGAAGCAACCTTAGTCGTTCCGGATGGTATGCCTTTGGTGTGGCTGGGCCGTCTGCGAGGTTTCAGCTTGAAGCGGCGTGTCTACGGTCCGGAGTTGATGATGCAATTCTGTGAAGCTACGGCGCACAAAGGGTATCGTCACTTTCTGTATGGCGGTGCAGAGGGTGTACCGGAACAGCTTGTGAAGGTCTTGCATTCCCGGTGTCCGAATATCTCAGTCGTTGGCGCATATTCGCCGCCATTTCGCGCGCTGAGCGCGCAAGAGGAAGTAGAGGTCGTACAGCGGATCACGTCGGCATCTCCTCATATTGTGTGGGTTGGCCTGAGCACCCCGAAGCAGGAACAATGGATGGCTCATTTCCGCGACAAGGTCAATGTCCCTGTAATGGTCGGCGTTGGCGCTGCCTTCGATTTCCATATCGGGAAGCAACAGCAGGCGCCTCTCTGGATGCGCGAACACGGCCTGGAGTGGTTCTTTCGGCTGGTTACAGAACCGCGCAGACTATGGCGAAGGTACCTCATCAATGGTTCCGACTTCGTTTGTAACGTCTGTTTAGAATTGCTTAAATTGAAACGCTTTGACTAAGGCGTATTGCACACATCCCTCTCGAGCATAAGCAACCTAGCATAGTAATACCAACGATCGCCTAAGCATAAGTTCCTGCGTAACCGTATGATAGACAACTCCGCAAATGGGCCAGTATTTGTAGTTGGAATCTGGCGTTCGGGAACATCGTTGCTTTACACTTTGCTTAATCAACATCCAGGCATCGCTCTTTTATACGAAGGAGACCTCCCAGAATTTTGGCCCATATTCTTGATCAGAGGCCAAAAGTCGAAGTGGCTTGAGCGCTGGGATCTTTATAATGGGGGCCTTAGTCGGCATCACATCGACCCCAGTAGTATCCCGGAGACGATCTCTAATATCAGGGCTGCGACGCAAGCGGTTTACAATGAGTATGCGAAGGCAAAAGGAGCGGCTGTATGGGGTTGTAAGTCACCGAGTTATTATGGTTCGCTTCTACGCCTGGCCCGACAGTTTCCCGACGCCCGCTTTATCATTATCTGGCGGGATGTCCAGAGCACATGCAGTGGGATCGTACGGGCTGGCCGAGAAACTCCCTGGTTTCGCAGGCCGGGCATCATCCACCGGGCGCTCCTGGGATACCGCAAGATGAAAGTCGACAGTGAACGACTCCGCGCACAAGGTTTCCAAATCCACAACGTACAGTATGAAGAATTGGTGAGCGATCCGACAGCGATCATGAGGGGCACGTGTGAATTTCTGGGCCTTCCATTTGATCCACAGATGGTTTCGCTGGCCGGCGCCGATCGATCGGCAATTTATGACGGTGCGCATCACTCCCAGGTTAGAGGCGATAGCATTAGACCGCCGAGGCAGGCGAATGATTTGCCAGCGAACCTCGACTTAAAGGCAAAACGCTATCTCGCATTATGGAAGCGTGAATCGCAGGGTACGTGGCCCGCGTATCCGAAATTGTTTGACATTAGTATTGCTCCTCCGTCCTCGCTGGAGAGGCTTACTGACGCAGCACTGTTTCAGTGCTTCCGGTTTTTCGATCGGTTGACGATTTTTGCATTCTGTTTCGCCCCGATTTCCTTTCTAAAGGCATATCGAGGTTTCAAAATGGCCGTAGTCATTAAGGGGCAGAATCACAATAGTACAGAAGTAGTTCAACATTCGGACAATTTGCGAGCCTAGCATTGTTTGGAGGGTTCCTTCATTCGATGTGGCAGGGCAGAGAGACATAGGATGAGCAACAGGGCTCAGCCCTGAGCATTCATACAGAATAATTTACAAAGCAGACGTGGTCGACGAATGGGGTTTTAAGAACGACATTCAGAAAGGAAAAAGGGGAAACAGTATGCGACGAATATTAGTAACTGGGGCTGGTGGGTTTATTGGTCATCACCTCGTCAAACGGTTGAAAGCAGACGGCAACTGGGTGCGAGGAGTGGACCTGAAACTTCCAGAATATGAAGTATCCTCGGCGGACGAGTTTGAAACCCTTGATTTACGCCGCTGGGACGACTGTCTCGTGGCTACGCGCAGTGGCATCGACGAGGTGTACAATTTGGCCGCCGATATGGGAGGAATCGGTTACATCACTGCATTTCACGCCGACATCGCTCGTAATAACATTTTGATCAACGCTCATATGTTGGAAGCAGCCAGGCGCAATGCAGTGAAGCGGTTCTTGTTTTCTTCCTCAGCCTGTGTGTACGCTCAGAGCAAGCAAAAGGATGCAGATGTCATCCCACTTCGGGAGGAAGATGCTTTCCCGGCGGAACCCGAGCCGGGTTACGGTTGGGAGAAACTCTACGCCGAGGAGCTATGCCGTTATTACTGGCACGACTATAGGTTTGAGACGCGCATTGTGAGGTTCCACAACGTCTATGGCCCGCTGGGCACATACGATGGCGGAAAAGAAAAGGCGCCAGCTGCAATCAGCCGTAAAGTTGCGCTTGCTCAGGATGGCGATGAAATTGAGATCTGGGGCGATGGGAAACAGACCCGCTCGTTCATGTATGTAAGCGATTGTGTCGAAGGGCTTATTCGTATTATGGCCAGTGACTATCGCGAAGCACTGAACCTCGGCACTGACGAACTAGTGACGATTAACCAACTGGTCGATCTGGTCTCGGAAATCGCTGGTAAGCGACTTGTCAAGCGCTATAACTTGAAGGGTCCACAAGGTGTACGGGGACGCAATAGTGACAACAGTCGCTTACGCCAGGTTCTGGGTTGGGAGCCTTCTATCCTGCTGAAAGAAGGCCTAGCTCAGACTTACCCGTGGATCGAAGCTGAGCTATGTAAAACCGGTCGTCTGGCAGAGCCACGAGAAGCGATGAACTCGCTAGCATAAGGAGCGCACCTGTTCAGGCCAGATGGACCTGGCGCGTTCCTAGCTACACTTACAGCAACTGCGCTCTGCCGACGATTCACGTTTCTGCCGATCAGCAAACTGAGGGGGATCGTGGCATCTTCCATCGGTTGCTCGGTTCCGGCACATTGCTCCTCTGCTCTCCGCCGCTGAGTGACATTCCTTTCTCTCGGTTCGACCCCGCTAAACTAAAATCGCTCGGGTGCTTTTGCACCCGAGCGGTTGGACCCTCCACGTAATTGATGGCTTCCTAATTCTGCCCGTAGCCCTCCCACCCCGCATAATCTAGATTCTTGTCCATCCAGTAAAAGTAAAGTCCGGATTGAGAAGGCAGATTGTATGTGTTGTTCGAGTACTGATTACCCCAACTCGTATAAATAGCATCGCCCGTCGCAAGCGTGAGAACGCCGTCCCCAACCCCAGTTTGCTGAGTAACTACGTTGTCGTGAACGCTGAAGTTGCTCACCTCGAGGACAGCTCCGTTTTCACCAACTCGCAAAGAATCGGCTGCAACAATTCCGTGCATGCAGTTGGTCACAGTATTGTTATACACTTCCACGTTAGATGAGTTGAGATTATAAATGCCGGAACCCCACCAGGGCCCACTACCTTGCGGATTGTATCCGTCATTGGTGATCGTGTTATACCGAATAACCCCGTAAGTGCTGATTTCGTACTGAATGCCGGCGACCTTATTGTTTGATGTGGTGTTGTACTCGTAGAGCGTATTATAGCTGTAGGTATCGGAGTGCAAGCCGGCACCGTAGTTTCCAGTGACATAATTGCTGCGGACCACTAGATTGGTGGTGCGGTCAAATTTGGCTCCTCCGGCCCCGAAGCCGTAATCATAACCATCCGTGTTGTTGAAGTTAATGTTATTGCTTTCAACCAGGATGTTGTCTCCGCAGCCCGCAATACCAAGCTCGCCATTGTTGTGAATTCTGTTGGAAAGGATCTGCATCCCCGTAGTGGCCTCGACTCCGGCGCCATGATTGTAACGAATTTCGTTGTTCTCGACGATCCAGTCACTGCCGTTGTCTCCCGCCGCGTTTTCCGGAAATATCGCCGCAGTCTGGCCAGGAGCGCCGTACTTTTCAATCAGCAAGCCCTTAATTGTCACATTGTTTGCATTTCCGGAAAAAGCATAGGGAGTCGTAGTGATCTCAACCGTGTGACCTGT